>Ga0209208_10000446_pt1 | contig 53478 bp, 44 predicted proteins | sample S1TSphfallax_3_FD_187694 | JGI IMG/M metagenome (GOLD analysis project Ga0209208, IMG submission 187694) | Host-associated microbial communities from peat moss isolated from Minnesota, USA - S1T2_Fd - Sphagnum fallax MG (SPAdes) (version 2) | ecosystem: Host-associated > Plants > Peat moss >... | reverse complement strand
CCCCAACTTTCATGAAATTGGTTCCCAAATAAATAAATGCAAACATATCCCATCACTTTTTAATATTACACATAATCTGAAGTCCCCAATTCACATGACATTTGCTCCCAAACAAGTAAAATGAAACATGGCCCATACACATTGAAACTTAGGAAGTTGAACAAAATAATAATAATGACCTAGAGAGATTGTCAATGGAATTCCCTATAGTACACTAAATCCCCATAACATAATTTCCTTTCAAAGTTCCCATTATCAGTATTCTTTCCCAAAATCACAAAATCAACACTTCTTCCATAGAATTCCAAAATCATCCAAACACGTCGCAAATTATATTGGCATTTTGACCACTTTGAAATCCTTAAGGTGCTTCATCATTTCCCTTAGTTTGATCTTTAAACACTATTACTACTTTTAGTTCCTTCCTTTTACATATGGGGACGCACCGCCAAACACCTTGATGGATTCAATTTCGAGTCCAAAAATGAAGATAACGAAAGGAGTTGGGGTGCGCTCCTTGGCTCGCAACATTTCTGGGGTAGAGGGGCGTGTTGGAACTCCATGATGGGACTAGGAAGATTGATAAGCAATTCACTTATTCACACAAACTTGCACAAACCAAACAACAAGTTGATTAATGCGTAGTTGGAGCACTTTGGTGCACGGACGAGCCATGGGCAAACATGGATTCACAAGACTCACCACGGCCCAGACTTGGGGGAAGCCACCACCTTCCCCCTTATAGTATACTATGTGTTTAACCACGAGACCAACACCCAAATGTCATTTTGTCCCAGGACTCCCAAGTGGGAGTTCCGAAATTCCCAAAGTTAAGACTCCTATGACTTTGGGGGCCCATAATTTTGTGTGTAAACCTCCGATTGAAATGAAGTCTAAATCATAGTTTAGTCCTCGTCAAGAGCTTTCCAATGGTATGTCACATGCCACCTGGATGCAATGAAATCAGGGTGATTTCTGACTTTTAATGGTTGGGAGTCAAATTGTTAATTTAACTCCCGACCTTTCTTTTGGCCATAACTTGTGCTTTAAGTGTCCAAATGGGTCATGCAAGCTAATTTTAGACATCTAAGTTTAAGAGATTTTCAATGAAATTAAGAACTCTTTGATCCAATGGGTTTTGACCCTTGTATCGCTCTCTGAAGATTCAGAAGTCCATCGAGACTTTAACTCCCAAAGTGGGACCTCACTTGGAAATGTGAAGGTTCATTCCCTCACATTCTCCTACACTCAGGGGAGCATGAAATGTGACTCCTAGGCTCCCCTCTTGGCCCGCACCCTTGCAAGCCTTTGCCTTGGTCATGAACCCAAGGTTAAGGTTGCGACATATGGTGCAATAAAAAAACATATCTTGAAAGCAAAGTGATTAGCAATAGTAGGGCATTCTTCCCACATTAATCTTTTAATATTCCATAACTTTAACCTATGATTAATTAAAATGAAAGAGAAACTTAACTTTGTGTTATGCCGCATTACATCCAGAATGCCCCATTTATATAACACCCCTTTGAAGCTCCATAATGCACATAATCCAAATATAACATAACACAACTTCAACATAAAGAACAAGAAAATACAAACTAGTGTGAGTGTTGGCAAATCCAAAAATTACAATAGGGTCAAAACACGTAATTAAAAGCCCAAAAGGGCATTGTATGTTAAACATAATTAGTCAAAATCAAACATTTTTTTTATTACCATTTAAAAACATAGTAATCATGGCAAGTTAGTCGATTTTCCCTCATATGAATGTTAAGGAACTTAGAATAAAAATTCATTTGATCCAAATTTAAGTTTTGGTTTTAATTTAAGGCGTTTAAAAGTGTACACCTTAGATGGAGTCAATTTTGCAAAGGACTATCAAAAGGATTCTTATAATCAAAGAATTTTCATTGGAAAATAAATAAATGATAAGAACATATTAGCCACACTCAAAAAACACTCATACTTTTAAAAATGTGGAATTCTAAAACTTTAAAAATTAAAAAAATGTTTCAAAATTGTTTCAAAATTTCAAAGCTTCAAGAGTCTTTTACCACATATAAATGGGTTATAATCTATATGATGTATGAGGAAAAGTTATAGCTCAAAATATAATAAAACTAAAGAATGTGAAATTTTAATTTTTGGTGATGATTTGAAATTTTGATCATTTTTCAAGATGAAACATTGAATTTATAAGGAATCTACACACTTTTGAAAATTCATAGTTATTCAATAATGACTAACAAAAAAAAAAGTGATGCATTGGGGAACATTTAAATATTTTTAAAAACAAGTTACAAAAAAACTCATTTGCATGTAAAAGTTGTTTTTGGGAAAAAAAACATGCAATCCTTTTCCAAAGTAATCCCTTTGGCTCCTAGTTACAAGCTTTGACCCAATAACAACATTTTTGCTTTTAACTTGCAAGAAAACAAATAAATGACATGCAAACCTCACCATCCACAAGACCTTTCCTCCCATCACCATCAACTATCAAAAGTTTGTTGTTTTTTAATTTTCGATAATTGATCTAATGATGTTTCAATCCATTAGAGTTTCATCACCATAATTTGGTGTCACACCACAATTGAGTTACCAAGGTTAACGTTCCACCCTTGTAACCTATCCTAAAAACCTTTGTACAAGGAGGAGGTGGAAATGAATGAAATTTTTTGCAATTATTTGACAAACACATCAATCAAATCAATTAAACAAGATAAAATGAAAAAAATTGAATTGAGTTTGGATTGTGAAAGCTTACATGGTCAACTATAACATCATCTAGAGACAATTTTACATTAAACACAACCAAAGGTGGTGAAAATGAATTATAACTTTTATATTAATTATTAAAACAATTATTATGTTTTAGTAATAATAAATTAAAAAAATATTTTTAATATTTTTAATATTGTATTGTTTCACATGTTATAGGTATTAATAATAATCAACGTTTAATAATAACAATAATGACACAATAATAATAATTTCAATAGGTATAATAAACCTTGGATACAACTTGAATATAAGGTGAAAGCACATTACAGTGACTCCCTTTGGGGTCACATTGATTGTATTATTTTCCAGGGATGTGCATGTTTGAGTATACCCCACTTCAAAGTTTCGAAAGATTTTCACAATATTTTTACGTATTATCTTAGAATATAACATGAGTAAGAGATTATAAAAGAAACTATTTCATTTCATTTTATAAAGTGGCATATTGGAATATATTTGTGGAAACAAATGTAATGTACCTATGTACTCAAAAACACAAATATATTCCAAAAAATAATTTAAATGATTTTTAGTCTTTGTGAAAGTTGAAGGTACATTGAACCATGTCATTTCACATAATATGAACCATGTTTGGATACCATGTGATTAATATGAAAAATTTCATCTCAAAAAATAATTATTTTCAACAAATATGCAAAAAAAGTGTGGTAAATTGAAAATTTGATAATAAATCACATCCACATAGAAGATGACAAGCATAGCTAGATGGGCCTTTTTTTTTAATTTCATTAAAATTGATTATTTTAATGACTAATGAAACCTTAAAGTTAGTGCAGTCAAAATGAAATTGTGGCCCTATTATACCAATGTATATTATAAATATATTCATAGATCCTTCAATATAAATAATGAAATTTATTATTAGTTTAATAATATTACATAACATTAGTTTTGTAAATATAATTGTTGTAGAGCCCAAAAACCAAAATTGATACCCAAAATTAAATGTACCATGCTTTTGAAATAATTATATTGTGTGTGTTATAATACTAGACCCAAAAGTGCCCTAGAGGGAATCACCATAGTGTGTTTTCACCCTATACTTAGAATATACATATATACCTTTTATGTATGATTGGTATATATTTTAACATGCTCTAGATATAAGCTACATAATATTTCAATACACCAATTAAACATATGCCCATTATACACTTGTACATCCTTCGTGGATTTAGGAACACCTTCATGTATAACGTAGATATTTCACTAATGTACATATAATATATCATATTATAGATATAGGGGAAACTAGTTGTTGGTTACTTTGTGAATAATGGGCCATACATGGGCCTTCTAGGATGAAAATAATGCTAGAAATCATTCATTTGGTGGATGATTAACCCATTAGTTAGAAAGTAGTCACAAAGGTGACCAAAAAATATAAAACTTAAGAAACAATTACAAAACTTACCAAGGTAAGTAGTTGTTTGTGACAATTAGTCACATGTAATTGCAAATCAAGTGGTTACATTTTGACCTTTTTCTTATAGTGTGTACATTCCAAGGTGTATGAACTATTTACCACATAGTTGAAAATATGAAAGAAGGATGGCAACAAGTGAAGGGTGCCCTTCCCATTGATGATCTACACCTTAGAAATGTGATTTATAAGCATGGTAATGATAGATGTAACCCAAAGCTTCAAAGCTATAGGTGATTTGATGGGTGTTAGTCCCAAATCCTTTCAAGCAAGGGTTTTACAAGGAGAAAGGGGATAAACAAAGAGTCAACTATCGAATGGGCAATAGGTTCCAAGGTTCATCAAAAAGATTCATTGAATGAAGAAACTCAAAGCATGGTTCTTGGTTGGTGGACAATGAACATCCACATGAGTTCAAATAGGAAATATGTCATCATACACCACAACCACTTTAAGGATGTCTAAATTACACATGTAACCCATTACCTTTTGGAACCATAGGTATTTTTATTTCTTTTGTTGTGCATTAAATCATGTGATTTTGAATGCAATTTTTTTTAGTCATGTGACATGTTTAGTTCATGCATCAACTTGATTTTGAGTCCTTTATGTTTCTTTGAGTAAATTCCTTTTATCTTGTACCATTTTGTCAAAACATCCCTTTTACATAAGATGTCAAGAACATCATCCTTGGCTTGTAAGTATATCTTAAGTCTAGGTTAAATTCAAGAATTGAAATTCCTTAAGTTTGTAAGTATGAAGCCTAGGTCAAATTTAGGAATTATAGTTCTTTAAGTTTAAGTATGTCCTAAGTTTCAGTCAAAGTTAGGAATTGTAGTTCCTTAAGTTTAAGTATGTTTCTAGTTTGACTTATAAAATGTGATTCCTTAAATTTAAGTATGTCCTAAATGTTTAACCAAATTCAAAAAATGTAGTTCCTTAAATCTAAGAAATATTCCTTTTGTAGGTTTTTTGAATCCTTCAATATTTTGTTAAGAATCCTTTTCTATTTGACTTCCAACTTGGTATCCTTGCTTAGAAGGATGTCCTAAACTACAAAAGGATTCTTTAAGCAATTCCTTTGAGCCCTTGTCCTAATGTTAAATTCTTTCTTCATTTGATATCCTACTTTTTGTCCTTGACAAGAAGGATACTATTTTGAGTCAATGTATATTCCTTTTGTAGGTCCTTTCACTCATTGAATGTTTTTTGTAATCTTCATTCCTTCTTTTTTTTAACATGAAATTTTGTTCAATTTTCAACTATACTTTTACATAAGCTTTGTGAAGGAGAATCTAGGTGTAAGAATTGGCTTTACTACATTTAGTAAGTTGAAACCTTGATTTGCCAAATGTTTGAAGGAGTTCAATTCATGTTATTGCAAATATCACTTAAAGATCTAAGAGTTGAAGGACAATTTTAACATGAGGATGTAACACAATGATTGTTCATGTCCATGCTCAAAGGTTTGCAAATGAGAAAATTGCAACAATCTCTCAATCTAGATATAATGCAATGCCCATAAGATTGTTGTGAAAGGTGTGACTAACCTATGGGAACACATTGTCTATCTGCTTGGGTAATTAATGTATGGCATGGGTTTAAATGCATCAAGGGGCAATGCAATTAATCTTGTGGCTTTAAACCATTGAAGTTTTGTTCATAATAAGTCGATGCTTCTAATGATATTATTATGTCATGATGATACTTTCAAGCAGTGCATGCAAACAATAATCGTGAAGGGGAATCTAAAAAGTGATTTGATTAGAACGTAAACATACCAATTATGCTTCATTCATAGCCTACCTAAACCAAGGATAGATCAATTTGTGCTCCATAAATTTGTAGTAAGGTGGCAAGACAAATTGTTCAGCATGTGTTTAGTTAAACAACGATCTAATACCTTAATTTTTGTAGTATATTATGTAATTAAGGAGCAAAATGAGATCCAAAACCAACATTGGTTCAATTTTCAAATCATCATATTTTTGCATTTAAGTTGGAAAACAAACCATAAGTATGATCCAATTGATGGCAAGTCTCTTGTTAAGATTTTGGAATATCATTAATACATCAATGATGACAAAAAACAAGACAACCTATTTGTTTAGCATTTTTTTCACCTACATTGGACTTAGCTAAAATTCTTAGGGGATGAACCCTTACATGTTGAACACATAATCTTTAATAAAGGTTGTTAGTGTGTTTTCACCCTAAAATACCATTGTATGTAGATACATTTTAAACATACATGTCACTTACCTTTCATGAAATTTGAAATATCTGAGCTTTAAAATCATTAATTCTTCATTCTTGTAATATTTTTAAAACATGAAAACAATCTTCCATGGGACTTATGTGAGAAATCAATCCTAATTTTGCCAAAAATTAAAAACCTCCAAGGCTACCTAGTACGTAAGTTGATTAGGCACTAATTATTATTTTTGGAATTGCCAAATTTCTGAAAACTACTTATTTGCCATGTTAAAAATCTAAAAGAAACCCTCAAATACATTATCTTCATTATTTAGTACAATACTTCATTATAAAATATTATTAAAGCTATTGTTGAAAGTAAATCACAAAATAATAGTTATTATTAGGCACCTTGTTACCAAACCAACCTAGGTATTATGGTAGTAATTAAATCATTTCTCCTTTCACCTAAATGACATTAAACCTTGAGAAGCATGAATGTATAGTGTAGACAACAAGTTAAACACCTTAATGATTTTGGGTCATGTGATAAACCCCAAAATCATGATAGCAGCAATGGAAGTTGGTCACCCATGACAACCAAAATTTGATGTCATAATTATGGCCATGCTAAAATTGAAAAATATATGTTCATTTTCAACTTCTTAATATCCAACATGCCAAGGAGAAGCTCATTGTCTCATACTTAAAGGGGTTGTAAGTTCTTGTTTTCAATCTTTAAATATGTCATAGAAAGTGAAAGTGAAATTTATTTGCTTGAATTGCATTGATCATTACATACATATTCATGATTTTATTTGTATTTATATTTTTTTCAATCATTCAATGTTATGCAAATTTATAAGCATTAGAATTTTGATTGTGATGACTAACTTTGAACAATGAATTCCAAGATTTTTATTGTGGCTACAAAAGTTTTGAAAGAGTCCACAGGTTCCTTATCCAAGATCATTTTTATTTGTTTTATTAAATGAAATCAACAATGTTTATTTGGTCTTCACGATTGAAATTACATTTTGAATTGGGGGGGGCAATTTTTTGATAACCCCTTTTGTATTTTATTGTTGGAAATTAATTTTATTGTTTGGAAGATTTTGGTCAAGTCAATGTTAGATTAACCATCATTAACACACCAGAATGTTAAAAGACCTATACAACAAGAAAATTGTAAAGAATTGGGCATTAATTTAGATGATTTGATAGTCCCAAGTTTGAGTCCACTATTTGGAACTCAAAGGAAAGAACTTTGAAGACTCCTAAAAAGAAGCCCTTTTTTGAGAATTAAAACACCTTGAGAATTCCAATCGAGACATAATACGAAGAGTCTAATTTTCTTTGAACTAAGTGTTCTTTAATTCATTGGAAACAAATTAAAGACATTATATCAAATAATGTGTTAACATGCTCAAAATAGATTGTAACCTAACCTTTAGAATATTCAAGTTCATTTGTTTCATACAAAAAAAAAGGTATAGGGCCTTCTATTAATGAAATGTTGTGCCATTAATACATCTTGGAGGTCATACTACTTGGATTTGATCCCAAGAGGTTAAAGGGTGCATTTGAGTCTTGAAAAGTTGTGTGTTCATATCAAGGGATTCCCATCAATACCATTTGGTAAGCTTAGCCCAAGCATGTCATTGTGCTTAATGAATGATTTACATTATATCATGGAATAAACTTTGTTCATATAAATATGAACTTCAACATATGTGCTATCACATTTAAAGAAATTTTCTCATGAACAAAGAATATTGAGCATGGCTTCTACCCAAGGTTATCAATACAAAGTGGTGGAGAAAACCTTGGGCAATACAAATTAGTAATTGTAAGCATATGACTTATGTTCTTTCCAAAAGACCAACTCATGTGCCTTGTGCAAATCAAACTTTTTAAATCTTTAACCATGTAGAGTCAAAGATTTTGATGATGGATTGGATAACTTGTTTATGGTAGAAGATGAGATAAGATATTTTTATCAATCCATTGATTCATCATAAACAAATAATGACTTTGGTTTGTGAATCCCATTCTTTAAATTATCAAAATTTTAAGTCATTTGTAAAGTTTGGATGCCATATAATATTCAAATCAACTCTAGTTTATCAATTGAATGGTAGTCCATTTAAAAAAAATTAAAGATAGATCAAATTGTGTTTAGAATTAATTTGTTTTAATAGTTTGGAATTTTGTTCAAATGCTATTATGTTCATATTATATGTTTGTTGGGTTCAAGCAACAATTGAGAGGTCTCGTTTTTATTTTAAAAAATTTAATGATGAAGTCATTGAAATCTACGGTAAGAGGAAACAAAACTAAAGACTTAAGAAACGGTTCACATGTAATCATAAAAAATGGGGTTGATGAGAATAGTTGGTGTTGGGGAGGGTTTAGAAAATTAGAAGGAAAGTGGGGATCCCACATCAACCTATTGACCTTTTCAACTAGCCAACTCCAAGAAAGAAGACAACATGATTGTCTATCATGTGACTCTTAACAAAACACCAGAGAATATCAAATTGAAGTATCATCGTACGAAGCCTAAATAAATGAACACATAAATGGTGTTACAAATTTAGTGATGACATACTCCCCACGATCATATAATAAGATCCTTTTCTCTTAAATGCCAATATGATGTAAACTCATTCAATGACTTTGTTAAGGATCATAGGGAGATGTATAGAATTAAATGTAATAAGGAATGATTATTAAAATCTTGAAGAACCCCATCTTGAAAATAAAATTTTAAAAGATGCATATTGGTTGCAAGTAAATGATTTAATTTAATTATATGTTTTCAAGTCAATTGAAGCTTAAAAGACATTTATGCATTACCAACTTTTGCATATTATAATCATAATATATCAAAATTTTAATGTAAAACTAGTTTTGAACACCATGTTGAACAATCAATTTCAAGCATATTTTCAATTTACTTTTATGATATTAACATTGTTCAAATTTTGCAACTTATCATAAACTCAATTGATTGAGGAACTAATGATTTCATATTTATACTTACAAAGGTTTTTAATCTACTTTCATGTAATTATGTCAATTTGTTTCGTGACTTTTGGCAAATTACTTTTTTTGTCTACTTTATCTTGTTTGCACCCCAACAAGAGCTTGCCCCAATTTCCTTAAAAAAATTAGTTTGATTTTTTTTTGATAAAATTCTTCAAATTCAATAACTCTTACATCATAGGTCTAAGCATTATGAAACCACATTTATGCACCCCTAGTCATCAAAGACTTTCTCAAGGTGACAAACAATCCAAACAAACAAACAAACTTCCATAATAGATAGACTAATGTGATATGTGCTATTTACCCATGTGTGAACATGATTATGTAATTGCTCCAAGTGTGAACAAAATCCTAAGGATACAATCCAATTGTGAAAAAACTATTCTCAATTCCAAAAATTACTCAAATTTCACCATCTCCCACAACTTATGTCCAAAAATAGCCTTGATTGAATCCCCTTTGTTGAAGTTATACAACAATACAAAGAGCATGCCCAATTTCTCAAAAATATTTATTTTTGATTTTATTGAATTTTCTTTAACCAAATTGTTCAATGTTCAATAACTTTTGCACTCTAGGGGCATTGTGGTTTGAGAGACATTAGTGCATATCTATTCATTAAGGGCTTTCCAACAATACCAAGAACACGCTAAGAGACACCATGGTATGTTAGGAGATCTCAACATGACAAACAAAAACAAACAAAGAACCTACCTTAATAGATACATTGCATTCACCTAAGTTTTTGACGTGTAAGGATTTACACTTGACCAGGAATCAAGAAAATCACAATTCAATTTCTTTTGCATTCTTTTACACAAAATCCCACCCACCATAGATCTGGTGGCCCTAGGTCAGTCACTGGGTATCATGGTAAAGAAATACCGGCCAATCTTTAATGTCACGTAGATATTTATTGGGTGGGGGGTTCCACCCTCAAAGTGTGGTGTTCCCAAAATAATAAGAGCCCCTCATCTCCATCTTGGGTGGGCTTTAATTTTGGGAACTCAGAGCTTTGAGGGCGTTACCCCACACACAAGAGCATCTCCACCCCAAAACTGTAAACAACTCCTTTATGTTCAAATAGAATAGTGTCTAACGATCGCTGTCCCCACCCACAAACGTGATAAAAGGCCCTTTAAACAGTCGAAGACCCATTATATCTTTACATCTGGACGAGTAATAGTCAGCGTCCAAATCCATAGTAGAAAAAAGACTGTAAAGGGGTTAAAATGACCACTGCAAAATGGACGTCAATACAGGAGCGCAGCAGGATTTACTCTATCCTGCTGCAAGATTGCTGCAAGCTTTAACGAAAAGGGATGTTTGCAGGTGTGGGGGTGGAGATGCCCTCAGCTTCCTTGCCACTCTTATCAAAAAACTAGATTTTGTTGTACAATTGCCAAATGCAGCTTAATTTGTACGGCGGAGAATCATAGAATATATATGAGCACATCTAAGGCCAGCCTTGGTACATTCTAAAATTTGCTTCAAAGTTGCAATTTGTAGTTAACAAATTACTTGTTCCAACTTCAACTTTCTCCACATGTGCAAATTCTTTTTTGAGTAAAAGTAAGTGGTTGCACCCATTTCTGTGTTTAGGAAAAAATTCACAAACATTGCAAAGAACTGTGGGTGCAACCTTTTGGAGTGGATTTACTTGCATATTTTCATTAGGGTTTAAAAAGTTCAGGGTTTTTTTTTCTCAATTGTGACTTCAAAATTTTGACTAATTTTTCCCAAAAAAAATAAACAAGCAAAATTAGTCTACTTCACACTAGACAAACAAAAAAAATCCAAAACATTCCTATTTGCTTTTGCTGCAATTTGTGGAAAAAAAATAAAATCACTGGTTTCCTTTGATTCTAAATTCAAGTCTCAAGACAAATCCTGGGCCTATTGACGATTTTGAAAAAGAAAAAAAGAGAAAAAGAGAAAAGGCAACCTCCCTGAAATAATTTAGCCAACAAACTTGAAATAAGGTGACACTAAATAAGAATGCTCCAAATGCTCCAATCAGATTTTTCAAAATTAGTCCCACGTAAAAAAGTTAGTCTTGAAGATTGGTGAGGATCAAAACCTAATTCAGAACCAATTTAACTTATGCTTTCCTAGAATTCTTTCTCCTCAAAGAAACAAGATCAAATGAAAAGATAAATGATCAAAATCTGCAGTACATGTGACCCACATGCCCTCATAACAGCGTACGAACATATCAAATCCAAACTCAGAGGTGATGATCGAAAGACCTTCCTGGGTGGGGGGAGGGGAATACACAAAAGCTCAGATAACTCAACATGGGTGTTGCATTGGGTTACTCCAGAAATATCTGATTCGAAACACACTAGTACTGTTAATGTGAAAACTCTGAACCTGTGAGTTAATTGTCATTGTCCATTTCAAGCATTGCTTCGACACTGGGATCAATCAAATAGTCCCACCATATTCACAGGCTGTATAATTCCAACTTAGTTGAAGCTTCAGGATTGAAACTTAGTATCATCAGTGAATGAAGTCAGCTTCATCTTGCTCAACATAATCATCTCCTAAAACCTGTTCAGATTGGATTGTCTCCTTGAATGCACCCCCAAAGTAGTTGTCAAAGTATCCCTCAGGCTCAGAAACAAAGCAGCCAATGATGTCCCGCAACGTTATGACACCAGCCACTTGGGAGCCTTTATCAACCACATATATGCGGTGAATGTTTTTACTTGATAATGTTTCAATCACATCACCTAGCTTTGATGTTTTTTCACAGGTGATGGGAGGCATCAACCCTGTCTCTGCTGGTGCTATCCACTTCACTGTCTTCATGAACTCAGCTATTGTTAACTCCCTGCCAAGTCCTTATTCTAAATTAGAATCATCTCAAATACTCAAGGTTTTGTTGTATGTAGCATTGGTTTTGAAAAGATAATGTACTTAATAGGTATAAATATTGTTGTTTAGCACATAACTGTTACTTCAGACCTTAGAAAAGATGCTGCATACTTCAGTTGTTACTCTGGAGCAGTGATAAAAACCAGAAACTTTAGGCTTAATACAGATGGAGCCTAAAGTTGACTTACCGGCGGTGAGCAAACAAATCAGGTTGCAGGAGCAAATATCGCACATCACGAACACTTATGTTTCCCTTGAGCTTCTTTTCAGGACCTTCCACAACTGGTAGCCCACCTATCCCCTTTTCCTTCATGAGTATAAATGCCTCCAGCACTAGCTGATTTGCATCCACACTCACCATCTGCTTTCCAAATTGGTATGAACAAACAATACATGGCTTTAAATGATTCTCCCAAAGATCTTTAGTATGGTCAGTTCATCCTCCAGCCTCTAACAATGTGCCTAAGAATTGGATTTTATTTCTTGTTCTTCAATGTGATGGCAGAGAAGCTCCACTAAAACAAGGTAAAACAAGGTAACCATATCGATGTGGTGTTAGTTCTGGTCACTATGCTAAGAACAACATATAACTTGTCATCTATCTATCAAGATGACAACCAAAATTTGCACAAAATGTTGATGTGATTCTTGAACATGTTTTACCTGGTCAGGTGACATAACAGGAAGCCCAATTTGAAACAATGATTTTCCTGCTAGGCTGTCAAACCAGTCCCGACCACGGCACAGGGCGAGGCCCTGAATGACTGCTGACTGAGTAATCACATTCTTCACGTCAGGATCACAGTCATTGACTACAGGTATGCTGCGGAGCCGAAATTTTGATAGCAGTAACAGCACAGTAAGCATGGATTCATCAGGCTCAATTGGCAAAAATGGTGCCCATCTGTAAGATTTAGTAATTTCCCCCACCTACAAGGTCATAATCACCAACAAAAGAACAGAACAGCATGAGACAGTATGCAGCATGTGTGCATTTCATTCAGATGCTGCAAATGCTCCTCAGAAGGAAACATGATCCCGTACATTTTGTCTCATACCCTACAGGGAACATTGTTCAACTAGTGCAGAACAGCTTTACCTGGGTGGATTTAAATGGCTCTTCTTGCAGGATGACCTTATAAAAGTCCTCTCCCAGGGCATCAGCAGCTGCAGATGCATCCTTCCCCAGCCCCCTCTCTGCTGCTATTCCCCCTGCACAAATTCCCAATATCAAGCACATAGTTGGATTTACTCAAAGTCATAACTTTGACTCCACTCACCACAGACCAACTGATCAGATGTGGACATAGAATCTAGATGAACAGGAGCTCCCAAAAGTCTCCTGTTGGTGTCTAGATACTCTGAAAATCATCTAATTTCAACAAGGAGAGGGCAAACATTCGTCTGTCTTATTTGCAGGATGCAGAATCTCAGGTCCCTGGCATCCAGGGGACAATGATGATACTGTAGAGAAATACTAACCTGCAATTGCTGCCCCAACAGCAGCAGTTGCAAGGCCAGCAATTGCAACAGGGCCAGTCAAGCCAAGCACAATGGCACCCAATGCTCCAAAAGCCCCAGCACCCATTCCTACTGCTGCTGCAGAGCCTGCAGCGAATGAGGCAGCTGCCATCTCTGCCTGTTCCAGCACCCACAGTATAATGGAAGGGTAATCTACTATTCCTTTGTACCTTGCAGCCCAGCTGTCTGTGGGACTTGCCTCTGGATTAGTCACTGGAGCTGAAAATATGTTGTTTTCAGCTAGTGTTTGCACTGCTTGAGCTATTGAAGAATCTCCTGGAATCTCCACTACTGCAACAATGACAAAGGCAGGCAACACAAAGGGCAAGGATTCACTCTTCAGTAATAGAATACCAGAAATAATGTCCACAGATGCTAAAGTAACTCTGCGTTCTAAGCACAGAATAAATGTACAACACAACTGCAAGTGGATGTATCACCATAGATGGGGTGAAGGTATTTTATTCTGCTCAAGATCAGAGAATCGGGCATGTAATGTCGTTCAAATCTGAATGCGCATATGAGCCCTATCATATTCAGAGTGAAATGTTGAACCCAATGTGATCTCATGTGACCTAAATGTCGAAGTATACCATCTAAGCTTTCTATCTATGTTCTTTCCTTGGTTTCCCTGCAGGTAATAATGCAGAACAAAGAGGAGCAACAGAGAATAATGGGCTCCAAATGTGTTGAAGAGCACTGTTTGACAGATTCCGAATTCTTCCTCGGATTTTCCTTCCCTCAGGACAAGACAACAGGAATCCCTCAGGAAGGGAATTAAAAAACTTTGCATTTATTCATTCACCTTACCTTTACCAGAGGGAAGGTCAGGAAAGGAAGAGACTTGCACGTTGGTGAAGGCAGTGTTAAGGAGACGACGAATGCTCTGTGGCACCCCTCTCTTCTCCCCATTTTGCGTCCACAGCTCTTCCAACTGTTGGTTGATAGGCTTCTCCTCATTTGCCTCCGCCGCCATTGTCTGCCACTCTCCAGAATTGCAAACCCTATATAATCACAAGGAACCAAGGAATGTGTTACAAGCTGATGCTCCTCATCGAGCACTTCGCAATTGACTATGGCAAATTCGTCGACAAAGCACAAGGATCACGGAGCGAGCGACCCTTGGCCAAATCAGCCATTGCATTTCTTTGATTTAGATCGTCCAAGGTTGCAAGATCTTGTCCAAGAACAAAACTCTGGAAAATCTTGTAAAACAAGAACCAAAGCTCTGGAAGATCTTGTCGAAGAACCAAAGTTCTGGAAAATCAATCTTGTCCAAGAACCAAAGCTCTGGAAACTCTTTCTTGTCCAAGAACCAAAGCTCTGAAAAATCTTAAGCGAGAAAAGGAAACTGTACAAACTTACTTACACTTGGAAATCTGTATGCGAAAACTTTTATTCCAAGTCTGAGGAGACGCAAGTGCATACTATGAAGCTCTACAATACACAGCAAATACTGTCTGCAGAGAAAGGGGAAGGGGGAAAGGATTAAGAAGCAGATGATGCAAACAAGTAAGTAGCCCGGCGAGACCAAGAAAACGAGAGAGAGAGAGAGAGAGAGATGGTTTGATGAGCTTGGAAAATTTGGAAAGCTCGGGAACATGAAAATTTCTAGAAGCAGAGGATGATGATGCAAACAAGTCTTGGGTGAGAAGAAAAGAACAAGAGAGAGCAGCTTCCTTCGACGAGGTTTTCAAGCATTTCGGGAAAAGCACGACAAAGTGCAAGAAATACATGGGAGACACATTCTCGACTCTGCTGCTATTGACACCTTACCTCTTGTCTGCACTTGACACGTGTCCTGGGCAAATTGCCACGTGTCATGTCATTGAAACAAAACTCAGAGACCTCATCCACTGACCTAGTTCGTGATGGATTTTTCTCCCACAAGCTTAAAACCAGTGTTTTAGGGTTTCGGTAAACCCTAAACCCTAAACCCTTCTCGCTTTTCAAGGTTTGGCATTTTTGTAAAAACCCTGTCTGTATTGTATTACAGACAAAGGGTTTATAGTATTAAGGCTCCAATCAGACCTGATGTTAGTTCTCATAGTGTTAAGTAGTCTAATATTTAAATAACATCATTTTAAAGAAAAAATGACTTATATGTTCCATTCACATTAACCTAAAAATTAGTTGAGTTGTTTTTTACTTGTTCACATTTAAGAAAGTCATGGAAAAATAATTTCAAAATTGATTTAAAACCTCCTTTTAGGTAGGGTTTGATATTTAATATTATGTTTTGTTCCAAGATTTATGATTTTACAATTTGATGTGAAGTTACCTATGGTTCTTGACCTGAATGCAACCAAAAAACAAAACTTGCCTTTCTTAGGCATCAACTTAGCATCAAGTGTGATCGTAACTTTAACGTCAAAATATACAAATGATGTTGAATGGTAGGCTTGCGTGTACATATGCAATTTGGTTTTTAATGGCCAATGAAGTTACTGAATTTGGTCGTCTGATTCATTAATCTGAATTTTTCTTAGTTATCTTACATGAAATAACAATTGAAATGTTTAGTAAGGTTTGGTGTGTTTGTGAGAATTTTAGGAAAACCAATAAAAATGATAGAAAGGGATCATTATTTATCATGTTTAACAAGATAGGGTTATATGCAGAATTTTAAAGCAAACCAATCTGATTCTTGAATTTGTTTTCTTAATTATTTTGAGCAAATTGCCCTTCAATGTGTAACACCTATTTATCGCCTCAAGTTGATGGACACACATGTGTAAATTTTGGGTGCACCCATCAATTGGGTACCCCTTTACTTGTTACGTTTCTTTTCAACAAATATGAATGTTGGGTAACTAATTTAATCGTGCTCCTATATCATTTTATTCTTTTGGGTTGCCACCTGCCTTTTTGTATCACAATCTTTCATATCATTATGAAATGTAAAAAAAATTTCATATGATTAATTTTTTAAATGATTTTTTTATAAACATATAAATAATTAGTTTCAATTCCTTTAAATCTTATTGAAATGAGATTCTTAGAAAATTGATTTGAAAGATAATGCAATAATTGATTAAAATAAAACACATCAATTTTAAAATAAATTAAAATTTTAATATAAAATTTATTTTGAGATATAAATGTTTTTAATTAATTTGATGTTATTTTAAAAACTTCATAAGGTTTTGATGAAGATTTATTAACAAAAATCATAATGTAATTAATTTTTGGTTGATTAATTTGTTTGTATTGTTGTTGTCTATTATTTTATAAAAAATTATTACTACTTTAAGATAGTAGACATGCATGTATGATTTTAGGTTTTACCAAACCTATATTGGGCAAACACAATTAGTTTCAGATAGGGTTCTAGCATTTTACTTGCACACAATGTTTAATTTTAGTTAAGAACCAAAGGTCTTGCTTTTGAAGGTTTAACATTTAAAAAATTGTAACTAAGAACCAAAGGTCTTGCTCTTGAAGGTTTAGCATTTTGTAAATGTGAGTCAAAACTTTTTGTTTCAATTCATGCATTTAAAAAATTGTAATTAAGAACCAAAGGTCTTGCTCTTGAAGGTTTAACATTTTGTAAATGTGAGTCAAAACTTTTTGTTTCAATTCATACATTTAAAAAATGTAAGTGAGAACCTTGGATTCCCATTTGGGCATTTTAAAAAAAGTAAATGAGTGTCAGTTTTTCTCAAATTAAAAAAAAGGAGAACATGGCAGCTTTGGTTTTAAGGTTTTTTTTTGGGCTATCGTCTTTTAATTTGATGGTTTCCTAATTACCATAGTAACTAACCTAATCAACCATTAATAATTACTTCTTGGAATTGTCAAGAATTGTGCAATTTAATCAATCAATTCATATTAACTAAGTATATTACATAGTTTTCTTGGTTGTTCTTTTTTTTTTTCAAAGCTTTAGTATCCTCATTTGATGAATGGCATAGTCTTCTCATCTAATTGAAGACCGTTTGCCATCTTTCTTTTTCATGGCTTGAAGGTTACCATCTTTTTATCAATGCCAAAGGTTTTTTTTAGGTTTTCTTGTGTAATTTGTTTTATGGTTAAAGGTTTGGTATATATAATTAATAAATTATTAACAAATAATTCATTATGAAATATTAAATAATAAACATGAGTAGAAAACATTGAGGTATATAAAGACATATGAACATTTACACCTTTATTAAATGTTTAATAGAATATACACATTACCTTTATTTTCACAATTTTTTTGAATTACATTGATTGATTTATATTAAAAGCTAATTATTTAATCTAGTTTTTAGTTCATAGTAATTAGTTAAATTAGGCCATAAATTAATATATAATATTTATTAATTATTTCTAAATATTATATATTAAATATGCCATAAGATGCAACTTTTGTGGGTGCCAAAAAACTATTTGCAAAAGAGTCAACTATTATCAATTTTGCACTTGTTCATGTAGCTTAGAAAAAATTAAGGTGTATAAACTTGAATACCTTGATGTACCTCCAATATAAATATTTAAAATATTTTTAATGTAACATTGGGATCCAATTTGAGGTCTACAAAGTTTTATATGGATAATGAATTGGTAATATTTTATTAGTGGCACATATGTAACAACTAATGGCATAGTTGTGGCATAATAGTGGTACAATAATGAGCAATTAGTAAAACAATAGTGGCAATGTAATGGCCAACTAGTTGCATGAATAGACTTCAAAGGGAAAACCAATTACAAAGCTTGTACCTTATGAATGGTGGGAATACACATACATGGTGTAATTGCACGTATAAAAGCTATATGCTAATTGCAAAAAAATTGATCAATGTGTAGTTCATTTTTTTAATAGTCCTAATTTAATTGCATGTTACAATTATAAAACAATTCCTCAAAAAATCAAACGTAATGGATAAATAGTCTTAAATAAGATCAACCTAGTCGTGTCATTACTACAAAATGTGCGTGCAATTCGTTAGTCTTTGATCATTAGACTAATGAATTCACTCAAAATCCATTGAAATCACTTGGCATATAGGGGAACCTTTTGTTGTAATGTTTGTAATAGAAAATTTGTATATGTTTTTAACTAAAATGATTATCCAAAATGATTTAAATGATTGAAATTACTAGTTGATGTGGCAACATTACTAGTATATTGTTGTGTAAATATGGTACTATATATATATATATATATTACCAAATTAAACTATGGATGAATTTAAAGTCACATAAGACTCATGATACCATTGTTGAATTTTTTTTCATGGGCTTGGCAAACCCATAGTAGATAATGATGATCATGTCACAAACACAATATGTCCAAAATTTTATTTTGTCTTCCAAATTTTTCACATGTCATTTTTTAATATTAATTTTTTTTTCTTCATTCACAACAAATGAAAATATGATATTCATAGTTTACTTTCATTTATTTTAATAATTCAGTTCAATTTTTTTAATAATATTGTCACATCATCAAAAGTAACATTACAATCACAATTAGTCATATCTAGATGATTGATTTTAGTCACATTAGTGAAATCAAACATAATTAACCATTTTAGATAAATGGATTTGATTCTATAATGATCTAATTATGATGCTACTAATGCAAACCATGTTTTTGTAATAGTATGGCAAGTTACATAAAAAAATTATGTTATGCAAACATTGAGAAGTGCTACGATTTTGCATTAGTCTAGGTTATCATTTATATTTCTTGATGGCATGCATTTTGTAATTTTTTGATGGCTTTTTCAAGGGTTGAAAATTTTGCCTTGACACTATTGTGGATTTTGGTGTTCAAGTGGTTTTTGTGGTCGATTTTCATGAATTATCCAAGGTGCCATTTCATGTTGTTATTATGTGAAGTCATTTTGGTTATCATGAATAGAAAATTCAACCTTGACACAATTTTGGATTTTGTCCACCAAAGATGTTGAATTGCTTTCCATGAGAAGACTATAGGTAAGGGTTTAGGGTTTCACATTGTTGTTTGGTATGCCTTATTATGTCTTTGTGGATGCCATCTATAGAAAATGAAACCTTGATAAGGTTATGAATTTTGTTGTCCACCAAGGATCTTAGTGGATTTTCATCATCTTTCATCACATCTCCTAGATACAAGTGTGGACTTTGTGGTCCACAAGTTTGATGTTGAGTTTGAAGATGAGATTGTGCATAAAAAATTCTTAGATCTTTGTGGTGTTCTTTTTTGAAAAGAATTGCAATGTACAACTTTTTAAAAACATTTGTAATCCTTTCAACATTTGAAGCAATTTTATATATATATATATATTTGAATTGTGGGTTCATTGAAAAAAAATGGTTGTAATGAACCTTTGAGTTCTTCAACATGTGTAATTTGTAGTGTAATTTTAAAATAACCACCCATGAAGTTTTTTATAATTAGGAAGGTGTAATTGTTTATAGGTTATTTTATAATTGTTTCATCTGCCCAATTGATTTTTTAAAAAAAAACCCAACATAGAGAATTACATTCCAAAACTATCAAACCCCTATACCCAACCAATTCTTAGAAATTTCAAAAAATCAAATGATGTACACACAATTGAAGATCAATAGATGTGTGTTGAAATTAATTTTTTGAGAAAAAAATTAAAATCCCAATTTTAGTATTTTACCCAATGGTCAGTTTTGTGATTAAGTAATCTTTAAAATAATGAAATGAATTTTTGTGAAAGAAATCAAGGTGACTATTCAAAACCATTATAATTGTTGCAAGCTAACAATCTCAATAATTTCATTCTTCATATGATAATACCATAGTCAATCATGAAAAAAATGATTTAAAATTTTAAAAATTGAAAAAAAAAAAAGTAACAAAATCCATCAATTTTTATGTCATGTAACAACACCCATGGCCATGGGCATTTTTGGAAAAGGGTTCTATGCAAGGTCAATATCATGCAACCTAGTGGCTTATGTGTGACCATCATTACTTTCAAGCCCATGCCTACATGGTGTGAATCAAGCTTGCCTTGGATTTGCTCCATGATGCCACAATGTTTATTGTACTAGTGAATTTTCACCAAATTTCAACTTGAAAAATACAATTTTGACCTACACAAAAGGGTTCTTCATGGAAAAAATGACTCAAATTCACCAAATTATTATTATTATTTTCAAATGGTTAGATTTTTATGATAAGTCCTAATAGGTAGCCAAAGATATTAAAGGATTTATTTTTCTTCTACTTTCATATATAGTATGTAACAAAATTTGTAAATTATTTTTTGAATGACTGCCACTTTGGTTACATCACAAAATCCTTAAAAGAAACCATGTAGTGATAGGCCTTTATTTTGGTAATGCTTGAAGCCATTGGCATTAGGGTAGAGAGGTTGGTCATAATGCATTTAAAAACTCAAACAAACCATATGAATGAACTAGACCTTGATTACTTTTGGGATCAAAAGATGGATGGGTGTAGTCACAATCAAATGAACCAAAAATCATGTTAAATGACCACTCAAATTCTTTCAAAATTATAACTTTGCTAAATTTATTTTTGTGGTGTCACTTTAATGCCATGTTAATCATGGGAATGTTTCTTAAATGACTAATATGAATGTTGAAGATTTCAAAATAAAAATTCAAATAATTTTATTTGGGTTTTGGTTTCAATAAATGATCTTTGAACTTGAACAACAATTGCATCAAAAGTAATCAATTTTGAAGATTACTAAGTTAAAAAATTTCATTATAAAAGAATATTGATGAGAAAAAAATTGAGATGATGTTAATTGAACCCGTTGTTTTTTATCCTTTTTTTGGTGGATTGAACCTCCTTAAGTTTTTAGTGATTTTTAATTGATGCTTTTGAACTTGGAATTGTGGAGTTCCTATTGGTCGTCAAGCCACTAAACTACTATTCCTGTAGCTTTTATTCAACCTTCTTGCCTTAGCTATTATTATTATTACATCAGTTTTAAGCTTATCCCCTTCGTTTTATTATCTTGTTCTAATTCATTGAACATTAAACCTTGCTCCTCCCTTTTATTCCTTTTAGTTGTTTATTTCATTAGTTTGTTACGAAGATGTTGCAACTCCCCTCCTCATTTGCATTTGAACCTTAGTTCATTGTCAGGCCTATTTTTGAAAATTTGTTGTCTAACCCAAGTTCACACCCCTATATCCAAGAGGGTGAGTTCACATTTCCTCTTTGGAATTGGGATGAAATTTATTTCTTACTCCTTTGATCATTGCAAATGACCAAGTTGCAATGAAAATAACTTGTTGTTTTCTTATAAGTTCCCTTTCAACTACTTATTTTGCTATAATCATTGTTGTTGTTGCCTTTTTAGCATGCTTGTCTTGCTTCTCCTTCCTTTTTGTTTTTTTAATATGTTCTACCACCTCTCTATCCATTGCCTTTCACTACATAATGATCAAGCATTCTTTTGAAGTCACAACATGATTATGTGAATAATCAACTAATGGTTCTCTTCCACTAGTCCTTCTTGCAAAGAGATGAGGTAATGACAACAAGTTGCTGCCTACTAATGTTTCTTGAATTTCTAGGATTTAACATTTTATTCCCACATTTGTTGAAGACTCTTCGTAGGTTTCAACCAGATTTTTTTATTATAGAGATAGATTCAAGGTTAGTGATTGTAGAAATTATAAGCATGTCCACAAATACCTAGGTTGTTCTTGAGCCACACGATTAGGCATTCATGAGTTGTAGGTTCTGTAGTTGAAGCTATGTTGATTAACTTTTCTACAACATTTTATTTTGCCCATTCCATTTCCCCATCCTCCTCTTGATTTGATTGATAATCAATCATCATCTTGTTCTTCTCCAACCTAATTCACTATTGTATATAAGCTATTAAGCCTTGTTCTTTCATCCATGGTTTTATGGGTCTAGTGGCCAAATCCTTGTACTTTTGAACCTTGAGATGATATTTTTTCTTTAGAATGCTTGGATTAATGCTTTGTCCACCCATCCTGCAAAAACTATCTAATTTAATTCAATGTAGTTCCTATTGATCATTGTTGTGGCTTTTTCTTCTTTGAAAGTAGTTTTGAAAGGTTTGAAGCAAGCTACATCCAAAGGTTGCAATGCATGGGATGTATGTGAAGGTAAGGTAACCATATCCAACTTGATTATTTGTGCTTGTTCAATTGCTTTAAAGGTGACATGGGATCCATGGCCATTGAAGATGTGAATATGCCTATTTCTTAGAGGGATTCCACTTAGTATATTGACCTTTAGAAAAAAGAAAGGAATTCTTTGAAAAGAAATGCAGTCATCCATGCTTTTGACTACATAACCATACAAGTCCTTGGTTTGTAAAGTTAAATGTATAGTCATTTTGTATCTTCTTTCCTTTGAAAATGTAAAACGTTGGCAATGTTGTCCTTGCTACGTTAATAACATAGTTAACCATTCTTTGGACTTGGGAATGGTGTTATACATTTGTAGAGAACCTTGTTTTGTTAAAACCTTGGTTCTTGACTATCTTCTTACTTAGATGTTTGTTTCATTAAAATTTTAGATATGATTTGGAGCATAGTTGTGTTTGTTGTACATGGATTGCAAGTTTTGGCATAAAGATGATTGGATTGTCTACTCTTGCGTTCTTTTTGATATCTAATCTTTTAGCTTGATGAATGCTAAATTTAAGATGTTTATGCTTAAACCAATACCACGAAGAGGTCCTTGGTACTCCTCTTTGTAAAGGTGTTGGCCTTGTTTAGGTTAGTTTTGCCACTTTCATCTTCAATTGTTGCGGGCTTATTAACAACCCAACATCTTACATAACCAAAACCCAAGAAACCATAGCCTAATTTTTTTTTGTTGTTAGCACACTTGTTGGTCTTGTTTTTCTAAATCTTGTTTTTCCATACAAATAATTAGACAACAAGGTAATGCTATGTTCCAGTGCCTACTTGCGTTCCTTAATGAAGTTGTCCCTTTCTCAACTACATCCATGCCTTTTCTAATGCCTTATTGCTCCATTTGTCTTTAGTGTTGATAGGATTAGATCTATTCACTTTTCATTGTTTTGTTGTTGGTTCTTGTGATCCAGAAGATGGTGGGACATTTTCCTTATTTTGGTTGGGCTAGTCATCCAATTTACTTCACCTCCTATGAGGCAAATTCAACAACATCATGATAGAGCCCCCGAACCCCAACCCCCAACAAGATGGGGGTGTTTGGTTTGCCTTACAAGACGTACTTGAATTTTTTGTATTTTGACCAACTCTAAAGAAAATGTGAAAGATCAAGGTAAATGTGAAATGCATATGCCTTTAGTTGTTTGGAACTTGTGATCAATGCATAGAACTTTTCAAAGTCTAAGCATACTAAATTTTGATAAGTTGTTTTTATGCAGGCAATAGGTGTGTATAACAAACTACGACTTCTTGGAGCTTGAAGAAATCTACCTCTCTTATGGCTACTTATATTGTACCTAGGAATTATAGAACTTTGTATCTAGTCATAGTATAAAAACTTTTTGAACTTTTGATTGTAAAGTTCATCTATTGCATCCTTTTTTAGATGCCCCTTTGCATCCACCCTTGAATCTTGGTTTTGTTTTTTTTCTTTGACAACATTAGGATTTGATTGTTGATAATCAACCTCTTGTAATTCCGCTTTGGCTAACTAGTGTGTGTAGTTTCTTGATTTAGCTGTTGAAGCTCTTCTTTGGCTACTTTGAGTTGCATAATTTGTTCTTGTTGATTTGTTAGGACTTGTATTTTTGATTTAAAGCTTTCTACTCCTTCTATGTTGCTTGGTTTCTACTGGTTCGGACCATATGCTTTCAAAACCTTGATCAATGACTTGAAGTTAGGTCTTTCACAAATTTGAAACTTTGATGTATTGAAAGAGTTTTGCTTGTATCTTTGTTATAATGAATTATATATGCAAATTTACTGCATTGCTTTGTGAGTTTGGTGCTTTTAGTTTTTGGTGGGAATGGGACGTGCATAAAATTAGGGGGAAATTAGAAAGGTTTCCCCAATTAATGTGTAGGATTTGATTTTCCATTGGATTCTTGTAAACCTCAATCCTTGTCTATGGTTAGTTGTGTGCTATTTAACATGACTTACAAACCCCACCACCAAACTTCTTCTCGTTATATTATTCAATCCAATTGCTTATTACCGAGCTTTTATTTCCACACCGAGCATGGTGTTGCAACCCTAGCCTTGGGCTCACGACCAAAGCAAGGTTTGCAAGGTTGCGGGCCAAAAGAGGAAAGCCCGGGAATGAAAGAAAGTGTGAGGGAATGAACCCTCACACCCAACGGAGCTTCCACCTTGGGAGTTGGAGTCCCAGTGGACTTTCGAATGTTCAGAGAGCAATTGCAAGGGCCAAAATGCAATGGATTGAAAAGTTTTTTATATCATTGGAAAACTATTGAAACGTAAATGTTTCAAAATGGGCTTGCATGGCCTATTTGGAGTTTGAAACATAAATTATTGCCAAAAGAAGGGCCGGGAGTCAAATTGGCAATTTGATTCTCGACCATTAAAAGTTGGGAATCGATTCGATTTCCTTGCGTGTAGGTGGCATGCAACATACTGTTGAAAAGCTCTTGATGAGGGCTACAACTTTGGTTCAGACCTCAATCAGAGGTTTGCAAGTAAAGTTATGGGGTTTTAAAGTCACAGGAATCCCAACTTTGGGAATTTTGAACTTCCCATTTGGGAATCCCGGGACAAAATGCCATTTGGATGTGGGCTTTGTGAAAAGGCACATAGTATACTATAAGGGGGAAGGTGGTGGCTTCCCCCAAGTCCAAGCCGTGGTGAGTCTTGTGAGTCCGAGTTTGCTCGTGGTTCGTCCTAGCACCAAAAATGTTCCAATTATGCATTAACCAACTTGTTGTTGGTTTTGTGCAGGTTCGTGTGACTGAGTAAGTGCTTGTCAATCTTCTTAATCCCATCCTGGAGCTCCAACATGCCCCTTTACCCTCAAAGTGCTACAAGCGAAGGAACGTGCAGATTCATATTTGAGTCTGTTAAAGAGCTTAAGAATGCGTCACATGGGCCTTTGAAAAATTGGCCCAATTTTTCCCTATAACCAAACATTGAAAGTACCTTATGTTTCCCCCTTTCCATAATGAATTTCAGTTAATCAACCATCACCAAATAGGTCCCTTGTAATTTTATTCAAAATATTTACAAATATGACCACCAAATCCCCTAATATCAAACATTAAAACTTGATGGGCAGTCTGCAATATGAAAAACTTAGAACAAAATTATTTTCAACCAAGCGTTTGATGATAGGCTAAAGGGCGAACGCCCATAAAAATTGTTTTGTTCTAACATAGGCGGGCTGCTGCACTAGGTGGATGCTCGGTAACTGCCCTGTGTTTGGTGATGGGCCTCTCTACCCTACACGTGAGGGGCGAGAAGAAAAAAAAACCTAACTGAGACATATTGATTGCATGCACAAACTCTAAAATGAAATTAGTACACAAAATCAGGTGAAACGTCCTCTACAGATCTGCAGTTTGACATACCCGGTAATAAAGATTAAGATTGTTAAAGTTCAAACACTGCCCCCCGCCAGTCCCGACCCCTAATTACTTCTATAGGTTCTTATGTGTACCGGCCAGGGTGCAGATTCCAAGCCCCGTGCTCGGACCGGATGAGCACAAGCTGCTTATGAACATAACTCCGCTCAATGCAGACGACGCGTGGTGTCTGTGCTGCACAGGCATGCGGGCGGACAACCAGCGGACGCCGAGCGGAACACAAGAGAAACAGAGAAAGAACAGGCGTGTCTGTGTGTTTCTGTGCACGAGACTCGCTGAGGACTTTCTGGAATGGTTTTGTCTACAAACGCTTTTGCTTTAGGCTACTTAGTTTGCTTAGTGTGAGCATTTTGGGGGGGGGGGGGGGGGGGGGCGGCGTCGGAGTCATCTCGGTAATTGTTTTTCGGGGTTTGCATGGGTCCCGCTTCGGACGTGTAGGCTAGTAGCTTTTGTTTTTTTGCCTTTCGGTTTGCGTTTCTTGGCGTCGATCTTTGTTGCAAATTTTGTAAACCCTCAATCCCCGACCCCTTTCGTCGACCCACGGTTTACGCTTCTGCGAGGTCGTAACTCGTAACATGCACGTCGTAATTGGCGGCACTTGAAAGCCCTTGCGATTATGGAGGAGTTTTCTGTGATGCAGATCGAAGAAGAGGAGCAGGTGCGGGCTGTGTTTCTCTGTCTCCCTCTCTCTCTGTCTTGTTTTATCCCCACGACCTGAACTGAGCGTTTACACAGTGTTCCAGACTAGTACAGAAACTGATGGTGCCTATGGCTCTCCCCCTAATATCGGAAGTTTCTTTGGGTCCTTCTTCTTCGGTGCCTCGTGAAATTCGTTGACTCAATGTTATCGAGGAGCCGGAAAAAGAAAATTTCAAGACGCTCGGCTATTTTCTTCAAGAACGATCTAGTTTTTAGTTTTTGTCGTTTGTAGTGTTGTAGTGGGGACCTAGCACAGGTCTGGAGCTTCTGGACTTAAAGTATGCTTGTGGTTTCTTGTTGCTCCTGTGTTTAGGGCTACTAGTACCTCCAGGTTTGGGAAACTGTGAGTCCGTTGTCCAAATGCTGGTCAGTCAGAGAAGCATGCAGGAGCTTCTTATGTTGTGATGTTCCTCAGAACAAGTCGTGTTTATTGACGAGTGGAGAGAATGTCAGTCTTGTGGTTTCTTGTTTCTTCCGGTTACTGCTGTAACCTGCCTGTTTGGAGGAAGACGAGGAAAGGAAACTGCACTTGGTAAGGATAATCTTAGAGTTTCATTGCGGTTGCCATATCTCCCAGGTCAAGTATGGTTTTTCCTATGGGCAGGCACACTCTAATCCTCTCTCTGTTCCAATGGATTTGGTTTGTGGTGAAGACAAGAGATACGCAGGCTATTGCAAGTAGGGGAAGGACATCTGATGAAACGTTTTCTGTGTCAGCTCGGTCCCCTCTCTGTCCCGTAGCAATTTTCTAGACTCTAGACTTATAAAGACCTCTCTCACTGCAGCAAGTTCGTAAAATGTCCTGCAGGGGGAGTTGGAGGAAGTTTTGGATATGGCACACCAGCATATGTTCTCATCGACAACTCCTGCAGGGACCTTGTCAACAGTTGCTGCAACAGGGGAGCCAGTGGTTTTGGTTGAACATTCACAGCACACCACAATTACAACAGTAAATTACAATCATACTGGTATGATTTTAAACCGCCTTGGAAGGATCACTAAAAGTGGTTAAATCTTTTGGTTGGGTTCTGATAATATGTACCTAGATCTGTTAACAGCCTTGCAGATCATCTTGAGTTGGCAATTGTCGATTCTTTTCAAACTAGTAGAGATTTTGGATGTCAATTTTATGCTTCATGCATGTGAACTGATCAGCCAAGTTCTGGAGTTTGCAGGAAATCATGGAAATGGTGACAGTGCACAAGAGGCAAGCCAGGTTAGGTTTTTGGCGATCAATTGAAAATTGTCAAGGTGGTTTCATAATCAGTTTGCTTGATTATTGACTGCTTGGGTTTATGTACAATTTTTAGTCTATGAATGAGTAATTGACCATGAAATCATGATGATCTTCAAAATCTGCAGGGTGGCCTGACAGAAGTGAGCTATGGAGATGGTGACACTTTGATAGGTCGGTCAGTTGTCAAAAAGTTCTCACGAAAGAAGTTCACTGGTCGCATTGTGGCCTATGATCCTCACACAAGGTGGTATAAGGTACTCAGTTCCCCCTTATATGTGGCCAATGTGATTATGTCTGCGCTGAAGATCTAAATGCTGTGTGGAGTTCTTGTTGCAAAAGCCTTACTGATGACTCAAACTTCCACTTGTGATTCTGTCCTGGATCAGTCATTTTCTGTGGTGAAGATGATCACATTGTTGTGATTCTTTGTTCGCCATGGTGGAAACCCAGAGGGTATCTTACTTGGCTGTGCAAGTTTGTGCCAGAAACAGTGTGACAGTTTTTTGCAAGGTGCTTACATTCAGAATTGTTGACAGCTCCAGGAAATGTCTTAGGCTGGATGTGATTTTGGAAATCTGCCAAAGCTTGTTGCAGATCTTCTTATTTTTTCTGGTGACCATCCAGATTGTCTATGAAGATGCTGATGAAGAAGAGTTGGATTGGAAAGAGCTTGAGCGAATACTTGTACCAGTGACTGACTCTCTTCCAGCTGCTTCGAAAAAGAGACCTCCTCCCATAAATGTAACTACTGGCAAGGAGAATAGGTGGGTTTACCTGCATCCTGATACTGCTTATGTTATGGACTCTGCATTCTAGTCAAGTTCATGAAGTGTTCATGATACTTAAATGCGGTAAGCTTGGAATATTCTGTTGCCTTCACTTTCCTTCTACACTAGATGCTTAAAAAGGGTAGTACTCACGAGTCACAGCCCATTTGCAATCAAAGTTCTAGATCAATTGTTTATGTTATTTTGCCGAAGAGCCTCAGTGACCATTAGGGTAGCCTGTCATGGTACAAGGCTTGATTTGCAAGATTTATTCCACTGATTGTATGAAACAATATTAGTATTTGTAGTCCTACTCAGGGTTCTTCTGTTCCAAGTGTTGTTTGCTCTACTGACAATGCTGCCTTTTAGGCCTTCGCTAAGTTATACTGGCCAGGACTCTAACTAGACAAGTCTTGTGGTTGCTCCCTCAGGCCAGCTAAAAGGCCACGAGGAAGACCACCGAAAGTGGGTACAGCTAAGTCACCAGCTAAGTCCAAGACACTGAAGAAGCCAACACAAATTCCAAAGGCAAGAAAGGCAAAAAGCAAGGAAGTCAGTGCTCAGAAGCCAAGCAGGTCAAAGACTCTTTCCTTGAAGAAGGGGCAAACATCTGTCAGTGATAAGCAGGGTGTAGGAGAAGTATCTGAAACAGTCTCAACTGCAAAGAAGGCAGCAGGTTCACCTCGGACTCCAAAGAGTGAGAAAGCAGGGCTGAGAAGGGTTGGTAGACCCAAGAAAGCAGAGTCCATTAAGCCACAATTCAAGAAAATGGTGGGAAGGAAGAGGAAGATTGAGATAAAAGATGGTGGGGATAGTTCGTCTGAAAGCAGGCCTTCAACCCGGAGGAGCAGTTTAACAACAGACCAAGATGAATCAAATTCAAGGCTAATTTCAGGAGCAAAAGCAGGGGCTAAGGTGGGAGCCAAAGCAGGAGCTGAAGCAGGAGCTAAAGCAGGAGCTAAAGCAGGAGCTAAAGCAGGTGCAAAAGCAGGTGCAAAAGTGGGAGCTAAAGCAGGAGCATCATTGATTGGAAGACGCACAAAGAAGAAGTTTGGAAATAAATACTTTGGTGGAGAAGTGATTGGATTTGATCCTAAGGCAAATTTTTACAAGGTGAGAGCTATTTGGTCTTGTTTTTCCCAGATAGTTTGACTTGTCAACGTAAATTTGACATTGACATAAATAATTATGAACTATTGGAAACCATATGAGAATATAAGAAGAGGAAAAAAAAAGTTCATGGTCCCTGGTAGTGTGCAGCAGCCCAGAGCCCAAGTTTCTAAATGGACTCCAGTTGGAAAGGAAAAAGGGAGTATGAAAGAAAGAGGCCAGGCTTGTAAGATGATGGCTGTTTTACACTTTGACTGAGCTTGATTACTGAAATGCCATAATCACATCTCCTCATGATGGAAAACAAATCTGCTAATCTCAAGTAGATTTATAAATATACAAGTTTTGGTGTTTGTCTTTGATATTCTCTAAACAGTAGTGAAGCCTCTAGGTGTGATCATAATATCAACTGAATGATAAGTGGCTGACTCTACATGGTGTGATTACCATAGAATTCACACCAAGCTATGGCCATCATAGAGCATTGTTTACTCTTAATAATTCCTTTTAGGATCTATTCCCCCACATCAATTCAGCATTTCCTTGTGGGGTTGTGTTTCTACTAAGTGTATATGTTGTCAGGGCTATATTTTGTATATATTATATATTTTGTATTGGCTAAGTGAATTGGGATCGGTCTGTGATAGGTTCAATATGATGATGGTGATGAAGAAGAACTTGAGTGGGCAGAAGTTGAAATGACACTGGTTGTAGAAGAGCAGCTAACACTGGCAAAGACAAGGCAACAAGCTTCTCAGTCAAATGGTCTGGAATCTCCACTAAAGAAGCAAAAGGTGGTCTCTCCAAAGAAAGATGCAGGAAAGACAGGGAGGCAAAAGGTTGTCTCTCCAAAGAAAGTTGCAGGAAAGACAGAGAGGCAAAAGGTTGTCTCTCCAAAGAAAGTTACAGGAAAGACAGAGAGGCAAAAGGTTGTCTCTCCAAAGAAAGTTGCAGGAAAGACAGAGAGGCAAAAGGTTGTCTCTCCAAAGAAAGTTGCAGGAAAGACAGAGAGGCAAAACGTTGTCTCTCGAAAGGAAGATGCAGGAAAGACAGAGAGGCAAAAGGTTATCTCTCCAAAGAAAGATGCAGGAAAGACAGAGAGGCAAAAGGTTGTCTCTCCAAAGAAAGATGCAGGAAAGTCAGAGAGGCAAAGGGTTGTCTCTCCAAAGAAAGATGCAGGAAAGACAGAGAAGCAAAAGGTTGTCTCTCTGAAGAAAGATGCAGGAAAGACAAAGAGGCAAAAGATTCTCTCTCCAAAGAAAGACACAGGAAAGACAAAGAGGCAAAAAGCTGTCTCTCTAAAGAAAGATGCAGGAATGACAAACAGTCCAACTCAGCCCCAAAGGTATCTGATCGCTTGACACAATCATGCCCCCAAATATGTGACATGACCTGATGGCACTTGTCTGTCTGTAGGATTCAGACTCCACAGTAAAACTAAGACAAACTGACTCACCTAATCTTCATGGAGTTCTTGGGGACCTTGGTAAATCTATCTAGAAGAAATGTCCGACAAGTTACATTGTTCAATATTCCATGTTTGTTTTTTAACCTAGTAGACCTCTGCATCCTTGTCACCAGGATTAACTGAAGATTGTCTTGCAGAAAAGGAGCCAAGATGAGGAGGCATGGGCGCCTATCATCAAGAAGGTAAGTGATCTATTGGGACAAGTTTCAACATTCTGCAGACAAGTTCCTGTACAGAAGTGTACCAGTTACTCTCCCTTCACAAGATGGCTTCATAACAAAGTTTTCCAATGTTGAACTGCTACAGAATGTGCACACTGCAGTTAATGCTATTTGCCAAAAGTTCTGTTATGTACTGCAGGGAGTTATGTACACAGTTGTGGATGTGTTCATATGATGTTTTTGATAGCTAGATGCGGCATGGACTTGGGAAGTGCCAAGTTGACATACCTTGGGTTCTTAGCATTAGTTTGCTGAAGACCAAGGAACAATGGTGTTACATTCAACCTTTTCAACTAGTGGAGAGAGGTTGGTTGAGTGGATGTTGTGAATAAGAATGAAGAACATTGGCATGTTTGTCAGTCTGCTCTTTCTCTGAAATTGGTGTTTGGAACTTCAGGTTTGAAACCTGGAATAAACTGGAAAGACTAAAAGTCTTACATCACATGCTTAGAGTGCAAGTTGCAGTTTGATTATAGAACTTGTTCATAACAATGTCTTCAGACATTTGCTTCTGATGGGCAAATTACTCACATCCCAGAGACAAAGCACATGCCCTCTGGACTCTGGGTTCTTAGCAGTTGGTTTCTACTTTGAAATTTCTCAAATCCTGATTTAGAGAAGGATAAAGCCTCAGGGTAAGGGCACTACAAGATAAAGGGTCTAGGATGGGGCAGTAGTGGAATCCAGCCCCACATTTTGGGAATGTCTCCAACCAGTGGGCTTTGCCCATCAGACAGCACGAGGTGAAGGTTATCCTGAACTTTAACATATGGAGATCATGAGGCATATGAGGGAGAGGGTTCTTATGCCTTTCCATGAAGAGTGGGAGGGATTCTATGCCTATTAGAAAGGTGTAACAACCCTACCAATCTTATGGAGCAGGCATAATGTACCTCCTCTTTTCTATGAGGGATATACGGTGCTGTTTAAATACACTAGGAAATTTTTCTCAGTGCTCTATGATAGTGGAGATAGTGGGATCTAATTGGGTAGTGAGAGTTTGTATGCAATTGAGCAGAGTGTATCATTTTGTTGCATCGGTTTTAAGTCTCACTCCTTGGGTCTGTTTCATGGAAGATGTATTATTTGATGGCTCTTGAAGGATGGAAATTGGGCTCTTCTTTGGCAGAGCAACAATTGCATATTTAACCAACAATTTCATAACTTGTGACATTTGAACTTTGGGAAAACCTTATGGGATCAATTGGGCAATCGTTTAGTAGGAGCAACACTGGTCTTCATGCTCCTACATGATGAGTGCTCAACCAAAATGTAAGCACAATGAGGTAGACAACTGTTAATCTTTGTCAACATAAATGGAAAGTAACTATAAAAAAAAAGTCTTGATACATAAATTTTTGAAATGTTATTTATTGTAATGAACAAGATGAATATGTTTTTTGATTTTATGATAATGATATTGAAGAATTATATGTTTAATATACACTGAAGTGCATTATAAACAATTAGAAATAAATGCAAGCATGTGTCTATTCTTACAAAATGGTTTTCAAATAAATGAAAAAATGATTTAAAAAAAAAATCTTGGTTAATGCATTTGTAAAATTACTTATGTGTTTTTAACTTTTGCATGTTGTGGTCATATTGTATTGAGCTTTTAATATAAAATTATTTCTGAACACCATATTCACTAACCAATTTCAAAAATATTTGTTACTTACTTTTAATATTATTATGTTAATTTATTTTTTACTTTGTACACAACTTATTATAAACTCAATGGAGGCATATTGGTTTGGCAATAAGATTTGAAGAGGTTTGGACTTTGTTTTCTTGTATTTATGTGTTCAAAATATGATTGCATGAAATTAGAGTTGTGGAGGACTATTTCCTATGTTTGATTGATTGTGTTTTAGTTTTTCATCCATTTTTTCAAAAATTTTAAATTGTTCCATGGATAAAATCAATAGTTTTAGAATGATAGGGAGCCAATACCTTTTGGAGAGGGGGGAATCGTTTTGATCATAAGGGCCATAAAGGGGTGCACTTGAATAGATGATTGAAGTTCAAATCATTTATTGAATTTGTCTAAATTGTGGTCATCTAGGTGTGATTTTGGTCTAAACATTTAATAATGTTTAAAAATATATAATACCTTTATTATTGATATGGAGTTTTTAATTGATTTTAGTGTAATCTCAAACTTTTGGTCTCAATTTTCTTTATATTTGATAGAAATTTTTGTATCATCTATTTAATATGTCTAGGCCACATCCAACCCAAACTTCCATCCCAGTTGGTTCTTGGTTTAGATGTAAAATCTTGACCAAATTTTAGATGAGGATTTGAATGAAGATAGTCAATCCTTTATTCCCATTTTGTAAGTAATTTCAGCCTGCCTTACATATATGGGTTTAAATATCTAAGTTATGATAAACATTTGAACTTTGATGATATCTCACATTTTTTATCTTGTTTGTATATGAACAAGGGTTATATGATTAATATAAATATGAAAATATACACAAGTTATGGGGTTTATAGGAATTAGCTTGTGCCTAAGGATGAAAAAAGCTTATATAGTCAAACAATTATGCCCTTGGGAAAATATAAAAGGTTGCACAATTGATGAACGTGCCATTTCATTTGAAATTTTATTCTTTAATCTTCAATTTTTCATTCATTATACAATTTTCAACTTTTCAGGTTTCCAACCATTGTGTAATGTTTCATTCATTGTGCAACCTTCCACAAAATTCTAAAATATTTCACACAAATTAATTTTCATGATGATAAAAAATAATTAAAATGAAATCATTTTTTGCTGGGAAAATATCAAACCCCAACTTTAACAACACAATTACTCCCTAGCTTATACAACATAGCAATGGGCAACACATTCCTTGACCAGGAAACATTCATTGTGTCATTCTGGGGAAAAATAGTTAAAATGATATTGTACCTTTGTGTGGGGATGATATGCAACCCTAGCCTTAGAAACACAACTAATCTAATGTTCCTTGTGGGCAACATAAATAGTGTTCCTGGGGAGGACCATTTGTCATCTTTCTCAGATGAAAGTTGCCCCTCTCCTATGACAAACCAAAAACAATCTAGTCCCCCTTTTTTCTGAAGGAAAAAAATTTGGGCCTCTTCACTATTATTGCTTTGTTTCAATGGGTTTTAAGGTTTTCTTTTGCCTACGATGTTCTCCCCAATAGTCAATTACACTAGTACCCACTCCATGAGTGTTGGGGTGTATTATATTTTCCTACATTTTGGTAGATTGTGAACATTCATTTTGTGGATTGTCCAAAACCCTGCATGTTTTCAATTACATTTGATCAAAGGTGAAGACGAAGGTCTTGGAGAAGAAAAAGAGAAGATGATCCTAGTTGCTTCTCAAGATAAAGTGGGAGGGTTAAAAATAGGGAGAAAATTGAAAATAACCCCTTTCACAAATGGCCCCCCCCCCTCCCCCCCCCTCAAAATTTGTTTCACATTCAAGAAATTACTATGTTGCATACTTACTTGAAGAGTCACATTTTTGCCTTTGTTTTTATGACCATTTTAACTTTGTCATTATGAGTGCCATATTTAGATGTATACCTTTGATTGGTAGAAATTTGTATCCAACTTTGATAGCACCTGCTTTAACATGAGTTTAATCTAAGTTTGTAATCTTATTATCCCTTGCCTGGTTTGGGTTGAAAATTCTATGTAAACTTTGAATCCAAGGATTGATTTCATAATCTCATTTTGGATGAATACATTTGGACCAAAATTTTAACTAAATTTTGCAATGGAGGTAACACTCAATTTCAACATGGGTGTAGAAAACATTGACCTGCTCATGTGGGGATTATATTCGTTTTGAGGGGTTCCAAAGTCCATAGTCCATTTGGATATGTTATCTTTACCATGGCATTTTACAAGCAAAACTTCAACAATAATTTTTTAAATTCTAATAATGAATAAATATATTATGAGAGAAATAAATGTATCCCACAATTTGATTTACTCATAATTTATTTATATATGATTGAAAAATCACAATCATAAGAACTATCATGCACATGGATGTATTCGTAAATGTTAAATAATAAATGTGACGTTGGTGTCCAATTTGACTATAATCATGCAGGCCCCTTTTAATATAGTTATGTAATCATGTAAGTCTTGACTATAACCGTATAGGTCAAAGATGTGCAATTCAATTATGTAATCACATAAATCAAAAATATAAATTGTCTCAAGAGAAAATTGAACCTTTATTTTCATAGCCTAAAGTCAAAGTCCTAACCTATCCACCATACCTTTAATTTATGATAAATGATGATTTATACCATGAGGTTGAGGATGTGTATGAAATTGAAGTGGCCCAGATTGTGGTGGATAGCTACAAGGTGGCCATTGATTGGATTGAGCAGACTGTAAATGAAGAAGGCATTCAGTTCAATTTTGCTTGAGTTGATGGCTACCTATTTCCACATGCTGAAAACAAAGTAGTCCATGACAAATTGAGAAAGGTATTCTATATTTAAACAGCCCCTTCAAATTCTACTAAAAGATGTGGAGACGACAGTGTTCAACCCAGTGAATTGGGTCCTCCACTATGTGATGGTGACCACATGGTAGTTCTCTAGTGTTCAAATTGTAGTTTGAATATGTTGGTTTGGTCTCATCATGTCCACAATTGTTAGTTGGCAGAGTTTCTTTGCTTTGCAGGGTCTTATAAACATGACCAGTCAGGTCCTCTGAGGGTTGACAGCACTTTTCTTTTGGTGCCCAAGTCTCTGAAGGTAAAACTGATTGCAGGAGTTTTGATACTTGCCAAAACCTTGGTATTAAAGTGGAAATGGTGGACTTGGGCAATGATCCTGCAAATGGAAAAATTGGCACTGCTGTGATTTGCAAATGCTGCAGAATTCCACCCTCTTTGGTGAGTGTCAAGTGTTCTCTGTGACCATTTGGACTGATTGTCTTTAGGTACAAGCCCTACATATAGCTCACAATGTCCAGCAAAAGGCTAGCCACAGGCTGCGCTAGTGAACTATCAGTGAGCTATGTAATGATTGATCCTGCAATTAACCTAATTAGCCAGGAAGATGTCAGGAAAAGTGCAGTCACAACACAGGTTCCAGGCATCAAACTCCTGAACTCCTGAATCGGTGTTTTGTGAATATCTATGATAACCTGCCAGTCTTTGGAGCTTTTCCTCAGTGTCAAATGCAGCAATCCATATTGGAGCCAAAAAACCTGTATCTGCAACAGTCATGTTACAAGTTGTTTAAACCTTTAGTATTTTGAGTCCTTGTAAGGTATTCTGCTGTGTGAATACCTTACAAGGACTCAAAATACTCCAGATTGTGAATAATGTAAAATGCATGTGCTTCTCTGAAAGTGCATGAGGGGTAGGTATATAAATGGCTTGGCAGAGGCCATTGTGAGAAATAGAGGAAAAATATATGAGGAGACCAAAGTGATGAGGTGTGAGTGGACAAAAGTGATGACAGAGGAAAGACTTGAAGTGACTGGAAATGAACTTCTTATGGCCACAAATTCTAGTTGATTTGTGCATCAGTGTCTTAGAGTGGCCAGTTCTGTGCTGTTCTCAACAGAACCCTTCAGTTGTAAAAGTTCCTGTGAGCCATTCCCCAAAGAACAAAAAAGGGAATAAGGAATAGGTGCATTATTCATTCTTACATGTTTGGTCAACAAACATGAAGCTTTTGTGAAACTTATAAGATATATAAGTACATGGGTGTTTGAGCAGGAGAGCTCAATGATGGGACACAGCCAACACCTATCACTATGTGCGCATCAAGCAAAAAGAAGATTTTGATGTTTTGATTGTGGGTGGAGAAGACACAAGCACAGGCATGAAAGCTACCAACTTCCATGATCCATATGGCAATTTAGAGAAATGGGCTAAGGCAAGATGGACCTCTGCATGGCAGGTTTTTTGCAGGTAGACCAGCCAGGTTTGTCATTTCTGCCCAGCATGGATTGAACAATGTAAGCTGTATTTTAGATTGAATCAGGTTCAATCATATATGATCAACAGTCAGTTTCAAGAGGCTTTACAATCTTGTGAATGTGGAAAGATGGGAGTTCTTAGGAGTGGAGAGGTCTGGTCTTGGTGCCTTTGATGTCAATGAAATTATATGACATTTGTTTGAGCCAGCAGATATGTTGCACATCATTGGTCCTTGACCCCTTGAAGTGGCAGAGCTGACCAATACATTGTTACCAGTAATCATTTCTTTCTACCCCTGACCAAAAGAGGAATCTCCAGCAGGAATAGACAGCTCCCATTCTTCTCACATTGTAAATTCTCTTGCCACTTTTCAAGACAAATTTGAGTTCATGATTCCAGGTTAGGTCATGCACACAGATGCTATTCCAATTCTCTGTAGAAGCAGGATTTACAGAAGGGTTGAGAAAGGCAGGGTTTGCAATTCAACTGAATACCTCATTGTTGACAAGGCATCTGAATTAATGGAAGGTCATTGTTGGTTGCATGTTGAGAGAATAGATACTTAGTGGTCTTTAACAGGGTTTCTCAGTTTTAGAAAGAAACTGAAGTGTTGTAGTTATCCTGGATTCATATATTGTACGTTATCTGATGATGAACTACTTACAACCAATAAGGGAAAGATTGAGGGAGGAGCCATCAGAAAATCTAAGCTGGCTAGTCAAGGAAGACTAGCCAGCTTTTCTGCCATTTAGATATGCGGAATATACAGAGTGGCATCAGGCACTAGATGCAATTGGGCTAGATAATCAGCTCATTTTGACTTAATCACAGGAGTAAAAATTTAGATTGTAAAAACATCAGATTCTGTGTTGGAAAGTGGAAAGGTATTTTGCAGTATGGGTTTGCTCCTTTCGAGAGTTGTCAAACTTTGGAGGTGACAGTGGGCAAGGTATGACTGGAAGTGCCTTATCTGGGATTCTCGTTAAGGACATGATTGTGGGGAAGAAAAATGCTTGGGGCTTACAATCCTCAACTAAGACTTGCCATCTCGAAAACAACACTTTCAAGTATGGGAGCAGAAGCTGAGCACACTCTAGAGGTTTTTTATTTTCATTGATCGTTATACTACCATTATACTTTCATTAAGGAGAATTAACCTTTTCTCTGTGAGCTCAAAAGCTGGCAACATGTTCTTCAACTGGTTTCAATTGCTGGGGTTGGGGAGCAGCTCTTGCTTGCATGGAACACTTGTGCATCATAAATTACTCTGCAAAATGTTTGTCTGGCCCTGTTTGGTCAAGACTTTATAGCTCTTGTTGGCACTGACCCAATTGATGTCAAAGAACTACTCCCATTCAGTGGTTGTGTTGTACAAGAGGGGCTTAGCAAGGTTGCTGTATATAAAGATAGTGATGGAAACCTCGATCTGTTTTCAGGTCATGTTTTTCAATCTCATACCCTGAAGATACTTGTTCTTGAGCATATGAGGGAATTGCCACTCTTTGGTAATGGAGGACTAAAGATCTGCTGAAGAGTTAACACGTATTACTTTTCCTTCACAATCAGTCTAAATAGACCTGAAAGCTTTGGGTTCAAGTGAAGGCATTTTGATCAAGAAACTGCAGAGAGATTGATATTTGAGGTCAGAGCAAACTCATTGACTGTCTTGTGAAAATTCTTCATTTTGCATTGTTGCAAGCAATGAGCACCCTAACAGTTTCTGGCTTGGATGAGTGATTCATTAGGGTGGGGTGAAAGTATAGTGACAAAGTGAAAGTTAGCAGCCAACTATGGATGTGGGAAACACATGCAGCTATTTGCCCACATATGAAGTGTGTGGTGAAATGGAATCCATTCGATGCAACATTTGATTGCCCTAGCCATGGTTCCATTTTTTATCACCTCGGCTGCTGTATCAATGATTCTGGAAAAGCAGACCTTTCTCCACTTGAGTAAGGAAATGCAAGTTCCATCATAAATCATTTGCTCTACCCAAAATGTGGCAAACAGAAGTGTTCAAAGGAGTTTCTCTCTGAGACAGTTAAAATGCAGATTTTCCTTTAAAACTGGCACCCTTGGTTTTATTTAAGCATGGGCAGCACTTTGGTATAAATGCTTACAGTCCAATGAGTTCTGCGGATGCTAAGGTATTTTGTACTCCAAACCTTTAGGGTGACAGCCTTTAGCTTTGCTCTAATGGCCTGAAGCTGGTTGGGCGATGTGATACTTGAGATTATCAGCATGCTGCAGCCCATGGATTAAGTATTTGGGTCCTGTTATGCACTTCAAACCAAACAACTGCTTCAAAATTTTGAGGTTCTCTCCAAAAGCTAGTTCACTGGACAACACTGGCTTTTACTTTTATTTAGTTTGTTGTCACGCTCAGTGACAAGACAAGACTTAAAGATATACAATGGTATAAAGATGCAAGCCTTTAATTCTTCAACTTTCCAATCCAGGCTAGGATGCTAAGTAGGTTCCGTTGGTTAAAGGTTTGGTGATACTTGGAAAATCTGTAATTTCGACAAAAACCCTTTTTCACTTCAATATTGTTGTGCAAGCAGCAACCAAGGGGCATTTTTTGCACAATGCCAAGTAAATGGGTAGAGTCAAAATCTTGAACTATTCTGACCTCAGAAAGAGTTGGTATGAAATGGTGGGGGAGGGGCAGGCCTACTCTATAGTACAAAAGGTTCTCAGACAATTTAGATTCCTTCAAGAGATTGTTTCAAGTCTCAACCTCCATTTACAAATAAGCTTATAAGCTCATTTATTAAATTTATACATGTTTATAAATAAATTAAGATAGATATTGTTAACATTCATCACACTTACAGGTAGCAAAAAAAATACATTCTAAACAAAACAGGGATACCCACTCAATACAAGAATGACCCACTGCTGTCTGCTGTATCAGAAACTGGATACAGGGATTGGATTGCATCCTCATTTGGTGAAAGCACTCCCAACTGTTACTTATTCCCATCTGCAGCTTGCAAGCCACCAATCACTGGAAGACACAATACACTACAGTCTGCAGCATGTTTCTATTCCAGAATAGACTGGGTAAGAAACTCCTGCAACTGCAAGCAAAGATCTCCAGAAAGCTTCCAGCAAAGATAAGACATACTTCGCAAATGGGAAGAAAGGAAAGATTTCCAGAAGCTTCCAATAAAGATAAAGACATACTCCTGCAACTGGGAGGAAAGGAAAGATTTCCAGAAAGCTTTCAACATAGATAAGACATTTCTCTACTTGATTTCTATCTGATTTTGCACTACTCTCATACAAAGAGAATATGCTCTGCACAGAAACATTGCTCAACTGCTTTTGCACAACTCTTAGATGTAGAGAATATGCTCCTGCACAGAAACAAACATATATCTCGACTTACCCTTCAAATCTCTCACCTAACAACCAAGTAAAACCAATTCGTGTAGCTTCAATGGGCATGAAAAAACTCTTGCCTTTCTGCAATAACAACTTCTTCCTTGGCTGCAACTGCAACTACTCAAAAACTCTCCCTTGGCTTCAATTACACCTACTCTTGTTTACTGTCACATCATCAACCTTTAACCAAGGCTGTTTTCACAATTCTATGACATATTACATTACCTCTTGATCTTGCCATTTGGAAGTCTGATTCCAGACCACAACTGGCTGCTGTCTGCATCAAATGTTTGCATCTAGCAGAAATTTCCTTCCTCCTCCATTGGTAAAAGATATGAAAGAAAAAGGACTGAGAGTGACTAGCAAAAGGACCAACAGGCATGCACCATGATACCATACTCTTTCCAGTGTTTAAAAAAGCACAGGATCTGGGAAAACAAAGGTTATGAAGTTTTCAATGACAAGGTTGCTAGTGTACAAAAGGGAAGCACTTGGCACAGAATGTGTGGGAAATAACTACCACACAGGCCAGACAGGACAAAGCACAAGCTCAAATACAGAATGGGTGAAATACAACCTCCTTGCTTTTGACAGCTGGATGCTGCTTCAAGCTTCACCAATAAATCTACAAGAAGAGTTTTGGATTCAGAAGCTGGAAATCCACTTGTTGAGTGGACAGCATAATGTTTGTGTATCTAAAAAGCCATTGCATATTAATAGTTCATGACTATTGAGACATGAAAGAATTGAGGTCAAGAAAACACTTTGATTCCCAGGGGAAAAAAGCACTAAACCATCTCCAGAATCTTGATATTGCCCATAGAATTTGCTGCTACTAGTGTTTGTGACTTCCCTCTCCAGCAGACACTTGAAACAAACTGCCCACCATCCTCTTCAATTTCTCGGCCAGTTACTGGATCAGTGCAACCAAATTTATGTGATGCCATTTCCATGGGGAGTGACTTATGGTAAGCAAAAACCTGCATACACATAAGAAGAAACATAAATTATAGTTACACCTCACAAATCCACAAATATGCAAATGAGATTCTTAAACAGAGTAAAATTTAAGGTAGCATCATCAAGGGGCAAGGATGATGCATTACACATTTGTGTAAGAGGGCCCCAGAATCAGCACAGAAAAATCACAATGACCATTGCTCAGGCTCCTAAGAAAGGAAAAGAGCTCCATGACTATCAGGATAGAGAAAAAAAGAAAGGCAGGACAAAACTCACTGCATTTGTCTCTGAACCACAAGCAATATACCCATCTGCAATGGATAGTCCAATGAAATTCTGCAACAAAAAAAGCAGCAAACATATAGTGAGTGTAGCAACAGAATTTAGAATTAGCAACAAGTTGCTTGCTAAACTTTTTCATGTGTATAGAGTAATCCTAAAAAAACCTGAACCAATGAGATGGTGCCCTACCAAGATTTGAGACCTGTGCCATACCTTTTCATTGGTATGTCCAGTGTAGGTAAGAGAGCACGTGGTTAAGGCATTAGGTGTCATATTGGCTCGCTTCAGATCCCATAGTTTAAGTGTGTTGTCTGTTGAGGCAGACACAAGAGTTGTTGGGTCCACAAACTTGACATAGCTCACTGCTTTGTTATGGCTAGCCAGGATGCATAATGGCTGCCTGGTAATGCGGAGATCATAGCAGTAAATTTTGTAATCTGCTGACCCAAAAGTGAGCAGGTGACCTGAATCTGGTGGAAACTGTATACAGCAGACATTTGCCTTTGTTTTGATGGTCCCTATGCTACTCTCCTGCAGCAAGTATGCAAACAAAGCTCTTTTGTTACAAACTCAGAACATGCATGATAAAACATTGCACTACCGACCAATTGCAGAATATCCAGTTCAATTCTAATTTCAAACAGTCCCTACAGTAAAAGAATGCACATATCAGCAGGGATTTCAAACATTGCAAATGACATCTTTTGAAATAGTGTCAGTTGGAAATGTAGGAAAAATATGATAAAAGAAGTGTAGAAGCAAGCTAAACCTGATTGATGCTCCAAAGCTTGACAGTGCCATCATCACTGCCACTGGCTAGTTTGGTAGGATCTGCCCGTGAGAAGTCCACCGACCAGGCCCTCTTCTCATGCTCCTCGTACTCCATCAGCACTTGGCCCGTGCTTGCATCCCATAACTGCAGACAGACAGAATGATGAAGCTGAGAAAACAAGACAACAAACACAAGACTTCAATCATCAGCTGGGATTTGGCTGATAAGATAAAGCTGACCTGAACCACACCCTCATAATCACAAGAGGCTAGGTGACTCTTGATGTAGCCATTCCAACATACGCTGCTGAGCTTGGATCGACATGCCATCTCAACAACTGGGTAGTGAATGTCAACATGCTCATTCAGCACTGTGTCACACTCAAATACTTTGATCCGCTTGCAGACTCCAGCAGTGGCAAAAAACTCTTCATCACGATCAAAACTCAAAGAACACACCATGTTTGCTGTATTCAAAAGGTCTCCGTGCCGCAATGTAGCCTTTACTTCAAACCGGCTGTAACGAGCATACTTGCACAGACTGTCAAAGAAACAGCCCAACCAATCCTCTTCATTTCCCCCACTTTTTTGAGAGCTACTTTCCTTCTGTTCACCAAATGCACTACCTATGCTCATACTGCTTGATGAAGCTCGTGTTGCATCCATCCCTGGGTTGCCAAACCTCCAGTCCATGGCAAAATAGACTCGTTCCAGGTGATTGAAGTTGTTCATAAATCTTGTACTTTTTGACGATGATGAGACTTTATCAGGCCACCTTTCTCGTCTGTCTGTGCAAACAATTCCCTTCTCTCTCTCATCCACCCTACTTTCTGGCTGTGATCTTTTGCCAAGCAGGCCTCTCCTCCCATTTCTGCCTCCTTCTGGCTTGTCCATCTTCTCCATCGTTGCTAAGCTTTGTTTCCTCTTCAACAGTGACTGTCTTTTCTCAATTTCTTCAATGTCAGAGCTCAGGCGAGATATCTGTTGTGTCAAAGTGTGGACACTGGCTTGCTTCTGATTCTCCATGTGTAACAAAAACTCTAATAGAACCTCTGCCTCCGCTTCTTTCTCCTCCAAGTACACTGCAGCTTGTCTTGCTTCAATTGCCTCTTCTGCTTCACATAGCATGTCACAAAGCAGCAACTCCCTGCCATTCCATCAATAGGTATTAGGTTCCCTGGAATATGATGTGATTTAGGATTGCAAATGAGAAACATGCTTCAGGGTAAACAGCAGCATAAACGTGGGCATGTGATTCTACCTGGCCTTTGGTCGGCAGCTTGGATCTGGGTGAAGTAACCAAAGGCAGAAAGAAGCTTCTTTTGGTCGCTCTGATAAAAGACGAGGTGGAAGGATACGGTGCCGAAGATCTGCCATAACTCTTGCTCGCTCCCCCTCCGAACCAAAAGTACAAAATAACTGGGCACATAGAAACAGAAAAAGCTGTAATTCCACGTGCTAGGAAGCCCAACAATCAGAAAAGGTGAAGCAATTGCAAAGGCTGGCACAATTGGGGAATCGAACTATAGACACTTGTACTGAGGGACAAGTGAGGTGGCAAAGACAGCCTTTGTTGAATTCCTGAAAGATTTTCCACCAGAAGATTGCCTGTCAATCGAATTGTTCAAGCTGACATTGGATGGTTGGAACACATGCTGTCCTTATTTTACCTTGGCACTAGTAAACAACTAGCAGGATGCAGCAAAAACCCCCTAGGCTGACCACAGCAGGTAAAATAAGGACAGCACTCTGTTTTTACAACAGCTCAGAGCTCCAAATTTCAGGGTACAACAGCAACATCTTCAGGTAGTGAGGAAGAACAATTACAGACATTTCTGTTATCAGACAAGGAAAAATAACAGAAAGAAAAAAGGACAATTTGTTATGACCTTGACCAGCTTTGATTGCAAACAAGCTTGCTCTAGTGAAACGATAAAGAAAAAGAAAATTAAGTACCTCAAAAATGAGCACCCCTAAGCTATAAATGTCTGAGGCAAATTTGGTACTCATGTTTTCCAGCTCCTCTGGACTAGTGTACCAAGTCTGCTCCATGAGTAACACTTGTCTTTGGGGAAAACATTCATCCAACCTCACACCTGTGTCATCTCCAGCATCTGATCGCTTTGCTGAAGATGAATCCGTTTCTGAAGAATGTGCTCCAGTCCCCATTCTGCCTCTGGTAGTATTAGGTCCACACCAATCTGAAGCTGAGCTGCCATCCCCTTCTCCCTGCCACCAATCAGACAAACATTATCAAAAACATGCATGAATGGGAGCGGACCGCACAAGGTTTGGAATCCAGACGTCTGCACTAGACAGAAATTTAAAAGCTGTTACACAAAATAGCAACTACACATCTCTGGAAATGGGACAAGTGTTGATTAGAGAACACATCTGATACAGTCTTTTTCACAGACTTGCCATGTTGGTAACAGTATCTCAAAGTTCACTACATGGCTCACAGTACAAAATTACTTTTGTTGACCTCATTGGGATTTGTATAAATCAAAATTATTGACTCCTTCATCACAAGAACCCATCACTATGATAGCACCCTCAGAAGTTACTGCCTTTGATCAATTCAAAACCTCACATTCCACATCCACACATAAAAACTTGCTAGACTTTAGAAAAAACCGAAGTAACTGGAAGTATGACAATAAACAGGCAGAAAAAACTGACAGAGGCACAATCTCTGTACCTCTTGCTGAGAGTTCACTTGCTGAGTTGAATTGAGTCCAATGTTCTGCACCGAGGAACCAGTTGCTGTAATAGACTGATTCACCACAGATTGTGCCTGGCTCCTTTCCTGAACTCCATCAGTAACTCTTGCCTCCAAGTCAGGGGATTCATTTCTGCAAGAGTGATTCCCCGAGTGGTCGGAACTGGAGCGACTGCTTGTGGAATCGATAAATGTAACTCGGTTCAAAGGAGATAGCAATAGACAAGATGGCCGAATAGTTCGTAAAATAACACCTTGTGCATGCGCAAGCTCGACAAATTCTAAAACCTGCTTAAAAATATGCAAACTTTCTACACGGTCAACAGGACGGCCCAATCTGCTCAACCATTGCCGTAATGTGACCTGAGACCGCCCAATTCCTTCACTGATTTCTGCGCTTGGTTCATGAGTTGCAAGAGGAATTGGTTGGCCACCCAGAGACGGTTCCTGGGTTGCAACTTCAGGTGTTATATTGGGGCCAGATGCCGTTTCTCTTGTCCCTGTTATGCCTGAAGATTCTACTCTGCAATTTACTCGCCTCATTGCACTACTGCGTCCACAACTCTGCACGAAATTTGCACCATTCCATGTCATGGGATCTTACCCCTTTCCCCCTTTCACAGAGTCCTCCTCCTCATCCCTTCTTCAGCCCCAAACCCTAGTACCAAGAGCCCAACGTCGCCACTGTCTCCCAGCACTGTACCACGACTCCCAGCTGCAAATCCAAGATAGCAGGATGTCCGCATCATCTTGCGAGGCCATGCCAAGTTCCAATGCAGCAATCACAAATTCCCTCACACCGAGACTCAATCACTTGGTTTCCCCCCCCCACGGACCCGGATTCACTGACTCGGAACGGCACACATAATCGGCTCCTTCATCATCATGTCCAGGAACTTGCCATCTGTCGAACGTCCCACACGCATCGAGGATCAAACCAAACCCCACTAAACTCCAACAAACGCAGAGCTCAGAGACAACAGTCCACAAATCGCCAACACAACAAGAGCCCGAAATCCCCTGTTCCGACGACTTCACCAACTCCCCCTCCTTCTCCAGCAAGCAAAAACCAAATCCACCGAACAAAAGACCATCCCAAAAGCACAGCTTGAACAAACACACACACACACACACGGAGTCACTCTCTCTCTCTCTCTTCCAAACCTCACATAAAACGCAGTCTCCCCTCCCAGAGCAGGACCGCCTATACAAATAACTCCCAGCCAAAAAAACAACCGAAGAAACCCACTTTGGCTCCTGCTTTTGCTCCTCTTCCTAGTCCTCCTCTGCCTGCTCCTGCTCCTCCCCCTCTCACTTATGTTCGAGAGACCGCAAACCCCTAGCCAAAAGCACCAAAGAGGCAGCACCGAAAGCCAGCCAGCGACGACAAAGTGGTTCCAAAGCAAGGGCCTTGACTTCCGGAGACGAATCCCTGAAGCGCAGAACGCCGAACTCGTTCTTAGAAGCACGGCATCAAACCCTACCACAGCAACGAGCAAGAAGAAGAAGTAGCAGCAGCGGATACGAAAGCACGAAAACACCAAAAACCACAAACGCCAAGTAATGACGAAGAGAGTGAAGACAGGCCCGTTATTCTGCCAGAACGTCGACTCAATCCCTCCTTCCTTGCTAATTCTACCACACATACTCCCAATTCCAGTCCACAAACACTTCCACCATTCCGACCCGGAATGTCCTTCCCTTGACAACCACTTAAAACCACCCCTCTATCCTGGTGATGTCGCCTGAACACGGACGGTCCGGATGTGGCGCTCTGGTTACCTCATCGCGATGACACGCCTGCACCGCCCACACTCCGGGTCACCCGCCACCGAGAATCCTCTCTCTCTCGCTCTCTCGCTGTGGGCTGAGCGGATGACCCGTCTCCCGGAACCCGATGTTTCTCTCTGCTGCTGACCGGATGACCGCCACGTTGTGGCTCCTGGCGGCCACATAACCGCCGGAGCCGGTCTTCGCCCATCCCCGGTCTATCGCGCACACATCTCCTGCCGCCACGTGTCACTCTCTCGGGGCGATAATAACGCCTGACGGGTTCCGCCATCCGGAAAAGTCCGGATATTTTGAAACGGCCAGCCAGTAACTAAGTAGCAATTGATTTTTTACCTGTTGTGTAAAGTTTTTGCACTAAACTGGGGATCCTTTCTTCCTTAACAAAAAGTTACTACCTACCTACTACTTCCTTCCATTGAAAACTCCGCTTGGGGAGGAAAGGAGGTTGTGTTTACCTCTACAAAGTAATTTGATCACGAGAATTCTGCCTACACCCACCCCCAGGCAAAAACGAATTTAATTTTTATTTTTTTTAAATTACTTGGCAGGGCAGACACTAAATTATATTTTCTAGATAATGTTGAAATTTTCAAAATAAAATAAAATAAAATTTAAAGCACAATGGCAGACCTAAGTCAAGCTCATTGACAGAGGGCCAGAAGGAATCTCACTTGCACCTGACCTTTTTTTTTATTTTAATTTTTTTTTCAGGTCGCCAGGTCCCAGAATGGGCTATATCAGCGAACCATCAAACCCTAGGGGGTTTTTTTCTTTTTTTTTAAATGTTTTTTTTTTGTTTTGAAGGCCAAGTTTTTTGTGAAGGAGAGTATTTAATCTATTTGTTGAAATTTTCCAAATAAAAATTGATTCATTATTTCACGTATTTGTCTGCAAGTTGCCATCCAAAGTGGTCCCCCAAACCAGTTCTAAGTTGGATGGCAAAGCAATCAGTGGGCTTTCAGTGGGCTTTGGCCCACACTCACCCATGTGAAACCCATGTGGTGTATCACCTGATGAGTGGGCCACCCAACAATTTTTTTGTTGGTATTTGGTTTGATCTTTTGTTTCTCCTCCCATCAATGCCATTGAGAAATGCATACATGCATACTCCCCCTTCGCCCCTACCCCTCCCCTCCCCTCCCCTCCCCTTTTTTTTCTTTTCCCCACAACATTGACTAAATGAAAGCATACCCACCTTGCATGTTTTTTTCTTCTTCCCCCCCTCCCACCCCACACAACATTATTGACCAAAATGAAACCATATTTATAGCAAGAAAAGAAGAATGAGACAACCAAGAGATTTCACCATGATCATGATTTTTTAATAACTAAATAAATAAATAAATAAATAAAGGAAAAACACCTTTTTAAAGAAGGACAAGAAGAAGCAGACTATGTACAATGTATATGCAATTGGTTCACCACCACATGCACCATTTTGGGTCATCTCTAAATGTTTTTCTTTCCCAATGGAGATTAATAACTTAGGTGTGCATGTGTACATAGTATGTATGTTGTGCCCTTTTCTCCCATGTGTTCATGTATTCATAGGTTTGTACATATGTTTTGTGCCTACCTATATATGTATATTGTCATTTTGCAAGTAAGCTTCAGTGGTCACGTTTACAACATGTCACTTTCTTTTTCTCCACCTTTCCCAAGTTCACAAATGTTGTGCTCAAACTCCATATGTAGGGTGTTCTTTGCAAGAGGTAATTTGCCCAGGCCAAAAATGGTGACGAACTCTTTTGGGAAGGGATCTTTTTTCATTTTTCCCTGGTTCCTAATATGTTCCTTTAAGTTCCCAATGGGTTCGCTTCAGGTTGTTCATATGTTCCTTAATTTCCCAATGTGTTCACCAACGTGTTCCCCATAGCATGCAGATCTTATTGGGTGAGGTGCTATGGGGAACACTAGTTTATAAAGTTGGATGGGGGTACAATCGGGTTTGTAAGTGAAAATTTAGGGAAAGCAAAAAAGTTAAGGTTTTTTTTTTTTTTTTTCCTCTATCACAGGTTTGTTTTTTATTATGGGGTTTCAATAGGTGTAAGGAGTGGAAAATTCAATTAGATTGAAAGAATTACAAGTTGTAAGTGGAGTTTTAAGAAAAAGGGAATGAGGGGTTAGGAATTTTATTTTATTTTTTCAAAAGGGTTTTTTTTGGGTGAGGACTAGGGTAGGATGGATTAATTCCACCTCTTTATAAAGGAGTTTTTTTTAAGGGATTGGGAGAAGTGAATTTTATTTGGGATGGGGACAAACCCAAGGGTTTCTTTCTTCGGTGGCATGAAAGGGAGAAGTTTGGTTGATTATCAAGGTAGGCAAGTGGGATTCTTTTCGTTTTTCAAAAATTAAATAAATTTGTGGTGTGGGATGGGGTGGTTGGATTTCTTCTTTTGTCTTTTGTGACATGATGATTTAATGAAGATTTTTTTCAAGAAAATATTTTATAAAAATTAGTATTTTTTTTGGGAATAGAAAATTTTCGTCACAAAAATTTAACAAAAAACACCAATTTTTTTAAATTTATAACCAAAAAATTAATACATTGAATCAAAAAAGGAAAAAAAATCAATTTTGACTTTTTGTGTGTCTAAAGTTTTTATGTACATGATAAAAAAGTTCATGTTTAACAAATAATAATAATATATTTGAGTGAAAATAAAAATAATGGTTAAATAGTGGAGAAAAATTTAAGGTTTATTTATTAATATCTTTCAAATCGAGGTTGAGATATTTAAGGTTCGAGTGTAAGCATAAGGTGCATAACTAAAATTCATAAAATTCCAAGGATATTGATATCTTGTTCATTATTAAACCATAATTTAATTGCCATATTGATGGTCTTTTGTCCCATAAAAATATAACATTATATATATTTTATTTTATTTTTCATAAAAAAAACAATAAATGCTCAATTTAAGCTTTCACCATTGTTGACTATTTAAAGCTTCCTTTGTAAGTGTATGTTTTGCCAAGTGTGTGTTTTTGCAACTATAGAAAAAAATCGAGAGCCACCTGATTCTAATGAAAAACTTGATTTTAATGAAAAAAAAAAACCCCAACCATTTGATTATTTTTTCCTTGAGAAAGGGAGAACCAAACAACCACATCATGTATTCTATTAAAATGGTGTATTGAAAGTAAAACTACATTGAAATGATATTTTTACTACAATTAATTTTTTTTTTAAAATCAACCTTCCATTGCATACTAGATGTAGAATACAATGTTCTTACTAAGAATGAAATAGTTATCTTCATATAATCCATTGGAATTTCTCTTTGAAGAAGGAGAACATTTGGAGTGTGTTTGTTCAAAGAAGAATATATTGTGTATTTAACATGGTAAGGTAGAGAAGTTTGTAAATAAAGTTTTTAAACTTTTTCCACATTGGTCCATGGCCTTTGAACGTTGAAAAGATTTTGTAACCCCTTTTTTTGGCACATTTAATGTCACAACAATCACTGGAATTAGTTTTTAAATGAGGAAGATATGGCTTTTGAAAATGAAGGGTTTAATGTTTAAGCATAAAAAATAGTTTGTGTTTTAATGCTTAAAATGTATGTACATTGGTCTAATGCTTTTACACTTCAAGGATTATTTTTAGAGCTTCATATTTCACACCCATAGGTTTTTAAAACACTCAAAATGAATAAGAAATGAAAGAGATATATGGTTTGAAATAAGGGGGTAAAATATAAACAAATTCATGTTGAATCACCTTTTCTTCTTGTCATTTTTTTTGTTGTTTTTAATTTTTTATCTTGTTTTTTAATCTTTTTTTTAGGTATGAAATCTTTAGATTATTAAATTTTCACAAAATCTTTTATTATGCACTTATGCATTTCATTTTTTTTGTTTACATATTATGTATATGTGTGTACATGATTTTCTTTCTTTCTTGATTGATGCACATCTTTTCACATTTACCCTTTGTTCATGTTCAAGTTCATTTACCTTTTTTTTATAAACATTTTGATTTTGATTTTTAGGTGACTAAAGTGTTGCCCATAGCTAGCTTGGTTACACCTCCATTTCAAATAGTATGTGGAAATGCTCATATAGCGGATGTCATCATTTCTCCAATGAGTAGTGTTCATTATAATGTTTATTGTTCAAAAATCAACGATTCAAAAATCGGGTTTTTTTCCTGATTCTGTTGCAACCAATGACGAACCTATGTTATTAAATATTGAAGACAAATGGCTTGAAACAATTGTGCATACGGCAAAATCTGAATTCTTGGATTTGCTTTGTCTAGAACAATTTCAACTCCTCATTTCAACTTGCATTCATGGTAAATTTCGATTGTCGCCCATGTTTGCCCTTATTAGATTTCAAAAAGACATCGAACAATTTATCCCACAAAGGGAAACTAGTTTGAAATGCGAAAGTTTAGTTGCTCCTTTGTTAATTATTCGTAGTGACAATGTTCAACGTAGTGTGAAACACAAGCTAGATTTTGATGAATCAAAGTCAATTTCTAAACAAAACCTTTTAGAAATTAATTTTTTATGTGACCTTTGTATAGTTACATTTAGTATACAAATATTCTATGTATGTGGAAATTCCCTATATCAAAATTTTGGTTTAAATAACCTTTATTATACAATCATTTTCATAGTTTTTTTCCTAGAAGAAAAGGAAAGTTTTCATACATCAATTTTACATCAAGTGCCCAACATAAATTTAAATGCAACATTTTTATATGTGAAACAATTTTTCAATGAAAGCAATTTTTCAATGCAAGTAATTTTTCAATGTAAGTAATTTTTTTCAATGAAAGCAAATTTTCAATGTAATTTTTTTTTCCATGCAAGTAATTTCTCAATATAAGTAATTTTTCAATCAAGTAATTTTCCAATGTAAGTAGTTTTTTAATGAAAATATTTTCTAAGTGTAGGAAATTTTTTAATGTAAATATTTTTCTGATTTAATTCTTTTTCAATGCAAGTAATTTTTTAATGTAAAAAAAATTCAATTCAATTTTTTTTCCCATTTGAACAATTTTTCTAATATAAAAAGTTTTTCAATGCACAAAATTTTCCCCAGAAAAATTAAAATGTAAATATTTTGAATGAATCATTGATATTATTTTTTTGAATTTGTTTATGTGGGACCATGTTTTTGTTTATATAGATATCCATTAAATTAAAGTTCATAGTAATGAAACAAAAAATTTATTAAATCTTGTTGATTCATCATTTGAACATGTATTGCATTCATATGGCTTTAATCTAATTTCAACATACAAATATGGGATGATTGAATATTTATAAAAGTCAATTTACATTTGGAATAAAGTATCAAAATGCATTATGTTTTAATGTGGCATGGACTTTCAATTTATCCCATTATATATATCATACACTTTTCAACATTTTGAACCAATTCAATATGTTAATGGTGTATTTAGATATTTGCCTATTTTTCAAATTAATGATCCCAAAGTTACCATAGATTTAAATGATTTTCCATCTCTTTTATAATCAATGGTGCAACAACCTCCTATTCAATTATCACCACTAATTACACATTTTTATTAGAATGAAAAAATTGATTATGCATTAATGTCGCGCCCCCAAGTTCTTTGTAGACCCACTTGAGGGTCCAAGTATGCGGCAATGCGGAAGCAGTTGGAACTTGGGGCACGATCCCGACTTCCAGCACTAGAGGGGGGTAAAAGGGGCGTGCTAGAAGTCCCGGGAAAGACTAGGAAGAGTGGACAAGCTTTACTCACTCACACGGGCCTGCATGAAAC
>Ga0209208_10000445_pt1 | contig 53557 bp, 37 predicted proteins | sample S1TSphfallax_3_FD_187694 | JGI IMG/M metagenome (GOLD analysis project Ga0209208, IMG submission 187694) | Host-associated microbial communities from peat moss isolated from Minnesota, USA - S1T2_Fd - Sphagnum fallax MG (SPAdes) (version 2) | ecosystem: Host-associated > Plants > Peat moss >... | reverse complement strand
CCAGTTGTATTATTGCGGCAGTGTCCTTCCAGTAGCTTCTGGAAGCCAGCAACCAAGTCTGTTTTGCTGATAGCAACGGATCGCTCCTTGGTCTTGGAGTATTGCCTCCAGAAGCTAGCTGGATCTGTCTTTGCTAGTGCACACAACTGTCGCCCTTGCAACTTCTTGTACGTGCGTTTCTTACGGCGCAGTAGCTGTTTAAGTTGCTTCTGTTTAAGTGACCCATGGCCCAGGAGGAAGAAAAAAAACCAAGTGCCCAAGTAATGTGCAAGAAACTTGTCTGGAAATAGCTATTTGCATATGGAGCTCTCACTTCACTAAGGATAAGTAAGAAAACAAATTCAGACCGTTAAATCCAGCAACCCTATCAGTTTGGAAAAACAATCTTCATGCCTCTATACACAACCCTATTATGCTCAACATTGAAAATAATGGTCCCTTTCTACCATTTTCATAGATTCTCACTACCAAACCCTATTACACATTCAGCTTATAATTCACTCAAGAAACAAAATCCAAACAAACAAATGCAACAATTTTATTGACCATAACATTTTTCCTTCACACCTACAGAAAAGCCTATTCAACTTCTTTTAGATATTATTAGTACACTAATATTGTAATATACAAACTGGGCTAACAAGGCGAAGGTGAACCAGCACCCATGTTGTGGACCCTCACCTTTTTTGAGTGAGTCCCCTTAGTGCCCATATTAAGCAAAAATAAAAAATCAGCCAAAGAAATTGATTGCGACTTGTGCAAAAGTATCGCCTAACATGTTTTTGTCTTCACTCGTTATTGTTCCCTTCCTCGAAACCTGGTCCCAACAGCATCCTTTGTGTAACACAAATATGTTATGCCCATTTCGTAACCTATGATGCCATCCCAATCCTTATGGAATGCATGCAAACAACATGCCATGGGATGTCATTTCTACCCATTAGGGTTTATGTTTTGTAATAGCTTTGCCCGTACATTTCAACGCCACCATTTTGTGCCTTTTTTTTGGGTGTTGTTGCAACCCTTTGATCCTCCTACTATTCGAGTATAACTTCAATGCCACTGTGAATTCCATGGTGGAACAACTTCTCTACCTTGATTTTGTGCATTTTATTTAATCACAAGGTTGACATAGGAGTTTCAATTTATAGGGCAATGGGTCACTCCTAAACTTTGTAATGAGCTTCTATTGGAAATATTTTCATCATGGGTGATGTCATTAAATGGCGAGAAGGATCATCCTAACTTCTAGTGTGTGTTTTTCTGGAGGAGAATGGTCAAGTAAATTGCAACTTTTTTAAAAAGGTCTAAAGGGTGCCCATATGGTCTCATTGACACAGGAAGAAATAAACCCAATTCTATCCCAATCCCAATTTGGCTAATGCCCAACTATTGAAAGAGTTGAAGTGGCAAATCAAGAACAATGATGTTTCTTCTATTCAATTGAAGTTGAGGACCCAAGTTGAAGTAGATGCAAAAACAACCTTGGAGGAAGTTCTAATCAATGGTGAACACATTCATGTCTAGGTTTGTAGGTTCAAATCTCTCACATGGTTGTTGCCGGAACCTCATTACAATAGACAATGTCAAAAAGGTGCATGAAAAAATCCAATACAAAGGATGGCAAAATTAAAAAGGGGGCCATCACCTTAAAGGCAACCTACAAGTACATCAAGCAAGCATATCTTAGATGTGCCACAAGAACAACCAAATGTTGATGACCACAAAGTTACAAAACAAATTATGAAAGAGAGCAAGTTGATTTCTTCAAGTGATCAAGACACAAGTACTATGTTGGTAGTATAGGTAACACCACTTTTCAAGTATTGACCTCATTTGACAATGTAGAAAAGTCAAATAACAAAGGTGAAAAAAATTTCAAAGGCCTTGACATCTCCCAACACATGCCACTACAACAAAAGATTCATGGAATAACAAGTTTGCCTCACTCCAACATGGGAAGGAAGAATGAAAGTACTAAGATTCCTTCATACCCCCATCCATCTCCATTGCATCCAAATGTTGTTCTAATTTTAGAGACATTCAAGGTTCCCAAAACCATTATTTGAAAATTGTAGAATGAGGTTGATGAACATATTACAATCCCATGGGAAATGCCCATACCTATACCAATCAAGTTACAACATTTTACTTGCTTCCATACATGTTGAGGAAGCTCAATTAGGAAAACTCTTCCTTTGATGATTTCAAGGCCAAGCTTGCGAGCTATCAGGCTTATTCGGAAGGATGGGATGAATGGGTTGATATTGTGTTTATGGCATCATTTGGGTTGTGGACTCACAAGGACCAAGTAAGCCAATCATTGGTTTATGAAATCGATGGTTTAAGGTTCATTGGTTTCTATTGTGTCACATATCACTTGGTTAGATTTATTTGTAACATGTTACCTTGGTTTGATTCCTATGTAAATAGATACTTATGACTTGTAACTAGTCTCAAAATCTAATCTTTAAATTTCATTCCATTTATTTTCATGTGTGTTAGGGTGTAAGCCTAAACTCAAATCCACCAAGACCTCTAGGATATTTTGGATTACCAATGGTGAATCCAAGCAGGTCACCATTACCATTAAACATACCTTATCATCGATCATTTAACTATCTAAGTATGTCAAGGATTCTGACCTAAATGTTAATGTCAAAGTATTTAAATCTACCATTAAAGCAAATAATGAAATAGATGATGTAAAAATTGTTAATATGTTCATTTTTACCCTCAAAGATATTATGTATGACTATTGTAACAATTATATGGGAGATTATCCATATTAGACTTTTATAGAATTGTAGTTGACTTTTTGTAAAAAATATTAAAAAGTTTAGAATGATGAACAAGTTTCCATGCAGTTGAAAAGCATGAAGCATGAGAAGAATGAAATAGTGGAAGTATATTATGAGGGATTACTGAAGTTGGCCAATAGTCTTTTAAACAAAACAATAGATAGTTTTTAAATTATCATTTTCAAATTTGGACTACAACCATATCTGCATGTAACAACACTAGGTATGAAGAAAGAAACTCCGCAACAACATAAGGAAGCAACTTTGGTTTGTGAAGAAGGAATTTTTGAAGTGGAGGCCATAAGCAATATGTTAGCACCATAAAATAGTAAGATAGTATTAGTTCAAAAACCTCAAACAATCCCAAAGAAAATAAAAATGTATTGTACAAATCATAATGTTGAAACATGTAGAGTTAAAAGAAATGAAGACCATGTTCTTGCAATCTTTAAGGTTATTATTCAACCTATCATATTTGTGGTGACAATAAACATAAGATCATAGATTATCATAAGTACAATGATATGCAAAATATGTTTAAAAACAAAGGAGTGAAACTAATAAATAAATAAATTGTGGTAGAACCCAAGGTTTCAAATCCTTCAATCCATATGGTTGATGAGAATATGGCCATCACCAAGAGTAATGTTATTGAAAAAACAAGTGTTTAAGGATAGAAAACCAATCAAGAAGAAGTCCATTGTTGACTGGGAAGAAGAGCAAAGACTACAACAATCTTTTGTTAAAACTATACATGAAATGTAAGCAAAAGACCCACCATAAAATTTGACTTTGAAGGAGAAAGCATAATGGAATTTAAGTTGGGTAGGATTGCTAGAATTTGAGGTGTTCATAGAACCAATTGTATCACAAAGTTTATTTGATAATCCTAACAACAAAATTATGTCTATGGAACAAATATTCCAAGATATTAATAAACAAATGTTGGAGACTACCTATACTTTGAAACTAGGTCAATTGCTAAAGATAGCACCAGATCTAAAAAGAGTATATGTGGCGAAAACTGAAGCTAGAAAAACCTAATATAGCTATTAAACATATATTAAAACCTAGTGTACCCATAGTGGTTGAAACATATTTTGAACTATACACATCAACTATAAAGGTAAATAACCGGATGGCAATTATCCAAGTACAAGTTGGGAAGAACATTGTTGAGGAGGTTTTGATAAATGGAGGAGCAAGTAGGAACATTCTAACAGAAAACTTCATAACAAAATTAGGTTTATCTAAAGCAAGTCCAACTCCATACCACCTCAGAATGGTAGATCAAAGTATGACTAGACCTTTAGGAATCATAAAAAATTTGAACATTCACATACATGGTATTCCATATATAACCACATTCATTGCTTAAAAAAATAATGTAGTAGATTCTAACAATTCTATGTTGTTAGGAAGACTTTAGCTCATAGATGCAAATGTTGCACATGACTGGGGTAACAATGTCATTATTGTTCAAGGTAATGGAACAGTCAGAACAATATTAATTAACAAGAAATTGGGAGCAAAAACTAGAAGGCCGCAAATACTTATTTGTTATGACTTGATGGAAGGGTTAATTGATGAAGAGGAAGATTTTATCTTTGAAAGAAAACAAGAATTGTTTTCAATTGGCACGATTACTTTCTAAAAACAAATGATTTCATTGTTGAATGTTGGAGTGTCAAAAATTAGAAGCACCAAAGAATCTGATTTAAAGTAAAGGACATCAAATAAAACAACTACAAAAGTGGTGCCTTCAATAGTGAAATCAGAAGACTTTTGTGTTAGACCAAAGATTTCATTAGAGGACAAGGTTTATCTAGAAACCTATTACTATCATAACCAAGATGATATTCAAACACTAGCAAATATGCAAATATTATTTAAATAGCATGCTAGACTTTGACTAAAAAACAACAACTTGTTAAGTTGAATTTTGGCACACAAATAAATTCATAATACATCAAGGTTTATTCACAATTGACAAAGGAGAAGATTAAGGAGCTTCATATGCTATTTAAGGAGTTTAAGGATGTGTTTACATGGACTTACAAAGATCTAAAAGGCACACCTTTAAAATTGGTTCAACACATAAGTGAATTAAATACCTTAATTCCACCAACACATCAAGCAAGGTACAAATTGAATTCTAATTATGTTGCAGCAATCAAACAAGACATCTACAAATTATTAGCATCTAGATTTATTCAACCAATAGAAGAGGTTACATGGTTATCACCCATAGTGGTAATGCATATGAATAATGACAAATTGAAAATTTGTGTGGATTTTAGGAAGTTCAATAAGGCAACCAAAAAAAATCCTTATCCTTTGCCATTTTCTAATGAGGTATTGAACATTGTAGTAAGGTATGAAGCCTACTCATCTATAGATGGATATTCAAGATACCATTAGATTTATATAGCCCCTAAAGATAGATATAAAATAATTTTTGTAATAGATTAGGGAGCTTTTGTTTGGATGGTGATGCCATTTGGTGTCAAAAATGGGCCACCATCTTTCAGATAGTAGTTAGCAAAGCCTTCAAGGAGTACTTAAACTAGTTCATGAAAATATTTTTGGATGACTTCATAATTTATAGTGATATGGAGAGTCATTTGATGAAGCTTAGACTTTGCTTTGAAAAATGTAGAGAATATAAAATTAGTCTTAACCCAAAGAAATGTGTTTTTATGGTATTTTTAGGATTGACTTTAAGGTTCATAGTTTCCAAGGAAAGAAAAATACCATACCTTAAAAAGGTTCAGGCAATAGTGAATATGCATGTACCTACCAATCCACAACAGATACAAGATTTTGACAAGGATCCACTAAAAGTACAATAATTTGTTCCATCACCACATAATAATGCAAATATGTTGCCTTCAATACTAAGTTTTACAACAAGCATGAATGTATTTAGAGAAGTTTGGACTACACACAAGAATTTAGGTTCATCACATATAAGTTCCAAGGGTCAGACTCTTAGGTTTCATACACCAAGGTTTGTGCAAGGGATAGTAGCAAAATTGGATGAACATAGAATAATTGCTATTATGTTTCAATAGGCAATAGAATAAAATGTATAGACGAAAATGTTTTGCTTGGATTTTTTGATATGGAGATAAAAAAACAAGCATGTTATAAAGGATAAGGATAAATCTATTCAAAAGCTACAAGGAACTTTGGAAAAGGAGCAAAAGTTCAAAGCATAGTTGTAGGATAGGAAAAATGAGAATAGTCAAGTAGTTGCAGAACTCCAAGTAGCTAGACAAAAGATTAATAAAATGGAGAAGTAAAACAAGGATTTGGAGAACATTAGAATAGAAAGGGTCTCTTTGCATGCAACTTTAAAAGGATACAAATGCCAATTACTAGGGTTTTAAAGTAGAGAAGGATACTTTAAGTGTAGAACATAAGAACATGGAGGAAATTTTCTTGAAGCAACATAAGGAGTTGCATGAGCTTAAAATGGATAATGCCAATGCATATCAAACTAAGAATGAAATATAAAGGCAAACTATCCAAGGCCATGCACATATGGACTAAAATTTGTAAAAGTAAATGGCCTTTAATGAAAATTTAAACAAACTTCTAAAGGAGATTCAGAAGAAAAAACCTTTCAATTATGATATTGTTTTCACCAAAAATAGTGAATTCAAGAAGTAGAATACTTTGCTTCAAGTAAAGCTCAAGGCATCATCAATGGAGGAAAAAGATCCAAATTTATGGTGGGATGCAGTTCAAGACATTATCTAAAAAACTATTGGCAAAATTTACAGAAAGTATGAGAGGAATGAAAGGTTGTATAAACAAGGATTTCTCAAATGGAAAAACTTACTCCATCATTTGAATATGAGCCTTTAGTTTTATTTCCAAAACTAGAGACTTCAAATGAGGAAAGGATGGTCCTAGGAAGGAGGATGTTAAACTGATTCTAGAACAAATAAAATTTGTTTTGCAATAAAGTAGTTCACAAGATTCTTCATTTGCAACCACAAAAAATAAGGGAGTAGATACAATTTGAGGAACATATAATTCAAGAAGATCAATAAGGTGATATTGAACTTATGTGAAAGCTATAGCAACATGATCATACTCAAATTACATCATATTTGTAGTCATATTAGTAGTTACAAGTTATATCATAGTTGTAACAACAAGGTCAAAATGAGATCACATCATATCTATAGTTACAAGTGATAACAAAGTTATAGTCACAAGAACAAAAAACAACCTATCAACAAACAATTGCATTGTTATCAATAGGGGCATAAGAAGATTAACAATAAACATTGTATATAGCAAAAAATCAAACAATGCTTCAATCTAAAGTACATGCCTTGTAGATTATAATTTAAACATAGTAGATTGTAGTACATCCAGATCTGATTTTTCAATCACAATATCAAAAACAACAACACATTTAACTTTCTTAAGACATTTAAAACCCAAAATTCCAAGACACAATTCAAAATGTGCATGGGGTAATGTTAAGGGAGTAATTACTTGTGGTAATTATTAGTTATTATATTTCTATTTACCTAGTTATTGCTTTAAGAATAACTAGCTAAATTACATAATTTTTATCACCATTTGAATTTGAATAAAACATAGGACTATTTTTGTCGAGGAATATTTTTGGAGAAGAAAAAGAGATGAGTACCATTGTATCATTGTAAAACATGGAGCTTTAATTGAATATGAGAGAAATATACATTGATTTCTGGAAAAACTTTGTTTCCATAATTATAATTTGTTGTTTGATTTTTTATCATATTTTCATCACTGGATTTTAATCCTAAAACTAGTTCTAAGTAGATTCAAATGAACATACTTCGTTAGTATTAGTTTTATTGCATTTCAATCCAGTTTTGGACCATAATACAAGATTAAAGATTTTGTATTTTCCATCAATCCCAAAGATCACTATTTTTTTCTGATCTTCTGAATCCTTGTTAGATTTTTCTTCCATGTGATCTTAGTTTATAAATTCTATAGAGGTCTAATTTTTTAGACTTTGAATCACCTTCAAAGTTTGATCCACATATTTGTATGGTTTCAATTTATTAATAGTGACCAATACTAGATTTATTTCAAAATGGTTAATAGAAACAAAAATAACAATATTATTGGGTAAACAATATTATACCTTAGATGGACCAAACCATCTTTTCTTGAATTTGCCCAGGTGTGTATTTTTTTCCTCAGGAAACCATAAAACATAGTCTCTAAATTGAAACTTCTTTTTTTGTGTTTTTCTATTGACTCCACATAAATATGATCCATTGGTTTGCTCCCACATTATTTTGAACCTCCAATTTGTTCTCTTGTAACTTCTCTAATTTTATAATTCGGGATGTTAGTACTCTGGTTAGTTTTGCATCTCTAGGGTCCCCATTAATGACTAGTATAACATATTTTATTAGCATTAGAGGATGCAAACCATAAACTAACTAATAAGGTGTATAACCTATTGCCACCTTGTAAGCAGTCCTATATGAAAAAAAAATTGTTCATCCCAATTTGTTATTTTCTCATTGACTAACTTGGTCAATAATCTATCAATGACTTTGTTAGTAGATTATACTTGTCCATTTCCTTATGGATAATTTGTAGTTGAGCTCACATGTTTCAACATAAACTATTTTGTCATATATTTGATTATATCATTAATGAATGAACTCCTCTATTTGTAACTATGGTCAATGGACATCCAAATCTACTCAAAATATACTCATACAAAAATCTAGTTGTAACTATTGCAATATTAGTTCTAAGTGCCTTTTCCTCTACCCACTTGGTTGCATAATTTATAATTACCAAAATGTATTTGTTTCCTATTAATTTCCTTGTTGGTTCAATTAGACTTATAAAATCTATACCCCATTTCATAAAAGGTTCTTTTGGAAGTGTCTTGCCAATTTGGCCATACTTTTTATTTTTAGTCCTTATATTCTTTGACAACTATCACAATTTATGCAAAATTCATGAATATCCTTGAATAAAGTTGGCCACCAATAGCTTACATCCAAAATTTTCTTTGTAGTAATATTTGCAACAAAATGTCCTCTTGCCACTCCTTCATCTATCTCCTTAAATTCATCATCTATTTATAAAAGCAAAAAATTCAACAATAAAACATAAACAACATTATAAAATTCACTATCAATTGAACCTAAGGATGGTCGCCAAATGGTAAATACAAAATCTTTAATCCTATATTCTTATCTAAATTGGAGTGAAACAAGTCATAAAACTAATACTATTAAAATTTTCTTTTTCATATCTACTCATACCTAGTTTTAGAATTAAAATCCAATAATGAAAGTATGATAACAAGCATCAAAACAACAATTTAAACTATAAAAATGAAGCTTTTCTAGAAATCCAAGTGCTCTTCTTTCATACACCATTAAAATTCAATGTTTCTACAATGATACCATCTCTTCCATTTCTCCAAAGATATTCATTAAAAAAACAATCTTATGTTCTATTCAAATTTAAACAGTGACAAAAACTATGTAGTCTAACTAGTAATTCCTAAAACAATAACTAAGTAGGAAAAATAATATTAACTAACTATTACCACCAATAAATACTCCCTAACAAACTCCTTGTTTGCAAAGAAATGAATGCTCAAAGGCTTGATTGAAAATAACCATGGAAGGGGGTAAAAATATGTTTTAAAAACAAGTTCCAAATAAAATTAAATACAAAGAGTACAAAAATCCCAATACATATGACATCATGGTGACATGAAACACAATTGTAATATCCATACTGTTTATAGAATAAACATGATATCGAACTCTCCACCCATCCTTATGACATTTTGTATGAAACAATTATTGATCCCCAAGTTTACATACAATAGGGAAAAAAAAAGGGAAAAAGGTTACATGTCTAAAGCAAATTCATCTAAAAATGCATGAAATTTCAAATCAATGCTAGTTTCCTTGAACGATGGATTTGGTTTAAAATTTGCTAAAACTCTAGCTTGAGCCTTGTTTCTACCCTTATTCAAAAATTCATCAAACTTTGAGGGAAAAACCTCTCAAGATCATCATACCAAAAAAAAAGGCTTTACTAAATACAAACCCAAAAGATGGGATCTCTTGGGTTCTCATTGTTACAAGAACACATCACATTTGTGGAGGCCAAGTGCTCAAGAAAGGAGGAAGGGGGTACCTTTCGAGCACTTGATTCAACACAAAGAAACACTACCCATGGTGGCTGAGTTTTCAAGAGGTGGATAGGGGGTACCTTTGGTGTCAAAGGTAGCCTCAAAAAATAAAATCCTAGGAGCTCGGGTTTCCTTGGGTTTGAATGTAGCAAAAAAAAAACACTAAACTATGGTGGTGGAGGTTTCAAGAGGCAAAAAAAGGTGCTTTCGTTGCCAAAGGTATATTCAAAACAAACATCCCTAGAGCTTTGAACTCCTAGGGTTTGGGTACTTGTAACCAAAAAACCTCAGCAATGGTGGGTCATATTTTCACGAAGGGAAAATTGACCCAAAAAATACATCTTAGGAGCTTGGAGCCAAGCTCCAAGGTTTTCAGTGCAACAAGATAAACACTTGGGCATGGTGGCCGGGTTTTCAAGAGGCAAGTAGGGGGTACTTTTGTTACCGAAGGTACTCCTGGAACAAACATTCTTGGATCTTTGAGCTCCCAAGGTTTGGGTGCATCCAAAAAACACCCAACCATGGTGGCCAAGTTTTCAAGAGGGTAAAATCAGTTGGAGAAAACATCCCACAAGCTTCAAGATCTTGGGTTTTCATTATGAGACAAACACCCAATTATGGTGGTCGAGTTTTCAAGAGGCAAAAAGAAGGTTCTTTTGTTGTCGAAAGTACTTGTATAAAGAAAATTCTTCGGAACTTTGAGCTTTCAAGATTACGCTACCAAAAAAAACACTTAGCCAAGGTGGTTAAATGTTCGACAATTGAGCTCATGGACCTTGGGGTGCACAAGAAGAAACTTAACCATGGTGGTCGAGTGCAAAAAAATTGGGGTACCTTTGGTGTCAAAGGTACCTTCACCACGACAACTGTTGGGAGCATCAAAACTCCCGACTCTTTGTCTTCAACAAAAACAAACATTTGACTAGGGTGGTTGAGTAGTGAGCTTGCGAGAGGGGTCGCATGGAAAGGATCGTGAACTTTAAACTTTTGGGTTTTTTTGTTGCAACAACATAAGCATGCAACTATGGTGGCCAAGTGCTTCCCTCGAGGAGGTAATGGGTATGATCAAATGCCCACGGTGAAGTTTTCGAGGGCTTGAAAACCCCTAAAAGCTTGGATTTTTTGCTTCTAGGCTACCTTATGTAGTAATGGTTGCAAAGCATAATAGAGCTCCACATAGTTTGGTGGTGTTTTTGCCCTTGCATCCCTTATTGTAGAAGGTGGCTTGGATTTTTTTTGCAACTTTATAACAAGATCCAAAATAAGGAAGTCAAAAGCAAGAGTAGATACATACTTCAATATTTGTGTTGTTTTGTCTTGGAAAAACCTTGACCTAAAATGACAAAGAACACACATTTATACATTTTGGAACCTTGAAAGTGTTTTCATTCACAAATGCACTCCGAAAACATATACCTTTATGCAATATGTTTCCACTAATCAAATGATTCTTGAATACAAAGCTTAAACCAAAATTGCGGCAAAGCATGTTTATACATATTCTTTGGTTTCTTCAAGTTGTAGTTACAAAGCCCGCTTTCAACCCCTAGCCATTGTTTTTCTTTGTTGTCCACATGTAAGAGACTTGGTTCCACCTTGGAGCTCTTTGCTTTGTGCTCTCATCTTGGGTTTGCGGCATTTGCTAGCATCAAAATGAAAGATACTAAAACAAATGGTTCTTATGGACACCATGTATTTTGTCTCCTATCTTGGATTTTAAAAAATTTGTTGCCTTGTTCTAAATATGAATGGTAAGTTCAATTTCCACTTTAAATTGGTAATTTTAAAATGTAAATGTAAATTCCAAAATTTTACTTTTTACCATAATAATTAACCTCAAAAGAATAATCAAGATTCCCACCATTAATAAATTGTTCCTATTTATCACTATTCAATGGTATTTATTTTTTCCCTTTTTTAATTATGATGTTGAGCTATTTTGGAGTGTAATAAGAAATTGCGAAAATATTTTGTGACAAAAAACTTCAGCAAACATTCATATATTAATATAATTTCATATTTAAAAATATATATTACATCAGTATTTCTATAAATGTGCATTAAGTGCCTATGGAAGGTTTGCCATACCAAAATTTTCAAAGTAATTTTCAATCCATGTTATGCTTCAAAGTAAGGAGAATTTGGATCAAGTTACATACCCATGATTGAAACATGCTACCATCCTTTAATAACAAATGCACGTTATTGTATATTATCATCCGACATCGTCCACTCTAAAAAGCCCATATTTTATATATCCTTAGGTGACCGTAAACCCCCTTTAACATCCCATGATGATCCATCATTATCCATATAAATTGGTAATTATCCTTGATAATGTAATTTTCAAATTATCAATGTTGAATCATGTTCATCCATGATCAATTTTTGTACCTATTAATGACATGTTGACATTACTTATTTAAATCTATGATAATCCATTATAATTTGATGTTCAACTAATCATTAATGATTCATCATTGCCCATGCCAATCTATTATATTCCACAAGAATCCAATTTTTAGCCATATCCAAAAATATTTGTCAATATTCATGTCAATATGTGATAACCTGCGATATTACCTTTTTCCGCATTTGCATGAAGGCTCTTAATTGTCCCCCACAATTCATGTTAATCTATGATAATCTTCTTTTTACCATATTCATGAGAAGCATGTAGCATATTGTTATTGAGCTTCGAAGTACATGTTCACTCAACTAGTTGATATGTAACACCTTGTTATTCCAAGAAACATTATTGTATATATTCACTATTTTGGACATTCTATTGAGGATCTCCTCCATGTGTCCACATCAATAAATCAAATAATCATGTCAAACTAAAGCAATATGCATTATGGAAATGTATATCAACGTTATATATATAATTTTATTTCTATGTAAACATGCATTTTCTTGATTCAAGTCTAGGTGCATTTACTTTCTATTCAAGGATCATTATTTGTGTTTTTGATAAATTAAGAAGATAAACACGTTCAACTTTTTCATGATGCACATGATTCATTGTACTTTATTATCATTTGTTTTAGCATGACCTTAAACACATAATGTGAGTTTTACAATTGTTAAGAGACATTATTAATTACAAATATAAGTCAGGAAACTACTATGCTATTATATTGTTGACATGTAATGTAATTATACATTTGGCCATAAATAACTTTTTAGTTATATTGTATTTTTCAATTTGAACAATACTAATAACAAAGAAAACATGATGGAGAATAATGTTGTGGGATGGGGTAGGCTCAGATGCATCTACTTGTCATGCAAAGTAAAAGAGTTCCATGTATATGTAGAGGAATTATGTCGCAACCCTAGCCTTGGGCTCATGACCAAGGCAAGCGCTTACAAGGGTGCGGGCCAAGAGGGAAGCCCAAAAATCACATATCATGCTCCCATGAATGCAAGAGAGTGTGAGGGAATGAACCGTCACACTCCCAAGTGAGCTCCCATTTTGGGAGTTGGAGTCCCGATGGACTCTCAAATCTTTAGAGAGCGATTGCAAGGGTTAAAACCCATTGGATTGAAGATTTCCTTATATCATTGAAAAGATCTTGGAATTTAAATGTCTAAAATGTGCTTTCATGATTCATTTGGACATTTAAAACACAAGTTATGGCCAAAAGAAGGGCCGAGAGTCAAATTGCCAATTTGACTCCCAACCACTAAAAGTTGGGAATCGCCCCGATTTCCTTATGTGCAGGTGGCGTGCCACATACTGTTGGAAAGATCTTGACAAGGGATACAACTTTGCTTTAGACTTCGTTTTAATCAAAGGTATTCACATAGAGTTATGCGCCCCCAAAGTTGTAGGAGTCCTAATTGTGGGAATTTCCAAGACAAAATGACATGTGGGTGCTAGTCATGTGGCCAAGCACAAAATATACTATAAGGGGGAAGGTGGTGGCTTCCCCCAAGTCCAGGCTGTGGTGAGTCTTGTGTGTCCGTGTTTACATGTGGTTTGTCTATGCACTAAAAGTGTTCCAACTACGCATTAACCAACTTGGTGTTTGGTTTGTGCAGGTCCGTGTGAGTAATTTAATTGCTTGTCAATCTTCCTAGTCCCATCTCGAAGCTCTAGCACACCCTTTTACCCCCAAAATGCTGCAAGCTAGAGAACGCGCCCAACCTTTTCTCCTTCCGTTGTCTTCACCTTTAGATTTGCAATTAAGTCCATCAATGAATTTGGGGGTGCATCAAACTGGGTGAAGGCATTCTGCAAACCCCCAAGTTGTGTTAAATAATGAAATGATTGCTATCTAAGTGAATTTTTTAATTTATGGTATCGTATCTTTTTGTTGTGCCCCTTGTTGGGTGTTAAATGACATCATGATTATATCTTCATGTTGTTTCTAAGAATGTGACAAACTCATGATGCAAATTCTTATATGATTTTTTTCCCTAGGTCTTAAGTAGATTCTTATATGATTTCTTTCCCTAGGTCTTGAGCAGACCATCATATGCTTATCGACACCCACTATTGGAATGGGATTAACTCAACAAGACCATGATGAAAGTGATGGTTTGATATTTTGTGAATGACATTCACAAGGTTATGACCCACTTATTCTTATCATGTTTATTTTGGTTGGTAGGAATGACACAAAGTGGTTACCTTAAAAATATTTCATTGGAATTCCTTCTACAATTTCATTGATAATTTTGTTTTGTCTTTTATGTTTCATTGGATAACAAAACTCACCTTGTCATAAAAATATTGTTGCAATTGCAATTTTCATGTCTTCATCTGAAAGATTATGGAGTGTTATGGTGGGTGGAAACTTTTGTCGAAATGGCATGCCAATGCTAAAGTTTACATATTGTTGTATGTAGGGCTTAGATTTTGAGCTTATTGTTTATACACCTTACTAGTCAATGGATGGTTTTATCTGTGATCTAATGGTGATGAGCCTACTTCTTTCAACTCCCACTTTCTCTTTAATAATCCATGGAGGTTTAGGGTTTATCATAGTAAAGCATGACGTTAGCTAATGTGACCTAGGACATGAATTTTTGAGACCTAAATATGAATATCATTTGCCTTCTTGAAGATGGAGAGCCCACTTGCTTTTATTGTTGTTATTATTTGTATCCAAAATCAATGATCAGGTGGAAAGGTTTGGAATCTACTACATGAACATGCTTATGGAACATATTTTTTAAAATTATCCTTTGTTAGACCATATTAAAGGATGTTATTTTGCATAAATATTCAGTAAAATTCATATTGTTGGTAAATCCTTAGAGTCAAACTTATAATAATGATATTCTTGTATATCTTGTTGTTTTTTATAAGCCACACCTTGCATAGTAAGCTTCTTATAAACCTTGAGAAAAATATAATGTCTTTTGAACTTCATGTCGTGTGTCATTGTAAAGTTTTGTGCAAGTGATGGGAGAAGTGGTTGCACAAGGCTTGTAGGTACATGACTTACATTGAATGGGCATTAAATTCATAAGGTAATGATGCCTGACATGTTTCTAACTACTAAAATTGATTGATGCGTTTTATGGATGGATTGGCAAATTAAGAGGAGTTATTGTTGTTGCATCTTTCAATGGGTGGGCTATAGATCATAATTTCTAAAAGGCTTTATGTTGATTGTTTAGGTGGAACAAAAAAAAACAAGATGGAAACAAGAGTGGTGGAGGCTAATGGGTTTGAACCAAGTTCAATTGATGTAGAGCTTCTTGTAAAGGGGTTGATAAATTGATCATCCATGTGGAGAAAGCTTTCAATGTGTTTGCTATTGTAAGCTGTCATTGGTTCTTGAAATCTAAGGTTTTAGTCTAGGTTTCATGGCGACAAAAATCCAATAAGTTCCTTGTGACGGTTAACAATAACACAATGTACTAAATTTAAACATATTTCTGGTCTCACTTGCCATGTGAAAATTGGTATTTCTTTGTAGATTTTATTATAAAAGACTTTGTTTAATAGCAAGAGATTGTAATCATGGTGCTGGATGCTTTTTATGCAAAACATGTTTATGCTCATTTCTATGTGTTGGAAATAATTGAAAAGGTTCCCTACTTTGGTAAGTTGTGTGATAATTCAACTATCTAATATAAAAGTGATTAATAATTTGGTAGACATATACAAATGGGTTGAAACTTTTAGTTGTCTAATTGATTAGTGAGGGATAGTTTTGGTGGGGCTCATGGCAAACTAATTTTAAGAATATTTATTGTGGTATCTTGCCCATTTGTGAACATGCAATTTCTAAGTTTGTCATAACTGCGTATTTTTTTTTCTTTTTCCATTTTCACATTGGCATCCAATGACATGCTAATCTTGAATGTTGCAAATGTAATGCTTAAGATGTTATCCTACAAGACGTAGTGACGAATGATCGGTGAAAGAAAGGACAAGCTTGCTTACTATGTTTACCATAAAAAATGACCATTTTAGACCTTAGTTACCCTAAGAAAGGAAATGACAAAGGAAAGAAGATAAGATAAAGGATCAACCCGCTTGCAAGGAACACCCAAACATTTCAATTTGCCACTTCTTGTTCTTTAAGAAATCTTGCACCCCAATCTCTCCTATCGTTACAAATGCCATGGAAAAAGTTATCAATAGATGCACATATTCAATATTAACCAACATGGTAGTTTAATACCAACCCCATCAAAAGAGGAGAATATAGGTTCTTGAACCAAAAAAAATTTGGAATCACAAGTTTAGAATAACAACCATGTATATGTATGACAAAGGTCCCAAACCCTTAGGATAGAAAACTTGCAAATCCACACCTTATTTGAAGACCCCCTTATGGTGATTGGAAGGAATAGGGGGGGTGGGGTCAAGGAAATTGCAAGTACTCAAACTACATTTGTGAATGTTGAAAGATTCAAACCCTAATATATGTGGAAGGCCTAACATAGTTTAGGGCAAGTTATTTGACCCACTTCTTTGATTTTTGTTAGAACTATGACTAAGGATCAAAACCAATTCTATGGTTTTTTTGAATCTCTAGTTAAAGGTCATAACCAATTTATTAATTTTGAGAACCATCAATCAAGGGCATACTATAACCTACCTTCACTTCCCAGTTCCAAGTTCAATAAATGATAACCACAAAATGTTGGAACAAAATTTAAAGAAGAATTTCATTTATTTAACCACAATAAATAAAATGGTTTTTTGCTTTCTTTTTAATGATTTGTATTAAGGCTTTTCTTTTCAAATTTGCGAGGTAGGTGGATTGATAATCATCCAAAATAAGATTTAGCAAAATTTGGCCACAAATCATAGAAGAAATTATATTTTCTTTTGGAATAATGTTATATAATATTCTTGGGACGTCCTAGATGTTATGGTCTAAATTCTCCTAAAAATATGGTTACTTTGGGCAATTTCTTTAGAAAAACCATTTGTAAGATTTGTAGCTTCTTTATTTTTCTTGCCAAGCAGCAAAATTTTCACCCAATTTTTTTTTTTGTTGGTTTGTAAAGAACAAGGTTTATAGGATAATTGTAAAAAATATATACAAATATACGGCGTATATAAAATAAACTTATCCCTAATGATGAAAGAAAAAAAAGCTTATATGGCCAATCAAATTGTTAAAATGCAAGCCTTGAATTTTTTTGAGTTAACTTTAGTAAGTTGGAAGTTAAATGTTATAATAACATCATAAGCTTGTATCAAATATTTTATTCAAGGTGTTCATAATATTAACAAACAAGTTTATGGCACATTGTTGTTTGTTTATTTTCCTAGTGAATTTTTTGTCAAACGTTGGTTTCTACATTTTCTCGTCCTAGAGTATGCAATAATGTAATCATATAATGTCTTAAACAACTACCAACCCAATCATGGATGTAGGCATGGATTAGGATTTATTAAAATCATATGAATCTGAATTATTCACTCATTGTATACACTAGTTAAATTTTGTAACTATTAAAAAATCTGAAGAAAAAAAATTGTTTGATACACATGTTTGCATCATGCATTACACTATATACAAAAATATGTTGCACTATGTTACATTATCTATCATTTTGAATTTTTGTTTATTTATTAAAAAATTTAAAGAAAGATAAAATGCAAATAGAATCATTACTTTTAATTGTGAGATTCTTGAGTTGACACTAAATAAGCTTCAATTAATCCAAATCTTTTTTCCCCAGTCAGGGGTTCCAGTGCCAAATGTTGTGCATCCACATCTGTTGTTATTAAATTACTGAATTTTCAGTAATTAAACGTCTGAAAAATTCAGTAATTAAAATTCTGAAAATTATAGGAATGGAACTACTCAAAACTTAACTAATGAAACTAATGAGATTTAAAGTAATTTAATTACTGATTTTTTTAATTACTGAAGTTTACAGTAATTAAACTTCTGGAAAAATCAGTAATTAAAATTCTGAAAATTACAGGAATGAAACCACTCAAAACTTAACTAATGAGACTAATGAGATTTAAAGTAATTAAATTACTGAAATTTGTTGTTATTAAATCACTGAAAATTTCAGTAATTAAAATTCTGAAAATCACAGGAATGAAATTACTCCAAACTTAACTCATGAAACTAATGAGATTTAAATTAAATAGATTACAGAAATTTACTGTTATTTAATTACTGAAATTTACAGTAATTAAATTACTCAGAACTTAACTAATTAGATTAATGAAATTTAAAGTTTTTGAATTACTGAAAGTTGTTGTTATTTAACTCCTGAAGCTTACAATAACTAAACTACTACAAATTACAATAATTTAATCACAGATATTACACTAAATTATTGAAATTTAAACTACAGAAAATCACGGTAATGCAATTACAAAACTTTTCAGTAATTAAATTATTGAAAATTATAACTAGTAAATTACTGAATTTTATAGGAATTAATTTATTTAGAGGGAACTTACCAAGTTCTAGCTATTTCAAACCCATCAAAGAATTGCCATTTTTCATGGCCAAGGTTTGGGCCGCCCTAATTGGTCATGTGCTAAATTCTAACCACACCTAAATTATAATATTTAGCCATGGTTTGGCTTAGAACAAAAAAATTAAAAAATTTTCCAACATTAGGTTTGACCTTACACAAATTTAGAAACATAATTTGAAATTTAACATTTTCCAACAGATGATTAATTATATATAAATGGATGAAATGCCCATGTCATAGTTACATTAGAACATCAAGTTCATTTAACTCAGAAGGGGTATTGAAACTCAAATATCAAAATCCTTTTTAATGCTACAATGATGTGAACACACCCATGTCAAAAAGTCTAACCCCCCTTAATTTGTAGAAGTGTACAGAATTGGGGAATTTGCAAGATTTTTTGAATTTAAGGGTTTTGTTCCCCTCAAATATTCCCAAAAGGAGGAAAAAAAAACAAAACAAAATCAGAAATTAAAAAGAAAACAAAAGCACTCACAATAAAGCAAGTAGGATTCTAACAAAGGTGGTTCGGAAAACAAATTCTAGACGTAAGTTAAGTGCAGGAGATTATTGATTTTTGAAAATGTGGTTTATCATTAAAAAAATTCAATCAACTTTACCCCCCCCCCCAATGCTCCCTAAAAGAGAAAATTGGTTGGGTAATCAATTCACACTTGGGCATGACTGAATGTCACATCTCTTAATGGCGCGTGGAAGCACAAGATGAATTTTTATTATTTAAAAAAAAAAAACTTGGGGGAGGTGGGCGGGAGGATTTTTTTTAATTCTCTTTTTTCTTGTGTAGGGTAAGAAGGTCTCAAAGGGTGCAATAGCAATCCCCAAAATAAGGGGCTGCCTTAGACACAACGATAAGCCCATGTCCAATGGATGAGGAATAAAGGATGAAATCTCCAACCAACACTACATGTGAAACAAAACAAAAGTGCACTCCCATGTCAGGTGTCCCCAAAAAAACCTTTGTTGAAGTGCTTGACTTCTTTCTCTTTTTTGTCACCATTTGGCAAAATTTCGAACAAAAAGAAGAAAAACACCTTTTAATATGTTTAGGGTGTGAGAAATTTGGTGGACCAATGGAAATGCTAAGAAAGGGGGTTTTCACTTTTCTTTTTTCAATGCTCGACAAAATAAGATTATGTGTAGACCTGAAAGATTTTATTGTTTCATTCATTCACCCAATGGGTTTACTTGATGAAAAATTTGCAGGTTTCATCTTCAAAATTGAATTAATTAATTTCTCCCCTGTGAAGTTTATCTTATGTGAAGCATCTAGCAATCTACTTATAAGTGCTATTTACACAAAGAGTTCTAGTGCATAGTTGGTATTTAGTTATGTAGGCACCTATTTGATTTAAAATAAGAAGTTACATTGGCAAGTACTACTCACACCAGGGTGCATGTGATGAAAAAATTATGGTGGAACATAGAAGAGAAAGTAGTGTTGTTGTTGGGCCACAGTGAACCAACACCCACCAACACACCATGAAGGACGAATGGTAAGTGATCAGGAAACAAATTTCTGTTGTGTTCTAGTTCCCTAGCTAACCATGGTGGTCGGTTAATGTAGTTGTTTTTTTTTTCCTACCTACTAACAACCCACAAGCAAGTTGTTATTACGTAAAACAACCTTTACCTATATGTAAACCATCTACTTAATCAAAAGTTACCTATTTTCCTACTACCTATGTATGAGACCTATTTCTTACAAAATTGGTTACCAAGGTGAAACCAAATATTAACTTAGTTGATATTTATTTATGCACAATTGAGTAATAATGCATCCAATGGATGGTACATTGGGGGGTGCTAGGTCATTGTGGCCTTGTTACTGGAGATCTAGAAACTTCTACTACAACTACCCGAAAATAGTTGAGCCAGTGACATTACAAATAATGTGAGGGTGGTGTCAAGTTTTTTTTGCAACTACCCACAAATAGCTGATCCAATGATGTTACAAATGATATGATGGTGCTGAAAAAAACTTCTTTTGCACTCACTCACAAATAGTCAAGCTGATGATGATGTTATAAACTTCATTCATATTGAGAAACTTCAATTGCAACTACCCATAATCAATCGAGCCAAGGGAAACTCCTACTACAATTTTCGATCTTGTAATTAGAGAGAAAAATAAATCTATGTCATGTAAAGTATTTACATCAACATGTTTGTTGTTCATTAATGAACAATCGTCTTGTTACTTTGTGTTTTTTCTCATTGCGTGTTGTATAAGCAGTCTCTCACAAGTAGTAATTAGTAATCATATAGATGAAACAATAGTGTTCAAATAATTAGTAAGTCTCCAAATTGTATTGCAATTAGTTGTAGAAGCAATTCATTATAAGTAGTAGACAAAGCAAAAGTGCTAAAGTAACATTCAATTAGTGTTCAAACAATGTTCAATTAAAATATTCTAATAATATTTAGAAACATTCTTCAATTTTTTTCATAGAAGTTTTGTTTTTTGACATTAATTTCTAAAGACTTTAGCATTAACAAACAATTATAAAGTATGTTTGTCATGATATTATAGTATTACTGCTACAATGTGCAAAATATGACAATTCAATGCAGGAAGTGATGGACTCCTCGGTGAATGCAAGGGATCACAATATAACAAACATGCATTTCATGTTAATTTGAAGTGAATCTCTTTTTATGACAAATTTCACATTGGGAAACTCTAATTTATTATACCATCAAAGTTATAGTTAGCTTCCCAAATTGTGGCCAAAGTTTAATATATATATTACTTTTATGAATACTAATGATCCAACTCGTTGCAAAACAATAAATAGAGGGGAATATTTTGCCAAAATATTTTTCAACTTTTGAAAAAAAATCGGCAAAAATGCAATGGTGTTGGGCTTATGTAGTAGCCAAATTTGCACGTGAGACTCTAAATACTACCTACCAAGTTGTGTTTGACACCCTTTTCATTTGTCTTTTTGCACACCTTTTTCACCTTGCACTATTCTAGAAATAACCATGTTGTATGGTTTTGCACTTGTTGAATGTTTTGCATAAAACATACAAAATGTTTTATAAGTTCTTCATGTAGATCATTTTGTTGGTAGGGATCGATTTTGAACCTAGACCGGTGTCTCAGAACTTACCTCCCAAGTTGGTAGCAAAGATTTCGACATTGACCAATAATTGTTTTTTTTTGGGTTTTGTAATAGTTCGATTGAACCTTATGGTAGAATCACAAGGTTTTACACAAGGTTGTTTTATCCAAGAAAAACATCGAATAGAGTGTGAAGAGGGTGTTTAGTCACCATTTCTATTGTGGATTGTTATAAATAGCCAACTTTATAGTAGGTTTTTTTCTTTTTTTTCTTTTGATAGCTTTTACCAAAAAATCAATATTTATTGTTAAATCCCTTTTTGATGCTTGCATTTGATGCTACTTCATACAATTGAAATTAAAAAATTGTTGTCTGATGTAAAAATATTCAATTTTGAAATAAAAACATTCCAATAATATGTCACTTAGAAAAAAACACTACTTATCTTCAACATTTTTCTTTTTTTATGTGGTGTGTGGAATTATTTTGCACAGTTGCAAAAAGGTCATATCTAGTTTTTTTTTTGGGGTGAAATTATGTCAAGTGGCAACCAAAAAAAAGGAAATGTGATTTAAATAAAGGATTTATTTGGAAACTTTTCAAAAAATTCACCAGATTTAAATAGTGCATTACTAGAAGTCTCTATAAATAGGCATGATTATAAAAATTACATACTGTCCATTAAGGATCCTAGCCAATATAATGACCACAAGATTTAGAAAGGAAAACCTTGGCTACCACCTTCTTAAAGGGATTTTTTTCTAGGAATATTTTGCTAACTTTGCCATATGTAAACTTTCTGGTCCTACGAGTGGATAAAAAGTGGCAAGTTTCTAAAAGAAAATTAACTTTGAACTTCTTAAACTAATTGCTACCAAATAATAAATTTATTTTAAATATTTCATTTTAAAATCAAAATATCCTGCCAAAAAAACAAAAATTCTTCTTCTTCTTCTGTAAATATTTTTATTTCATAACATTAAATCCTAAAAATTTGTGCTTTTAAAAAATATATATAATTTGTGCTTAACAAAATAGTATGTTATAATTAGCACACTAGAGAAAATGTAAAAATTAAAGGGCAAATTTCAAATATGTCGAGTTTCCTTTGGAAATTGAAAATTGATTTATTGTTGCATTGAATAATTAATATAGGTTTGAAAATTTGTTGACATATTGGCAAATTGTGAACAATTGGAGGTGGGAACTAGCAACCACAACTAACCAAATGGACAACAAAAAGCTTATAAATTTCCAAGACACAATGTTATTAGTGAATGAGGAGAAAAGATGAACATTTTTATTATTATAATACTATTATTATATTATTATTATTGCATAATTTTGAGGGTTCTTTTAAGGAGTAGAAAATGTGATTATACCCACATGTCAAAGATGTAATTAAGTACAATGACATTATAAAAAGGGTAAAATAATAGCCATTGAGGTTATTAATTTCATATTTTTAATGTTTTGTACCTAACATTGGAAAGATGTTTTTTTTATTAAGAAATCAAATGCATGTGTCTTTCACATATGGGGTTGTATTTCATAATGAAAATATGTTTTCAATACATCAAAAGAAATGTAGTTAAATATAATAACATTATAAAAAATGTAAAGGTAATAGCCATTCAGGATATTATTTTCATATTTATAATGTTTTGTATTTAACAATGGAAAAATCATTTATATTTATTAAGAGAATGAATGCCTATGCTTATTAGCATATGAAATTCCCCCAATGTTGGTCTTGACTATTTTATATTCACAAATTTGCTTGATGTACATATTCATTTTTTCTCACAATGTCCCATAATGTCAAGGGCAACAATGGTCGAACTTTCAAATAATTTGAATCCCATCCCTAGGCAAAATTAGACTAGGTTTTAATGATTTTCAGCCTCACTAAAGTCCATACGAGTGCTTAAAATGGCAAAAATTAAAATTGTAAATACATTGTAAGCAATATAATTATATTATGTAACTCATATGGCAAGGCTAAACAAATGTTTTCTTTCTTTTAGGACTTTATCAATGGTAGGTAATTGTATCAAAACTTTACATTTGAAAAATGAGAACTTGAATTATTAAATAAAATAAATAAATTTTCTTTTTAAAAAAAATCCATGTTTCATCATATATCTCAAATTATTGTCATCAAAATATTTCAAAAATTTCCTCATTTATTTCAATGGCATCATAACACTTCCATGTTTAAAAAATCATTCAATTAGACATTTTAATAAGTATGTGAAGTCCATAATGACATAAGATGGATTGTGATGCAATTTTATAACACTTCAAAAGTCCAATATGTGATGACAACTCAAAATCCATTCATGAAATTCATATGATGTGATCATTTCATATAAAATATTATTTTGTTTTTGTTCCATGGCCAATAATCAAAGTTGTGATGAGATTATGCAATCACTTATAATGTATTTTCACCCCCAAAAACATGAATAAGAATAAACTTTTCATTTATCTTGAATCATAATCATGTGTTAAAGTTCGTTGAAAATGTATAACATTTAACTTCTCATTAATGAAGAATAAATTGTAAAATCAACTATTACTCACCTTGTGTGTTAAAATGTTTAGTAATGATTTATTCACCTTATCTAATTTCCCATATGATGATGCAATAACATTATGAGAAAAAATTATAGGAGATACCAAATAGATTCATAGAAGATTTCTTGTTTTGAAATATATATTCATTTATTGAAAAGTTTCATATTGTCAAAATTGCTAATATGAGGCAGGGTTCAATGTTGGGGTTGGATGTTTAAAAAGTGAGTGGGGCTCCAATGGTTGTATGGGTGCAAAACTCCCTAGATACAATGGGCGAGACTCATTAAGTCAATGTACAATTCTACTAAATAATATTTTAGGTTTTTCATAGTTGATAATTGTGGTTGCAATTATAACATGCAATATTAAATTCAACCACTATACTTATAACTCGATTTGCAAATTTATTTTGTCACCATCAAAATTCAAATTTAACCTTTGCCAATTACCTTTTTAATTAAATGTTTAATTTCATATTTTTCATTATGAGAAATTTGACAATTTTTTTTCGCAAAATTTGCAAAATTAGTTGATTTAGATTACAAAAAAATCCCCAAAAATCCCAATTTTTGTGTCAAAAATTTCACAAAAGGGTGCAAACATGATAAAATAAATGAAGGAAAGTAATTTGACCAAAATTTAGATTTAAAATGAAATTAAATTTGACATAAACATAAGAAAATAAATAAAAAAGCTTTGTAAGTATTATTATGAAACCATTATATCCTTCATTCAGTTTATGATAAATTGAATATAAAATCTGAAAATAATTAATGTAACAAAAGTAGGTTACAAATATATTTGAAATTGATTGTTCAATATGGTATTCAGAACTTTTTTTACATTAGAAGTTTGATATACCATGATTTTAATATGCACAATTTAATAATACATAAGAATTTAATTTTTTTTATTAACTTGAATTTTTTTTAATTCATCTATTTGCAACCCATTTTATAAGATTGCAAATCTTGTGCAAGTATTTAAATCTACTTGAAGATGTGATTTTTCAATAATGAAATAACAAAGTGAAAGAATATTTTCATATGAATAATTGAATAAATTAATATTTTCATTTGACTACTACATCAAAGCTTTTTACGACTATTTATAATATTTTGTAACAATGAACAAAGACTATCCACTTGACCATGTTTTCACCCAACATTTGTTGAATTCAAAAGCATTGACACTAATATTTTAAATTGCAAACCAACTAATGATAAATAGAGATGATTGTGAGCATTAAGTACACACATATGCTCCATTGAAAAAAAAAACTTTTACTCAAATACAATAATGAAACTATGAAACTAGCCTAACAATTCTTCATTCAAAACTAGCTTAACTAGAGTTTTTATTTCAGGAAATGAAACAAACATGAACTTTTTTTGTGATTTAAACATATTTTCGCCATTTTTGAAATAAAACTAATTAATTTAACCAAATCTAGACCCAGGCACATCCTAGGTCGCCACTTATATCAGCAATTTTGTAAAAATGCCGAGCAGGACAGTCCCCATTTAATACTAATTAATGCTTTGGGAATCACTCCAGTGGACAGTTGAGGAATTTGAAAAAAACAACCCTGCTTGGTTCTCCCATTATCATTATTTGTTCTCAACAAGTCTATGTGAAGCGAAGCTGAGAACTAAAACAAAACCAAAGGATAGCCATTTTCTTGGTTGGTGAAGTACTTGTACAAAGGCGCACCCATCCGACCACCCATCCCACCTCCCTTACTTTTACAAATATAGTGATCCTGTTCCTACAATTGCCACAAAAAAAAGTTGCCCCCAAATGATATTAATTGGGTCATGTACATGAGTCACTAAGCCAAGTACATTATTGTGGTTCTATCATTCACAATGTCACTTTTGAAGCCTGCAAACCAATCGGACCTAATGCTTTTAAAGCCGCCCTTTGTTTGTGGACAAGAAGATGGCATACCTGAACCCTTAACATTTCCTTGGGTATCTCTGTACTACTACTACCTATGGTGCTTATTGTCCTGCGTCTTTAAATGATGAAACCCTGCAACCATAAATGAACCAAAGCACCCAAAAAAAGGAAAAATAAGATGAACCACCTAATAGGGTGAACCACAAGGGGAACATCAAGTTCCTGAAACACCCTCCAGTCGCCAGAAGCATATCTTTGAAGCTTCTTTCAAAATTCTTTCTTATTAGCCTTTTACCCAAATCAAGCGTGAATGGTTTAAGTTGGGCCAATTCTCTATAGTCGTAGTCAAAAACAAACAAACAAACTCAGCAAGTCTCCTTTGCAGGGAATTGAGTTTTCTTGAATTATCATGTAACAAGGGTATCATCAGGAGTTCCAGATTTTCAGTGGCTAGAGAGTAAACCGGCACACACCAATGGAACATGCAGGATGGATGGTGTGGGGACAGGGAACACTTTCAAGTTGTATTCCTGTTCCATAGCTAACCATGGCAGTTAGCTGTCTACATACATCTATCTACCTAAGAGGTATCATGTGCCTTACCTACTTACATCGTTTTAGTAACTAATTACATTCCCTACCTACTGATCAGGCACGGTACTTGCATAGGTTGTTTACCTAGGTAGGTTTACAGGATTGGTTACCAAGGTTCCAACCTTGGTAACTTAGAAGTTAGTTCATTCAGACCCAGTCATAATTGGTTTCAGGTGGTGGTGGGTGCTGTGTCACATAATCCATTTTCAGTGAGGCAATCCCTAAGAAGGAGAAACATGCTACTAGTTATTTAATAAGGGGTAGTTTACATTAGAGTCCTTGGTTGTGGGACCACAATCCTTCATTGGTCCACACCATGAAAGATGGTCAGTTTGGATAGTTTGAGGCCCAGGCCCAAGCAAATGGCCGTTGACCAAACAAAATATTGGAATCCTACATGTATTGCTATGGATAATGTTGCTTAGGCAATTGAGATATTTTTTCAGGCCCACTTCAAAGAAGTGGGCCTAATGAAAATAGCAACAGCCCAAGGGTCTCTAAAAATCTCAGCCATATTGTCTGTGATATTTTTATTAAAGTTAATATTTTTTATTGAAAAGTAAAATTGGAGAGAATTTTTGGTGATTTCCCTCACAAAAAATATTGCCCCTTAAATCCTTAAAATAATAATAAAAAGCATCATATCTGTTCTTTAATAATTTTGTTAAAGCTCTTCAAGGTGTTCAAACTTTTTGCATTAGAGTTCTTTGTTTACAATCCAATTTGTTGTTAGCTTTTTTCTTCACAAGTTTTTTTTTTGAGCCATGGAGAGTCATCACCATGATGGAGATTATTCACAATCACAAGGTTGAAATCAAAGTTTGAAAAGATAGGGGGTCGCCCTTCTAAGGTTAAAATTTATAATCATGGGCCTTCTTTAGGAATGTTTGATTATAGTGCATTTCAACTAGCAAGAGGGAATTTACAATTTACAACCTTCACATATGAGAATCTCTTGTAATGACGAAAATGTAAATTTTTTTGAAAAGATTTCTCATTTTTGTTCTCAGAACGTTCAAATTTTGTGAACAAAATAAAAGAATTAAGTGGGGATCAAAACCCAAATAGGCCAACAACACAAGCTCAATTTGGGTTGAAGCTGTCCTTGTAGCAAGGGATGTATTAGGTGTTGAAGGAATATTGAAGTAAAGAGTGTTGTAGAATAAAACAAATCCATTCAACCTATGGCACCTTCAACACCAAAGTTGGTCACGTGCTCAAGCCTATCATCTGACCACCCCACATGGCACTTCTCACAATGCACTCATGTGCACATAGCGTAACCACCATACCTGCTTTCACTTTGTATACCTGGAGGAAAAGGTAATAAACTTATCTTATAATTTCCTCTTATGTCTGGGAATACTGGAATTTGCCATAAGTTAGAGTAGCTACCGGAACTCGTTTTCATGAGGTTTTTACATTTTTCGTTTTTACACTGTCCACAACTTCCGCTACAGATATTTGTGCTTTTTTCCTCAAAATAAAAATAAACTCAAAGTCAGAAAATGTGAAATATATGTATTTATGTGATTTTAATTTTCAGACTTTCTATCTTGCATTTCCAGTATGTAGCCAACAGTGTAGATGGATGCTTAAATGTTTATTTTACATTCGTATGTCATTTATAGCTGAATTTGGTTATTGATGATTGCCACTTCAGCTACATTACAAAATTGAAGAGGACAAAAAGAAAAAAAACGTGCCACTGTGGAGCTGGACCTTTTGCTGCAACGGCGGCACCAAGGAATGTAAGTTTGGAAAAATGTAAAGGGATATGGGGAAGCAATCAACTATAACAAAAAGCAAAGCTTCTTGCCCACTTTTATTTATTTATTTGATAGAAAAAGGGAAAAAATTTGTAAATAAAAAGTCAAGGATGGGAACCCATCCGTCAAAAAGTACAAGGCAAAAGAGAACACAAGTAAACACAACCCAACGAAAAACAAAAGCAAACAATCAACAAAATCAGGTAAAGACCCTATGCAAAGATGACTTACGACTATTAAATGACAATCAACTATCAAAGAAGACCTAAAACAAAAGAGCTATCATTTGTGACAAAGGTGCACTAGCTATAATGTGTGGAAGAGATGAGGAAACTCTACCAAGTGCAGTAGCCCCTTGAAAAATCATTTTGGTTTATGCACATTGCAAAGCTATAAACACATGTTGATAGTGAGAAATAAATATTGAGAGGACTAAAGAAAATCATTGGTGATGCGTGATAATGGTTTGTGCACAAGCAATAAAAAAATGAATAAAAATTTAAAATGAAGACACCTATACATCTCAATAGCAAAAGAAATGAAGTTTCTTTTATTGAAAACCAGAAGTTAAGATATCTTCAACTTTGTGAACTCCAAATCCACTATCATATATTTGAAATGCTGGCCTATATCTTCTTTCCAGTCTAGGAGGAACAAGGGATCCATTCTTCATCTCTATGAAATATTGGCAGCTTTTCAACCTTCTTCCCATCATCTATTTTGCCTACACTTTTTAGTGCTGCATTTGCTGTGTCTTATCACACTAACAAAATGGAGGCCACCTTTTCTTCAATTATAAAGAAGAGGACCCAAGACATGTTTTCTGCCACATTTTAATCAGTTAGATCAATTTGGCAGGTATTTAATAGCCTTTGCAATGAACTCCATGTATTTGTTTTACACTTAACTTTGAAAGATTTTTCATAGTATTAAATGAATTTTCAAAGTAATACACTTACATATTGTATACACTTCCAGTTATTCAAATGTGTGTGGGGGTTTATACACTTGCATGGAGTTCCCACTTATATGGCCTGTAAATCCTAGACCATACACTCACACCACATTTGTATGTAGATTTGTAATTTCCTGATTGGATTTATCAAGTTGGCTGACTATGCAGCCATTTGTCCTGTTGCAGTTGATCAAATTGGGTAGGTATCTGATTTTCTGATTGATCCATTACCATGGCCAGGATAAAGTGAAAGTGAATTAGATTGACAATTGATGCTGACCACAACTCGGAATAAGACCAGAGTGGCTAGAGAGTGAAGTATGTGAAAGTCTTCATTAGATGTGATACATGCGCATCGAGAACGTGGGTTTAAGAGGAGACAGACACCCTCCCCCCCCCCCAAACGAGAAAGGGTGAACGGGGGTTTTGTGAGAGACCCACCTGCACAAATGGGGGAAGAAAACATAGTCCAGTGTCCCCAAGATATTTGATATCATGGAGGGACTTACAACCCAATGGAAAGCAAGAAGTTGGGCCCAGCTCCTTGCTCCAATACTAAAAGCCCTTGTTGTTTTGTTTCCTTCTGTCCTTCCTACTTTTCTTTGTGGGATTGTCCACCCACCAACTAAACCCACACCCCTTTAAAATTCAGCTTATTATCCACTTATAAACCAACAAAAAGAATCTTCGCCTTTTAACTAAACAACTGGGCACTGAAAGGCTCACCAACCCAAAACTGAAGAAAATCAATAAGCACTAGACTTAATAATAAGTACTGAATAAACTTAATAATTTCCTTAAAATGGTACTCTCACCCAATTTCACACAATGGGCAGGGAGGCTGCTACAAAGACAACAACAAACATACAATTGTTCCACACCTATCCATAGAAACAAAAGTACTTTACACCACTTCGATAATTGGAACTCCAAGTCTCCAACTATGCAAAAATATAAACCTCTACTACATAGTAACAGACACAGCTCTCACACAAGGTTTTTATTTTGAAAAAGAGAGGAATATTTTTGTAACATAATAATAATGCTCGTTTTGAGACTTGAGATAGAGATTATTATGACATCTCCTCACTTTGCTTTTTCTGTGTTCCTACAGGAGTCAGGACTCCTCTATTCTGATAGCAATAAAGTTAGATACTTCACTTATCCCTTTTGTTTACTCATCTCTTATTCACCCGTATGTTCAAATTTTTTCGTTTCTGTTTCGTTTTGTTTTTTTTCGGGTGGGTTGTACACATTGATGTAGTAGCCTGCTGCTGGTCGACACATCATTTATTCATTCAATTTTTTCATTTGCTTCGAAACTCGTTTTGGAGGCGGAGGGGTTGGGGTGCGTGTGAAGCGTAAGTAGGTAGGAAGGTACATAGTGTTGTTGTGAGGAAAATGAGAAAGATTCTGAGATAGGTGTGGAATTGGGTGAAGCAGAAGTATGGATGTAGGTCGGTACATAGATGTTGTGAGAAAATGAGAGAGATTGTGAGGTGGTTGTGAAAATGGGTGAAGCTTCTTAGAGTGCAAAATCCCCTATTTTGTGTGCGTGTGCGTGTGCGTGTGTCCTGTTTCTTCCTGTCAAACTTTCACTGTCAGAGAGGTTTCCACATTTTTGTTCTGCGCTTGCGGCACTTGGGGTGGGACGTGGAAGAAAGGAGTTTTGGTTTTGATGGATTCTGAGATGCTCCGACATACTTGAAGCAGCTCTACAGCTGCTGCTAATAGCTTTGTGTGTGTGCGGGTTTCTGCTGCATTGCATTTAGACAGTTTCCCTGCTGCTACGATCAGTGTGTTGTTAAGATGCCCATGTGTCTGTGAAGATTGTGGTGGAGGAGAAACGGAAGGGGCGCCTGTTGTTGTTGTTGCATTCCCGTTTTGGGAAGATGGTGGTTTGAGTTTTGAGAATTTTGGTAGCAAAAGCTCTTCGCATTTTCTTTCTAGCTGCTTTAAGATGCTCGCTCGCAGTAGTTTATTTCCATCTCACCGAACTACATTTGAATGTTTGTTGCTACACAAGAGTGCAATCTTAGAATCACGTAGGCTGGTCGCGAATCCTTTCTTTTTCTTCTGTGGTTGGCTGGCTGGCTGGGCGGCCGTTTCTTTCATCATCTGCATTCTAAAAGCAAACATAAGAGTCTTCTGCCATTTCTCTGTCGTTTTTTTGCTATGTGGAAAGTTCATCTCTCTCTTCAGTCACGAAAGAGTCTATCACATTTTTGTGTGGAAGATGCGGTTTGAGATGAGTTCGAGTTGTGGGCATGCGTGCGGGAAAGAGGCTGGTTGGCTTGAACCCCCACTAGAAAGCTGAAGAATGCGCGAAATGCAATGTCGTCTCACCGTGGCATTGTACAATAACATCTTCAACATGGATCTTGCACGGCTGGCTGTTGTGGGGAAGGACTATCTTTTGTCTGCCGAGTTCCTCTCAAAGTTTCGAGCATTGAAAGTGAGGGATTTGTTTTAAAACGCAGCAGAGAAGGGAGAGAGAAGGGGAGGGGGGGGGAACCATGGACGTTGCGCGGGTCCTGAAAGGAGATCCATACCAAGAGTTCAGAAAAGAGGAAGGGTTAGAAGGCCTACAGGCATCAGCCAGAGGTGGAGCGTTACAGCAACATCTGTGCCAGATGTTTCTGTAAGAAACCATCATCCTCCTCCTGTGTCCTCCATATCTGGAGGTTTCACTTTCCGCAAATTGTCTGACATTCAAGAGGTAAGAACATTCTTCTCCTTCCTTTCTCTCCTTTCCAAAGCAACTGCACCACAAGAAGAGGAGTCTTCTGTTGGGACATCTGTGGAATTTGCAGTGTTTTCTGACACTGGTGGAGCTGATATGGTTTCAGGTGCCAAACTGGTTTGCAAATCCACTAAGAGCAGGGACCACCACCAGTACTCATCAGAAGACAATGTCACTTTTGTGCCAGTATCACAGCAAAATGGCTCTCTCACACATCAGAAGGTGAATGTAAGTCACATCACAGCAGTAAATGAGTTTCCCACAAGGAAGGAAGATGCCCTAAATGATGCTCCTGTACCCCAGGATTTTGTCTGCATCTTTTGCAGTTTGGATTTTGTTTTCCTGGAGTTGTAGATAGTTCCAAAGTGCACTCACTCAGTAGTACCTGAATATGCTTGGTGACTGATTTGCAGACTGCAGGCAACAGTACAAGGAAGTGCTTTATGATCACAAGCACTTTAGATAACAGGAACAACATGGGACAGCCACCACCTGAGCTGGTTCGTGACACCATATTGCAGCAAGATGCACAGTTCCGTGAGCAGGTGGGATTTGTGTTTCAACTCAATCATTTTCTCACTTTTGCATGCATTATTGTTATGAGAAAGACTGAAATGTCTTTCTGTTTGCTTCATGACAGGTGCAGGAGCTACACAGAGTGCATGAAATCCAGGTATGTCTTATGGCAGAAATGCAGAAGCAAGATGAGACAAAGGTTGATGCAACTACTCATGCCTCTGTGACCACAAAGAATAAGAACCCATGGATGATGATGCAAGCTCCTTTGTCAAAGGCAGCATACCAAGTTTCAGGTTCAAGTTTCAGACATGAGCAAATTACTCAAGGTGCCCAGACAGGTGAAGAAGAAAGATATGCAACTAGTGTGGCACATGTTGAGCAAGCAAGGCAGTTCCTTGATGGTGGTAGGAAACTAGGGAAACGGAGAATATTTGATTTGGAGAGGCCACCAGAGGAAAATATGGACGAAGATGAAGATGAGTCATCAGGTGAAGCTGCTGCTATCAAGGTGGATGTGGAGGCAGAGGAGCTTAGGCTGAGACTGAGCACAGGATGGGCCCAACAAGCTGATGATGTGCCACTGCACCAGGATCATCTGTCTGCTATCCCCTCAAGAGCTAATGATATTGTGCACGAGGCCCCGTTTCATCCTACCCCGACCAGTGCCACTCATAGATTTCTAGGTGGACAATGGGGACTTAGTTTGGAAAGGAAGATGAATGAAGCAGAAGGAGATTGTCAGCCTGCAGATGCATCCCACAAGAAACAATGCTGCTCTCGCCAACTTGATATTGAGAGCAACCCTTCATATCATTGTACAAAGGTGCTTCTGTCATAACTCTTATTGTTGAAGTGCAAGCCATCTGATGGTTATTGTTCTTAACAGCATTGCAACTACAACCCTTGTGAAAGTGTATTTTCTTTTCTTTGGTTAGTAACAGTTTCTTTATTGTACCAAGTGGTCACAGATGGCAATCTCTCCAGCATCATTGTGTAAAGCTTCTGGGACAGGAACAGCACTCACAAGGTCACCACAGCAGGATGCAAGAAATGAAGATACTTGGTTTCATGAGCAGCAGCAGCAGAACACTTGGGCTCATTCAGCAGTAGGTGTTTACCAGGCTCCATCCACACCTCAGATGTATGCACCCTTCAAGATTAGCAATGAGACCATGCCACTCTTTCCTGCATCAAGAAAAGGTGAAGGCCCCCCTTCTAGTAGTTTTGCCCCTCCTGTATACAACCAAGCATATGCACTGGCATCGGCAGCTGTCCCTGTGCAACTGCAACCTTATGAAGGTCCTATTGCTTTACCTGGGCAGGGCATTGTGATGTCAGCCATGAATGCGGCAGCATGGTACTCACACTCTGTCCCTTCAGTGCAGCAAGGAGGTTGGCAGCCTGTGAATGCATTCCAGGCAGATTCAGGTGCCATCTATGCCTTCCCTGCCACTGCACCTCCACCACTTGCCTTCAATGTCAACCTGTTGAATGGATCTTGGACAGCTGGTAATCCTGGGCCTCCATTCTTACCTTTCTCTGTTCTCCAGCCACCAAAAGTATCATTCAAGAAACCTCCCAAACTTGTCCTTCAAAAGGATGACATACAAAAGGAGATGAAACTTGTCTCCCCAAAAAAGGATATATCTCCAAGTGTTTCCAGTGGTGAGGAGGTTGGAGGGTCCCTGAAGGAACAGGATGATAGTCAAGGTGAAGGCAATCCTTTTATGAGGGGGTATGAAGGTGGCCAAGTCAGTAAACCATGTTCAGGTTGGGTTCCTAAAACTGGGGAAAAGCAAGAGAGGGAGCAGACTGTCTTGGCAGACCCTGGCAGAGAGGAAAAATTCACAAGTAGTAAAGTGGCAAGAAGTCCTGTCAAAGGACCTTTGAAGCAGTATCGTGATGAAGCTTGCCTGAGTGATGGATCCAGGTCAGGGTCTGGGTCTGGTGAGACAGGAGTGGGAAATGTTATCAACCCAGGGGAGTTTGTAGGTCACCTGGCACCCAGTTTTGGGTCTGGAAGGGTTTTGCCAGCAGGCAATAGAGGAGTAGATGATTTTACTGTTGGTGAACTAGGCATGCAGCAGGAACAACTGAGTGCTGTGGATAGATGGAATTGGGCAAGTACTGATGGATGTGATTATGTGAGAGATGCCACTGAGGATGGCAAACACCAGCACCAAGGTTGCAAGGCACTGAAGCCACAACATAGCTCTACAAGCACTGATCCCACAAAAAATTCAGCTGGTGAATCCACCATATTGGTGGAGTCCACATCAAAACCATCTGAGGCCTATTCTTTGCAAGACTTGAAAGTGGAAGAGACCATCAAGCCTAATCCATCAGACCTCTCACCTGAGTCACAAAAAAACTCCCCACAAGCACCAGCACAGGGTTCCTGCACTACAAATGAGGATGAGAACCTAGACATCATTGCATTGCCAGGTTCTCCTACACCAAAGCTGCCTCCACAGGCAGCAATTTCACCAGTCCTCACCACCAGACTAACTGCCTTCACAAGCTTTCATAATGAGCCCAAATTGGAGGCAGAATCCTCATCCATATCTTCCCCGAAAAATGTAGAAGCACTCAAGGAGCAGCAGGAGGCAAATGGAGACATAGTGGCCTCAGTGCATGTGTAAAGTGGTCTTCAAGGTGAGGAGGGGATGATACATTATGTAGGGTGGAAATGATTTTTTCCTGCTTCTTCTGTGGTTTATGAGATCATGACATGGATAAATTTGGTGGGTTGTTTGCAGAGGACGTCATATCATCACAAATCTGCTGCAAAAGCCCTGCCTGACACTAGGGAAGAAAAGCTGATCAATCTGCCACAGTGAATATTTCCCCTTCCTAAACCTACCAGCTAACTGCAATGTGTGATACTATAGTCTTTTTCAATTGCCATCTGTCACCACATCCATTGGAGCAGACAGTTGACAGTCATGTATAGACGAAGAGAAAGAAGGCAGCAATTTCAGTCAGCAGCCTAGACAGACTCAGCCATCATGCTGTTTCACAACATGGCCTTTGTGACTCTGCAGAAAGTACTAGTGGAGGGGAAAAACATCATGAATGGCATTGAAAAACATTTTGTACTATGGCTGAGGAGGGCAACCAAAGTTCACAAGAATACAAAAGTCAGAAGGAAGGATATGGTGGTCAGTGGTGTGAGCATGGGCTAGATTACTGTTTGCGATTTGGACAAAAGTCTGGGTGGTGGTGGTGGCAGGTGAACAAACAGAACTCCTCTTTTCTGCCCTAAATAGTTGCTGCTGGTTTGGAGTCCTGCTGAATGTTGGAGAAGTTGCATTTCCCACATTTCCTGTTGCTCTACAGGGCTCTTTAACAAGAGCAAAGATTGATGCTGACTTCAAGGATACTTCTGCAATTACTAGGATTAGAAGATATGCACATTATTTGACTATACAGTAGCTGCTGGAACCCCCTCCTCCTCTTCTTCCCACCCTCCTTTACTGAAGCAAAGTCCATTGTGCATCCATTCAATGATGATGCAGGATACTGCTGCACATTGCATGGCGAACCCTTTTATTTTATTTTATGACAACCAATTCTTCTTCATGAATACTCTGTCTGACAGTTCCTGTTTGATGGCAAGGAGAACTGAACTTCTTGAGATTGGAAAACAAGAGCAAGGATTGACTTCAGCTTCAGATTCAGAAACACTACCTATTGAGTGAAAATCTTATAGATATATTGAAGGGCTTTCTCTCATCACACCTTTTGTATGAACCAACTGCTGTAGATCCAATCCTTCCCAGCAGCAGTTCATAGCATGTCATTCCAAAATCAATTTGTTGCCAATAAGGAGACTGGGAGTGGATAGATCTCACTGCTAGAAAAATAATATACTACAACCCAAAGACATTGTGTGGCAACTTCTTACTGGTGAAGTGCAGGTGAACTGACAATGTTAATCCACTCCTAATGTGGTTCTATGTCAGGCTAACTTGACAACCTCTTTGGAACCAAGTTCCATGTCTGGCCAGATGTTTTACTTTCTACCACCTGTGTCAGTCGACCATTCAAAGTGTCACTCATTGATTGTGGTCAAGTCAACATGAAGGGTTTTTGCAGGTTCATGCCGCTCTAATGATGAACCTACATGAACCTGCACACTGGTGACAAAGGTTAATACATCCTTTACATCAATCAACTCTATTCATCCTGTAATTAGGATCCTAAAAAGAGAAGGCAACATACCACATTTTGCCCAAGAGCAGCACAAAGGATACTGACAGAAGCACTGGCAAGGCAGGCACAGATCATATAGGTGGGATCAATGTACTTATCATCTGCAGCCACCCCAATATTCTTAAAGTGCTTCTTCACCTGTAACAACAATGATGACACCTATCAATGGAACCAAGTCCTGAGACAAACTAGAATATATGATACATCATCATTTTGCATGATTTACAATGTCTGAGCTGCAATGACAACACAACAATTCAGATAGCTTTGCATACCTCCTTTGTTAGATGAACTGCAATATCTACTGAGGCATCTGTTCCTGCTGACTTGGTCAACAAGTCCTGTTCACATGAATATTATTTGGTAAGACAGACAGTGCCATCAGTCCATAGCATCCGTGTGGTTCAGGCATGTGCAAATAGTCTTCCACAACTTCATGAAGTATACAGCTGGGTGTGCAGCACCTCTCAAAGACCATGTCTACTCAGAGATGCTCCTTGCACTTTCTGGGCAATGAATGTGAAAACTAAACAAAGTAACCTGCAGAATGTGCTATAGCGAAACAACTAGAAAGAGACTGCCTATGAAGGCAAAGAGAAGTGACAGAACAAGATAAGATTTCTTGGGGTCACTGACCTGACCAGCTCCTTCAGCAACACAGATTAGATCAGAATGCTTATTTTCAAGCAGAAGCTCAATGTGCTTCAATATTCCATATGGAGACTTATCTGTTAATCAAATTATAGGAACGTGGAGGAATTTGCAGATCCAAATGCATGTTGCTATCGATGCAAGATTGGGGTTCTCAGGTCACAACAGATAGCATTCCTCTATGCAGAGAGAGAGCAAGAGAGGAGATGTGAGCTGACATTATTGAGACCCTCTTCTCTTGAGAAAGATAGCTTACTCAGGTACTGCCCCCTTTTATGGGTGGGCTCTATTTTGCATTGGACATTCTTCCTGAAGATGTGCTTTGAACCATTGATTGAAGCAAGGGTTCTCTGACCACATTGACACTTTGTACAGGGGTGTTCAATAGCTACTGATAAATAAATCTGCCCCATTCCAAAACACTCTGAAATTGGTACAAATGCAAGTATCATGCAAACTACAATACTCAAAAGGGTCTAGTGTGACAAAAGATATGCACATCTCTTGTAAATAAACCTTCCTTTCATGAGCACCTGTAACTGCATGTACTATCTGGAGTTGGCAGTGAAGCCATCATGTGTAGCCCGGGTAATGGGTTTTACCTCTGGAATCAAGCAAGCATCCACCTGACCATTTGCAAGAGATGCATACATGCATGGCAATGAAGCTACTCTGCTGACCAATTAATTTCACAATGCCCAGGCCATTGTATGCACTCTTTGCTTGCACCAAACAACCATTTGCCTGATGAGTGTCAACTAGAATGTCATCTTTCATACTCAATCTCATTACTGCCATAAGAGTGCAAGCAGCGTTCTCCATGATTGTCAAATTCTTGCTTGGAGTCTGCAGATTTTTTGGTCTCCACCCTGATCTATGTTTAGCTGACCTCATAAGTACCTCTATACAAGCCATATTGATGGCTTTTTGAGCTTCCTCAACAGTGGTATCAAATCCAAAAGTTGTGTCATTGTCAATTGTCTTTGGCACCCCTACAACTGCAACCCTCACATTGGGCCTAAGACACTGCCAAGTCACATAATGTCCATCATCAATAAGCACAGTTCATTATTGTTCTGATTAAGCAATAAATCTTGTTTTCCTAGCACTCCCATCCTTTCTTCTGTTCTAGTTCCATATTTTCCAAGCAATACAAATTAACAGGACACACTGATTGGAGGTTAAGTGGGAGACTTCAGATCACCTCATATGAATAGCATTGGCACCAGCATGTGTTCCATTTTCCCCCAAAACAAAGAGCATGTTGACATTTTTCCTTTACAATTTAACATAGCATTTTCAGTCACAATCACTGTACTGCATCAACTGGATCACTTTTCACAAAGCCAGTAAACTTCTTCTATATTGATGTTAGAATGTGTGTCATGCCCTTCAAGAGAGAGGACAAAGACACAATCCTTCTCTGCAGATTTGGGGCAATAGCGCAGAAAGGATGCAAAACGAGCATAATGATCTAGATGACCTACAAACTGTTCACAATCTGTGACGTTTTGGCACATCCATGAGATGTACCCAACAGACTTCCCCCTTTGAGATGTATGTTTTGAACTTGTCAACTGCAGAATAGCATCTTTGTCAATAGTTTTCCCAAGACAACTTGTTTTTCTCAAACCATCTTTGGCCCTCCTTGGCTTATTGTAAAGAACCTATGTTGACTATGAAACTTACAATATTTTTGCCTGCTATCCATATGAAAATCTGTTGAGAAAAAAAATTGGTGACAGAGTGCAACATACAGAAATGTCATTCAAGTACTCCTCAAAAAAGCCCCAGTAGCCGTAGGTGATACCTTGAATTTCCTCCACTGCACAGCAATCTAGAGTCAAAACAATCTGCATTCTCAAAATTGCTGGAGGATTAAACGCAAAACTGCTGATTTACAGCAGAAAAGAGATGGGGCATTCATCATGTGTAGAACATAAATGTTTTAAAAACTGTGTTCCAAAATAGTACTTCCTGGTTTTCGTGGGTATTCAGCTGATTGTTCTGAAAAGAGCCAATCAGCATACGAACAACATCATTTAGACCAGGGCAAAGTCCTCCACATGTGACAATGGCCACCATCACCTCCTTTGGTTCAAAGTAGATTTTTGACTGTGGTCCAGCCCTTGTAACCCTTTTGCAAGCAGAGAAGAACTTCAGTAATTGTGGAAATTCATAGCCCTCTCCAAACACATTTCAGCATTTCAGTACACTCTATGCCAGTCATGCATTATTCTGGGTCAATAGATTTGAGAAATTTTGTGTTCAGTTTTAGAGCAGCATTTGAGAGAACCATAAAAGCAGCAAATTACTTCAGTGTATTGAACTCCTAAAAAGAAGCTGCAAATGTTGCAGACTTAAAACAAGAGTGGAAAGACCCAGTGTTTTATGATTCTAATAGGTCCCTTAAAGAAGATATACCAGTGTTGTGCGGTTCTTAGGTTCTAGAAGAAACCTCTGGTTCTGATTCTTAAATTTCTTTTAAGGAATTGGTTCTGGTTTAGTTCTGATTCCTTTTTTTTCAAAACCAGGATCCAGTTTTGGTTTCAATTCTTTATTTCAGCAAGCGATTTCAGTTCCATTCGCTGGAACAAGACCAATTTTGGCTTTGGTAAATTATGCATCAAAATAGAACAAGTGGCAATGAGGGGATGGCATTTGTAGTTAAACACAAATTTGTTATGTCATTTTTTTACAATGTTTTGGTAAGCACATCCACCACCATGTCCTCTGTTGAATAATATTCAAACATGATTTTGCCATTTTCAACTTATTTTCAAACAAAGTGATGTTGAACATCAATGTGCTTTGTTTGAGCATGTTGAGTGGGATTCTTTGTTAATGATATTGTGCCTTGGTTGTCACATTGAATCACCGTCACCTTCTTCTTTTTCATGTACCCTAATTCCTTCATGAACTTTGTTATCCATATGGCTTCCTTCATAGCTTGGGTGCTTGCCATGTATTTGGCCTTGGTTGTTGACATAAGCAATTGTGGGTTGTCATTTATTGTTCCAAGAAATGGCTCCACCTCTGATCATGATTAGCACAAACCATGTGGTGGATCTCCTATCCTCAAGGTCACTAGCCTAATCTACATCACAATATCTAACCATCTTTAAGGTGGTATTCCTCTTAATAGTAATTTGAATTGCAAGGTGCCTCACAAGTATCAAAAATTGCACTTAATCATAATCCAATGTTTTAAGCTTGGATTGACCATATGTTGACTCCCCATGTTTATTGGGTATGCCAAGTTGGATTGAATACACAAAACACAACATACATCAAAGATCCAATGACTTCTTGATAAGGAACCCCAACCATTTCAACATCTTTATTCATATTTTTTTTTCAACTTCACCTTGGGATCAAGTGTTATTCTAATGGCTTTGTAACCCTCCATGCAAAAGTGTTTGAAAATCTCCTTGAGATACCTAATTTGGTTGATGTAAAGATGTTGCTCATAATCCCTTTCCACCTCCATGCCCAAAAAGAAATGCAAGTCTCCAAGATCTTTCATTTCGAACTTTCAAGAAAGTTTTTTCTTTACTTACACAAGCTAATCCTTATTGTTACACACCAAGATGAGATCATTGACATAAACAACAATAAAAAACTTGACATTGCCCATGACTTGTGCAACATACATGCTAAAATTAACATCACTCTTCACAAACTCGATGTTTTTCAAGACTGCATTTAGCTTTTGGTTCCAAGCTTTTGAAGATTATTTCAAACCATACAAGGACTTGTGAAGCTTACAAACAAGATGTTCGCCTCCTTCTTGTGTGAATCCTTGGGATTGTTCTATATGCATCTCCTCTTCAAGGTCACAATTGAGAAATGTGATTTTGATGTCCTTTTGATGAATCTTCATGTCATCAATGGCCGCCAATGCAAGGGTACAATGAATGGAAAAAAAATTACTACATGTGCAAAGGTTTCATTGTAGATTAATTTGGGTGAAACCTTTTGCCACAAGTTTCGCCTTGTAACATTCAACTTCAACATCGTCACCATAATTTTGAACACTCATTTGCAAGAAACGGGCTTCCTACCCTTGAAAAGTGGCACCAATGTCCAAGTGTTGTTGACATCAAAAAAATTGTATTATTCTTGCATGGCAATCGCCCATTTCTTTGCATCTTCCCTTTTCAACATTTTTTCCACACTTTGAAGTTCTTCCAAAAACATTATGGTGGCACATTTCACCTTTTTGTTGTGGTTCATTGAAACCCTCATCTTATGATGAAACAAATTCTTCTTCTGTTGTCAATTCACCTTCCATGTCTTCTATTGGTTTTTCATTCAAGGATCTACCATTATCAAACTTAGCGTAGGTAGCAAGTGAGCTTGATTATTATTCCTACTTACGTAAAAACAAAAAAAAAACCAACAAGCAACAAATTTCATTGCAAGTCATAAATGAATGAAAATGTCAAATTGGCCACAAAACATGACATGTTGTAATACATAATACATGTGTTCACATGGCACCCATTTCCCTTGCTTCCTTAATGAGCCTGAAACCATAGTTACAAAATCCATGTAAGTGTAGGTTAAGAAGTTCCCAACTATAACTTCATATTGCCTTCTATTTAAAGTCTTGCCACATAAAATCTTCTATATTCATCCATAACTAGGAATAGGGACCTCCAATGGTGGCTAGAAGGTGGCCACAACAAACCAACCAACTTCCCACCAATTGTAATGTAGTTTTGACATGGTAAATGGTTGTCAAATAGGCTTCCCATTTTGTGTTTTGGGCCATGACATTGCATTAGTCAGTTGATTAATTGGAACAAATTTCTCCTCAACAAACAAGTTTCAAAGAATGATAAGTTGTTGTATATTGATAACAAAACCTACTTCCTCAAGAGCCTTCACCTCATTGTGTGAGAAATTGGTCCCTTCTTGCATAGGTCAAATTGACAAAGCGGTTGATCTCTCCACTATATACTTATGTTTCATGCCTCCCATGCAACAATTCATGTCATTTGCAAAAAACCAAAACTTGTGAATCTTGAAAGGTGCACCTAAAAATTGAAAAGACAAATCAAAGTAAGTAAGGGCATGAACACCAATGGCAGTCGATTTTGTAATAATCCTTACGATACAAAAATAGTTGGTGGTGTTTTGCAATGTTGAACATTAGATGTGTGAGGTTGTGGGACATCATTTTATATGCTAGACTGCATCTTCGCATGGAGCTTGAAGGACATCACCATCACCATCAATGGTATCCACACCTTTGTATAGATCAACATTATAGGAAGGCATTCACATTGCGAGTGTAATTTTTTAATATAGATGTTAACACATGGGCAAGAGAAATTGACATGATCGTGCTTATGTGAATCCTCTTTAGATTTTGGAGGCAAGTCAAGTTTCCATTTGCAAAAGCCAATAAGCTCTTCCCCTTCCATATGCGTGATTCTTGTTGTGAAAGATGAACTTGATGCATATTTCAAAATTGTGTCTACAAGTTACTTTGAATCACTAGATTAGGTTGCTTTTCAAAAGAGAAATTCAATCTTATCAAGCCCCTGACCTTATGGACCACCCTTCTTGAAATGGTAATACAATGTTGTTTGTTTGAAAATTCAAACATAGTCATATGAAGTTGCAGTGTATAAACAAGTTCCCTTTTTCCCAAATTGTTGAAACCATATGTTATGCATTGTTTTTGAAAGGTTGCAAGTGGGCATGTCTACAAACTCTTCCAAAATGAATTACACAAAATATAATATATGTCTACTATTGTCATTTTCAAAGGAATTGTGTAAACATGCCATGAAGATAGGATGGAATGAAAATGGGTAGGGAGGGATGAGAAAATTACATGTATCACAAAACCTCCCCATTGTCTAACACAAAAATGCCAAAAACTAAGTTAATTATCCACTCCTCAAGCCCAGTTACATTTGTAACCCTTAAGGAATACCACCAAGAATGAATAGTTGCATAACGAGCATTTGCCTTTTCCAACAAGGTGGCATTCTTATATTCATAACACAAGGTCTTGTGTTGTTATTGCATTTATGGATTGATTTGTTGTTTTTTGTGTTTGTCCACAAATTGAGTCCAATGGAAATAACACATTCATTCCTTATCGACCGTGGGTTCATTACTTTTCCCACTACCATACATGATTTGAACAACATTCCAATTGTTTGAATGTTATTACATATGAAGCCCTTGAAGTTTGGATTGGGAACACCTTTCATCGACATCACCTTATTCAACTTTTGCAACATGACTTGTATTGAGCTTTCGCATCTTCAATTGTATGTTGCAAATGGTAATCGTCATCTAGTCCTAGACATGTTTGACATGATCAAACATGATCCAAGCTACCTAGAGGTCACCACTAGGTTGCATCCACTTCACCAAGTCAAATCCGCCCCCATTTCCATCAAAAAACATTCTAAAAAACAATACTTTTCTAAATTGTTGTCCTGAAAAACAACTATCATAGAAATAGTCATAACCATTATTGGCCTTGAAAAACAAAATGCTAGATACATACCTTCTATTACCTAGACGTTGTTTATAAGAAACAACAAAGTTTCAGATATTGGGACAACAAAGGATTGTGAACTTGTCCATCACTTGATGTAGTTTGTCTCCTTTGAGAAATTCAACTAGCTCATCACCATACTTGTTGAGTGAGTGTTTAAATATAAAAGTTTTATTTGTAACCAAGGAAATAGCCAACAAGGTAGTTGACATGCTATGAAAAACCTTGTCTTGGACCAAGAATTTGACTTGCTCCATGACATTTATACACTTGCCTTTGACAATAGGATGATCATGGGTTCCAAGGTGAATCACCAATTGAGTCAAATTAATTTGTTTATGCATGATGTAATACATGCAAGCAACACATGTATTAACACAAAACAACATGACATTGCAAATTTTGCAAAAGGGTGGACCTAGTGCAAAGCAATCCGTGCTCAAGTTGTGAATAATGTCGTTAATCAAAGCAAGTCATTAGGGGTCCCATTTAACACCAAATAACTGCAAAGCTAATTTCAACATTCTAGATGATCCAAGCACCTTGTCCTGTGAAAAGTAAGGTTGAAATCATTCTTGATATTGGTTGTTTTAACCTTGCACCAAGAATTACCGTCATACTTTCTATCCATCCTTTGCATTTGACCATAATGATCATTTACATTTTTAACTTGTGGGAGTTCAAAAAAGGCATCCCCATCAAATGTTGTTGGAATGCAAGGAACATTTTCAATGCAAAATGTACTATAGTTGACCTTTGTCAATTTGGAAGTGGCATGGGGGGCAAAAAAAAAAAAACTTGAAACAATCAACTACATTGAAAAAAAAGGGTTGAGAATAGCAATGACCTCTGAATTGGATTACAATGGAGCATTAAAAGTAATTGAATTCAACATTGAAGAGTTAAAGGGGTGTACAAATATTGGAATTGTTGCATCTTTGTCAAAAGAATCGCAAAGGTATATGAATGTGGGTTGGTGAACCAGAGACACACCGTTTGGTTTATCCATGACATGAACACCATGGGTGATGACATTGGCAATAAAGGCAATAATGTTTAGCACGAGGACAATGTTTTGAAAACTCTTGGGGAAGTTTTTTGCCAACAATCCTAAATTTTTTGGCACGAAAAGTCCATTCCAATCCATGGGCACTCGAAAACAGAACATGGTAGATAGATTTAATAACATTGTTGTTGTCGTCAAACGCATCGTCTTTGAAATTGTGCATAATTTCCATGTTGGAATCCAAATATTGCAAATGAGCATTTTTTAGTGACATGAGAAATTCCAAGATCATCACCTAATATTGTAAGGTCAAGTTCCCCTTGAGCATAAAAGGTTGCCATTCTACAATGCAAACACAACAAATCTTCGAAGAGGGGAAAACAAGGAACCACATAAAAAGTCTATATCTAAAAAGGGGTACAACTAGAATAGGAGGACGTAACAAATGACGATAAAAAATAAATGCAAGAAATAAGAAAAGAAAGAAGCAGGGAGGAAGATAAAAATATTTATTTTAGAATTGAGCCTAGTAGAAGTGAAGGAAGTGATAACAACTAAAAATAGAAAATGGGCTAGATAATGCACAACTAAACAAAGGGGAATGGAGTTTATCAGAAGATCATATTGGAATGAAGAATAGGCACATGAGGAACTTGAGCTTAAATTCAAGTTTTTGTTTTTTTTTGGGTTACAAGCATTAGCGAACTACTCTCAAGATAGAAAGTAGCTTTGTGGTGCATGAAGAACCTAATCTCAAGCTTAAGTCCCATTTCGAACATGAATTTGAATTTGAGTTTTTTTTGTTGCAAGTAGTGCCAAGCTATTCTCAACACCAAAAGTAGTTCAATGATGCATGAAGAACTCAAGCTTGAGCTTAGGTTTGAAATGGGATTTGAACTTGAGCTTGAGTTCTTTGCTTTTTCTTTTTGTTGCAGGCACTTTTGAACCGCTTTCGATGCTGAAAGTTACTTTGTTTTTTTAAAGTTGCACGTGTTTTTTGAAAGTAGCTTAACAACACTTGCAACCAAGCTTGAACTTAGGTTTATCCTTCTTTTTTTGGTTACAAGCATTGCCCAGCTATTCTTGGTGCCAAAAGTAGCTTGATATCACATGAAAAATTCCAGTTCAAGCTCGAGTCCCATTTTGGACCCGAACTTGAGCTTGGGTTTATTTTGTTACAAGGGGGACCAAGCTACTTTTGAAACCAAAAGTAGCTCAACAACCTAGGAGGAATTCGAGCTCAAACTTGGGTCCCATTTTAGACCCAAGGTTGAGCTCAAGTTTTTTCCTTTTTTCCATACTACAAGCGTTTCCAAGCTTTGGTGCAAGATGAAAAACCTAAGTTCAAGCTTGGGTTTAAATTTGGACCCAAGATTGAGCTCAAGTTTTTTTTGTTTTTGTTTTAGTTGCAATTGCTGCCAAACTATTGTCGACGCCAAGAATAATTCAACGATACATGACAAACCCAAGAATTTTAGACCCAAGGTTGAGCTCAAGTTTTTTCCTTTTTTCCCTACTACAAGCGTTTCCAAGCTTTGGTGCAAGATGAAAAACCTAAGTTCAAGCTCGGGTTTAAATTTGGACCCAAGATTGAGCTCAAGTTTTTTTTTTTTTTTGGTTGCAATTGCTGCCAAACTATTGTTGACGCCAAGAATAATTCAATGATGCATGCCAAACCCAAGCTTGAACCCAAGTTTGAAATCAAACCCAAACTTGAGTTCAAGGTTTTTTTTTGTTTTGGGGGGTTTTTTTTTTCCGAATGCTTTGGAAGTACTTTCAATGCCGAAAGCATTTTGGCAACGCATGACAAACCTGAGTTCAAGCTCAAGTTTGAAATTGTATTTGAACTTGAGCCTCATATTTTTTTTGGTTTTTGAGGTTTTTTTTTCCCAGAAGTGCTTCGGACCTAGTCTTGGTGCCAAGAGTAACTCAACAATGCATGATGAACCTAAACTCAAGCTTGGGTTCAAAATCAAACTCAAGCTTGAGCTCAAGTTTTATTTTTACAAGTGCCTTAGAGTTACTCTTGGTGCCAATAATAGCTTGGTGGTGCATGATGAAACCAATATGAAGTTTAGGTTCAAAATTGGACCTAGGTTTGAACCCATGTTTTTTTTTTTTTGCAAGTGCTTTTGAGCTACTCTTGGCACCAAGAATAGTTTGACATCGCATGACAAACATGAGTTCAAACTTGGGTTTGATTTTGGACCCAAACTTGAGCTTGGGTTTTTTTTCCCCCTTTCTTTAAACGCTTCCAAGTTATTATTGGTGCTAACAGTATCTTGGTGGAACATGGATGGAGCTTGGGTTTTTTTTTAGTTGTTGGTTTTGTTTGTAAAAGCTTTGTAAATAGTTACAAAATATACACAAACGTGTTGAATGATTGTATATAATGAGAAAAAAAAATGGTGGAATCATAAATTTTCCATTGCAGTGTAGGTTTGAAAATGTGAAAATGGCTATTAGAACTTCGAAAGACTTGCATCTAATAGTGGATCATAGATAGATGAAATCGATAGATGCAAAATACAATGTTAAAATGGGATATTTGGCATTGAAAAATAACGTGCAAGAATACAAAGTGTATGCCATAGTGATATGGATGTTTAACTTGGATTTTGTAAACAACTTACAACAAGCTTTAAGGGACAATCCATGGCCAATTGAATTAAAAATTTGAAACAACATGACTCGTTTATTACGCCAAGAAAAATATCTATCAGGGACGAGCGGAGTGGACCAATATTCATTGGTAGAAATCGCGCATAAAAAGTGGCCAAAAAATAAAAATGATCCAGATGATGATGAGTATGAATTGCCAATTTAAAATATGATACAAACCAAGAAACATTGGTTGAATAAAAAGAAAACAAAAACAATGGAAGAGAAAGAAAAAACCCCAATGGACAAGGAAGGGGAGCCAAGAGCACCATTGCAATCAACATTAGAAGAAGGAGAAGATGTAGAAAACATGGATAAAAAATGTTGTGGGTCAAACAACCATGTCACTGTCTAATTGCAACATCAAGAGAATGCGAGTCACCATCATATGTTTGTGACCGCATGCACACATCCAAGTGAGGACTGTCAGAAAATTGTATGTATTACATTTTTTGCAAGAATTTAAAATGTCTTGTAAACAACACATGCCATTGTTAAGAAAAAAAAAACTATAATCGATAGATCTTGTTTTGCAGTGTTGACTCACTATGCACAATGGATATAATTGTCAAGGAACATAACAAAAAAAATGAAATCGAGAAAGATGTCAAAAGAAATCAACACTGAAAAGTTTTTACTTGGCCGAAAAGCCCTAAAAAAAGTGATGTGAATATGCATGTTAGAGATATTGAAGATAGCAAAGCAACTTTGTTAGGATGTAGGCGTTCGAATGCAATCGAAAATTTGATAGAACAATTTGCAAATAATTTTAGTCTTCCTGCCTCCAAAGAGTTTTTGTAAAACACCGCACAAGGAAGAGATTTTGAAAAAAGGTGTACTTTTGATTGTTTTAAGTGATAAGGAAACAAAGGATGCAACATCTTTTTGTGAAAAAGATGAGGATGAGATGCTAATTGTCAAAAAGAAGGACATCCAAGAGTTTAAAAACACGCAAACGATGTATTGAATGTGTCCATATTCAAGTTTATCAGGCATTGACATCTAATAATTATATCCAAAGCAACATTGAATTAACATTGTAATCATACAAGTTTAATATAGGTTCATGATATATATATACCATGGTGCACTTTCCATTTATAGGACAATTCATACTTCTTTTTTATGTTCGTGCTCACCTTGAGATGGATTATTGTTGGAGAATGTGGAAGGGATATAAGAATTTGTGATTTCCTTCCACCTACATATGTTCAACTTGTTTTGATTGTCATATAAATGAAAATATTTGTCTTTTTCCACTAGAAAAAATTTGAAGTCATCAACAATGTAATGCATGTGAAATTTGTGATGTGTCCACCAAAACAATATTGAATCATCTACAATGTGAAAATTGTGATTGGCCTACGAAATAATGATTATGAACTCATTTGCAAGGTAATATTTTTGTTAAATTTGGGATATGCTACAGGAGAATTAGAAATTTGAAGTCATTATATATAAACCAAAAATTAAATATGAAAATTAAGATCAATTTGATGGCACTAGTGATAAAAACAAAAATTTAATATGGAATTTGTGATATGTTGCCAACATGACAATTTTGAACTCAATTGCAACATCAAATAGATTATATTTGTGACCTACTTCCAATATAACAATTTTGAATTCATCTGTAGTGCCTCATATAAGATATTTATGATAGGAGTTCAACACAACAATTTTGAACTCTACTCCAATGTCAGATATATACAAAGGTTGTGAACTCCATTGTGGGGAATAATGTAATAAATATATTCAATAGATGCATACATGATAAGCACCAACACTTGCCAATATAATGCTGAAAAATGAAACATGGTTACATAACTTAACAACATTTATATGTTATGCATCATGGATCTATGGTAGAAGTACAAAGGGATTTTGTGCACATCCTAAAGCCAGATGTATTGAAGAATCAATAGTAGTTTTCAGATTTATAGACATTTTTACATTGCTATTTTGAATTTGAAGCCTAGTTAGTAAATTGTTTATGTTGGATTAAAATTTCATTTGGATTTATGATATGTGCATAATTAATTTGTATTTGTTAGGATTTGTAACTAAAAATAAATAATCATTTAATGGTTTGAGATGAGATGTGAAAACATTACGTTGATCAAATGATTTGGAATAAATGGAACAAATAATGAAAGCTTGAAAAAAAAGTTGGAGTTTAGAGGAACCTATTATATAGCTTCACCTTCAATGTAACTCAAACCATAATTACTATATTTACGATGTTTTGTTTATACAATTGAAGACATAATGGTGGACACTAGTAGAAAACCCCCTTTTTTCAATCAACTGCTTTTGATTACATGTCATTTTTTACTACATTTTGAACTACATATTTTTAAATATTTAAAAAATAATTTGGGGCTCCCAAGTAAGTTGAACCATCCATTTTTTGGGTGGACAGTTGAAAGTAAATCTCAACCAAGGGGTCTACAGTTGAATTATAGTTGAAACATCAATTAGGAAAATGACATAACCTATAGTCATGCCTCCTGAGTTGGTGTGTCAAGTTCTTAAGTTTTGTGTTCAACTATTTAGACGAGTCACAAAACATCAAAATGGATGATAAATGCATGTTGGATGCATGAAATTCAAGGGACTAATGTTTTTGTTGCAACTTTGGTTTGACTATTTTTCAACTATACTATACAACTACAAGTGAACCTTGCAAAGAATGCATAAATTAATCATAAATTGATACAATAATTAATCATTATCCATGAATTATAAATACTAATTAATTAAAAATGAAATAATTTTTACTTAATTTTAAACTATTTAGTAAATATATTAACAAGTCAATAATTTTTTAAAATAAATATTTAAAGTTTAAAGTTTATAAATGAATGATATATTAGTAATTTATTAACTATTATTTGATATTATATACTTAATTATTATGACATAACTAATTATTTATAAAATTAGTTAGATAAGGTGAAATTTTGACTAATTATTTACATAATGGATTATTCCATATTCAATCATTTAAAAATATCTTATTAATATTTAAATTTTTCAATAATTTGATCTAACTACTTAATTGAAAGTTATGGTTAATAGTTAATCACTATTAATTAGTAAATATTTAGTTAGCAAGTGGATAATATATATTTTTTTCACAAACTAAATTTTCTAGTTAATATTAATGATTAATTGAAACTAATCAAATATTTACTTAATAAATTAATAAAATCCGTTACATATAGAATGCATTTTTCTGGAATATAAATTAATAATTAAATGATTTATTTATTTATATTTATTCATTAATATTTATGGCTAATAAATAATAATTAATTAGTTATAAAGTTTAAAATAATTAACAATGTACAAGTTAAAATATTTAGTTAATATTAACGATTAATTAAAGATGATTTAATATCTACAAATTAGTTTAATAAGTTAGTTATTTATATTTTAAAATTAATATTTTAAAATTACCAATTAGTTAAAAGTTTATTTGTTCAGATAGTCAATTTAGAACCTAATTATTTAAAAAAAAATATTAGTTGATCATTGGAATTTTAAAAGGTTTATTTTTAGAGGTAAAAATAAAAATTTCATTTAAATAATTTACTAAATAGAAATTTATGATATTTTATAAGTAATTATCAAATAATTAGATACATTTAAAAACTTAAAGAATAATTTGTGAATTGATTAATTAATTAGATATTAAACAATTCTTCTTGGAAATGGTAAACACTTCTTAAATACCTAGTACCTACCTAGCTACTCACCTAATTAATAATTAGGTATTTAGATAGTGCATATTTAGAATACTAAATAGCGAGGTAGTAGGTAGTAGGTAACTACTAATTAGGCAGGTAGCCAATAAGGTTAACGTTTAGTTAATTACTATATACCTACCTACTAGTTACTAACTAATAATAAATATATTTAACTAGGTAGTTAATACCTACCTCTAGGTACTTTCTAGCTATTACCTAATATGTATTTTCTAGCTACTATTAGATGTTAAGTTTTTAAGTTACCCTAGGTGTGTACCTTAGGTGCCACATTAAACATTTGATTAACCTTGGGTGGTTAACCCTAGTTTAGCCAAATCTAGGCACCATGTATGCTAAATTAATTAATAGGCTAGCTATTAATTATTCCCCTAATTTAGGATCATATAATAATAATGATAAACTATTATAATTATAAAACGTATTTAACCTAGTTTAGAACTAATTACAATAACATTTGAGAATTAAAATTATAACCTACTATTAGTTATTATAAACTACTAATAAGGTTTTAATTAACAATTATATACCTACCTACTTATTAAATACTTAGAGTACAAGGTAGCTAAGTACTTAGTTAGTAAGTAACTAAGGTTCAAGGTTAAGGTTTAGTTTAGTTAATTACTGGGTACCTACCTAGTAATTACTAGCTAGTTAGGTAGTTAGCACCTACCTTTAGGTACCTACTAACTATTACCTAATAAGAACTTACATAATACATATTAAATACTCACATAATAGGTATTTTCTAATTATTACTAATTAAATTAAGTCTCTAAGCTACCTATGTTAAATATTAAATAGGTATTTAGTGGTCTAGGCTTAAATGCCACTATATTTAGTTTTAAGCCCAACTTAGGTGCCACATACATTATGTTAGTTAATCAATTAGTAGCTATTAAATTCTTAGACTACTTTTGTTAGGTTTTAGATAAGTATTAGATGGTTTAGGCCTAGGTGCCACCTTGTTTAACTTTAGCAAAACCTAAGTGTCACATATGCTACATCAATTAGGTTAATTGATAAGTTTAGTAAGTTAGGTTAATTGGTAATAGACTAGGCTAAGTAAGTAGTTAGGTACTAGTTAAATAAGTAGGTTGCTAGGTTTTAGTAGGTCATTGTCATTAACTTGCAATTGGGTTACAACTAGTTTTGTTGTAAATTGATTACAATTAAGGTAGAATTGCCCATCATTAATCGACAGCATGTACCGAACACTTGTTCATATCTTTCTCGTCTCTCCTTCATTTTGAGTGATTTAACACTTTATGGAATCACTAAATTAAGCTCTACAATTCACCTTTGACCTGCATAGACAAAAGAGTAATGATGAAAGAGTTGGAAGAAAAATAATTAAAAACACGTTTTTTCAAGATACAAAATGCATGTTTTTCTTTTAGACCCTTCCAACTTTCCAAGCTCATAGCTTTCTCATTTCTTGCTCAATTTTAGCAATTTAAAGTGCTACGGGAGCACCACCTTACCTTCTACAAATTAATTTTGAACTCTAAAAGAAATGGAAAAATGTCCCAGAACTATTTTGAATGTTCAGGAATAGACTTCCAAGTGTTATATCATTTTCTTCTTTGACCCCCCCCCCCCACTTGTTCATATCTTTCTCGTCTCTCCTTCATTTTGAGTGATTTAACACTTTATGGAATC
>Ga0209208_10000444_pt1 | contig 53595 bp, 22 predicted proteins | sample S1TSphfallax_3_FD_187694 | JGI IMG/M metagenome (GOLD analysis project Ga0209208, IMG submission 187694) | Host-associated microbial communities from peat moss isolated from Minnesota, USA - S1T2_Fd - Sphagnum fallax MG (SPAdes) (version 2) | ecosystem: Host-associated > Plants > Peat moss >... | reverse complement strand
GGGGGGGGGGGGGGGGGGGTAATTCAACTATTTAAACCCAAAATTTCAAAGAATGTTTTGCCAAATTAAAAATATATATTGTCAATTGTTTACAATAAATATAGTAAATAACCATAATATTGAAGTATTTAAACAATTTTCCAACTACACTACTTATTTATAACCAAATGTGGTAATTTCTTATGGATGATTACCATTTTGGCAACATCACAAAAATAAATAAATAAATTGTACCTAATCATATTGGGGAAAATAAAAAATTTGCAATTCTCAAAAAAATGGAGATGTTTTATGTAATGAAAATAAAATTGTATAAGACTTATAGAATACATTTTTGAAATTGACATTGAATTTACAAAGATTCTAGGTCAGTTTAAATACATTTGTAGATTTATTCATGACATGTAATTTCAAGCTATTTTTTTTACCCTTGAAATTTAATTTTGTAAATTATAATTATTTTTTTAATACATTATTGGATAAGTTTCAAGATCATGTTTTCATTTATAGCATTTGAATATATTTTGAAAAAAAAAATGTTAAAGTTTGAATTTCTTAAGTAATTTCATGCCAAGCACAATAAAGTTAAACTTTTTCTTCTTTGTTAATAAAGTTTTGAAATGGTTAATTTGGTGGTTAAAACATTGGTGTGTTTCCATGAGGTCTTGGGTTTAATTTTGATGGATGCATACATTAACATATCTTGTACAAATGTAATTTATAGATATGTACATCAAGGTGAATGGTGTGAAAACCTTTTTGTTGACAAAATTGGAAAAAGAAAAACTTAATTTTTTTTTCATGGCATGTAATTTTGTTAGAACATGCCATGACAAAAATGCAATCCATGACTCCATGATTTTTTTTTGTTTTTGGATATGATGATGCAGCGCGTCATTCCATGTCATATTAACTTGGGACCTCATATATCCATGTCATAATTTTAAAATTAGAATTATCTAGTGCAACATGTGACTATCCAAATGATTAAAAAACATTTCATTGAAAATGTTATAGTCAACTAGTCTTCTTTTACCAAAACCATAATTTTTTTTGTGTATTAATCAATTTTGTCCTATTTCACCAAAAACCTAATGAATTTGGGTAGTGAAAAAAAAAAAGATTTTTTCTTGTGACATGATGTTGGCACATGTGTGGCAATTGTGTGTGTTGCACACATGCAATAACCATTAGTGAACATTGAAAATACTTAATATGGAGTCTTGGGAACAACGTACTTCAAGGCTAAAGACTAGCTCAAGTGAAAAGGGGACAATGTAAGCAAATGTATAAAAGCCTTGTCAAAGATGACCGGGATGAGCTTTTGGGCTCAATTGGATTTTGACGGACTGTGAACTATGGACGAAATTGCCCCTGTATATTGGGCATGTTGAAATTACATGAGTTCCGTAAAGTGTAGTACAGTCCTCAAAATCGGCATAGGTTAAGTGCTATTCATGGGGTATGGTAAAACAATATTTCTCTATATGAAGGTGCGCCCGTAAGGGCGTATAATGAGATGTTAGTAGGGGAAAAGTAACCTTACATCATTCATTTGACTAAGAAGAAATGCAAAGTACCACTTTCATGGGCTCAATATGAAAGAAGTATTGTTAGCAAACTAAGCCAACTTTGTAGGTGTTATAAAAACTGTCAATCATGCAAGTCAAAGGGCTTCATCACAAGCCCCACAATTTCACCAAGTAAAAAAATTTTGCATGTCAAATAGGATTTTCCCATTACTGGCAACAAATTCATGAACAATTCACATCTAAAATTAACCATTCAAGCAAATATTATGAATTTTTTATGGAATGAACCATTTTACGGAATAATTTCATTGAAACTTGTTTGTTGATTGTCCAAATTCCTTATAAAATGCACCAAAGATCTAAATTGCAAAAGAAACAAGGTTACAATTTTTATTTTGGCCTTTATTGGTTAAAGAAACTCCAACTACCATATCAACCCTACCATCCTCTGACCATAATGAAACACATAGTGGTAAAATCCCTTTATGGGTATGCATAACTTCTTGTAGTTGAACATGTTTGTATATTGCTTTTGATTCTTCAATCGGCCATTTAATTGTCATTCTAGATTTTAGATTTGAAAATGTAATTCACATTAGATATTTAATTTTTGATACCTTTTCCATTAATCTAAAAAATGTTCAATTTGAACAAGGTTTGCTCCTTCAAACCTTGTTCCAAAATATTTTTTTTTTGAAAAAAATCTCCTTTCAAAGTGGGAATCGAATTGAGGGTGTTGGGATTCATTTTCTTGCACTCTCCCACACTTGTGGGAATGTGTTTGAATCCCAATACAACTTTTCCTTTTTCCGAACCCAATTCCTTTGTCATGCCTAATTTTGGTCAAGAACCCAAAGCTAGGGTTACAACATTAAATCTTTGTTTTCTATGCTCTTGAAATCTAGTGAGCATTTGCATCCATTATTAAAGGTTAAAAGTGATTTTGTAAACAAAAATGATGAAAATTGTAATCTAGATTTCTTTGAAATGACAACAAACACCGATGAACGTGCAAGAAAACTTCAAAAGAGAATTATTGATATTTTATTGATATCAACTAGATGTGAAGGATATTAAATGTCCTTTGCATTGGTGGAGCAAACATGAATCCATGTTTCTCAATGTTGGTTTTCTAGCTTGAGATGTTGCTTCCCATCATAGAACCTTGAAAAGTAATTAATTTTTGTGAACTTGAATATTGGGTTAATGATTATAGGGTAGGTTGTGAGTCCCCAACTTTTGATTTATTGAATTGATTGAGAGTGAAGTGGACTTATAGGAATACGAAGAAGAACAAAAAAATGTTCATTTGAATAAGATGAAATTACAAAGACATGTGATCATATGTATTTATTGTAATAGTTCACATTGGTCATTGGAATGGTGATTTTTCTCAAGACTTATAATCTCAATCTTTACATGTGGAAAATAAATAAATAAATAAATAAATAAGTAGAATATTATTTTAAGGAACCGTTTGTACATAATCAACTAATATGAAAAAACAAGAACTAGTTTAAAAGAATGAACTCTTTAATATATATATAATATTCCTAGAAGGTATTTGTAGAAAATATACATATCATGAAGGTTTTATTTTTTCTTTGTTAAAAGAGTAGGAAATGCTTTAAAAAAGTAATCACTACCCAACAATGGTGGTCACCAATGTTGGTCTAATATCGAGTTGATTTGTCTTGATAAATGGCTGTTTACAAAAATGCAATCTCAGTAGGAAACTGGTACTAGGGAACCATTGGAAATATTATACCCGTATAGTTATGTAAGCAGCAAGCCACATGTCACATGAATTGGTGAGGTGTGGGTATTAACACTGGTATTATTAAGTATTATATCAATAGGTATATTACAATGTATACTCATATTGAATAAAGTTCTAACAAGTTTTTCAATTGTATTATATTTTCTCATGTCATAAATAAAGTCCAAAAGAAACCATGGGATGAGCATGAGCCCAACCGATCAATGTGAAATGCATCAAAATGAAACAAACATACTCAAAAGCCATCAAATTGAAGAGGAGAAAACAAAAAGGTGATAAAAATGGTTTGGTAGCTTGGCAAGCAAAAGCTACAGCACATTGAAGAGCTGGAAGGGTTGTGTTAGCCAATAGGGTTTAGCAGCTTCTCACAACTGCCACTATAGCTCATTTAAAAACTCCATATGTTCATATGAGGGGAGCTAGGAGTATGGCTCCCTGGTATACATATGAAAATTGTTGTATAGAATTTAGTACTAGACTAGTGTGGTCCAGTGTTGGCTGGTTATTGAGTTTTGATGTGGCTATCAACCTCGTTATCAAGTTGGTTACTAATAACTTACTGGCTGGTTATTGATTTTTTTGACAACTGGTTACACCGATAACCACCTGGTATTGAAAAATTGAAAAATCTAAGAACATACCTGGATGATCCAATTATTATCCAGGTAGGTTATTAATCTTTAAACACTAATCAAGAAAAATTGGAAAAAACAGAAAAAAATAGTTTAAATTTTAGTTTTAAAAACCTTATAACCGGCTAATAACTGGCAGATAACATGTGGTTATCAACTTAGTTATTTGATAACCTACCCTTATGCATAACCAATGGTTATTACCCAAGTTTTTTGATAACCTATTTGAGAATCAACTTTTTTGATATTGATAACCTGTGTAACCCCCAAAAACTTCAAAAAGAAACATGCCTGGTTATTATTGAAAAAAACAATAAGCCAACACTGGATGGGTCTCTCCTTGTTTCCTTCAAAACTTCCACAGTAAACCCCCTTTATAATCACACCCCTTTTAGTCACATTCTTGTTTGTGTCAAACATTTTTTTCGTAACCATCCATTTTAGTAAGAAACATCATTCTTTTAGAGTCACTATCACGCTCGCTAGTAGCACAACAAAATTGTAAAGCTTTTAAAAAAAATGTGACTACAATAAGAAAATCTAGGACAAATATTAGAGTTTTGTAAATTGTAATTCCTTTTGACATTGCTAGTGTTGTTTTGTGTTCAAATTGTGCAAACTAACAATAATGAATCTAGTTGAAGAGAAAAGAAAAAACAACCTTCTAATGTAAAGAAGCAAAAAATGTGCAAACTTGTTAAGAAAACAGAAAATCTTAATTAAAAAATATAATTGACAAGATACACAAGCTAACGATTAAGAACTCAAATTCAATGTAAATCATAACATTAAAATAGGCAAAAATCAAAACCTTCTTCAAATCTAATAATGTATAGTAGAGTTTGAAATAACCCATGCAAAAAATTTAAACAATTGTCACCTTTATTCTAGCATAAAAGAGTTGTTTCGTAAATTTTTTTGGCCCATAGTCACAATCTTGTAGGGTTTATATGACATATGATTATACACAAATAGTTAGTGTCACAAAAAAAAGTGGTCACTAAGGGCATGATTATAAAGGGGGTTTACTGTATTAGGGCCAACATAAGGCTAAAAATCTAAAAAAAACGAAAAACCCAGATGGGTCTGGTCTGGTCTTCAATACCAATATTGACACCATTATTATACCAAATTTAACCCTATATACCCGACCAACAATGGTTGTCATCCATAAATTGGTCCAGTTCAAGCCAAAACATTAATCCCAAATCTTACTACAAAGATGTGAAATCTCTTCCCTTTGTGCAAAAGCCGATAGACTTTCAGTCATGAGACTGAAAATCAGCAGCCTTTTGTGGCAGTGTGCAAAAAAAGTATTCCTATTGTGTAGTTTCTATATGATGTTATAGAGTCTGTAGTGAAATGTTCATCAACCCAAAATCATCCTAGTGGATCAGATGGAACAAAAAGCATTCTACAACAATTTGTCATGGCATAATCTTTTTGCTACACTACTGGCATACCAGTTTTTGAGCATGTCAGTGGAAGCCCAAGCTCCATGTGAGCTTTTGAATGGCAGAAAGAATCAGTGCAGTCAGTCTGTCACTAGCCTGTTGGTAGTTGAGCCATAGTTTTACTGGGCTTTTATATTTGAACTGGGCTAGACACATATACTACTAGAATTTGGCAATTGCTTCCTTTCTTTTTCATTACCACTTCTTCCCTTTTATAATGTTTGGTGGGTTGATATGACATCATTTGGAAGGTAAATTGGGAGTTGCCATGATCCCAACCCACCTAGTTCCATCCATTTACTCAGATGAATGCTACATGAACCATTGGAGATAAATGTGTAAAGTTATGAGACTTGCATCCTTGTGAACTTTGCTGTACTTGAACTCTTTTCTTCTATGGGCTAAGCTTGGTTACTCCTATATTTTGGATATCCATGGGTTTTTGTTTTCAAATTATTTCCATTTTTTTTGTGTAAAAGTGGCAACCTTTTCTGATTCTTAAATTTTTTCACTTAAAGGCCTGATTTTCTAAAATTTCTGAAATGTTTTTCCTGCAAAATAGCCAAATATACAAAGTAGTGAAAATTTCACTACAAAATTCACCGATGGGGTTTCTGTTAAACAAGAATAATCAAAGCTTGAATTTAAGGTTAATATCAGCTGTGGAATCAATATATGTAAGGAAATCATGCGGATTGTAGCATGAAAGGATTATGACATTCAATAGTTGCCTTTTAGACCTTTAGATTTCCAGTGCTGAAATTGCCATCATAAACTTGAAATGTTTTGGTAAATTAGACTTCTCAAAAATGTTTTGGAGTTTGGACCAGTGTTGGGCAGTTCTTTACTTTTATGAAGAAATAATAAATTATAATGGTTCTGGTTCCACACATAAATGCAACAAGGAATCCTCTATTCTCAATATATTTGTTTTGGGGTTCTTGTTCTGGTTCTGAAAATTAGATCTGGTTCCAGGTAACTTGGACTGGAACTGATGATTAACCTCTGGTTAGCCCTTGGTTCAAGTCTTTCTTTTCAAAAATCTTGGTTCTAATTCCGATTTTGGTTCCACACATGGCTGGAACTAGGAAGGTTTCCAGGGTCTGGTTGCTTAATATAATCTGATTCCTGTTCCAATTCAAGAACTTGTTTCGGAATTAGAGTTGGTTCTGGGTTGATTTTTACTAATCAGAACTGAGACTGATGGTTCTAACCCTCTGAGCTGAGTAATTTACCAACACAAGTTTGGATACCTGGTGTTGGCCAGTTATTGATTTTTTCATAACCGTTCAGTAGGTTACTCAATTATTTTGAATGTCAATTAGGTTATCACTAAGTTTTTGGTAAAACTGTGAGTATGCATCAGGGTAGGTTTTCAAATGGCCAGTTGATAACCACCAATTAACCTGTTGGTTAAACACCAATTCTAGGGTTCTTTACAAATTAACAACTAGATTATTATTACTTTTGCTTTTCTGGGTTTTAGTATCCTAGGATTGTAACTTACCTGGATGATAACCAGCTCATCCAGCTAGGTTATTAGATTTTGAAAATTCAATATCAAGCAATTAGGTTATTAATAATTGGTTATCAATACACAAATGGTAGGTTATAAATAACAGGACTAATAACTGGGTCAAACCTCAATAACCGGCGGACATGGGTTTGGACCTTGCTTATCCTCTGGCAACCCATGGCTCCCTCATAGTGCAGAGCACCTATGTTGAACTTCTCTGCCCTTGAACAAGGTTGCTTGATTTTAATGCCAATTGGGTCAGTTTGTTATTTCAGGTCTGTTCAGATTTTAAGAGTAATTAAACATATATTATAGGCCTACTTCTTGCACTGCTGCATGCATATCTGACCATTGGCTCTATGACTGGACATTGTTTTTTCTTTTGTGGAGAGATGCATGGAAAATTGAAAATCTCATGCTCAATATTCTTCAATAACCTGCCATGCAGGTTGAAATCCTCTCTACATGCATTTGGCTGTTTGGCTTCACCTGATATCCATGGGCTGATAGGTTTTCATAGGCAACACATATAGGCTACCAGTGTTGGGCTTATTAGAAACAGGAACAGACCCCCTGCGGTTAGAAGGGCGGACGTTCTTAGGATTCATTAATGTGGTTCTCAAGATTTGAAGAGCTAGTTCTTATATATAACCATGGTTCTCAAAATTTTGAAAAAACTAAAATCAAATGACCGGCCATAAAAACTGCCAGTTCAGTGCAGGTTGTTTCATAAAAACCACCAGATTTCTTAAGGGTTTTCAAAACAATTCGGACTGATTTTTTTTCAACAAACTAAAACTGGGCCGTTCTCTAGTAATTCTCAAATTATTCAAAAACTGGAACTGACTGAACTTCTGCGTAAATTCAAATAAGCATACAACACTGATATAAACCCTTTCCCCTGCAACCCTGCTCAATTTTTGTACATGAACTGGTTTTCAAAAAAATTGTACCTAGCAGTTGTACACACACACACACTTATGTACATATATATGCCTGGAGTATGATTGCTGGATGTTTTGGATATACCCAGAGTTAAAGAATCAACTGCAGAGGTTTTCCTTTTGTATAGTCCTGTCACTGCAAAATCTTGCAGAAGGATTTTGGGCATTGAATTGGCTTTTAGGCTTCAGTGTGTATCTGATATTTTCCCAGTGTACTCAGCTGGTTTTACATATTCGTATCATTTCAGTACATATACACACCTGATCAAGTTGCTCCTATGTAAAACATTGCATGGTTGGGTGATTGGTAATTCTAGTACTCCAAACAAGAACTAACTGTACTGTCAAACTGCAAGGTTTGTTGATGCTGGGATCACCTCCTGTGTAAAAAACAATTTGGTGGATGATATGACAAATTACTGTACATACAACAATTGCATAAAAACAACATGCATTGAGTTGTTTGTACTGTCACCCCATCTTTGGGCCCTAGTTTGACGGTCTAATCTCTGTTTCATTTCTGATTTGAGTGTATCCACTAACTGAGTGCAATTGGTTACTGTTGCATGAAACTGAGTATCAGTGCAGAAGATTTGAAGGATGTTGTGACCACAACGCTTTGATTTGATGAAGAATAATATGAGCAGCAGTGAGGCAGAAGAAATGCAAATCCCAAAAATGGAGGTGGAACTCCCCTATGCACCAATTTAGTTGAGCAAGTTAGTTTGGTCCCCAGATCTTTTTTTTTCCTCGTCTACTGTTTTTCATCCTGAATTCTCATCTCAAAATTGGGGCCCAGTAGCTCCTGTCTGGGGTACTTTTATGGATCACTCCATTAGTTGGAGACCTTGTTTTTGTGGGCTTTTGATGTGAATTCTAAACAAGATTGATAGTACTGGGACTCTAGTGGCTGGGTCCGTTACATTCTCTTATTGATTCAGTTTATGGCACCTATGTATTAGGTGAGGGGGTTACAAACATTGTACACTTGCTAGTTCAGGACTGCAATTCAGGGAGAACATTTTCACTAAAGGTCCATGTTAATCAACTATTGCTAAATCAAACAGTTAAAATTTTGTAGTTGCCAATTAGTGCAACTTCCCAAATGATTTTGGGGTTTTTACCAGTGTTATGTGCATATGGTGTGCATATATTGTTTTTGATATATCCTCAGGTAAGGGTATATATATTTCAGTTTATTTACGCATCAGATAAAGGTCTATTAACATTCAAAAATTTCCATTCAATTAGCGTTTCAGTATACAAAAATAAAATTTTCTAGAAGACGGGTAAGGTCTGGGTACCTTCTTATTATATAAAAATGTATGTATTTTTATTTAATTACAATAAAAAAGTCCACATTTTGGAAATTATTATTATTTTTTTAAAACAACAGATCTGATGTTAGAGTATTTGATTCATCTTTGACTAACATGTGCACTTTTATCACACGTTAAGTTTAAAAGAACACAAGTTACCCCATGATTGTGCATGAAAAAATATTTTTGGGCAAACTCATCCTTAAGAGGTATGATTAAGAATCACCTTTTCAAAATTCAAGGGAAGGTGAACTTAGTTTAATTTAATTAATTAATTTTTAAATTTTGATTTGCATCGCATGAGCTTTGTGTTCTCCACCTATGCATAGGTTATGAAAAATTTGTAAACACCTACATAGGTGACACAAGTAAAAGATTTGTGTTGCTGAAATGTTTTGATATTAATTTGCTTTTGAGATTATAGACCCCTTATCAATAAATTTCGAGTAAACCATTACAATCTTTTTTTGGTTTATCACCTATCATCATTAGGGTATGGCCCAAATTTTTGATTAATTTTTTTTTAAAGGTGAAAATTACTACAAATTTGTAAACATGAGTGTAATGGCCCTTCATGACCTCCTAGTCCTAACCTTCGAAAATTGTTCAAAAAATTGTGGTAGTTTCAATCCACTATTTATTAAAAAATACATATATATTTAAAGCCCTCCTAGAGATTAAAAAAAAATTTTAAAATGAAAAAACATGTTCTTTTTGTGTTTTTGAAAAGGAACCCCAAGTGTTACTTTGCTAAAAAACTTTCTTGACCACTCATTTGGAATATTAAGATTTATTTTTTTAAAAATTCAATCAAAATTTCAAATTTTCCATGACTTGGGTAATCTTTTGATATAAAATTTGAAATGAAAAAAATTTCCTTAAATGAGTCTTATGTTGTCTTAAAATTGAATGGATTAAACAAATTTGGGGTCTAATGTTTCTAGTGGTATCATGACCCAAGGATGGGTTTGCCCTTTTTAAAATTTTGATCCCAACTATTGGTGATTGATGAACATTTTTAACATCAAGAAGTGTTTGGCTAAATTGATCTTTACCCATTTTGCTTATGGAACAAATCTTGTCCAAATTTTGTCATTAGTCCTCTATTTGATTGTAGGATGCTAGGTGAAATCATGGTAAAATATATTTAGAAATTTGATAAATTAAAAAAGAGTTTAAGAATGAGATTATTTTTGACATAAGTACAACAAAATATATTCAAAATATTTTCTAGCTTCATTATGAAATTATTTAATATAGTTTGATTACAAAAAATAATAAAAGTAAAATTTACAAGTAAATTTGAAATCGACAAGTCAATATGGTGTTTAAATGTAATTTTCACTGAAATAAATATTTATAATTTAAGATATACAAATCATTACATATTCAAAAAAGGAATTGGGAAAAAAAAATTTCTATATGTTAAAACATAATATTTGACACATGTATTTAAAACAAATGTTACATTGCAAAAAATAAACTTCAAAAGTTGCTTACATTCAACTTGCTTTTATAATGTGTTCAAATTTGAAAGTTAATGCTCAATAGTGAAAAAATATCTTATTTTTATCATTCAAGCAAAACATTAAATGTATATAACAATTTTAGTTCGAGTTTCATTGTTACCTTTTATCAATTTAGCAAGTAGATCATAAAAGTGATATGTTCAATGTATATTTTATTTTGATTTGACCCATAAATTTTTTAGTGATAAGGGCCAATGCTTTTGTTAAACATTTTTTTTGTATAATTTTTTTAATTTAGGGATCATTTATTTTAAGACTTGTTATTAAAAACTTTTAAGTGTTCTATCATTAGCTTATTTAATATAATAAACCTCAAATTTATCCCACATGGTTTGTCCAAAGTTTTTAATAAAAAAAATCTATATAGGTGAGCCAAAAGGGAGGCATTATATATCTTCACATATAAATTCTTATTCTTGATGCAAGTTCATTACAAAAATTAAAAAGAAACATCACAAACTTAGCATTCAATGATTTGATAATGAAAATCGTGCAAAGTTTGTTGATTTTTAAGTCCATATGTTTTGTGCACATGATTGTTGTGCATTGAAAACATGTTTAACAAACAAACAAATGTGTTAATGTGAATGAAATGTACAAGCTTATGAATGAACTTCATATCATCCTATACATTAAATTGTGTTGAATGTGTTTTTTAACACAATATTTGTGCTTGAAACATAAAAACCTAGATGAATAACAAACTTCAAATAATTTTCAAACTACTAAATTATTGGATGTTAAATTTGTGATGTGGGCAACACCCCATCTAAAATTAATTTAGAACTAACAGAGTTTCAAGTTTAGCTCATATACATACCATTGTTTTTTAAACCCAAATACCAACACATGTTTAGCTTTGGGTGTTTCATACATAGGGTTATGAATAGGGTATAATTTTTCAAATTTTCACACTTTTGGGTATATTGATTTAAAAAAAAAAGGTAAATAATATACCCTATTTATACCCATCGGGTATAAATAGGTAAAATATATACCCACACAATACTAGTCTTTACTGTGCCAGATAGAATCCATTGGCATGACACACATACAACATGAACATATTCTCTTCATGGTGGAGATGTTTTTAAAGATCCGATGTAATTTCATAATCCTACACTTACATTCTATGTAATTACCAGTGTTGGGCAGTTATTTGATTCTTGAAATTTAACCTCCAGTTCTAGTTATTCAAGAAATAAATAAATAAATAAATAAATTGGAATCAAAGACCATGTGTTCAGGTCTATTTGAATTTTTTTGAAATCGAAGATGTTCAGGTTCTGCTCTTCTCAAACGTCACCCTCCGAGAACAGGTGGTTTGCATGAGAGTGCAAACACAGACCAAAGGAGCCAGGGGCGCCAAGGACGGATTGCATGGACAGCTCGTGCATAAGTTTTCAGCTCCAAAAAGATGATCAACTGTTGCAGCAGCAGCTTGGTTTCACAATCTTAAAGAACATCGAGAACTTACAGTTATATTATTCTACATGCAGGACAGCTATTGCAGCTGCAGTTTAGAACTTCAGAGTAGTCCAGATGATGAGTTGGTAGAGAATGAACTGGTCGAAGCAATCAGGCCGACGTGTAAGGGTTCAAGCTGGAGTGTTATACACTATCTGGTATGGAGTAGGGGGGAAAAAAAGGCAACATTAATTCAGATGATCCAGTGTACGACGTAGTTGATGAGTTATATTACTGCAGGAGGACAATCGTCTTTGAGCTATGTACGTATACACGTACATGTTTGAAGTACCCCTAGTTTATAATGGGTGTATTAGTCCAGGTTGAAAATATCCTCTAGATCAGCGAGCAATGCTAGCAAGAACCCCATTATAAAAAGTTGACGTAGCGGATACGATGACTATCTAGTATATATCAGTTACAGTTTTTATTATTGTCGCGGACAAATTAAGCGAAGCAGCGGATCAGCTGCACAGCGGCCCTGTTAGCTGTGTCGACACGATTACACCAACCCATATATCAACGATGCGAATTCGCTGTGACATTCATGTACATTAAATATAGACTAGAATTAAAGAAGAAGAAGAAGAGGAAGAAGAAGAATAATTTAGACTAGTAAATGCTTAACCGAAAACTAGCTGACGAAGCTCTACATGTGAGAGTAACAATAGTATAATAAAGCATCTTGCCAACAAACAGTATAACAAGCGGCTGCCATCGATAAGGATGCCCTGATAATTATTTAACATGCTTAAATTGGAAACACACGGTAGTTAGCATGGTGAAGCCCAAGTGGATCCTTCACTTATGCCGGAATTGTTTTTATAGTGGACTCCACATGACCCTAGAATGTAGGGATACCAAACTACTTTAGCCCATTTCTAGGTGCATTACACAATATTAATGTCTCTACCGAGCTGAAGGGCAGAGCCAATGTGGCCGATATGATCTAGCCAGTCATCAAGCTTCTCGATAGGCAGCGAATTAATGCTCCAGCTGGTCTAGATAGCTAGACCGGAGAACATCGAGAGAAATTTGTAAAAATTGTATTGCAGGATCTTTTTCTTGGAAGAGTACTTACTGCACAGGAGATCAAACGTACATTCTTTTCAGGAAGGTAGATCATGTGAAGCTGCTGCACTAGGCTTGCCGACAAAGATGCTCCTGTAGGTTCTCAAGTCGCACGACTCCCAAGACTTGCCGACAAATTAGCTGCAGGAGAAAGCTCAAAACATGAACTGAATACATCCCTTGTGGCCACAGAAATATTTCTTCCACAGCAATCGTCAGCCCAACAGCTGCTGTGGGAGAATGTTGCAGTACAACTTATTCCCATTTATCTATCTATCCTACTAAGGGAAAAAAGTGTTTTCATCCTGCTCTACAAACTGCAAGCCAAACTAGTGCAGTTGATTCACCTCGAAATTCATGAACGATTTTTATTCCAAGTACAAACACTCTAGTGTAGCCCATGTCGAGATTAACAGAACTATCTATGCAACGAACACTCCTGCAGGAAGTAGGGTGAAAGTCACGATCAAGCTGCACTAATTGATTCAGCTTCTCCTGGAAATCTGAAATATGCTGGAATGAGAATTACTGCAGGAGTGGCGAGATGAAACGTTGATTAAGGTGAAATTGAGAATGAATTAATGCTCTAAAAATTCATATAGTTCATACCTAGCTAACTAGCTAGTACCGCTCGTGGGTCCTTATGATACACATGCTTATACAGCATCTTCATGTTGCTCCCCCACATTTCAAGTAGTTCCGTGCAGCTAGCTGGATCTGCATCCTAGTCTTTCTAGACAATCAGCCTGCAATTGCAGCCCATATCTTGTCCGAAGGTATTCACACAGCTAACAAGTTTAGTACAGCTCATGTCGACCTGAAGCCTGCTGAGACAAAAGAGAGAGAGAAATTTCTCCGACACAAAACTGGCAAGACTACTAGTAGCAAGAATGTCACGATCAGATAGAATGCACAAACCCCGCGTGCAACTGCTGGCTAATCGATTAAGCACCGGTTACAACTGCTTTGGCTTCTATTAGTTTGACTACACCCCTCCACACTATGCAGTGAATTGTATCCACGAGTAGACTCGCACAATATGCAGAAGATCTAAGGAACATCGCCCATAAAGATCAAGGCTTATTTCTTTCAGATGATTGCAGCTGATTAGATCATTCTGAAACCCTAATGAACTACGATCTCACAGTTACCGGATTTCTTAATATAAGGAGGAGGGAGAAGGAGGAGGAGGATTCGATCCCGGCAGACAGCTAATTCCCAACAGAGCCACTGATTCGTACGTGACGTGCAGTTGTCTACGGAACCTCCTCCGTGCATCGCTCCTTTTTTCTACACCATTCCTCATCACGCCCATCTCACAGTTTCTAAAACAAGTAAAAGGGAGTACTGCCGCTGCAGAATGAAGGAATGAACACTTATTGTGATACCTGTGTATCTCTCTTTGTGTTATAGTCCAAGCACTTCTTTCGATCACATGAGAAACTCCACCGCATTGCACACACAACACTCGTCCACACTTTTGATCAGCAATTCCCAGCTAGCTTCTGCTGCAGCTTCCCCAAGCCTCAAGCCGGATCTCTTGGGTCGTTGCTGCTCGCTTGGATCATGATCAACTATGAAACTGCAAATTCGAAGGTGAGAGCTGATCCCAAGCTGCTGCATCCATAGCTTCAATCCTTGATCATGTAAAAACCCGACTCGCTTAATCTTTTCGGTTCAAGAGTTAGTTTCCATCGTCGTCGTCATGCAAGCTAGGTCGCAGCAGCTAGCAATCGAGATTAATCTGGAACTCATGGCCCGTTTCCCGGCCGCTAGACACTACCACTTCATCTAGGTGTAAGCTGCTGCTGCATCACGCCCTGCTGGAAAAGAAACCATTAATCAATCAAAACGTAAGAATCCCATGAACTCGTAGTTCTGCATAGTAGTAAGGATCATATGTATACAGCTGCAGCAGCTCCCGCATGCATTAAGAACTACAAGATCATCGATCATTGCAGTGGGATCTATGTGGCGATGATGATATATAGTGTAATCCTCGACTGCAACAATGCTGCACTGCAATCTTCGACAATGCAGCTGCAGCCATTATGTATCTGAAGAAGACACCAAGCTGCTGGAGCACTCGGTTTCCAAACTACTTACCTTTTTGGGTGTCGGACCAGCTCCTCGGTCAACACTGCTGCCATTATCGCCGGGGCTCGAGAAGAAATGTGCAGCTGGTTCGGGCGCAGTTACACCGCCGCCATTGTTGGTGCCCGAGTCGGCGGTCGTAGCAACGCCTTCAGCAGCAGTAGCTGCTGGTGGCAAGATGCTTAAAACCTGGTCAGCATCCGGTTGCTGCTGCCGCACGTGGGCATTGTCTGCATGCTCGCCAGCAGCTAGAGTTGTCGGAATAGCAGGAATATGGTGATCTAGAAGCTGCTGCTCATGGTGATCAGAGCCGGAGCCATGCGACAGGTGCTGATCGCTCTGCTGGCCTAGCAGCATCAGTTTGTTGCTAGCTTTGCTGGTGGGGGTAAGGACGCCCTGACGATACAACGTATCCAATTGATGGAAGTATGGGCAAGTCTTGGCGTTCTCAGGGCGTTGCTTGTTACTCTCCTTAGTCTTCTTGAAGTATTTGTTGATATTCTCCCATTTCTCTTTACATCTCTTGGCATTGCGGTTGTATCCCAGTCGTGACATACCCGAACTGATCTCTTCCCACAGAGGGGCCTTGGGACCAGCTTCCTGGAACCTCGTCTCCATCCCGCTTCGCAAGCGGATCAGGTCGTTCACCTCAGGCTTGGGCCATCTGTTGCTGTTGGGATCCAAGGAACCGGCCTCCTGATCTTTCTCTTGTTGGTGCTCAGTTTCGGCGGCTTGATGGGTCGACTGGTCGTGATGGGTGGTTTCGACAACGGTCGTGACGCCGGGCAGGCGCACTACTGCAGCTGGTGCAGCCGGAGTTGCAACCAGCCGCAGTGGTGCTGCAGCTGGCGGTCGAATCTGCTGCAGCTGCAAGGCCGTCGTTGGGGTAGTCACTACTATTTTCTGCAGGAAGGCAACTAGAGCAGCATCCCTACTCGCCGCGACGGCGTGTTGTTGGGCTCGAAGCTCATGGTCGCGTGTCAGTCGTGCCATTTCTTGTCTCTTGGACGCCTCCTCTCTCACCATCCTATCTTGTTCGCGTCTCTCAATAGCTTCCAGAAACTTTCGTTGCATAACTTCCTGCTGGTCCATCAACTTCTTCACCACCGACTCCAAGGACTTGAGCTTGGAGCTGCTGGAAGAACTCCTCATCATCAACAACTTACCATGATCATCTAATCGCTTCCTTTTCTTTTTGCTCGAGGAGTCATGATTCTCTGGACCTGCTGCTGCTGCTGCACCGGCTCCTCCAACTGCTGCTGGCACAGGTGTTAGTTCTTCGTAGTCATCCTCGGAAGAATCTGTGAGTGTCACACCACTTGCACTAAGTTCCGCTGTCCTGTCTGCTATCGTCCTCTGAGCTGCTGCAATCCTACTTACCGGAGTTCCATCAACTAAACCAGCTGCAGCAGCCGGAGCTGCATGAAAGCCGCCGGGCGTGGTTCCCATCAACAACACAGCAGCTGCTGCAGCATTTGATCCATGCAGATCTGGTCCTGCAACGTGATGCTGCAGCTGGGGGGCAGCAGCAGCTGGCGCATGGGAAGAGCTCATGTGCTGACCAGCACCACCGCCATAGATAGCTTCCAGCTCGCTGAAGAAGCGATAGTTCTTCCCGTCTTGCCTTCCTGCTCTACCGTCCTTGGTCTTCTTGTAATACTTGTGTATGTTCTCGAACTTCTCCTTACACTTCTTCGCGCTTCTCTGGTACCCAAGATCTCCCAGCTTTCTGCAGGCAGCAGATCATGAACTCAATTCTAATTTTGCTTAAATGAATTGCAGAAGCTTCAAGGTCTACCCGATTTTCCATTGCAAAGAAACTGCAGAAGTGGTCGGCGGGATGATCACGAGGAAACCGGCTCAGTATTGAGAAAACCAGAAAAACATCGTGATCAAACACTCAGGTAGTAGATAGTAGATCAACTCTCTTTCTTACCTCGACACGTCCTCCCAGAGAGGTCCCTTGAGACCAGAATCGCGGAAGTTGGAGTCCATCTCTGCGCGAATCTTGATGAGAGCCAGAGTCTCCCTCCTTGGCCACCGGTTCCCTGCACCCGTACCCCTGCTTTCTTCGTCGTCCATCCCCAGCTGCTGGTCCTCGTCAACGTCGACCCCACGAGCGGCGCCCGGGACTGCAGCAATCTGCTTGTTGCTGAAGCTTGCTGGCGACGGCCGGCAGCTACCAGCTACAGGCGGCGAAGGAGCTGCTGCTGTGTCGGGAGAATCAGGTCCGCTTGCCAGCCCCAACTGGTGGACCAACTGTTGCTGCGCTGCATTCTGCTGCTGCTGCTGTTGATGTTGAGAGGGTTGCTGGGATGCTGGTTGTTGGAGTCCGTGTTGAGTCTGCTGTTGTTGTTGCTGCTGCTGGGAGTGCTGGCTTGGATGATGGGCCGGATAGCTGACAGCAGGAGGAGGAGGAGGCGAAGTAGATTGATGGCTAGTCTGCGGGCGGACGTTGTGGGAGTGCAGAGATGCTCCTTGGTGCGCCGAAAGCTGGAGATGCTGTTGAAGCGCTGAATGGTGATGCTGCTGGCTCTGACCCTGGTGCTGGTGAGGCGCCGCGACCTGCACGTGATGAGCTCCTCCAACAGACGGGCCTGACTGCTGCAACGACATGCTCACATGATGATCATGCGGCGACAGACCAAATATGTTATGCGGAGGAGGAGGAGGCGGTCGCCCCACCACAAACTGAGATGCCGGCGGATCTGAAACGCCTGCATGATGATTATACTGCCCACCGGAGCTTTGCATCATATTCTTGTTGAACCCAACTACTCCCGGCCACTCATGTGCAGGAGCAGCACCAGGAGTAGTACTCGGGCTCCCCCTATCCTCACTCCAACTCTCACTCATATAGCATAAAAAAACAACTATACTACAACAACAACAACAACTAACATCTTCATGCGCTAGCTAGCTGCAGCTTATAATAAACTTTTGAAGTTACCAGGAATCAATCCACGATTATAAATATAATATATATTCCGACTTCTTCTTCTTCTTCTTCTGCTGCTGCTACTGCTGGACATGAGATCATCACTAAATGATCAAGATTATGATCCGCAATGTACTAGAATGCCGCCAACACATGAGCTTTCCCCTCCTGCTCCACAGTTGACGCATATTAGCTGCTGCTGATCCCGCTGGGGTTGCTGCTGTGGCTGCTGCTGCACTGGTTTTATAAATCCACATACCTATAGCAACCAAACCATCAAAGCACACACCGCCACACCGCCGCCACTCCGGCCTAGCTGCACACCCAGCTGCTTCAAGTAGTTTCTAGTATAATATTAACGGAACTAATACCTGGGTCTAATCAAGCTCAAAGAATTTTATTCTATCCAAAGCTGATAGATCTACGGGACAGCCAAGCTCTAGATTAGAACTAGTACTAATTCCACTACTAGCTTGCTAGCTAGTTATCAATACTGCGTGCATGCGTAGTGCTACCCCTGGCTATACTCCGGCTGATCTGCTCCTAGAAAAGAAAACGCAGCTTGTGCAGGAAGCTCTCTCTGTGGAGAGCAGAGCTTGTTGAGGTGTGGAGTCTATGGCAACCCACAATGGGTTGTTGTGAGCACTTCTTGCAACAAAGGAACGAGACTAGTGCAGTGCAGTGGAGGGCAGGGCAAGGCAAGGGAGCATCCTGGACGCTAGAAACAAGGGAACATATATCCCATGCGAGAAAAGGTGTCTGCAAAAGCTGAATGCGCGAGTAGCGCATTGGTGCAAGGCGCCAAAAAAGAGACAGAACAGCCCCAGCCACGCCACAGATGCTCACTCGCCTCGCCGCCCCCTCCCCCCCCCCCAACAGCCTTCATCAGCACTTCACTTTTAACCCTACCTCCCTCCTTCCCTCCCTCCCTCGCCCCAAAGGGAAATAAAATATTTGAGCCTCTTGACTGCTTGCTTGTGACCTTGTTTCATTGGCTGTCATGTGCTTTTTTTCTTTTTTTTTTGGCTAATTGTGTTCATCAAGCCCGCATTTTGGCTACTACCTGACTCCACTAGTGTGGTCACCCAGTGTTTTTTCTTTTTCTTTTCCCAGTTCTCTCATGTCGCACCCCGAAGTGGCCATAAGTGGATTTAGCTAAATGTGGCTACAAGACAAAAAATAAAACAGTAGAAAAATTTAAGAATCCTACCATATAGTGGCGACCTACTATAGCTTACTATCTAAATATGGCTATTTGTTAGGAACAAAGCTAAAAATCTGCCCAAATCTTTTAAAACATGACGATTTCATAAATCTGTAGCTAGAAATGTGGCGAGTTTTATTTTTTAAATTCCAAAAATCCTTTGGACCATGTTGATAAGCCTTAATTTTTTTCTCAAAATGGCCAAAACTTGTTACCAAAAAAACCACTGTGGTCACCTATTAGGGGCTTGGTTGAATTAGCACCTACATGGGTAGCATGGTGAAAAGTAAAAAGCCTTAATTGTTTTTGGCCAGGGTGAGCCAGCACCTCCCTTGGTACTTTCACTTTTTTGAGCTAGGTCTTTTCATGACCATATTAAGCCCCAAAATGGTTAGATTTGAACTCGGAGACCCTGATTTAATCCGTGGATAGGATATTTCTAATACTTTGAAATAATTTGAATGGATTTAAAATTTTACCATGGTACCAACATGGGTGCTTGTTCACCCATTCAATCTATTTTAGGTTACTTCTAACCATGGTAAACAGCCCATCTCGAGATTTAAATGAGGGTAATCCAAGTTCAAATTTGGCATTTCCTAGGGCTAAAAAAGCTCTGAGCACTCTTGGTGAATATGGTAAGTAGAAGGTACCAGTGTACGTGCTGGTTCACCTTGGCCCCTATCTTATTTCTTATCTCTCTCTTACACTTTGTCCCTTGCAGGGCCGAGGGGGCCAATATTATCCAGTGTTTTCATTCGCTTTATTCTCTTAAATTTATTTTTTTGGGATTTGCAATAATGGCAATTTTTTAAAACTGGAAAAGCTCAATTTACACTGAAGATTAGGTATACACATCTTTATAATTACAAAATAATTTTGTTAATTTTTTTGTCCAGGTTTGTCTTCCACAAAATAACAAAAATTCATCACTGAAAAAATCAATGGATTCCTATCTGTAGAATTGATAATCAGAATTAATAATATTGTTATCTCCCTTTCTCTCCTTTTATTCTTTCACAACACATTTTTGCAAACCTTAAATGCTCTTTACAGCCCAGCACTACGTCTAGTGTTTTTTTAATACTTGTTTTATTTTCATATTGAATTTCACTACACTAGTGAGGAATATTTGGTGAAAACACACATCTCACACACATATTTGCTGAAAACAGACATGTTTTTCCAAGTTTTCTTCCAAAAAATTTGGCACAAATACAAAATTTGCCACCAAAAAAATCACTTATCTTATCTGCAATTTTAACAGTCAGAAAATCTTGTTATTTCCCTTTCTCCCCTTTAAAAAACACAGACATTTTCCCCATCTCATCTGACTCAGCTCAAAATTTTCTACCCCCTCCCCCTCCTGCCCTCCCTTAATTCTTGCTGAAGGAACACAATTTAACAGGGAAAATATCATATTTTTCCCCATATTTCCTCAAATTTCTATTTGCAAAAGAAGTGAGAATTTTCCAACAAATAAACACTTAAATTTTAATTTACAAAAACCATGTATAAAATTCTCATTAGTCTGAGAAGTTAGAACATCATTGGTTGTTGTTCAGTCTCCTGGTTACTAATTCAAATCCAGTTCTGAAAATCCTCTTGGGTTATGAATTTTTATTTACACCAAGTTCCCAAGAAGGGGATCCACTGAGATAGAACTGACCCTGTAGTGGGCCAACCCCATGTTTGATTGCTCAAATTTTATTTTTAGTTCATTGCTTTTCTTCTTTATTAATTAGTTCTATACCTTCTTATCTGCAGGCAGGAGGGCACAACCAAGCTTCTTCATAAACAAATGGCCTCTTTCATCAGTTGATCCCTTGATGATAATACAAGTTAATTGGTAAGTACAAGTTAACAGCTGTTAGGTATTGCAGCTGAAGCAACCCTGCGATGGGATGGATTCTTCCTTTTAATATACTAATCCTTATGCTGAATGGACAATTGAGATCGGGTGCCAATTATGTAGACCTAATTAGGAGCTGTCATCGATTCTGGAATGCAAGCCAATGTTGTGATACATGTAACAAAAGAGTGGGCACGGTTTGGCTGATTGCGGCTACTAGCTTGCCCATGGCTTGCACCTTGGCACCACGACAGGCTCACTAGGAGTGGGAATTGGCCAAACCCTGATTGCTTCATGATTTGTTTTGAGTAACAAACATATAGGGCAACATTTTTTTCTGGCAATGTACGTACATGCTAGTTGCGCTAAGTAATACTTCTCAATCCTCCCATTATCACTTTGGATTTGTGAAATCCCTTTTTTTTTTTAAAATTAAAGCTGCCCAAATTTATTCTAAGGAAACAAATACACCCTCTGGGCTTTCAACTCCAATGTGTTGCTGGCATAGGCATGCAAAAAATTCATCAACTTGTTTTTGTGAACAACCAAAAAATTCTATTGTTATAAGGGCCTGAATTGGTTTTGTGAGTGTCAGTTTTGTAATTCTTTTCTTTCATTTGGGCCACCTTACAAGTTGCAAACCCTCGTATTGAAATCATTTGAGATAAAAGGTTGGTGTGTGTGAGATCCATGATGATGTTGTCAACTAAAGTATGAACTTGTCTTTGGATAGGATTCTGTCGACAAGATGTTTGTTGCATGAATGAAAGAAACATGTGAAGTTGTGTCATGTACCACTTGAAAATTGACTTCTCAACCAATGGATCCAATGACATCTTGCACTACATCTTGTGTCCCGATATGTTCACTAATATGTGCATATCTCAAAAGATGGATCCTTAAATGGGGTCAATGGGTTGTGTACATGCAATGAAGAAAACTTGCCACTAATCGATGGGGGAGCCCTAACCAAATTTGAAGGGCAGTGGAAAATATTGCTTGTGGTAGGGAAGCTATTGATGACCTTGGGTGAACTATCAACTGCACTGATACCATGGTACAAACCCTAAATTTTTGTGAGTTAATTTTAAACATCGTAGATATCCCAGCCTTGGACTAAATTATGGTCCCTAAGTCCAAGTTTAACAATTCCTCAATTAAGTATTATTTTGAGAAGACTTATAATAAGATGAAGGTACTAATGTAGGTGCTAGTTCACCTTGGGGCGTATTAATTAGAAGGGCTTTCTTATGTGAAGTTAGGACCAGTGTTGGGCAATTGTTAACTCTTATGAGGAACCTCTGGTTCTAGTTCTAAAAAATAAATTAGAAGGATTTCAGTCCTGGGTTCAATTTTTCAGCAAACCAAAATGTCAGTCTGATACCAGGACCAGTTCTACAGAAAAGCAAATCCTAGTTCCAGTTCTAAAAATGAGACTGAGTTTCAATCTAGTTCTGGTTAACCTGGACAAAAACCAGCAGTTAACTACTGGTTAATCTCTGGTTAGCCTTGGGTTCACTTTTTTCTTTTTCTTTTTCTTTTTCTCTCAAAACTCTCAAATCCAGTTCCAATTTCAGTTCTTAACAAAACCAAGAATCTGATTCCAGTTTGGTTCAGGGTCTTTGAAAAAACCAAAACCCCAGTTTCAGTTCCAAAAATCAGACCTGATTCTGGCTCAGTTGTTACTAACCAAAACCAGAATCTGAGAATGTAAACCCCCAAACTGAGTACCCACTTAACACTGATTAGATCTTGGAACTGAGGTTAATTGGTTCTTTGCTTTAATGGTAATAACCTCTGATCTGAGTTTAAGAAATCACAGATTCAGGTCTAGTTTTGGTTTGTATTGAAAAGAATTAGATTTTTAAAAACCTCGGGTCTTTTGAAAAGTTTCAATATTTGACAATGTCAACAAAAGAAGCAGTAGTTATATAGAAGGTTATATGATCAGTTCTTTGATTTTTGAGAACTCTGATTATATATCAGTTTCGTTCTTTGATTTTCAAAAATCTGTAGTCAAGTGTCAAAACCAGTCTTGGCCAGTTCTTACTTCTTCCCCATAAAGGGTAGGGTCTTAATGGTTTTTTTAACTTTTTATTTTCCATGCAAGACATGAGTATCAAAATTTTCAAAAACAAATTAGACTCACCTATTATCGATCTCCTTGTCAAAGTAATTCCCTTAGTTACCTAGTCACATAGTTATTTCTCATGACATGGGGGATCAGTAATATCCCACCTATTATGCATAAGAGTTGGTTTTCAAATATTCACCTTGAGAACCACATCATATATATATCGTTTTCATTTTTGGGGGCTATGGCTACTTTCTCCTTTTGATTCTTCTAGTCAAAATGTGTAAAACTTATGTGGACATAACAATTATTTGTTATTTGTGGTGATATTCAAGAATAAAAAGGAATGGAAAGTTGCAAATTTGTGACAAGTTGGTTTAAGGCTTTAAGATTGGCAACCTACCGTCATGAAAATTTCAAAAGTAAAGATAGATTAGTAGACTTTGACAAATCAATACCCAACTCATAAGAGATGGGCTGATTCTAAATTGGATGCTAATTATCATTCATATAGGTTCTCTAATCATTTTTCAACAAATTTATGAATCAACAAATAAGTTGTCAATAACCTATTTATGTACCCTTCTTGATAACCAATTATTTTCTCCATAACCAATCAACATTAATCACAAGCAGTGTTTTTTTTGGGGCGAAATTTCACCAAAGTTCAACCTGAAAAATATGATATCTACCTACGCAAAGGACTTTTCATGGGAAAAATGACACAAATTTATCAGATTTAGAAAAAAAAATCCCAGGTTTAGGGTTTAAGGTTTTTTTTCAATGATAAGTTCCAGTAGGTAGCAAAATCTGGTTAAATCATCTTAAGGGGATGATCACCACTTCAGCTACATCACAAAATTGAAGAAAAAACAACCCTGGTCAGAAGGTTTCTTTGATGCTTGAAAACTCTCAATCAATGGCTCTTTTGCTCACACAGTCTGGATCAACTGACTGAGCTCCAATTCAGATTTTATCCAGCAGACTTTCTGAACTTGAGCGTCTTCAGGAGAATCGTCAAGCAGCACAGAATACACAATCCACAACTCTGACGCACCAAACCAATTCCATGTTTGAACAAGAAAGAATCACTGAAAACCGATTCTAGCTTGGAACTTAACTGCATAATCAGGCCTTCTCACAAAATGAACACTTGATAATTGTGTCTGTGTCATATATGCAGGACGTATAACCCTTACTACATATGAGTTTAAACACGACAATGTGAGAGACAAATAATTTGCCTTCATTAAAACATTTTTAGTTTTTGCCACTAGTTAGTTATCTTCTCTTTGGTGGTGGACCTCACTAACAATTGCTGAGCATTCATTGTTTCTCGCGATAAGGGTATTTGCATCCATCCTTCCTACTGGGTGTAAACCTAAACTTGTATTCTTTTTTGCTCCCTGTGGACCTCATTAACTTTCTATCTTCTTTAGTGTTGGAATAAGTGCCTGGAATTACTACTGGTTTGTGATGAGTATATATGGTCACCAATCTTCTCTTTTGAAGATCTGTGTTAGGATCTGAATGTCTCGTTGCCTAGGAACCAATAAGCAATATCTGATATCCATCAAAGGGACAAAACTTGTCCTCTTTTCTGTGTTGTTTATTTCCTTAAGAAGGATAGATCACAAATATTCCTTTCAACTTGTACCTAGTATGTGATTGTTAGAAATTTTTTATGGTTTTAAATATATATATGTGTGTGTGTGCGTGTGTATTAGAGTTATCCATAATGTAGGTCGGTTATGGGGTTCTTGTCCTATGTTTGGCCAAAACACAGCACAAGTGCCAAAACAAGGGATTCAAGCTAAAATATCATTGAAATTGGAACCTTGAACACTAAAGAACACAAGTTTATGTTTTTTAAGCAAGCAAGCTGAATTTCTTCAAAATGCAGACAAGTAGGCCGAAGTTTATAGGGAATTGATTGTTTTAATTCATTGCATAACTTTGTACCTGTACAAACCTTCAATTTTCACTTGTTGTAAAACTATATACTTACAAAATCTCTAGTCTTAGGGAGTGTGGTGTACTTGGTACTGGACCTGGCTTTTTGAACTAGGCTTATAGGTTTCTGAATCTTTTTAAAATGTGCCAAAACCATTACCAATGAATTTAGAAATTTGAAAAACTAAACTCAAACCTACGCCCCAAGAACTTAACAAAAAAAGGGGTGTGCCACAATGTGGCCTTGTCATTTACATTAAAAAGTATCTTAAGGCAAAAGGAGGATTACGGAAGCTCAAATATTTCACCATGCAAAAAAATAATCTTCAAAGAAATCCTCTAAAAGAAACCAAAATCCTTCAAGATATTATAATTGTATAGCTAATCTCAAGTTTCAACACAAGCCAAAGATATCATCTTTCAAAAATCCTCATATAAAAATAGACCTATTATTATTACCTAGGGGCCAAAATCCCTTAAGCTACTATACTCTACAATGAATCTAAACATAATATCCTTGCCTTGGTAGGCAAAGCCAACAAATATTTTAATGTCAAAACTGGGACCAGAGGTTCTTCTCAAAAGCAAAAAGTGGCCGACACCAATAATTACTAATAACTAATGTTGCACTAATATATAGGAGGCAAACTGGTTTATATAATATTTGTATGTATGATGATGGTATGGAAGAATATAGCAATCTGGTGTCACCTAAGGTAAGGTAATAGCAACATTAAATAAAAGTACCAGACTGGTAGTGGCCCGAGATAGTACCAACCTCATACTAGTTTTATATCAATCTCAATACTAAGTTTATACCAGTGTTGCCCATATATGACGATTTGAGGCATTTCTTAGGTTATCTATATGGAATATTCTTTAAAAAGTTATAACATAAGGATATGCACAATAAAAAATAATAATGAATATAGTTGATTGGACAGATATTTATTTTATTTTTCATTTTGGCAGATATCTATTTTCTAGTTTTCAAACTCACACTAATCACAGGATATGTATAAATGTTAGGAATATGTCCCGACTTTTGGAATTAATTTTCCATTCATAGACCTAACCCACTAGAGCAGTAGATTTAAAAAACCAATAACTTGTCAGGGAGTTGAACCCTGGATCTTTAGAGAACCCTGCCCAACGCAGCATAAATTTCCTGCCCCAACCACACCCTATACACACCCCACCCAACCCACAAACACACCCAACAAAACAAAAGCCATGCTTATTGTTGATGAGCTCCACAAGTAACCTTTGCATGAATAAAAAGACCAAATTGTTAGTTCAAATGAAGTGCAAAGTGTAAACTATTATTCAAGTTTTGCAATCCCAAAAACAACAATAGTTTTTTAGCTCAACTTGCTAATGCCAAATTAATCCTTATCCAACTCCAATTGCTCAAAATAATTTGATTCCTCAATCAAATCATAATTATCTTCAGCCATTACAAATTCAACTTTCAAAAAATATGTCAAATCCTTATGTTGTGAACAATTCAAACAAGGATCGTCAAGCCAATTCTTCATCATGGTGATGATCCGTCTAAATTATCCACTTGTAACCTATAGCGTTTCAAAGCTATCAACACACCAACAAGACTAAACACATGTTTAGTTTCAATTTGTGATCTTGGAATTCCCAATATTTGTTTAGTAAGGAAGTTAACATTTGGGAATTGGGTTTCATGAATCCGCCACGAAGCTAAGGGATCAACACATGTAATAGGGGTTATAAATAAATTCTTGAACAAGGACAGCTCCCCAACAACAAGTGTACATGATGACTCTTCCATAGATGTGCCCACACCAAATATATTATTATCCTTTTCAATAGAGTCACCAAATCCAAGAACAAATCCAACAACTTCTATTGCACATGTTTGGACAGTAGGGTTTAATACCTCAAACACTATCATTAGAAGAGGGATTACTGTATTAGCATCATACTCTGCAACAAAACGAATACAAGCCCCATGTCCCACATAGTTTTTCACAACCCTCAAAGACTTGAACCTAGGATCAAGCATAAGGGTGAGCATATTGTGCACTTGATGTGAATCATAGGCTTATAGAAATTTCAAAAAAGGTTTAATGACTTTAACAACTTTTACTTGCATGTTGTTTTAAAAGTTGATAAATTCAACATCAAATGCATCCAAAGCATCAAAAACATCAATAGCTTGTCCAACCTCAACTTCCAAAGTCAGTGTCAAATTGATACATGTATTAAAAGCATCATATAGTAGCCAATGCCTTCATGACAACATGATTCAAAACAAATGTGAATGCTTCTACAATTGCCCATACCTCAACCTTAAGAACCCTTTGATGCAAAGCAATTGATTTCTACCACCCATAACATAAAAGAATGGCTTCTTTGAATTCCAGCACCTCTTCAAACAGATTACCTTACTAGAAATCTTGTCTTCACCGGGGTCTTAAGTTTTCAAAACCGCAACCCCCTTTCAACACATGCCCTTTCCCATTCATGCCTTCCCCTTCTTGACTTCTTTGTCCATGTGATTGTCTTTGTAAATTCCCCTAGGTAGCCTTCACACTAACTTGTTTCAAACCTATAGTCGCCTTTTCATCATTAGTAGCATATTGGCAAGCTTTAAACATAATGTGACCAAAACATGTACATTATAAACTCATTGAAGTTTCAAAGGATGACAATCAATAATGGAACGCAATGTTATTGCCATAAACATCAAGTTGTTGCCTTCATCTTTCACAAAGGCAATCATACAATGCATTAAATCATATTTTTCAAGTAATGAACACAACTGACTAGCCACAAAAAGCCCAATGGTCTCATGAACTTCAAAATAAACCAATGGTAACATGCTAGGGCATCCAAAATTCATTCAAGTAATTGATTACCAAGGCAAAGGTGTCCACACCACCTCTGGACATCCAAAGATCAAAACTAACTGACAATGTTGTTGCCATTGCAAGCTCTAGCAACAAATGTAATTGCATGGTTTTTTTTACCATTGCAAGCAGCACTTTTTCTACAAACATAGCCCAAGAAGCACGTGGACAAAGGCGTAATACCAACCTCCTCAACCAAATATTGTCACAAGTGGAAAGGGGCATGTACCCCTTGTAAATATACAAGATTAGGTCTTCAAGAAACTGTTGGTGTGCCTCATCAAACTTCTTATAAAGGTTTGTAACCAAAAAAAATGATGTGATTACACACCCAGATGGCCGAAACTACTTCTTCTTAGACTATCAACTATGACTTGCAACAACAACAATAAGTTTTTCAATATTGGCAAACTTTTTGCAAGCGACCAACTTTGGATGCGCAGATTCAACATGGGTTCTGATGGGAGTGATCCCATTAATCTTACCATATTTAATAGGTCATTTTCATAAAGTAAAACGATGCCATAAATGAAGAACACCAACTTGTTCTATTCTACAAATAATGCACCACAATATCTACTACTTTTCAAGATCCACAAATAAGTTGTCATTTACAACAAAAAAAACCCCAACACATTGAGGTTTGACTGTGTGGTTTCCAAGTTATAGCTTACACTTGTGTAGTTGTCATTTGTTCCATCTGAACTTTAGTAGAATTTGAAGCAACAATAATAAAATTTGAGGTAGCAGTAATAACAACAAGATTTGAAACAACATCAATAAAATTAACACCAACAAAACCATACATATGCACACTCTGAACATCTTATGTTAGTGGTGTTCCATCAATACCACCGATGGACTCAACCAATTACACATCATCATCTTCAACCATCGTTCACTGCTATAAAACCAAAATTCCAACCTAACTTTAAAAAACCAACATATGCAAAAAAACAAAAAACATTTAGGGCAAGGCATGGAAGCTCACAATTTAATTGGAAGAGGTTCATGGACACATGTACAGATTAAAACTAAATATGTACAACAAACAAATCGAAGAAACATGAAGTCTAAAAGACTTACCTTATTAATGGTTAATGTAAAGGTGTTGCTGCAAACCAAATTGCTAAAATCCCCACCAAAGCTACAAACGCTCCAATTAGAAGATAGCTTCAATGAATGCATCAACCATCAATAGTAGATTCTAGATGAATTAGGTGATAAGAATTGCGTGTTGGGCCTGATTTAAAAGATCATGCTAGTTGTTTAGGTAATTGAAAAGGCTACTTTGTGACATTGTTCTCTACAAAACAACAAAAAATAACACAAAAAAGAAAAGAAAAGAAACATATTCAATCAACATTTCAAGTTGAAGAAATCATCATTGGCTTTGTGACATTGTTTATTATTTGTAAAACCAAAATAAACCCAACAACAACAACCAAATTCATTAATCAATAGCACAACCAATGAATAATTTGTTACATATTACAACATTCATTGTTGTCTACAAATTAAAGCCCAAAGAAACCCTAAAAACAACAAAAAAAATTCCATCGTATTCACAAGCCAATAATCATTGTTCCTTGGTGATGACACTATTATTCTTTGTAAAGAAAACCAATCCACAAAATAATTTGAAGTAGGGAAAATGGGAAGAAAATGTTGAAACCTAAATTAGAAATCCAAGAAATGACTGGCAAACATCCTTTTGTATATGGTACTTTAAACAAGGTCACAAATATTTGGAGGAATGATGGATGACATATAAAACCAAAAGAAAACACTCAAAAGATGTCAAAAATGTTATGTGGAGATATATTATAGTTGCTAGGATAGAAAAACTAATGTTCATAGAAAACCATGACAGTGATGGAATTTGAAAAAATTGTGCAGGTCTTAACCCAACCACTAGTTTCTACAAATTGCCAACAGAACTCACTCAATATGTTGAAATAACCATGAACCAAATAATTTAGAACAATTCCCATGAATGATAATATTTGGAAAAATATGCGTCTAGAACACAAAGTTCATGTTCATTATTGGTCAAGCTATTATCATTACAGAACACTGCCAAGATTTCTTTTAACTAAATGAAATAATAAAATAACTATTGTTATTTCTGATATGTTAACAACCTGGAATGTAATATGTTAGGATCCTTAAACTAGAGACAAGTATCACATATACCTTGTAGCATTTCACAAATTGGAAATCAGGATGGGTTTCCTATTTAATCGTGCTTCAATTGATCCATATTGATCCATGGGGTTCATCTATTAGAATTAAAACATCATCTCCAAATTGAACATAAAAACATATGAAAACATAATTAAGCTTTTCAAGTTGATAGCCATATTTCAAAACCTTGCCTCCACATGAGAAAAAATAAAATAAACACTGCTTTGATTTATGATGCAATATACCAAATATAAAACCTCTAATTGTCATTGGCAAATGTCAACTAATGCAAGACAAATCACTATGGTAGAAGTTGAGCTTAACCTTGTCCCCCATAATTGGCATATTTACAAGAAGGAAGTGAATGTTTAGCATATTCAAATGTATTGAATCAATTTCTAGGAATCTGCACATTGTGACAAAAAAAATTACTCCATCCAAATATAATAGTCATGATTAAACTGTTGACACATTGGAAACATGAAATCAAATTGGCATGTACATTTGAAAACAACTTAACATTAAAAACGAAATTTCAAAAAGCCATATATAGTCATTGTTTGGTTGATTTCTATCCAACCCACTCCTAACTTTACAAAACCTTATTATATTTGAAGTTCAAACCATGTTGGGTTGACCTAAAATAGGGATGAAGCCACCCAATTATACTCATTGATGCATAAAAAAAATACACCATCTCTTACAATGCAAATTAACATTTCTAGTTTTGAAATTTATTCCAATGGACTGAGATGAACATAGAATTGAATAACTATCATGAAAGATGAAGTAACTCAAAAAGTGCATATTTTCACCATTCACCATCCTTTCAAGATCCATAGATTGCCCTATATGTTCCTAATTTCTACATCATTTTAAACCCATACTACAAAGATTTTCAGTTATACCTTCTCATCACTACTCACTTCCCACCTTTATTTTAATTGGCTACCTCCATTTCTTTGTGTCTTCATTGAATATGTGAGGGTTTCAAGTTTCAACCTCACATTCTTGGCTCATTCCACATCTTTGTGAAGACACAAACTTCATTCTCTTTATTAATTTAACCAAGAGCAAATCTCACTCACATATCACACATTGTCAAGTACACACATTTTAGTTCAATTCTTCATAAGAACTTTAGAATAGATTTTACAAAGAAATGTAACTAGAAGCACACAGACCATTCCAATATGTGAAGATGACATGGAGTATGTGTAGTTATAGTGTTATGTGGCACACAATGGATCATCATGATGTTTTTATGTGTAGATGGTGTCATACCACATAACAAAACGAGCAATAAAAGGAAATAGACATAAAATAAACAAGGATAAAAAAACCAAGGTTCCTTTATTGTTGTTTCCAAGCTTCACATCATGGGAAACAAATAAGTAAAAATCCAACGAATAGTAGTTTAGCTGCCCATTTCATCTAAGTTTGGATCATCTTGATTTACTGCAAGAAGAATTATAACAAAGTTCAAAAGCCTTCCCATTCCTAGAGGGTGGGAGTGGTTATGCCTTTTGGTAGAGGGATAAAATGTCATATATAACAATATAACAAGGTTTGAATTCAATCCCACTAATGATGGATCAAAGGTTAGGAGATTAGAAATTGTTAAGATTCAAAAGAATGTTTTAACTACATCGAGCTTTTTTACCATCTCCTTCGAAAATCCACATTATCCCAAATAGACTTTTTGCACCTCTTTGGTGCTTCTTAACTATGCATCATCAAAAGAAGAGGCATTTTCCATCTAGCATTTTTAATTCATGTCCTAGATGTAACAAGCAACAAGCCCAAGCTAAAGGACCAAAGTTACAAAAAGAAATTGAAAACATGCAAAAACAATACAAACCCCTTTCCAAAATGCAATAATATTAATGGTCAATTCAATATTGTAAGCTTGCATGCACCTACTGTAAGAAATTGTTGACACTAGACATCAAAGGTCAAGGTAGCTTATATTTACTACACATTATAGAAGTAGACAACAACATGTATCAATCATGCATTCCCAATTGCCCATGAACTTGGAAGGAGAAAAAAAGCTAAGGCACAAATGTGTTGTGAACATTGTCAAACATTTCCAAAAAAAAAGAAGTTTGTTGGTATGTAAGAGATGATATGAACTCCAACGAACTAAGTCACGTAATATCAAGGGATCCTAATATGTTATATAACCTTTAGGCACGATGAAACAACTGATGAGGGTGTTGAAAGAGTCCACAACAACATAATGTTTTACCAATTATAAATGCCAGAGAAATTTGAAAGGTCAGTTAGCTTTTGAACATATGCAAAGGTATTGTTGAATAGGCATTTTTTGTAGGAGAAGATCACACAAAGAGAAGGAAAGAGGGAGGATGTGGGTCCTTTTTTGGGGGGGTAGGAAATGGGATGGATGGATACTTACCTTGATAAGGTTGGGTGGCTTTAACTAGTTGCACATGCAAGATATGTCTCTCCACAAAGAACTTGAACCCAACTTCAACCTTTGCATAAAAAAAAACTTGATCATCATCATCATGTTTACACTTCAAAATGCAGGAACTTTGGCTCTAGGGCACAAAATCCTCGTACAAATCCAGTGTTGCCACTACTACGTACAGTTACTCTAGAAAATAACTGCAAACTAAACAAAACAACAAAGCCAAAGAAAAGAACGCTCTAATTTTAAATCTCAAACCTCACAAAGAGAGCACTTAAATGCTTAAAGCTCATACCTTCAACTTCATTAGACCTCTAACCTGACATAGTGACCTTAGACTTCAAATCTTTGAACTTCAACCTCACACTTTCAACTTGAAACCTTCAACCTCATAAAGAGTAACAAAGGACAAGGCAAGTGAAGCAAAGGACACTGCTGCTTAGAAGCTAGTTGAAACAACTCAAGCTACAAAAGAAAAGGTTGGTTAAATCAAGGATCATGCTACCTCAACCTTGGGAGCATTAGATGACAAGCCACACAAGGATGATCAAGTTGGATCACTAAACCCTAAATGCTGCGAGCTCCATCTCAATCTAACCCTAACCCTAATCCCTAACCAATCATATGCCAAAATGTACTTGTTATGCGTCAGATATGCATATGCATATTCATATTATGCATATTCGGGCATATCCATCCATGAGTGCCCAAATGTGCATATTGGTACAAACAATTCTTGCCCAAATTTGGATGAGCACTGGTTATTGCATGACCGTTTTATGCTGGATATGTATAAAGATGAATTTTTGAAAAAAATCAAATTCTGGATATGACTATATGCATATCCAGGTACTATCCAGGTTTCATATCCAGAATTTTTGATATATCTGGGCAACACTGGTTTATACCTACCTCACCAGGGAAAATCATTGGGGCCAATACTAGGACCTGGCTGAGATGAATGTATCAAAATTGATTCAATACCAATACCAAGCTGGTACTCAATACAATACACAACAGGTGTGTGAAAAGGGAAATATTAGTACAATAGTAACTTGTTTGGAATGGGTATCAGAGTTGATAACTGCAATTAAAAAAAAATCAGATACTCAATTCTGATATATAATTGTAGTTATCAAATAACAAAATACCCGATTATTATATGTCACCACAATTTTTCATTTTTTGAATAAAGTGAAATAACAACTTAGAAAAACCTCCAATTATTTCATGAAACTTGATGATTCTTTGAGGTTTTGGAATACCAGAATTGATGATTCTTTCATTCTAAAATTTTCAAATGCATGGAACCTGGGATTATTACAAAAAGCAAAGAACCACCCCCACACTGATAATCACTAATAGCCCCCCAAAACTCTAAAGAACACAAACTGATTCACAATAGCGTTATCTAGGGTTAGTTTCCACATTGACAAAACGAATAATTATTTCTTTTCAAAAAATGGATTTTTAAAAAAGTTTTGAAATTATAATTTTTTCCGTTATCTACTTATGAAATTGTGATATGAGATGTGAAATTATTCAAGGTGTAGCCTATGATACTCATGATGATTTTCAACTTGTCAACTTCACATTTTCACAAAATTTCATTTCACTATTTTGGGGATTATTTAATGATGAAACTGCCCTTAGGGTAAGGTAGATTGTTGTAATTCACAATGGACCAAATATAAAAACTGTGACCTGTTTACCTTCTTGTGAATCAAGTTTCTAATTCCAGCTGGCTATATATTAGCCATGCTTTAAAAGGAATTCTACAACTCACTCAAGGGTTAAAACACATTTACTATCTCTATATACATAGGTGACTCTAACCCTAACTGCTAAATAGGTTGTTAATTCACAGGTTAAACTTATTAGTGGTGCCAATAAGCAGGCCATGGCATCAAGTTCTGCCCGAGCTTTTGCTTTTGGCCAAAATTCCACCAAATGGCAATTTTTTTAGTATTTTCTGAGTTGCCCAATATTGATAAAATAATTGTCAGATTCAACCCTATGTTCCAGCAGGTAGCGAAAAACCATAGAAGTATGCTAAATTTTCTTTTCCTTTCATTTTTTCTTATTGCCAAATCTGGCTAAATCATCTTACGATGATTGACACTTTGACGACGTCACAAAGTTGAGGGAAAAGGAAAAGAAAAGAAAACACCCTGGGGTTTGCACCACCTTATGTATGGCAAGTTCATAATATGTACCAGCAAGAGTTAAAATAGGAAAGTCCCCCAAAAATGAACTCATGATTCACAATAGCACCTAGTAGACATTCATCAAAATGTAGGACCAAAATGAACTCTTCTGCATCATTTCAGAGTCAGGGAACCAGCAAATTTAGTTTACATAGGAAAATGTTGCATGATAAACCCAAAAAATGAAACTCACAGTTCACAGCAACACTTGGTGAAAATTTCTCAAAATGTCAGACCACAAAATGATCTCTGCATAGTTCCAGAATCAGCACCAGACTTGAAATAGGAGATGAAGCTCCCAAAATATGGAACTCTCAGTTCACAATAGGTAACACCTTGTATCAAAAAATGGGCTATGGTATCAGTGGGCTAAGGTTCAGTGGGGCTGAGGTGGGCATTTTGATTTTTCTATTGTTGTCTGGTATAGATTCTCAGAGAAGACATGGAAATTAATATATTCTTTAATAATTTTCTGCCATACTTGCTCAACGCTTGGATGTTACCCAAGAGGTGCGGAGCATTCCTGAAATAAAAGCCAGCCAGCCAGCCAGCCCGCCCACCCGCTCAAGGTGGAAAACAATCAAACGGCCGCTGATGGCAATAAAAGTAAGTTGGTGTAAACCAAAGGACCCTTCACCTATAAAAGTCATATATGTATGTGTAACTGAATCAATAAACTCAAAGGTTATAATAATAATAACCTTCCAAACCATATCAATGCAACAACAACTGAGTGTCAAACCTTCCATTAATGAATGATACGCTATGGTGAAGCTTTCCTCAGCTTGTACTTAAACTAGACTCAGCTAACTTAACCATTAAGTGCAGGTGGAGCTTCATAATAATATATATATATATTATGTACTTACACTACTTCCATACTGCCCATGCAACAGAAACTTGGACAGAACCTTTAAGCAGCTGCAGTTGCAGCAAAAAAATTGGCTACTTACACACAAGTAGTAACAGGCTGTTGCAAAACAGTAGTGTGTGTCTGCAGGCTAAAATTCTGAAATTTTGTTTTGCTCTTCTTCCTGTTGCTGCTGCTGCTGCTCAAGTCTGGCAATCCTTTGTCAGGTCTAGATGATGAGAAGAATCCACTAATAATTATGAAACTATTTCCTTTTTTTGTATTAAAAAACTAAGTAAAGGGGTGTAATCTTTGTCAGTTGAAATCCCACTTCACTCTGGCTAAGGAGCTGAGCCAGAACTCTGGATCTGCTGCATGTTACAAAATGGGGTCCTGGCTTCAACCATAAATAAATCAAAATGGGTACATTTTAATTGTCAGGAATCAAACAAAAAAGTTTTTAAAACTAGTGATTTTCAAATGCTCATATCCAATTGCAATTCTTGTCAGATCATCTTCAGCTTTCCACCTGTTTGAAAACCCCCCCATTTAACAAATTGCATCCTTTATGTTCTCAGAGCTGTCATGCTCACCCATTCCTTTTGCATATAAGATAGACTAATTTATTAATAACTAGTGACAGTCTAAGTTTCCTACAACATTTTCTCTTTTTTAACCATGGTCTGATCAGAACTTGCTATTCCTGACCTAATCAGCAGCTTGAGTAAGAAGAAGTGGGTGGAAGGTTCTGAGCATGTTTTTTTTTTACACTTCTGTAATTCAATTATAAAACTCTGTAGTACTTTTTTTTTTCTTTTTTTGTTTTTTGTGTTTTCAAAAAACACACATGATTATGAAGCTAAAGGAGAAATCTAAGTAGTGGATCACCTGAAGCCTGCAGGGGAGGAAGAAGGGGTGACCAGTAGCAAATTGCAACCTTGCAGGTATTATTAGTCTTGTACTACATCCTGATTCTTGATGGATTGTGTTTACAGTGTTGGGGTGGGTCAGTCATCAAAGACTTTTTCTCTCAACAACATTCTTATTTTGGGTTTAAGGTAATTTGGCTGCAGATGTGATCTGTCAAGGAGGATACCTAGGATTCTAACCATTCTTCTTTCTTTTCTTTTCTTTTCTTTTCTTTTCCAGTTTGGTCCAGTTTGGTAGCTGAAGTGCTGATAGTCCAGAAAAAAATTAAATTAGCCAAATTTGGCTGTAAACAAGATACAGAAGTAAAATCATTAGTTTAGCATACTTGCAGATCTGCAAATTTCTATTTTATATTTTTTTCTTTGAAATCTGGCAATCAGACACCTTGGAAACCCACTTTTTGGTGCATTTTCTGTTTAAAATTTCGCCAAAAAAAGAAATTTCTGATTATCACTAGTCAAAAAACATACAAATTTCCTTGCTGTTTTAGGATTATTAATTTTAATCAATAAGCTACAGATAAGGTACATTGTATAGATATATATCTTAGGAAGAGATCAACACACACCCAGTGCATGAACCTTTTACCCATCTCTACCACAACCAAAATAAGGAATTCTCCTCAAAAGGAAGAACTAGCCAACAGGAACACTGGTACCAACTACCAAGCTCCTCCTAGAACTGGAATCTGAATCAGACTACTTATTGAGAAGTCCTCCATTATATATGTTCCAATTCTCTTTGCAACCAATAATATTTCTTTGAAAATTGTAACAGTTGTGCACTTGTTTAGGACACCACATGATCAATTTCAATTGTTTGCGCAAATTTTGATCTTAGGGTTCCTATGGTTAAGGTGGAACCAACTGGGTTTGAAACTCTTTGAAAACACTGCAACCAAAGGTTTAAGAATTTGAAGAATGAAGAACCTCTTCAGCACCCACACAAGAGCTTCCCAAAAACAAATTTAACAGAAGTGAAACTGGAAATTCCTTTCAAAAAACGAAACTAGAAATTCCCTTCAAATTTGAAAGCAAGTTGGAACCAGGGTTTTTTTAGGGTTTGATGATATTGAAATTTTGATGAATTTTTCCAATTAATTAGTCAAAATTTTCACTAATAAGAAAGCTTTTTTGTGGACCAATTGTTTCCATGGTATGATGTAAACAAAAAGGAGTCACAATTTAACATTTTTCATTGCAACACATTTTTAATGTGTTTTTATAAATATTTGGAGAAGGTTTTTTTTAATAGAAATGTGCAATTAAAAGTGGATAACATCCTAAATTGTCATAATGTTGTGAAATTGGTGCACATATCAACAATTCAATTGTTAATTGAAATACATTTTTAATTTGCAACAATGTACCACAAACATTGCAATGTAAAAAAAGGACTAAAAAATACTAATCTTAATGATAATTTATGATAATTTGTTCATAAAACTTTGCACATACAAAGAAACCACCATAATGAATAATCTCCCACATCAAAAATTTCAATTTGTCATAAAGTTAAGAAGTTTATATTAAATGATATAAAAATATTTAGTAATACATTATGTTATTGTAATGTTGATCATGATGATATTTTTAAGTTGTAAAATGTTCTTCCATTAAAAATGTAATTGGGTTGAGTATTGTCTTTATCATTCTACAAAAATAAAGTGGAATTTTAAAATTAATAAAAAATGATATTTTTGTTGTTAAATAGGGTGTTTTAAATATAATTGAACTTATTTTTAAAACCCAAATCAATTTATTACGATTTTTAAAAAATTCAAAATGACTGAAATTTTATATGTTGCTACTTTTGATATTATATGTACTTTTAGTTTTGACACAAAGTGTATACATCGTACCATGGATTTCGTAATTCTTTTGTCAAAAAAAAAAAAAAAAACTTTATCAGGAAAAAAAAAATCACTGATTCAAATTATTGGACTAAACATTCTCAAACAAACAATGCTAAAACACTTTACAGATATAGAAAATACAATTTGGGTAAATGTGGGTTGCAACATATTTGTTTACCTTCTTGGATAAGGATAAAGGTTGGAAGGTATTACAACTTCCACTTTCTCAATACAAATGAGACTAAAGCTGAAATTTGTCAAACAAGTCAAGGTAGAGGAATATTGTGGACCTAAGAGGGTGGGTCACACACCAAAATTTCACACAACCACTAAACTTTATAGTCTTGGGTTGAAAATTCTCTTGGGATCTACTCTTAACATAAATAGTGTGGTGTACCAAACTTGAGACATGGAACCCACCTTGGAAAGTCAGGTCTGCCCTACATCCAGGGGAAAAGGCTTTCAAGCACAACAATTAAGGCTAGCCTCAATGTCTCAATCCATGTAGTATGGATCTCTTGGCAACGATGAACACTTATCCCTTAATATTATTTAAGTATGGTTTTTTTTTTCCCATATTAGATCAAAATGTTCAGGATTTTGGCTCAAAATTCTGTAAAATTCAGCTTTAGTGTGTTATTTAACACATACTATGAACACTAAAGGTATCTGCAAAATATCGGTTTCACTTGCGAGCCAAACCCTGTGCTTGAGCTAGAATGACTAGAATTATAATTGTAATTGATAATTTGCATGAAAATTGCAACAAACCCCATGTACTGTTTTCTTTTCTTCCTTCTAATTCTTCATGTGAGCTTATAGAGACTTCAAAAAACACATTTTATTATGCCTTTGTCATTTCAATAGAACCGGACTAACAAAATATTGTCTATTCTCAAGAACCCGACAAGATGTCACCATTTAAGATAAGGACAATTCATTCCATGTGATATACATACTGGCCCACAATATATGAGCTGGCCCAGTGAGTTTGTCGATGTTAAATTAGTTTTTGCTGTAAGTTGCCAATTTGGGTTTGGACATGAGAAAGGCACAAAATTACAACACCATTCATCTAGGCTCTTGTTAGCCTACATAATATTGACAAAAATGCACCCATCAGGTCTGACAGGTTTTCAGCTGACATTCAACATGCTAAGCTCGAAGCAAGCCTGCTTCTCTTGCCTGCCTGCCTGCCTTCCTTGCTTACTTCTGTGCTTCAGATTTGGTTGTCGTTCAACAACTGACCATGCATAATTTTGTTGATTGTTATGTATTATCGAGCATGCTGGGACAGAGCCATTGTGCCCAGCAAGGTGCCTGTGAGAAATTTGGGTAAGCCCAGTAGTAGTAGTAGGGTGAGACTGAATTTTTTGGAATGGTGAGCAAAACAGGCACAGTGGGTTGTACCCAGCACCCTCCATTACATAATGGTTTCCATGGATTTACACAATACTAGTTGTTTGGATTTACACAATTGTCATGTGGATTTGCAGAATGGTCTCGTAGATGATAAGTCTTGGTACACCTGCCCAATTGTAGGTCTGGTAGAACCCCCATGCAACCCCCATTGTGCCTTGTAAGGGGACTACAACAAGGCAGAAAAGACCATATGGAAACCATTATGCGTGGAGATTTTGCAGCCTTACATATTTGTTATTCTTTCATGCCGAGGCACATGGTCAGCTTGTCAGTTGGAGCACATCCCCTCCTCCCCCTCCAGCGAGGGTGAACCAGTACCCACCAGTGCACCATGCAGGATGAATGAATGGTATGTGAAGAGGAAACACTGTTATTGCTGTACCATATAGCTAACCACAGCGGTTAATGATGTATTAACATATTATCCATCCACAATATGTATCTATCGGCCACAGTGAACCAGCACCCACCAGTGCACCATGACGGATGAATGGTAAGTGGTCAGAAAACAGTTTTCTGTTGGGTTCTAGTTCTCTAGCTAACCGTGGTGGTTAGCTCAGTTACTTTTTTTTTCTACCTACCTACTATCAACTCACAACCAGGTTGTTAGTAAGTAGGTAGTAAAAACAGCCCTTACCTATGTATAAACCATCTACTTACCTAGTAGTTGCCTATTTTTCCTACCTATATGCCTATATATGAAACCTACTTCCTGCAGGATTGGTTACCAAGATGAAACCAAATATTAACTCAGTTGAGTTTCATCCACAACTGAGTAATAACGAACATCCAGTGGATGGCATGCTGGTGGGTGCTGGTTCAGTGTGGCTGTATATATCTACTTAGTAGCCATCAAGTTCCATTACCTAGTTACTTACCTACCTAAGAATTAGGAACCACTTGCATTCCAAACCTTTTTATGTGTGATAATTGCCCACTTACATAGGTAGATGCCTACTAATGTCAGTTGGAAGTAAGAAGGTTTACAAGATGGGTCACTATGATTACCAACGTGGAACCAAGGGTTACTAGCAGGGTTATGTGATCTCCTCCCCCATATCTTCCCTCCCACCTCTGGCCCCCACAAGATTTACAATACTCTCTGTACTGCACGTGACTACCACTGTCTTTTCTCACAAACCCATTTACCATGCAAGAAGAACAAGAAGGAAGAATTTGATGCAAACTCCCTTTGGGTAACTTGTGCAACCATGGATGCAACAAAAGAAATAGAGATGTCATATGGGATGAGGTTGTCCAATATTTATTTTTCTGTCATTTTAACATTTGTGACTTTCAAAACTGGAACAGAAACATGTCTAGCACAAAAGGAAGGAGAGGGGTTTTAGGGTTTAAAGTCGAAAACTTGAAGACCTGGGTTTTTCAGGTTTAGTAGCCTGCCATATAATTAATTGGTCACATGCTTTGATTTTCAACACTTGCAAGTTGCAATACCTACCAGATAGCAAGTATCCAACATCACTGATTTGGTTTGAGTTAAGTTAGTTGCTCCTTGGACCACAGATCTTTGCTCCACTCCCCTGCATCAAAAGGTTCTAGCACAAACCCAGGAGAGATGCAGATTCTACCTCCATGAGGCTTTGGGACCCAGACAAGGTAAATTAAGGGCAAGCACTATACAGGGCTAGAAAATGTGTAAGTTAGTTTGCCAGCTTGAAGTGCCAGGCATAGTAGAAAATGTCAACAAGTAAGGAATCTACCAGTTAAAAAAGGGGGGCAGCTTTGAGTGGGGGAATAAAAGGAGAGAGAGACTAGAGAACTTGGGAGTGGGGACCCACTTAAGTACTTCCAAATCTCATTTACTCAAATAGCCCCCTATACACATCCCAATCCACCTTGGGTTGATTAACGTTTCTAGTTGAACTAGCACCTTTCAACTAGTACCAGACCCAAAGCCCCAAAGTTTCTTGAGTTGCAACTTGCTTCTTAAAATTATAAATGGTACTGTCTTTATGCAGCCCTCACACCTAGTGCAAGAACTGCTAGAGCAATGGCCCTTAACATCATCATGAGCTCACGTCCTACTGATACATACCTGCAAGGAAGTACCTATCGCAATGGCGGATCTTGCGTTCATTCACACATAGTAAGAGTTAGCAGTGCATACTTGGTTCTGATGGTAGTCGGTGGTTTTGGAATCATGGTAGTGCTCAGTGTTACCAGTGTCTTATCTCTATGAAGCTCTCTTTGTGCATGAAGCTCTCTTGCATTCCTCTTTAACACTCTCTTGGCCTCCTTTTGCACTTTTCTTTGAAGCTCTTTCATGCAACTCTTTTACATTCTCTCACATTCCTCTTTGAAATTCTATTGCAATATTCTTCAATCCTTTCTTGCACTTTTCTCTAACAAGTCTTTTTCTACAACTATTTTTTACATATTTGTATGTTTACAATTGTTACATCCACATTCCTTTTTACAAGATTGTTGCATGTGCTCTCCTTTCTATAAGGTTTCTTTCTTTTCTAAAGCTTATTTCAAGTTTTGTTGATTTGAAGTTTTTTGTTTAGTTAATTTAGTTTCCTTAGTTTTCTTTTGTTGTCAAACCTCTCTTTATGAAGTTGTTTCTTCTTTTAATTTTATGTTTTCTTTAGTTCCGTTTTGCTCCTTGACAATTTGACTTGTGTATTATGTGTAGAATAAAAATTTCCAAAGCTTTCTCCTTGAAGTTGTTACATTTTCCTTGCATTGCATTTTTTGGCCAAAGCATTTGTAGGGGTTCTTTGGTTTTCAATTTTGTCTACATTTGTTTTGTTTACAAATTGAAGTTTTCTTTGCAAGTTCAATCTCATTTTTGTTTTGCAAATTGGGTTTCCAAATTTGTCATATTCCAAGCTTTTTGTAGAATAAAAATTTGTGAAAGTCTTTTGTTGCAACTCATTGTTGACATTTTATGTTCTATTTATTCTTTTGTTTTATTATTGTTTGTTACATGTTCAACTATGTTCTATTGTTATAGGTTGACGTGTCACAATCTTAACTTGGGTATAGGGCTAACTCCTAGGAAGAGCAACAAAATGTCTTCCAAAGATGAAAAAAACACAAGGCTTCATTTGGAATCAAGTTGTGAAAAGGATCAAAATATGGAATGAACACAAGAGAACACAAACACACTAATACATAAAGTGGAAACATGTAAGAATAAAGGAGAGGAACTTTCAAGATTCCCAAGTTCAATTACAAAAGTTGGAAGACCTTAAGTGTTTTGAAATTTTGGAACAAGATTTCAAATACCAAAACGTGTCCAAATTAGGCCCTTTTTATGTTATTGAAAAGGTCTTGAAAAATGAATAACTAAATTGATATCACATTCCCAATTTGAAATTTTGAAACAGAAATTATGGCCATTTGAAAAGTCATGAGTCAAATTTCCAAAATGATTCATGACAACTAAAATTTCCAACAAAATAATAAAATCAACTCCACTTCAAAAGTTTAGTATGATGTTGAAAAAATCTTTTCTAAGGCCACAATTCTTCCCTTGAGAATTTTCCAATAAAATTAATTAAAACAAAAAATTATGAACCCCCAATTATTGAAACTTGTAACTTAGACTTTTGTTTTGGAATTTGGGGAAGAATTGGACATCATTTGGATGAAAATCCCTTCAAGGTGTTGTAAAGCATACTAAACTTAAGGAAGATAGTGGTGAATTCTCCCTCGATTAGTTTGGGTCAAGCACATTTCTTGTGAGTGTGATTATTCATTACTTGTTATTGGTCTAACCAAATCCATTTAGGTGTTGTAGATTTTTTTATAATTACTTTGAAATATTCAAAGCGTTTACATTCCTAAATAATCATCTTTTTTGCTCCAAAACCAAATTATTTTCATGTATTTTATCAATTAAATTTACTAAAATTTGATTTCCTTTTTGCATCACCTTTGCTACAAATGCAATTATAACAAAAGGAACCAAAGAAATTGTTAAAAAACAATGAACGTTTTTTATTACCTTGGAAAACCACCATTAATTGTATTTAATGAATTATTTGTTCATCATTCAAAATTGTGTTTGTTTTTTCATGAAATAATTTAAAATCATTTCATTATGTTTTGAAAGTATTTTGTCATTTGCAAAACACTTGTTGAATGCATCACAACAATAGGTGTCCTTGTATGCCAAGTGATTTCACTAGATTTTGAAAGAATTCATTGGTATTAGTAAATTGGGATTAGTTGGAAAATAACGAATTCTCTTATCTAATGAAAGGGGACTAGTGAATCGCACCCACATTTTGTAATAGTGATGGGTCATTTATAGGGTTTAAAAATTTGAATGTGTTTTTTGTTACATAAACATTCATTACACGTTTTCAAATTTATTGTGGGCTTTAGTGTATTTCATAAAAAAGGTCATGTGCTGATCCTTTTAAATGCACATATATTGAATCCTTTAATGATGTTTATTTTAATTTTGAATGTCTTTAATCACTATAAAAATTAAAAATTTATGATCATGGTTGAAATAAAATTTGTACATTTATTATAATATAAGTCTTAATGCAAAAAAATCTATTTTTTATTATAGGATGAATCATGTTTAGTGTTAACATTAATATCCAAATTATTCCAAAAATTACATTTTGAATGCAATTTGGTATTTAATAGACCAATACATGCAAGCCATGTAAAATGCAATCTTTGGTAAAGACTCCAACCTTAGCTCCTTTATTGTGATTGCACCCCCATGTTCTTGTATGCAAATGAATAACTTTGTTTGATGTTAATGTTTCCTATAGTTTTTCATCTTCAATCCTTTGCATTTTGACATCCTCTTTTTATTGAATTTGGTGTTGCATGCATTGGAATGATTATTCAAATTATCATTAGGGTGATGCTTACAACTTCATATTCCACAAACTAAATGAAATTTCGTGGATGTGGAACCGAAGGTGTCAAAAGAATCTAATAACTACCTAAAACATTATTAAAAAACAAATCATTGTTGACTCTTGTTGGATTTACTTGTGGCCCACAACTATGATTTGCTTGTAGTCCATTTTCATCCATTTCTTTTTCCTTCACCAAGTCAAATCTATCATTTCCTTTGCATTTTTCATCATTTCATTCATGACATTGCAAATGTGAAATGGATTGAAGACTAACCAATTATCCATGAATTGAAAAATAACATTGTAGATGTTTTTGTTAAAAAATTGAAGGAAATGCAATATAATGTTGCATTGTGGGTTCATCAACTAGTAATCTTCATTGTGTCATGTTCTAAACATATAATCAAAAAAATTCTTAAACTTTTTAACAATTGATCTCCATTTGCCTTTACATATTAAGCCATTTCTTATGTGTTGCAAATGCTCCTAAGTCCAAATGGGCCACTAAAAGTTACACAATTATATTTGTAGTTTTTCTTTTTTTCTCAAAAGTATTTTTTAAAATCAAAAAGTGGTTACAATTGCTTACGTACATGTATCAAAATTGCACCCTTGTCATTTTTTTTTCCTTGATGAAGGTGGTGTTTGATGTTGTGCTTTAAAATTAACTATCCTGTATGCACTTCAATGGTTGAATCAAAGTTTTGATTAACATAAATTTTTTTTTAAAAACTTTATTTCTTCACTCAAAAACCTCTGGCAATATTAGTTTGTAAATCTAGATTGGAAATCAATCCAAAAGAAGTTACTCCCATTTCTTTCCAAATGATGTACAAAAAATTACTTGGTACAAATTTAATGAAGTAAATGTAGTTTATAATTAAATTAAATGTAAATAGGGTATTTAAATTTTTTACAACAAAAATATTTTTAGAATATTTTAGAAATATTTTCAATTTTAATAAAATGTTCTCTTAATATTCTGTGATTTCATAGCATACCAAAAAGTACCCCTTTATTTCACATGTTTCTTAAAATATACAAAAAATAATTTTCCCTAACAATCAATTTATGTTTCTTCTTGCAAGTTTTAAAACATGAAATTATTTGATTTGCATTGCAAAACTAACAATTTATTTATGTTTGGTATACAAGTTCAAAGCTTGAAATTGACAAGTGATTAAAAAATGAATATGGATTATACATGAGCATTGAACTTACTTTCTTCATCAAACAATTTAGTGTGATTGTTGAAGCCTAATAGCATTGTCCCTAACAAGTCCATGGAACAAATTTGTGGAGTTTTTCTCCTTTCGATTGATTAGAAAGGAAGTGGGAACAATGGTGATGGTGGTTGTAAGATTACAAATTTGACAACTAGAATTCCATTTTATGCGGAGGGCTACAAAGTAAAAAACAAACATCAAAATATGGAAAATTGTTTAAGAATGGACTATCCATTGGAAGGTAGTCCTACTTTTAGACAAGAAATTCAAAAACACATTTGAAAATGCATTCCCTTGAAAAAATTAAAATTAGAATTGGAAGGTTAGAATGCAATTATTTAGTCCTTAAACAATACCTCTATCACAAAAAATACATCACTAATGAGCTACCTTCATCCTTTGTAGTTGGTACCTTTTGTTATTACTATCCAATTATTGATTTTGAGCAAGCATTCCAAAAAATCAAGGATGAATAGAAAACTTAACTAAACTTAGAATTATAATATTCTCTATCAAACTAATACCAACTACTCTCATCACATCCAAAAAAATCAAAGCAAAAAAAAAGAAAAGTGACACAACCTTTCATTTCCCATTCCATTGTTTCTTCACACAAGTACAATTTTCCCCTCCCTTATTTTCTTATGTCTTTCCTATAAACCTCACAAGGAATAACATACATGAAAAGATAATGAACATGAGGAAAGGTCAAAAAGTAAAAGAATGAACATACAAAGTTCCACCTCACAAGCCACACACCTCATCCCCTCCTACATTTAAACCTTCATCCAAATCTTCACACCTTTTAGTTGATTGGAAAACTCATGTCAATCACCTTAGCCTTAAGGACTAATTACCAAGTAATTTCATACCTCAATAACTAGGGAATAATAAATGAGAACCTATTGCTAATAATTAGATAATTATTAAGATGTCCATTAAGTTAATTAAAGTAGAAGAATTACCTTTTAACTTGAATAGTTTTGTAATGGAATTCTACTAAAAAGTGAATTTTAGATTATTCTACCCCAAAGGTAATTCACTAACAGTATTATCATTCAGTAACATTTCCATTCTAAAATTGACCTTGATTATTTTTCTTTGTGATGATAATTATCATCAATTAACAATGACAAGACAATAGGAAGGGAGAAAAAGAGTTGTGTATAATACTTATAGGGCATGTTTAGGACCTTCTACATAACACTAGACTTTATATTTTGTAAATCTATGATTTCAAATGGTTTTTTGCTATCAAGCATTTGCTTGAACATTGCATTAACATAATGTGTTAGCAAGCCATCCACCTCAAATTTTATGTTATTTGACATTTCATACATGAATGGTGTGTCATTTGTTGAGTTTGCAACATTGCATTGCCACTATCTTGCTTATAGGTGAATTTTAACACAAGCAACTACTTTGACTTTTGGATGTGCACCTAAAATAATTCAAATCCACAAGATGTGTTCATTTGAAAGACTTTGGTTTTGGGATGTGTAAAAATATACAAGGACATCTTTGCAAAACATTATGCATTCTATTTGAATATATAGCAATTAGTATACAAACTTGAGATCTATCATGTTTTTTACCCAACCTTTTTTTTATTGGCTATATATAGTCAAAAGAATTATATTAAAAAATTTAAATATTAGAATCAAGTGTTTTTTAAAATTTTCAATTATAAGACTTCAACCAAAAGTTAAGAAAAATGTGTTCGACTTCTATACATGGTTCAATATGTAGCCAAACATTTAGAAAGATTTTTTTAAAATTTTATTTTCAAATTTAGTTTGTAGCTGAATTTGGCTAAATCATAATGTGGATCATTGACACTTTGACTAGGTCACAAAATTGACAAAAAAAGACATTGTTTCTACCACATTGACACAATCAAGCCACAAATGATGTAAACTCACATACTATTGACATTTTCACATGTATTGCACATACATACAAAGTTCAAACCATAGAAACATGCATGATTAATCAAATATAAGTAGAAAATACAACATTGATTTTTTTTCGAAAACATCCAACGACAAGAATCATGTTTAGAAATTAAAGAATGTAGAAATTAATAATGAATGGCAACATAATGCAAGTTGCCCTAATTCATGCTAATGTTGAACTTACATCTAATCAGGCATGACAACGTGATACCAATTTCCTTAATTCATGCCCCCTTTTTTTAATTGCTGAAACTAAACAATCTCAAAAATTTGCAAAGTTGGAAAAAGAATACAAATTCACCTCTATCTATCTAGCAAGACAACATCTTATGATACTCCATTAATCTAGTAGTATTGATAGTTGTCACTAACAAATGATAAGATAAGAAATCATTTGAGTTTTGAACATGTCATCTCTTTCTGGTTGTGTGCATGGATATGTACCAACTTTAAATTATCAAATTTGGGACATGTTCCATGTTTGTTTCCATTGGTCATTTTTGGCCTTTGGAACCCAAGACAAAAACAAAAACTTTGTGTAAAGGAAACCCAGGTGAGTGCTCATTCACCTTGCCTGGACTATTGCCCAAGGTGAACCAAAACCTATATGGGTACCTTGAACACCTTCTTGAGCAAGGTCTCTAAGTGGTTATATTAACTCAAGAAATGTTGAATTTGGACTTGGGGACCTTGATTTTGCAAATGGATATAATGTTTACAATGTTTAGAAGCAAACCCAAAAAGATTGTGGGGTTTTATGGTAAGAGGGTAGGTGCTAGTTCAACTCTCAACCTAAGTGCAATTTTGAACATTTCCCTAGTTAAATGCAGCCTCTGAAACATTTTCCTATTTTATTATTCTAATGTCCATTTGTTAGCACAGAAAATTGAATCAATCACTTTGGGGCCAACACTTTTTCTCAACAAGGGGCCTTGCCATTTACTACATTGAAAAGTATTTTATGACAAAAGAAGAAATTATTATGGAAACTCAAATATTTCACCATGCAAAAATATAAGCTTAAAAAATTCCTCTAAAAGAAGAAACCAAAATCCTTCAGAATATTACTATAACTCTATAATAACTAATCTCAAGTTTCAACACAAGCCAAAATATCATCTTTCAAAAATCCTAATATAAAAATAGACATATATGAGTCAAATAAGGTGCCTAATTAATCTGGCCCTGCCTTTTTTAGTTCAATTGCTTGTAAAACCACTAGTGAAACATATGTTAATTTTCAGTGATTTTTTGTGGCCAATTATTGCAATTATTGCAATTTGTTTTTGGAAAAATGAATATTTTGTCACAAATTATATTCTAAATTTTAGTTTATATTTTTAAATATATATTTTTTATTTTAAAAAATCACCAAACATTGCAACACTTTCCTTCAATATTTTCTAGATTCATATTTTCAATATTACTAAATTTGGCTAAATATACAACTCATGGACAATCACCACTTGAGCAATATCACAAAATTGGAAAAAAAACTTTAATTGATTAAAAAAAAATTACTGGTTAGTTCCCACCCAATTATCCTTACTACAAAATTTTGAAGTAATTTGCAAGCCATGATGCAACTTATGGCACAAGCACTTTGCAAAGAAATCCGTCATATGTACAAATATACATAGTACCTTGGTAAGGATGGATGTTGAAGGTAAGCCTTCAATTAAAATATTGTAGTTCTTGTTGCCCAATTTAATCAATACTTCAATTTATTTAACTAAATCTTGTAGGTAGGGTTTATTAATCTAGTACTAAATCTCTTTTTTTTGGTTTTATTCAAGACTTTTACATTTTACTCTTGGAGAAAATATTTTTGCAAAATTTGTTGGTGTTGAAAAAGTTGAACATTCTCAATATCAAAAGGTTTGCAGTTTTTGAACAAGTGTCATGTGGGTATATCTTTTACCCAGATATATTCAACGGGTATGGATTAGATATATCATTTGTCCTAAATTATTTCCTTAAAACCAACATACTCCAATGAAATGAATATTAAAGGATAATATGTAAATTTGCAAAAGTTATACCCTATCCATAACCTTGGATAAATGTAAGAAATACGTATACCCAAAGCTAAATTCATTTTAGTATTTGAGAAAAAACAATTTGGGTAAATATGCCTTAAACTTTGTTAGTTCTATTAATTAGATGGGTGCCTCCTAAGTCTTGTGTGTATATATATTTTTATTTATTACAATTGGCCAATTTGATTGACCCATCCAAAGAATACACAAAAAAAGATCTGAAACTATTGTATGCCCCCTAAAATATAAGTATCCAAATGAAGATACAATTGCTCCCCTTGACCAAAGTATATAGTTGAGAAGGTGAAAACTTTGGGCAAACCATATGGGATAAAATTGAGGATTGTTAACATGTGATGAAAGTGCACATATTAGAAGTGGTAGGTGTGTGGTAAGGATATATTTCAAGTGAAAAATCTCCTTGCTTTGAAGAGCCATAACTTACATATTTATTATAAACCTATTAGAAACCCATTGAATTGTTGTGTGGGTCTAAATATTTGAAACAAAAATTGTGAAGAAATCAAGTTCATTTTAATGTGAAAAAATATTATGCCAAATTCCAATGGTTTAGGTTGACCAAATATTTTTTCACCTTTTCTAAGGCAATCACTTCATAACCACCATAAAATAGTTGCCAATTTCCCAAAAAGGTGTAGAAGCCCTTCCTTGTGTAGAGTTAGGTAGTTGGAATATTGATATGTATCGTATGTATTGCAATAGAAGCATAGGTATGTATCTTTGACCTACCATATATAGTGATTTAAAACTTTGTGTGAATTTTTTTTTAATTCATGCCAAAGCACCTTTATTCCTTTTTTTTTGTATGCAACATTTCACATTATTGCACAAAAGTTGGAAATTTTTGTGTCAAATAGAATTATAATTTATTTCTAAACAAAATGCCCAAGTTTGAAAAAGAAAAAAATTTTAATCTAAAAAAATCACCAGATGTTTAACATGGTTTCAAGTAGGATAGCCAAAAATATATAAGGAGATTTTTTTTAATCCTTTAATTTTTTTTGAAATAAAAATTTGGTTAAATTAGCTTATGGGTGATCACCACCTTGCCTACAATGCAAAATTGAATTTAAAAAATATAAATAAGTAAATAAATAAAACCACCGTGCCAAAAATAGCACAATTTTTTTGTATTAACAGTTAACTTGTATGGCACCTTGTTATCAGGTCATAATTGATGTACATATCAGGTCACATTTTCTTCCTCCAACCCTAAACTTTAAGTTTGCAGCTTGGGCAAAATTAGGGTTTTGTTAAAAGAGCTTTTTGTAACTAACTAACTAACTAGGCTAAGTAGTACAAAGCGCCTAGTCAACTAGAGTGGCAGTGCATCACAAGTGGAAATTAAATAGGTTCCTGTTTTCATGTGATGGACAATGAGGATTGGTGAGGGCCCCATGTGGAAACTCTGACAACAATAATACTAACCCTAAAACAACACTTAGTCCAAACCAATCCCCATGACTTAGTCCTCTTCAGCATAATAGGTTAGAAGATAACCCATATCACAATTAATAGGCTACAAAATAACCCCATAGTAGAATATAAATAATAAATAGGTAACTAACTGCCCCTCACTAGAATGCCCTTCTCACATTTTTAGAGTTAATTCATAAAGTACCCCAAACTGGGGAGTAACTGGGCCCCAGTTTTGGCAAAACTGGGTAGGAAAGTTAATCAAAAGTTGGGATCAAAATAGTAAACAGGGGGAAAAAAAAAGGAGGGGACCAAACTGGTTTGATCACCTAAATCAATCCTCTAACAGTAGTTTCAACCCCAGTTTTGGGTTTGCCTTGATTAGCTGTGCCTTCACTGTTGCTCATATTCTTCATAAAATCAAAACTAGTTTTGTCAGAATAAAATTGTGCAAATCTTTTGAACTGGTACCCAGTTTTATGAAACAGTACACTGTTTTCACTCACTTTATTATGGCTACACTCAAATTGGGGTTGAAACAGGGAGGGATTGCAGGGTCAAACAAGGGCCCAAAGACAAGGGTGACTTTATTTTGGGGCTAACTTTATTCTCCCAATTCAGCAGCCTATGTAGCTAGTCAGAAGGATTGGAGGATCAGAGTTACCTGGGCAACTGGATTGACAACTAACTAACTTAAGATACTCAAAAATCCATGCAATGCAAAAATGCTTGCCTATTGGAAAGGTTTTTGTTTCATGGTAAAATTTGTGTTCTTAAACACAATGTTGCTTTACGAGTGGGCCAAACAAAGCATGATAAAGTGATGAAACCCAAAACTTGGATTTAACTCTTATGTTTGAGCCTAGCTTAGAGGTGGATGACATACATGTTGAATGGTACCATGAGTGAACTGAATTGACAAAGGATTAGGTGAACAAGAAAGTTTGGGTAAGAAGAAGGTACTTAGATGTATATGATTAGCTCAACATCATCCCACCCATGACCTAACCTGATCAGCAGCTTCTGACCAATCTTTTGTTTTCAGGTAATAACACTTCAAAATCAGTGGCACTTTCACTTACTGTGATCTCTACTCCTAGTCAGGCATTGCAGCAGGAAGATTCAATGATCCAAATCTTCACACAGCCTGAAAGAAAGATGTGGGCATTGTTTATATTCGGAAATGAAATACCCAACTATCACCCATCATGATATCTAGAAATTTTGTTGGATATCAAAGATGTTGATACCCGGCCTGGATATCAGATCAAAGGCCGGATATCAAGCTTAGTACTCACTAAGTAGGTTCGGTTACTCATTAGGGTAGGTTTGTAGAACTAGTTTGTTTTTTTTTTTTGTTTTTTTTGTTTTTTTCATTTTCTTGATTGAGAATCCCTATACAATTTAAAACTATTCTGGGGACATATTTCTGGAGGTCTTTTCAAAGTTGTAGTCAGTAGTGATTATTACTATGTCTATATTTTTTTGAAAAATTAATTTTTGATTTTTTAATTTTTTGAGACAAAAAAATAATTTTTGACAAAATATATTCCCTTTTTAAAAAAGGATGTTGCCTTTTGAAGGGTTTTTCCCCCCCCAAAAAAAAAGAATAGCACCCAACATAATTGGCAAGCAAATTTTTGAATTTTGGATATCCAGATCCGCTGATATTTGACTAATAAATAAACAATGAAAATATCCGGGAACACTAATATCCAGGTCGGATTAAAAATGTGAAAATCTGATATCCAACCAAGATATGGAAATTTTTTAAAATAATAAAAATGTAAATATCCTTATTCTGTAAACAAAAGAAAGGTAGATATCCTTAGTTGACAGATATCCCAAAAAGTGATATCTGTCCAACATTGCTAACCCGACCATTTTGTAATGAAATATTCCCTTTATCAAGGTGTCAAGAGAGTTTTAGGGCTCCAGAATATTCCATACTATATT
>Ga0209208_10000443_pt1 | contig 53634 bp, 23 predicted proteins | sample S1TSphfallax_3_FD_187694 | JGI IMG/M metagenome (GOLD analysis project Ga0209208, IMG submission 187694) | Host-associated microbial communities from peat moss isolated from Minnesota, USA - S1T2_Fd - Sphagnum fallax MG (SPAdes) (version 2) | ecosystem: Host-associated > Plants > Peat moss >... | reverse complement strand
GAAAAATGAACTGCGAGAGAGAGAGAGAGAGAGAGGAAAGAGAGTTGAACTGCACACCATTGGTCACTTCTCACTTGAAACAACGAAAATACATCTAAATATGCACAAATACACATAAGTATTACTACTCGGCCTTTGTTTTTACAGGCGAATTTAGCTGGAAAGTGAAATTTCAAATTTCAAAAGTAGAAGTGATTTTCAAAGGTTTCAGTTGCCAAAAGTGAGGAAAGAAAAGAGTAAAAAATTGCAAAATTGCAAAATTTCATGCACTTGTGTTTTCATTGTGTAGCCAAAAATATAAGAAGGATGATTAAAGATTTGTACTTTATATTTCTGGTTGATAGCCAGATTTGGCTAAATCTCCACAAGGATCATCGCCACCTTTGCTACATCTTCCTGTGGATGGTTGCCACTTTGGCTACAAACAAAAGTTCTTAAAACAAGGGATGTGTCACACTGTGGCCTTGCCATGTACATTAAAAAGCATCTTATTAAGGCAAAAGAAGAACAATTCTGGAAACTCAAATACTTCACCATGCAAAAAATATAATCTTCAAAAAAAAGCCTCTAAAAGAAACCAAAATCCTTCAAGATATTATAACTTGATAACTAATCTCAAGTTTCAATAAAAGCCAAAATATCATGTTTCAAAAATCCCCATATAAAAATAGACCTATTATTATTACCTAGTGGCCACAACCCATTAAGCTACTATACTCTAGAATGAATCTAAACACAATATCCTTCTTGCCTTGGCAGCAGGCAAGGCCAACAACAAAAACTGCAACTACTTACAAAGAAGAGTGAGTGCTCCGAGGGCTTGACTGAGGAAACACAGCTTAGATAGATACATACTTTGACTCTTACACAGGTCAAGGATCCAGGACAGCCAGCTTCCCGGGTGGGTTGTTGTCAGTGTACTTCCCGGATTAATGGAACTTTGTTTCCAAGAAAAAATTGAAAGGCCGCGCGCGGCGCGGCCCGCCCCGCTGCCTGGCCTGAGGAATTTGGGGCCCGTGCAGGAGCTGCCAACATGCCTGGACCGACAGTGGACATGGGCAACATGGGCATTTGGCAAAAGGTAGTAAGTAAGCAAGTAAGTAGCAAACAAATCTTGCATTCGAATCCTTACCAACTTATGGTTTCAACATTATTTGTAGCCTGTGTGTCTCCATGTAGGTACTGGTCAACTCTGACAATGCAAGAAGAGCTATCGTGTTCGTCCTGGAGAGAAGTCAAGGACTGCTGTGTTCCAGACTCCAGTACTGATCAAAACTTTCCCCTTATGCCAGCCAGTATAAGAGTCTATGCTCCTGAGCTGTAATAAATTTTCCAGCTCAACTCTTATGGGTACCATTATAAGTAGCATCTCTGCCTTATAGATTCATTAAGACCTGCTCGGATTTTTCAGTTTAATCCAACTTACCCAGTGTCATGTTTCCCGTTTCAGAAAACAGAACGGCCGCTTGCTCCAGCAGTTATTCTGTTTTGGAGCGGTCATTCCGTTTCGAGGGTTTACACCCCACTTTTTTCCATGATACCCATACGAAAAGAAGGAAAGAAAAAATCCGAGCAGGGTGTTATGCTCAGTAAAGCCCTTGGCCACAGGCCTTACCAGAATTGGGCTTGCGTGCTCAACGCAGAGCTGAGTGTAAAGCCCAATTCATGTAAAGCCCATAGGCCAACAGCTTTAGTGGAATCAGGCTAACTCAGTCCTGGCACTAAATAAGGATCTCCTTGACCATAGAATTGTGAGGTGACTGTGATGGACTAAGCGCGAGGGTCCAAGGTCCAGGGACCAATGAATTCAAGCAATCTTATGGGTCAAAAGCTTTAAATTGGTTCCAAGGCCTTTAGACAAGTGTCCAAGACCAGAAAGTGGCAAATTGAGGCTAAAACTACATGGCACGAGTTTTGGAGGGAAAATCAATTGGTTCAGATCACAAAACAGTGCTAAAAGGAGAGCTCCTGATTTGGAGAACTAAGTAAGAATAAGGCTAGGGACCAAGGTACTCTAGTCCAACTCAAGGATTCAATTTGCTTCAAATCAGTCCAAATTGGTTCCTAGGAAATTGGACGGCAGACCCTCGTCTAAAGTGGGCCTAAATAAGGGTCTCCTTGACCATAGAATTGTGAGGTGACTCAGAGCAGAGCAAAATGGACTCAATGTAAGGAAAAGCTAGTGTTGGGATAGAATCTATGATAATAGAGATGCGGCCTACTGGAAAGAGGCCCTTACTCATCACTTGCCAGATACAACAGATTCCACTCATGATGATAAAGCCAGTACTCATCTGACTCTCATATCTGATATCTTTCATTACAAGCTGCTAACTGACATCTGCTAACTAGTCATGTAAGTTAGCTTCCGCCTGTTTCTTATTTTATTCCTTTTCTTTGTGACAAAACTGCAGACTACCAGTCCAGACATGGAGCTTAATATGTCGTTTACACATGACAAACAATGGTAGAATCTTCAATCTCACTAGACATCTGCACACTGGTCATGCTCACTTGATATACACACCTAATATGACAAGAACCAGGGTGGATGTTTTTTTGGCTGGCAAAAATGTTTCCCCCCCCCCCAAAAAGTGAAATTCAAATTTTAGAATGAAGTATCATTACTGGGATTATAAATTTCCAGAATTCGGAAATTCTAAGAAAAACATCCACATTTCTATACTTTATTCAACTAGGTAGTAGCCAGAAATATAGAAGGATGTTTCATCTCTCTTTTAATAGCCTAAATTTGGCTACATCTTCCTCTGATTGATCACCACTTTGACTCCATCGATGCACCTATGACCAACAACAACATTATCTTGGAGGCCACTTACAAATTGGAAAATTGCATGTCATAGACGCAACAAGGTATCATTCACACTCATGGGTGTGCATTAGTTTCCCTCATATGAGTCTCACAGCTTGAGAGGTAGAAAGTCTCAGGCAGTATACTAGGGTAAGTTATTGATACCCATACATCTCAACACTCCCTCGCGGATACAATGTATAGTGTAATGCCCACATGGTGGGGGCATTCCCCAAACAAGGAGCCCTAAGATGGGGCAATAGCCCAGTCTAGCCCACATTTCAGGAATGTTCCACACCCATGGGCCTTACCCATTGTAAAAGCAAGCCACAAACATCATAATGATCCCAAACAAACATAACTAGAATGAGAGGCAATAGGAGGAGGCACTTATATTTGGTATATTAAGAGGCCTCTTAAATATGTATATACGCCTTATTGCTTTAAAAATTAAGCTGTAAAGCACTGAGAGAATTTTCCAAGTGTAACTTTTATGGAGGACACCTTATCTTTGTGAGACACCTCTTATACAGAAGTGCACATTTCACTCTATGAAATACTCACACTGTTTCTTTCTCCCCATGATACCCAATGGCTATCACAAGGAAGAATGAAATTCCTCATTGGTCTTTACACCAAGTAATGCCTAGAGAGCAAGGTGTTCTTGAAATAAGCATATGCCCCAAACACCCTCAGAATGGTGACTTCCTAAAATAGGTGCCTGCCTCGAGCCAAAGGGTATGTCTATTTTTGGAATGCACCACTCTTTGGGTGTTACCTTACATTTTTCTAATGTTTGTACCAATGCGAGTTTTAATAGTGAAACATATCACACATTGAATGTCTTTCAAAACATTGAAAATGAATAAACATGTAAAATTTGATGTGTCACTTCTCTAAGTGTATTGATTTCTATGTCTTCAAATATAACTTGAAAATCTCACATTATATGTCATGACCCAAGTCACCTTGAGCCCACAACCAAAGTTAAGGCACGATAAAAGAAGCAAATTGAAAGAATGTCTCAAGATTCAAACACATTCCTACAATTGCAAGAGAGTGCTAAAAAGTGAATCCTGGCACCTTAAAGCATATTCCCACTTTGAGAATTAAGTCTCATGATGTTCCAAAATTTTGCAATAAGATTTATAGTTTCAAACCTTGTCCAAATTGAGCCTTCTTTGTATTATTAGAAAGGTCATGACAAATAAATATAGGTCACATTCCCCATTTGAAGATCTGAAGCATTAATTATGACTAATTGAATGGTTCAAAATAAAATTAACAATTTGACACCTTATCATTAAAACTTCCAAGAGATGTCCAAAAATTCCTAATTAGATCATGTGGTATCACATTGGAAAGATCTTTTCAAGCACTACAACTTGTACCTTGAAAGTTTCTAAATTAAAGTTCATATGCAAAAGTTATGAACCCAAACAATAATGAGATTCATAACTCAGTAATTTCAAGAATTTTTCACTCCCGTTTTAGGAATTTATGCCACTTCAATGTAGTCTTCAATGCAATTGAAAAAATATATTATCAAGAGAAAAATGATGATTCCTCACAAGTCAAGGTTGTAAAGAATCATGTAAATGTGTGTTTCTAGTGATTTCATTCAAGCATCACTTTGGTTCCAATTTGCACTAAACACCCTCTTTCTTAATTGTGCATACCATAGTACCTTTACCATTTTGGCAACAAACTGCCATATAATTAATTAAATTTGAAATCTTAACTTCAACATTTGGTTTTTTAAATCTGAAATTTTTGGCAGGGAATGATTATAGAAAATAATAAATTGGGTCTTGTCAATGTTATGGAACAATCTAGTGTGTCTAAATTACCTCAATTTTAAGTCATTGTCTTGGAAGGTTTGCGATTCAAAACCTAAAAATTGAAGTTTTGATTTTATTAAAATTTCAGCATAAATAATAGATAATATTTTCAAAAGTTCGACAAAACAAAAAATAATTTAATTTATGCTGAAATGGTAAAGGTACTATAATATTGAATTCAAGATTCACCTTGAATTCAACTTTGTGAGTTCATCCTAATCCCATTTTGGAACTCCCGTGCCTTCTCCTTTTGGTGGGAGATAACGAATGCACCTTGGGTTTACAAAATTGAAAATTACCAAGGTTTTTTACCCCAATGTATATGTTATTTAACCTAGACTAAGATTTTAGCTTAAGGTCTAAAAATATTATTAAGACCCATGTAACTTGTAACAACTATTTAATTTTTCATGTTTTTATGTGACCTATATTAATTTAATGTCAAAAAAGTTTGATGTACTTTTATAATAATGTTTCAAATACATTATGGGAACATTTGTGTAAGTTTTGAAATGCCTTTAATGAATATAGAGTACCCAAAAACGTTTAAAAAGGAATGTAACCATTGTGTTTGTAATTTAATCCTTTTTAAAAATGTTTATGGGTATTATATATATTCATTTTATTCACAAATGTACCTAATAATATAATGTGTTCTCTTTGAATTGCCAATCTAGTTCTACCAAATTATCTTGATTAATTAACAACTTCTTAAACAAAGCACCAAGGAGGTGGGGTTGGGTCCTAATAAGATGTTTGCATCCATTAACCTAATCTTGGTTGGTACATTAGTCCACCTAGGCTAGGCTAGCATTTTATTACTACTTGTATTTACCTTGGTAAGGTATGCATGTGATAGGTGGGTTAAAAGGTAGGTAACTAAGTAGGCATGTAGGTAAGGTAGGTTAATAAGAAGGTGTATGGAGTTTTGCTAGCAAGCTAGGCTAAGCATGTTGGTCACTAGGCTATGCAAATAGTTAAGCATTCAAAAAGATATAGTTGTTATTAGCATTTGTGACTACAACAATGGAAACAACTAGTGGCAAAAATATTGTATCTAATTTTATTACACAATCATGGAAGCATATGTGGCATAAACAACTACATTATATTTTTGAACCATGTTTTGGCATAATGTTTGCACACTTCTTAGAAATGAATTTTTAAGTCTATGGATGTTATGTATGGAGGTGTCCCACTCTTGTAAGCAAATTGCATGTCTAGGCTTTGGCCTACATTAATGTTTGCCCCTCTAATGTTTGTAAGATTCATTGTATCAATTCACACATCTAACGGTCTATTTTTAGTTCCTACAAGTAAAAATCATGTAACCTCAACATTAATATTTTTTTGATTCACATCAACATTGTTTAACACATCATTCAAACTTCTTTTTAAAGGTTATAACTTTGCTTACTAAGAGTTCTCAATTTGAATGCAAAATGAAAAAGTTATGAACCCATGAAGTTGCAAGACTCATCGCTTATTAATTTCAGAGATCTTCATTTTGGGAATTTATAAAAAAAAAATCATTTCCAAAGGGCTTCATGGGGAGTTGCAACAAAGTATAATATAAGGAGGCCTTGCTAGAACCTCATGCCAAGTTTGGGCCACAAGGAGTCTTGTAAATATGAATTAAGTTGTGACTTGTCCATGCATTCTTTTGGCTCCAAATATAGTTTTTGTTTTTTCTTCTTTGGTTTGTGTTATTTGATATGATTTTGAGTTCAACTTAGGTTGTTATAATCCCACCTTAAAGTTCTCACACCTTTTTACTTATTGAAAATTAAAAGGCACACCTTGAGTTTACATTCCATTACAAAATTGAATTAAGGAGGTTACTTTCCACTGATACCACTTGATAAGCATAGGGGTGCATCAAACGTTATTCCTTGAATTTATATTTATTTATTTATTTTTATTTTTTATTATGTGTGAAAAAACATTCATGTCATGACCCTAACTTGGGGGTGCAACCAAGCCTTCAAATTGAAAATGAATTAATATCCTTCCCAACATGAAGGTAAACCAAGTTGGCTCCCTTTGTACTTTGGCTCAAAATGAATTCAAGGTATGACATGAACCAAATGAGTTCAAACACAATTCCATGTGCAAAGAAATTAAGTGTAGTGTGGAGGTCAAGAGGAAGCATTCTTAGGACTATTTATGTCAATTTGCACTTTAAGAGTTTGATTCCTTGAGAATCCCAAATGGTTGGAAATTTATTTAAAGGATCAAAACATCTCCAAATAGAACAATTTTCAATCATTAAGAAGGTTTTAATGTGAGCTACAATGTGGTGGTTTGCATTGCCAATTTTTTTTTAATGATTTGAAGGATTGTGATGGAATTATAAACATGTGGTTCATGTTCAGTTGCTCACTTAGAATGTAATTTGACAAACTCAATGATGTCCAATTAAGGATTTTGATACAACATTGGAATTTCTTTTTAAAGGGTCATAGAACATATAATCATATATCATCCCAATTAGACACATTTTGAAGAAATTAAAGCTAACCTCTTAAAATTTTGGGAATTCAAACTTGCCCATGAATTTCAATACTCCCATTTGTGAGAACTATGAGCAAATGCTATTAGGATATGCCACATTCATGATAACTTTCAAATTACACTATTGGGTTGAAGGCATTAAAAAATTTAACAAAATATTACACATTTCAAAATCTAGTTTAAAATTGAATCAACTTTTGACTATTAGGGGCCAAATTACTAGATTAGAAGTTGGGGTTGGACTTTACTATTTATTGCAATAGTTTGATCATTTAAAATTACTAGTATTAAGTAGTAGCACTAAAAAGGCATTACTTCCATTAGTTTAAGAGGTAGTTGATTCAAGCCTTAGTTATTTTAGTTAGTGTTCTAAAGGAATGTGTTAGGGGGGAGTTATGTGACTTGAGCTTAGCCACCAAATAAGAGCTTGGTTGACTTTGGAAAATAATTTAAGTCATTTTTATAAAAGGTATGTAGGATTAGTTCACCTATTTAAAGGGTTGTTTTTTGGACAATATTTCATAATCAACTGAAGTTTTTCACATATGAACCTAAGGTCAAGTAACCTACGTACTACTACATGTATTTTGACAAGTTTTCTTGCCCCAATAGGAGTAATTTGTTATTTTCCCCCTAGGAATTATGTCTTACTAAATCCCTTTCCATCAACATAAACATAAGAAAGTAGATTCAAAATCTATTTTAAAGTTCCATTGTGAAGACATTATGCACTCCCTTGAGTTTCTAGGAAGTTAAATACCAATTTAAGAAACTACCTTATAATAAAAAAATAACAAATACATTTCAAATTGACTTATTGGTATGGTCTTTAAATATTTTTTTAAATAGGAAACTTAATGAAATACATATGTACGAAGTTACAACACAAAGATAATTGTGTTAGTACATCATAATAATAAAAAATTATTAAAATATACTTGACATATACTCGAAACAAAAGTTGATATCCACTTGCATTTGAAAAAATATATTGAAAGTGTAATCAAACAATGTAAAATTTGAAAATTGATGACCATTAATAAATAAGTAATTTATCATTGATCATTAAATTAAAAAAATTGAATGCACAACAATTCATTATTATACTAATCTATTTTCATCCTACTTCTTTTGGGGCTACCAAGGTGGTTAGGTTTTTTATTTTATTTTTCATTAACAGGGAAAATAATATTTTTGAATAATATAAATCAAGATGCTTGTCCAATGTGAGTTCATGTTTGTCATGTGTCGCAATTAATTTAGATGTTTGGCTAGTGCAAGTTACATTAAACCAATATGGATATTACAATCACATATTTACAATATGGATGTAATTCAAATGGGGTAAGGGCAAAAACATGGTAAAGTAGACACCAAAAGTAAATGTCTTTAACTTTACCCTATATTGATGCATATTAGCATAAAAATGGGTGAAAATATAATTGAAAACATTTTTACACTTTTGTTATTATTATAAAAATTTAATTCCAAAACATTAGGAGCAATGTTTTTTAAAAGTAGACCAACAATATCCCCATTTGCTAGGTGGTAAATTTTGTAAATGGGCAAACCCATCTTTGGGTGGTACCACTAAATACCACCTCAAGGGATGGTTAAGGAACCAAAAGTGGCCAAATCATTTTCGTAGGCCCTTTCTTTTAAGTGTTTGCACAACTACAATTATTTTTTTCCCCATGTTTATCCATTACATGCCATAATATATGGCTTGACGTTTGTTTTGGATTTTTAAGAAGTGAAAACTGTTACAATTTTGTATATCTTAATAGAGATGACCCCTTTAGTAATCAATAACTTTGAACTTTGGAAATTCATAACCAAATTATACTTACTTCATTAATTGCCTAATAAAAAGTTTAACATATAATGATTTCAAATTACCTTAGGAAGAACATTTCCAAGAAAATTCTAAAATTATGTTTCAAATTTGTGTTCTTGACCAAAAAGTTCAAGGAAAGGAATGAACGTGATGTTCTTGAATTTTTTATAAATGCAATGATTATGAGCATCAAAATACACAATATTTTGATATTATTAAAATTTCAAAATTTTTGGAACCTAATAAATGTATTCATTAAAATAATTTATGAAAAAATAAATCAATGTTTTTTATTTTTGAAAGTTCAATGGGTCTAGGAAAATTAAGGTGTGACATTCCTGATGGCACCACCCAAGGATGGTTTTGCCCAAATGGGAATACTTTTGGACTATTTTTAAAATGCATTTGCTCTTTTACTTTTCATGATATAAATATCATTATGTTCTTGAGGTGTGATTTTAATGGAAAGTAAAATATATATTTGTTAAAACTTATTTACCACATACTTTACAAGAAACAAAGTATATTTTGAAACTATTTGCATTTCAATCAAGTAGATTTATTTTTATAAAATGATTTAAAAGTTGAAAATTGATGCACAACAATGAATACCTATGTTAGCTTTGATCTTTCAATTAAAAATATTCAATGTACAACAATTTTTTGATCATCTACTTTCATCCAACCTTGACAAGCTAATTTTTGTGTACAATTTATTATGCTTACTCCCGCAAATGTATATTAAAACTAAAATTACCAATTTGAAGACATAATTTAAGATTATTAATTTGAAATTTTATGTAATGTAGGTATTTATTTATGCATAATACATAAAACCTTCAAAATTATGGACATTTGAAGTGAGCATTAGGGACTTTACAACTAAAAATATACATGTACATATATGGATTTCAAAGTGGTCCAATCTTTGATACTATGATTGTTAAAGACTTAAATTTAGTTAGATAATATATGAGTAGGTTGGGGTAGGTAGATAAGTACATAGGAAGTTAGGTAGGTAGGTATGTGTTGTGACTTCAACATGGGTGTGTGACCAATTTTTGAGAGGGGGACACAATGGCCTTCCCAAGATGAAAGAAGTTGGATGTATCCAAGTGGAAATGGGCTGCAACTAGGGCTAAGGGTTCATGACAAGGAAAATGCACAAAGAAAATGTCTTGGGATTCAAGCACTCTTACAAATGTGAGGAAATGCATAGGAGATGAATCTTAAGCATTCCCAAATGAGGATCACTTTGAAAATTAGAATTTTGGAGTGTTTGAAATATTTGGATCAAAAGTGTAGGTAGTAAAAAAGGTCCAAATTGTGCTCCCAATACAACATTAGAAAGGTCTTTGGAGCAAGAAAGTTCTTTTGAGTGCACTTGTTCCAAAGACCTTTTTAATTATATATATATCGGGGGCCAAATTGGATCATTTTTATTACTTGCACTTTGGGCCCAAACATTCAAGACACTCCAAAACTCTTATTCCCAAAGTGATTCCCATTTGGGAATGCTTGGGACTCACCTCTTTTGCAGTCTCCCACACTTGTGGGAGTGTGTTTGAGTCCCAAGACATTTTCCTAACCCACTTTTGTTATCATGAACTTTTAGCCTTGGTCATGGCCCATTTTCACTTGGAAGTATCTTAATTCTTTCATCTTGGAAGGCCATTGTGTGTCATTCCCAAGAGTTGGTCACTCTCTCAAGTTAGGGCCACAATATTGTCCCCTAGTTAAAAAGAAAGGTCAATACCTTCATTGTCATTATGAGGTTCAATTGTGAACTCCCATATTTCATGCACTTTGGTTGAAGTTCCTTTGACATTTTTCATGCCAAGCTATGTTAACAAAATTCTTGGCTAAGCTTCATGATCATTTCGAGCCTATGTTGCAAACCCAAAACAAGGGTTGCAATTGTCACCTTGGCTTCAAACTTGCATTCAGCCTATGTTCAGTGATTGAATCCCATCAAAGGGGAGGGGCGGGGGGTGGATTTACAAGGTATGCCCTTTAGCATCCTCATAAGGTGGCATGTGTTCGTTTACCAGCTTGCACATGCACTTATGGGCGTCGGGTTACCCACCTATGTTCAATGATGGGTGTGCTTACCCAACTGACTTGTTTTTTGATGATGATTAATCTTTGCCAATGATGTTAATGTAACATCCAAAACTACCACTCTTTTCCTTCTTTGGTATAGTCATCCCAATAATACAAGAAATGGGCTCTGTTCTGCAGAGTTAATCTAACCAGGTCCTTGGTTTTCTGGGCCATACAAGTAGCGAGAAATTCTGCCAAAATTCCTTATATAAGAATAATCCGTAAAGTCATGCTCTGTTTCACCGTCTAGCCCCTCTTTCAGTGGGATCTGCAAAGTAAGGAAATTTTTATTGAATCTGGCTATGAAATGCTGAAACTCAGCATTTAATGAACAAGGTTTGAGAGTAATTATAGTAGTTGTACATGTAGGAGCAGTGAAAATATATGTAGCAGCAGTGCAGGCGGTCAGGAAAAAGGAAACACAGGATGATGAAACTCAGTTTACCTCCAAAATTCGTGGAAAAACTAGTTTGGGTCCCAGTTATTTCATTTTGTAAAATTTTCATTCCCAGATACCCGTTCGATGCCCTCTTATGCGGAAGCTGGACGTTCTCGGCCCCTAATCGCCTGACTTTACAGATAACTCGATTGGGTAAAGCTAAACATTCTACTCACTCAAGCTACCACTAAGTAACTTAATACTTACCAGTGATTCATAACATTCCTCCCACTAGCGCCTTGATTTTGTCTGGCTTTATACTGTACCTTATCCTGTGAAAGATTAAGCTTCTTCCTCCAGGTGAATCCAACCTGAATGGGGGAGTCTGCCAATGAGCTTGACTTGGGGGATGCCAACAGCTTGTCAGGTTGGGTCTGCTGTTGTGCTTCAGAAAGAAAAAATTAAACCCTGTATGTTTGAGACTGATTGTACTTACCCCCCAATACTGAGTTCCATTACTAATCTCACAGAATCAGCATCAAAGTTGATAGCAGAATGAGAAATTGGTAGTGCAGTACTCCAAGCTTCCACCCTATAGCCCACTTGTTGAATCTGTAAAAGTTTCATCAATTTTGGGTGTGAACATCAATTTTGTGCAGGCGAGGCACCCAAGTTTCGTGAATTCTGTGCACACACTCAAGTCGTGCACACCCCAGTCATGACGACTCCTGACCTGTACCCATGTTGCAAGCGAGCAAAAGGACGGAGCATTTATCTTGACAAATTTAATCCTACTGTCAGCAGTTCAGTGGTTAGCATGGTAGCCTAAGTTTGCCAGGTTTCAAACTAAACCCCAAGACTCGATGTTCTCCAACTTTTCTCTGGCAACCAAAATATCTAGCTGAGACTATAAAACATTAGCAGCTGGTAATGAAACGAAGCCCTGTACAACAATATGGGTGGAAAAAGCTAGTTTCATCAGTTGCATCAATTGGTTCCCTGGATTCATTCTATCATGCATTCTTCAGAAGCATCTTCGCCAAAGGTGCAAAACTATTTCATTAACAATAAATTTTCCTTCATAGTCTTTGATAACTCCAATGGTTTATATAGTTGATCTGACCCTGTACTTGATCCTTCTGAAGGATGCGCTGCACCTCATAACACCCCAAAAAAGGTTGAATAGAGAGGTTTACAGTTTGCACGCCCTCAATGGGGCCAAGTTCAATACCGCCAAGTTCATGGGTGGTTTTGGGGGCTGGAGCATATAAATCTGAGTTTGGTCACGAACCACAAACTTTCTGAGTAATCATTGATGGCTGGAATTTTAAGTTTCTTGATGTGTTTGACATATATGTGTGTGTATAATGAAATCATTGTGAGTGAAAAATACTTCAGGAATATATCAAAGGGGCCACCAAACATAAAAAATCTTTGGGTTCACATGCATGCAAAAGGAGCTTTGGGTAGATAAGAGTTGGTGAAGGCAATAGATAAGCCTAGATGCCAAAGATTTTAGGATTGTGTGCAACTCCCATTCTAAGTGGTCCAAATTTCTTTGTGATGACCCATTCACTCACATTTTGTGTACTTGGAACTGGAGAGGATCAGGATTCAGGAAATCTTTCTAATGAAAATAAAGGAAGAAAAACCTCTTATAAACTTTTGTTTTAGAAAGAGGATTGGAATCAGAATATGGATAAGGGGGGAATGGAAAAGGCTCAAAGGGCAATGCAAAGATCCAGATGGATCCATTAATTGACAAAAAATGTTCCTAATTAGATACATATTGAGAAATGTTCAATCAGATTACAATAACTTATCATGAATAATTTAAGTCCATGATTACAACATGATGAGTTCCAAACCATGTGGCACTAATAGGATAAGCATGGAACTAATCAACATTAACTAACACGCTACGTTTCTCTTTGGATCACTTTGAATTCATGTTCCCTAAAGTGACTCCAATATAGTTAAACGATATTCTTTTGCCAAAAATTTGAAGAAAGGAAAAATAGAAAATTTCACAATTAAAGGTAAATTCAACATATTAAATTCAATGTTTAATTAAAGGTTACACTCAATGTATAACCACATTGTGCTCAAAATTGAACAAATGATTACTACTTTGCTATGTAGACATTATATGTGCACAGTTTCAACAATTTAAATCATGTATGACCCACAACTTATTTGATAGGTTCAATATTTAAAGTAAGAATAACTAGTCAAAATGAAAGAATTAGATCTGGTGGTTTCTACGAGTCAATCAAATGGTTGTAATGGTTAAACAAGTAGCCAAGTATTGGATTATACTTTACATCTACAATATTATGTTTATAGTGAAAAATATGTAGATGAATGAACAAATGTCAGTACTTTGATTCCCGATAATAATATCTCACAAGCCCACAACCACCCATCTATTTTTCAAGACTTATAAATTGCTCAAAGACATTATATTGTTTTCCCAAACCCAAAACAATAGATCTTGAATAGGAAAGAGCTATTATTGAAAATAAAACCTTTAAATTCCAATTTTCAATTCCAATAAGTGTGCTTCATAAGAAGAGCTAGTGTGTCCAGAGTCCATTGTAAGCTTATGGTAGACATGGCAACATGGAAATTCACTGTGGTCTCAATTATGGATATCTCACTGAGTCTCTCTACTATGTGTGCCCTTTGCTCAAGTCTACTTCTTTCAAAAGAAAGTTCCATGATGTAGTTCATCTATATAGCTTCCCACCAACTCTTTTGGATCACTTCAAGGGTGCCAGTTCTAGTGATGATGTGTGGTGTATTTGAGGCAATATCACTATTTATCATATGCAAATTTAGTATTAAATGTTTGCCCTTCCCTATAAATATTGAATAATATACATTGAGAGGGCAACTTCAATATCACACATGGGCCAATCACAGGAGCTTTAGATCACTAGTGCACACATTGATCACTTCATAGTAATTTGTTCACAAACTCCAACACGAATTTAGTTTCACTTGATGAAGGCCAAACACAAGATAGGGATTTTCTTAAGCTTAAACATTCGGATAAAACACCTTTTAGGCCAGATAACCATGGTGTAAGGGGAGTTGCAAGGGTGAATCCCATGAAAACCCAAACATGCTAGCTGGTGGCTAAAACAATTGAAAACCCTAAAAATATGCAAATATCCATATTTTAATTCATGTTTCACTACATATAATTTGATGGCAGATATGAGATGTGTTGTGGCACATGCATGCCCTTTGTATTCCCTGTTTGTGTGAACATGTGAAAAATGGTTTTTATGATAATAAAAAAGGAGAGCACAAAGTTTCATTTGAAAAACCAAAATGTAGGGGAAGAGACTCTCAAGAGGAGATAAAAACTCTCTAGGGTTGTCAATTTTTAAGTGAGACTAATTCCCTTCATGTCTTTTCAATTTTGCAACTTGAGTACTTATTTGCATACTTCATTTCTTCCTTCTTGTGTTTTGTTTTCACATGTGTTATTGGCATTATGTTTGAGCTCATCTCTATTTATCATGTATTTTCATATGCTCTTAAAAGGTTTTTTTTTTTTTTTGTGCTCACAATTCAGGTTTTTTCCCTTCAATTTTGTCAGGTAGGTGGAACTCACGATCATCCACAAGAGGAATGAGCCAAATTTGCCTAGAGGTCAAAGAAGACAATCATAGAAACTTCTGGAATCATGCCTAGTTTTGAAGACAATCATAGAAACTTCTGGAATCATGCCTAGTTTTGAAGACAATCATAGAAACTTCTGGAGTCATGCCTAGTTTTGGCGAGCTATGAGAACTCATCAGTAGAGTTATTCGGAAAGTAACCCTGTCTTCACCCTGTCTTTGGGCCTCCTTTCACCCCCTATCCCCTCTTTCAGTTGTATACGCAAAGTATAGACATTTTGTTAATATCAGAGTATGCAATGCTGCAACTCAGTGCGAAATGCTGCAACTCAGCATTTAATGCACATGGTTAGAGAGTAATTATAGTAGTTGTACAAGTGGGAGCAGTGAAAATATATGTAGCAGCGGTGGAGGCGCTCAGGAAAAAGGAAAGACAGGATGAAACTCAGTTTACCACCAAAATTGATGGTCTTTTTAGTTTCACCCCCTCCTTGAATGCTAATGTATTTGTTTTGCTGGTTTTTTTTTAATCTCACCCTGTGTATGTCCAAACTCAGGGTTCTAGCGCTGTGTTTGTCTTACTTTACGGATAACTCTATTGTCTTTTTTTTTTAAAGGTGAAATTTCTAAAAACATTCTTCATAATGTGGCAACTTTTGTGTGAATTTTCCCAAGAATTCCTTTTTACAGTTCACAATGGATTTGTTATCATTGTCATAGTGTAAAATTTTCACCTTAAAAAAAAACATTGCTTGTGATACCCTTTTTGCATGTGATAATTTGATCAACTTGCCATCGACTCACACATGTGTCATTGTTACTTAAAAATCATATATGTGTCAAGGGCTGAAGTAATTGTGTCCATGGAAGAATTAAACTTTTTGTGACTCCATTGCACATCTATAGAACAATTAATTTCTCCCACCACTAAGACATGTTCCTATAACAAAATATCATATTAAAACCTTGGACAAAACTATATTTCAAATTGCAAAGTTGAATGAAACATGTTCAATGTTTTAAAACTTTGTGAATCAACTATGTTTGGTCAACCATCATTTCATAGATCATGATGATGCTCAATTTAGTTGCATTACCATTTGTTTATCAACCATGCAACCTTTAAAGGCACCAAATGATATGAACAATAAATTCTCAATACAACAAACCTCAAAAATTTCAAATAACAAACCACAATTTCAATATAACATTTGGAATACTAAAAATGTTTTACAACTTTCAATCATCATATTTGATCTAGCCATGTGAAGCAAATGGTCCATATCCCTTGTCATGAATTTTCAAGTTCCAAATTTGGATGTACTCCCAAAGCATGAGTTTTTGCAACACTTCGTGCTTTAGATTTTCAAATGATTTAACATATTATGAAAAAACAATTTCATTTTCACTATACAATCCTAATATATAATAGAAGTTTTCAATGACATGAAGACTTATGAATTTCGATAAGATTTCACCCCTCAAAACTCACTATGAAGATATACTAACATGAACCCTTGGCATGAAAAATGATGAAATTTCCCAAAAACAAATTGTGAAGGAAACTAAAAAATCTTTGAAAATATTTTTTTCAAAAGGTATTTGTTTAATTAAATAAATATTCCATATACATGTGTTGAAGTTGCCTTTGAACTATGATCTTATGTAACTTGGGGGTGAAAGCATAATTAGGCGGATAATTTGAATTGTCACAATTGTAGTTTTTGCAAATTGCAAATGAATTTAAAGTGTAAAGTCATATTCAATATTAACATTGTCACATATTTTTAAAATCACCTACCAATAGAATTTAATGGGCATCATTTTTAAAACTGTGGATGTGTTTTTTAAAAAGAATGGACTTTTGAAATGATGACATTACATTTGTTGTGTAGAGAAAATGAAAACTATGAATTCAAGAAATATGTCATAATAGTGTCAAAAAGGAAAAATAAGGCCACTATCGAATGAGTAAATTAAAAGTAAGATGCATTGAAACTTGCTTAATACAATTTTTTTTCAATTTTAGAAATTTGAAATGCCATATTTTTGTCATATTTTATCATTTTTATTCCTATTTCGCATTGAAATTTCCAAGCTTTCACTTGGATGTTTTTTACCAATCACATGTTTTAAAATATTTATAAAGTTGGCTACCAATATTTGTGGCAAAAAACATAGGGGATAATTATAGGATTTATAGTTTGATAATTATTATAATTGTAAGAGCTTTAACTAATGTATGATGTGAACTTTTCAAAATGTCAAAAGTGAACCACCTATGCTTTCACCCATTAAGATTTTTGAAATACATTATTAAACCCATGTAATATCTTCAAATTTGAAACTAAATCCAAAAGTCAAATAACTGAATGCATTAATTGATAAAGTTTGGAAAACTATACAAGTTGTGAATTTTAGTTATACATTTTCAGAGATGAAATTCATTTGGGTATTAGAATTTTTTTAAATATTTTAATGAAAAGATTATACTTGAAATTATGGCCCAAATTAAATTGTTAAAATTCATGTAACAAGATATCAAAGCAATAAAACATGTCTTTAAATAACTTTAGACTAAAATTAACAATAGACTATTTGGAGGTTGGAAAAATGGAAAAGAAACTTTGATTTGGGGGCCACCAGATGAATGCAAAAAATAGATAAATGAAAAAGGTTTTGTTTTAGTAGATGACCGAACAAATAGATGTTAACAATGTTTCAAGCCCCAAATTCAATAGAAAACTTGACCCCAACCACCAAGTTTAAAATATTCAAGATAAGATACTCTAGTCTAGAATTAATTAAACATATAATATAACCTATGGACAAAAACAATAGCTTTTTTTGTGCCAACACGTATGCATTCGTAATAGTTGATGATGTAATTCTTGCTAGGTATTTAAATGCACTAATTGTTAAGGGTTTGAGAACCTAAAGATTTAAGTTCTTACATCTATTGAAGTTTGTTAAAGAGTTACCCAAACCTTTCATAAATTGTCCTTGAGTGATGGGAATGACCAAAAGGGCTTAAGAACTTTGATTTTTAAAATGTTAAATGCATGTTTTCATCTTTTTTGACAACAAATCTTGCAACTATTCTTGCATTTTTTAGTGTTTTTGTTTTGTGCTACACCACATGGTAGACCCAATGATCAACAAAGATCTTGAAGTTTTCCAAACACTCTTTTATTTCAACCTTTGATCTCTAACATGAAAAGCCTAAAATTTTCAAGTTATGGGTTTTTACGTGTATATGTTTAACCATGTATACACTTGGGGTTACCAATAATTTTTAATGGAAGCATAGGAAATGTACATTGGATGCATAAGTTGGTAATTATCAAAATGCAAAAAAAAAACTAGTGTTAAAAATGGACTTTCACATTTCCAAAATGAATCACCTAATTGTACTTTCACTTTCGATTACAATAATTTGAATTTGTTTCTTATTAGGTTGAAATGTGGTTTGGAGTTAGGACTAGAGGAAGAAGAAAATGCCCAATGTACCTTATTGCAAAATTGAATTTTTTTTCCCCCTTTCTTGTGCCTTTTTAAATATAAATCCCAAAATAACAACTAGTAGAAAAAAGCACTAAGAGCTACAAGTCCTTGCACAAATGCATGATATGGGACAAAATTATAATGACAATAGAAAGCAAAAGCCAAAATACACAACATTTATACCTATCAAACATAACCTTTTTATAATTCAAACAAAACACATATATTTATTGCCTCTACACCCTTTTTTTTCACCTTCATGATTGGATCTAAGTGAAAAACCAATAGCAAAACAACAAAGCATGTTCATAAATGGGTCAATTAGTTTTGAGGGGGTGTTTCATCCCAATATTCATTGATGGAAAATCTTTGAAACCCCAATAATGAGTTGGAGGGCAATGGGCTTTAAATCTAAGCAAAATAGAAATGGGAACTTGCAAAGCCACTCTTTGTATATTTTATGAAGCACTTGAGGTTCAAAGTGTATGTTTTAGTATATTATGAAATAATGGAGTATTGAAATTTTATTATATTAAAATAAAAATATATTCTCGACATATTTTGGGTATATTTCCATAATGAATTATAGGAACATTACTTATATTTCAAGAATATATTATAAATTTCTAATGAATTTATTGGATCTTATAATTTTTTGCATGTTGTTTGGAAAAAAATGGAAGTAACCTCCTTAGGAATGTAAACTAAAGGACAATTTGATGTGATGTTCTCAAAACAATGACTTATGATAATGACAAAACTAAAAGAATGTGAATCATGAATCATGAGTTTGTTGAATCAGTATAATTAGGCTTTGAAGGTTCAAATTCTATAAATTGTACCAAAAATGTTATAGCACCATCACCTTTTTGTACTTTGTACTAGTCATGTTTCACTATCAACATGGACACAATTGGATGATATTGATGTCTATATATATGTGTGTGTGTGTGTGTGTGCTTGATTAAATTGTCATATTTCAAAACATTTTATTGCTCTATTAATGTGTATGGGAATCAAAATATAAGATATAATTAAAGCTTGTGTTCAAGATTGCTTACATTTTTTCTTGCATGGTACACATTAAAAATTTTGAACCTTTTAATAATGGATGAAATACTAATGCAAGAGCTTACAATTGATGATATTGGTTGAAGTGTTAAATATTTGGGATTCAAAAATGCCTTCATCAAATCACACATAAAGAGTTGCATAACATCCTTTCTTGGCAAAAGTATCCTCATGTGGTACCACTAGTAGGAACAACCTCAAAAAACTCCTTAAGACACAAATTTAGCCAAATAATATTCTTAACTGTTCAAATTATTATTTTTTACAACTATTAATTATTTTTTCATGTTTATCATTACATGCCAAAATATATCAATGTAAGTAGGAAATTAAATAATGAATTAAATTAAATATTGAAATTAAATACATTTGTACATTGTAATGAATTCCATTATGAATTTAGATTATCACATATTAAGGTTATAATGCACAAGATAAAAAATACATTTTTGTTTAAATTGTTTGCAATAACATCACTTGTAACCACATGAGGTGGTGAACGAATGGTGAAAGGCATTGGATTGTGGCTTAGAAGTTGAGGGTTCAATTGATCATGATTTACATGATTAAAAACATCTAAATGATGTGGCAAGGAATACTAATAAAAATAAATACACATACATGATTCATATGTGTGTTGATCCATCAACGATGTATCAACAATCATCCAAAAAAACCCTAAATTAAACCTTGTGTTTTTTTAGTGTCAAGTCACAAGTCAAAGGCCATAAGATGTTGGACACATCCATAGTTTGATAATAAAAACCTAATTGCAAGTCATGGGTTCAACACATTACAATGACCTACCAAAAATTTGAAAAACGTTGCTTTAATTATTTTATATTAGAGGAATAATAATTGTCTATGTCATAGAATCAATTTAATTAATAACATCATTAATTTTTAGGATAATAATTCATCAAATCAATTAACTCAAGGTTTTAGTCAAAATTTTGGCATAAAATATTAGTTTATTCTAATTAAGGCCAAAAGAATAACCAATTGAAAACCATGTTTTGTGGTAGTGGTGGAGATTAAGGTACAATTTTCTCTCTTGTGACATCTTATAGTTGTGACTTACATGACTAAAGTTAACATGATATATATATATATATATAAGGTGGAATGATGAGTTGTGGGCCTAATGATGGAGTGTCAAAATATAAATAGGAAAGTGTTTTCATTGTTTATAAAAATTCTAAAGTTTTTCTAGGAGTCAAATCATAGGTCCTATGAGAGTGAAATGACCCATCAACCATATGATGTACATATTAAAGATATGGTTTAATTATTAAATATTTTTGAATTATTTTAAAAGTATAACCATGTCAATTAGTAGTACTTGACATTTTAGTAAACCATGGACATAACACATTGGAACCAAACAATCATGATATGTCACCATGCACATGATGTGTTAGCATATATGTTGATCATCATAAATTACAAGTATTTTTGGACTAAGGAAAAAATTATCCAAAATCATTGTATTCTCACTCAAAAAAGATAATGAAAAATACAAGATTTATAGTATTGTCCTACTAAAGACCATTTGGTATGTCACATGTTGAAGATGGCTTGGTATGGCCTAAACTTATATAAAGATCTATCATCATTTTTGAAATAAAAATCACAATATTTTAACCCAATCAAATTGGATGTTTAACCATTTTATGATACATTTTGTGGTACTTGTCATTCAACTTGGAAATGTACTTGAATTGATCTACTTGATTTAGTGCTTTCACCCCATGACCATACATAAAAAGTTCATGATCCAAAATTTCAAGCACTCCTTGATTGTAATGCATTCGCGTGTTTTATCAACAAAGATTTGGGGTGGCAACATAAGTTGACAAGCTATAAACATGATAAAGTAAGCAAACTGAGTGGACTTGATGTTTTTTGGAAATTAGCCATGAATTAAGCTTTCATCTATTGAATGCAAAAGTATTATATATTCCAATGATCAATAAGAGGACATTCTTTTATTTTGTTGCAATGGAACCACATGTTTAATTTGTATTTAAGTAATTATTTTTGGAGATGCAAGTAGATGAAAGGAGATGTCCTATTTTTGAAAATCAGGTTTTTAAATTATATGAAAATAGGGCTTAACTAGAGCTTTGGTAGTTTCAAGTTGATAAGAATTCCAAATATAGTAATATATAAGTTTTGAATATTACATAGTCATATTCTACTAAAGGTCTATTATAAAATTATGTTTTGTATGTTGGATAACCAACCATTTTAAAATGTACTTGTAATCCACTTTTATTATATTAAACATCCTCAAACTTTGCATTTAATTGAATCAATGAAAGGTTTGATAGTTTCATGGTGAAACTAAAAGAGGTTTTGAACCCTATGTTTTATGTTTATGTCAAAATGAAACTACTTTTTAGATTGGATTTAATTGGGATCATTTTTTTGGCATGCCAAAATTTCACCAAAAAGAAAGATTCAAAATTTTAGAATTAATTCCTTTGGAGGTTTTTGATTCCCAAAATTGAGAAAAATACATTTAATTTTCAAATTTTTGCTAAAAATATAGAAAATTATTTAAATATTTTAACATAATGTTTAGTTAGTACCTAGATTTGGCTAAAAATTCCTAGGCATAATCACTACATTTTCTACATCTTCCTATGGATTATCCCCAGTTTGGTTGCAATCACTATTGGGCCACAAAACAACAACATTGGCTTCAATGTCATTTCATTTCAATCATCACTGGGAACTAGTGTAGCTTATGCCATTGGCCCAAGTGTGAACACATTGAACACCCAACTTATTTTTCCTTCCAAACCCAATTTTTGCAATTTGTTTGAATTTCTAGCAACAAAAGTCACTCAAAAATCAATATCTTTGACACGTTAGTATTGAAAATTGTGAAATAAACTCTAATAAATTTGACTCACCAAGGGTTTTCCAACAACACCAAGAGTGCTTCCAAATTCCAATGTAGCATTTAGTTTTGATTTGATTTAGTTTTCATTGAGAAAATGGTTCAATAATCTATAACTTCCACACTATAGTTCCAAACAATGTCAAACAAATTTGATGCAACCCTACTCATTGAAAGCTTTGCGAAGATATTGATGAAGATCTTGCAAAGGGGTTTAAAATGAGTTCATTTGAAATCCCAAGTTTCTAGCTACTGCTCCAATCCTATTTGTCAAAATATATTTGAGTTATGAATCCATTATGGTGAATTGGATGAGTTCACCATGTTCTTTTGATTTGTAGGCTTCTTAATCAATTGGATCATCCAAAGATGTACACAAAGATGAACATACATAACATCCATAATTTGGTGTGTCCAAAAAGGTACTAAGTGGAACAATCATTTAAAATATGTTTGAACTTTAGATACCTTTGGCATTTTCAATACTCTTGTTTTTAAAAAATTAGAATGAATGACATAGTAGTAAATATGTGAAAAACTATGTGCTTAATTTGTTACATTAATGCCATCTTATTTTCTTAAAGAATACAAAAGTTCATGAAAATCATGTACAACTATTTTTGAGAAACTAAAAGAAATTGAACTTTGGAAAAATGTGAATTTCACATATTGAGATGCCATAATACATTTTAACATATCAATTATAATGAATCATTTGCATGGACCTTCATTCAAACCATTAAGAGTTGGGCTACCATGTTTTCATTTGTGAATCATGATGTTTGATGTTTTTTCAAATTATTAATTTTTAACAATGCTATCAATAGCTTGATACAAGATAACATAGGTCCTTCCAAATATTTTGATGTAGAAGAATAAACTTTAGAATGGCAACCCAAATCTAGAAGTGTGTTTCAATCCTTGAAGGCTCCATTCATAGCATTTTCAAATATATTAATTCTTAAAATTTCCAAATCATTTATCTTGGAGACCAATGTTTCTAACTATCATGAAAAGATGTCCTCTCACAACTTGGAAATGTTGCACTTCCCCATCTCAAAATTCTCTTTCTTCCCAAAAATCAACTATTTGAAATTCATGATAAAAATACATATAGAAACTATTGTTGATGGGTTTCAAGAGTAGCATGATTTATATAGAAGACTTTGACATGAAACATTGAAATTGTTAAAAATTCACAATATGATAATATGCAATATTTCATGCTTGTTCAAGTTTTGAAATGTCATCATTGCCCAAGCCCAATGGACCTTGTCACCTTTTCACTTCTGGTTTGTTTTAGCACATATTAGATCTAGGTGACAACAAGGAAAACCATATTACACTTTATCTTGTTTGTATCTCATACCCAGTTAAAGCCTTCATAAAATGACATGATGTCATTTTTCAGCTCATGTACATGATGCATTGTTGAAAATTCTGAATGAAAAGTCTCTTCTTAAACACATTCATGTTCATACAAAATTTTGATGAGAGATTCTTTTGTTATCACCATGAAATGCCATTTGGAAAATCTTACCAAAATTTTGTTCAAGTTCAATTTTTTTTATTCATGTATTGTGAGTAAAATCTTTAATTTAGTTGTTCACTAGTGTGGCCTATGCCGTTGGCACAAGTGGTACCATCTCCTCAACTGATTTTTTCTTTTTTTGGATTTATTTGAATTTTCAGTGGCACAAATCACATGAAAATCAATATCTCCCACATTCTGAATCCAAATCTTATCAAATCAATTCCATTAAATCCTATTCATCAAGATCTTTTGAACAACACCAAAGCCATATTTCAATTCCTTTGAAATTTTCAGCTATGATTTAATTTTCAGTAAATAAATCATTCAATATTCAAGAATTTTTGCACTACAAGTCCAAACATCATGGAACCAAGCCCATGCACCCCTCCTCATCGAGAACTTTCCAAAGACACCAAGAACACGATCTAAAGCATCCTAGTTTGGTGGATCTCATAATTGCAAAACAAAATAAAACAAAACAAACTATACCTTCCTTCATACACAGATGATGTTTGTGTGGAAAAACTCATTATTTTAAGATTTGAATATTGTTGCACATTTTTTGTGTGAGTAAATTTTGCCAATTGGTGACAAAATTTAAAAAGGGGGCTAAAATAGTACAAAGGATTTTTTTGGGGAAAAATCTCCCCAAAGTCATCATATTTTTAGGGGAGAAAAAGAGTTAAAATCTTAATATATAGACCATATAGGTTCTTGCATGCCAATAATTTCAAACAGATTCTATTTTTCTCCTAGTAAATATCCAAATTAGGCTAAGTACTCTTGTGGATGATTGCCAATCCAGCTACCTCACATGATTGAAAATAGAACTGATGATCAGGCAATGGATTATAATTAAAGCATCCCCAATTTATGGCTTGACTTGGGTGTCATTTTCTGTTTGTGTATTTCATGTGGGTGGGGCAATTATATATGTGTGGTGTTGATGGTGTTGTGTGCTTGGAATAATGACGATCTTTTAATTAGTTGATAAACAACTAAATACAAAAATATTGGTACTACTTCAGGAAGAGTGTGATCAAACAGTTGGTCCTTTGATGATGATGATAGCTTTCATCACACATGGTCATCCATTGTGCTTTTGCAACTTGTTTAAAGACCTTCTCAACAATATTTAGTCAACAGAGTTATGTGTAAAGTAACCCTGTCTTTGGGCCTCCTTTCACCGCCCCCTATCACCTCTTTCCAGCGGTATCCGCAAAGTAAAGACATTTGATTAAATCTCAGTATGAAATGCTGAAACTCACCATTTAATGCACAAGGATCGAGATTAATTATAGTAGTTGTACAAGTAGGAGCAGTGAAAATATATGTAGCAGCAGTGGAGGCGCTCAGGAAAAAGGAAAGACAGGATGAAACTCAGTTCACTACCAAAATTGATGCGTTTTTTGAGTTTCATCCCCGGTTGAATGCTCATGTACTTTTTTTTTGCAGGTTTTTTTGAATCCCACCCTGGGTATGGTATGACCAAACTCAAGGTTCTCGTGCTGTGTTTTTTTCTTCCTTTTTACGGATAACTCTATTATTGTCCTTTTGTATCTTCTTCTGGCAGTGTTGGTGTCAAAGTATTGCATCAAACTTAAGTTGTGTGACAATTTTCTCTTTGGGTTTCTTCACAAGCTTGGAATGAGTTTCACATTTGCTTTTCTCCATGTATTCACAGATTTTTTGTGTTGCTGCCCAGAACTCCTTTGGAGTTAGAAAGTTATTTCCTCCCCCTGAACACTGCCATTAATCCAACTGAAAACTCTTCATATTCGCAGCTCAAATTTTGTTGGTGGAATTTTATCGAAAATAGTCTAATTGCACAACAAATTGTTGAAAGTTTTGGACTAGGATTTGTTTTCAAATGTCTGAACTGCCTGAAATTAGAGATTGTACCCTAAAACATTCCACCAGAGAGATGATCTTGTAATAATCTTGCATTACAAATAGTAATCCCTGGGTTTTTCTAGTTGAGATTTAGTAGACATGGCCATTTATATTGTCAGCAACCCCGTATATGGTATGCACATTTGAGGTAAAAAATTTGGTTTGAACATTTGAGCTCAGGTTGCAGTGAAGGTTTTTTTTCTTTTCTTTTCAATTTTTTGAAATAATTTAGTAGGGAAGGGTAGTCAGTATATTTTACTTCCTTGTGTAAACCCTAAATCATTTGGGCAGATGAATGCTGTGCTTAACAAATTTTGTAAAGCACCGGGCAGTAAATTCTAGTGTATTTCCAGGTCACATTACAAAGCATAAATTTTTTGTGGGGCATTTCAGAAAATGAAATGCACGGATGATGCTCGCATGTCCCACTATTCAAATTGCCGCACATCGTTTTTTCTTCTGTTTTTCTGGTGATACCCTGCAGGTACCTGCCAGATACCTGTCAAGTATCACAAGAAAATGAATATAAATGATTATTTTTCTGTTGCAAGCACTTTACATCGGGTAATGCTTTTAGAGCACAATGTTCCCAAAATAAGCGTCCCTCAGCTCCGCCTTGGGGGGGGGGGGGGGGGGGGCACTTATGTTAGGAACGCCACACTCCTTGGGCATTACCCTACATGTAAAGCATCGGCACTACTTTTTCCTTTGTATTTTCAGGTCACTCCCTACCCTGAATTTGTCATGTCTGACTTCCCTCACACTTACTTGAGACTTACCTTTGTTTTACGAGATCTTATGAAATTCTGAAAGGCCTAATACAACTTGTCTTGAGCCTTTTGAATTGAGCCTTCTGAATTTCGAAAGAAAGATCCAATCTTATGATTAGTCACTTCAATAAAACAAGGAAAAATATCGTTGCTTTAAGCAGCAGGGAAAGGTCCCACTATCGGGGCCTTCTGAATTTTTGACCTTCCTCAACCTACTGGTCTTGGGATTTCAACTCTGGAAGGTCCTCCCCCATAGCAGGACCTTCTCCTACACAAAAAGTAAAATCACTGACCAAAGACAAATGAATGAATTTTTCATGGTGAAATGGAGAACAATTGGAAATTAAGATAAAACCTAACTACAAAACCATGCATTTGGTGTTCCATACAACAAACACACCCTGCACACTTACTTTGGGTTACTTATCCCCACCTGAATCCAATGAGTATGTCTGGACATTTGTACATGCATTCTCCCAAAATAAATAGCTGTAACAAACTCAAAAGCACTGCACTTTCCACGCCAGTTGGAGCAACTCCCATGCCTTCAGTAAGTTGGTGGTGACTGCTCATTTGTTGGCTAGTTGCTTCCTGAACTTTGTTGCTTCAAGAGGTGGTGGTGGTGGTGGAGGTGGTGGTGGTGGTTTCTCAGTACGGTTTCGTAGGTGGCCCTTTAGTATCAATGTAGTTTGTGATAGTCTCTCTCACTCTTGGTGACTTTAGAGGACGTCCAAGTTCTTGGACGGCAGATTGTTGTGCTAAAGCCAGCTTCATAGCCCCCATCATGCACACGACAAGCAAGCAAGCAAGCAAAAAGGTCAAGAGTCAAGACGTGATGGTCAGGGGATCAGCTGCTTGCATGCATATAAAGTAGCCTCTTCTTGTTTGTCTTTGTTGCTGCTTCCAACTTCGCTGCACCTCATCCTTCTAAGTCACCTAATTGCTAGTACAAGGGGCCAATTCCCCATGGAGATTCTTTCTAACAAAAACCCATTCTTAACAAAACTGAATCTGTACCCTTACTTCTCCTCCCTCTGTCTAATTAGTCCACTTTTGCACTAAGGTGTCAGATTGTAACTCATGTCACTTAAGTCATTTCACTTAAGAGTAATTGACTCCCATGTCTCACAAACACAAAATAAACTGAACCCTTTGATTTATTGGTAGAGTTGCAGGCAAGTGCTTTAGCTAGTAAGTAGACTTAGGGTGACTTTAGATGAGGATCCAAGGTCCAGGGACAAATGAATTCAAGCAATCTTATTTGTTGAAAGCTTTAAATTGGTCCTGATGCCTTCAGATGAGGGACCAACACCAAAAAGTGGCAAATTGAAGCTAAACCTACATGGCACCTGTTTTGAGGGAAGATCAATTGGTTCAAACCAAAAAACAGTGCTAAAAGGAGAGCTCCTTATTTTTGGAGAACTAAGTAAGAATGAGGCTAGGGACCAAGGTACTCTAGTCCAACTCAAGGATTCAATCTGCTTCAAATCAGTCCAAATTAGTTCCTAGGAAATTGGACCCTGGACCATCCTCTAAAGTGGGCCTTAGGCACAATCCCTCCATGATTAGGGTTGCCAAAAAGACATCCCTCTACTGGGGACGTCCGTTTGGCAACCCTCCAAAAAGGTTTTTTTTTCTAATGTTCTTTTTTAAAACCTAAATTGTTATTATTTTTGTTCAGGTGAAGGTCCAAACTCACCCTAAAGGAAGATGGGGAACAAGGATGACAATAGTAACTTACCAAGAATTTGATGTGGTGATGGGAACAATTATGGGAACACTTGTGGCTCATTTGTTCCTTTGGCATGCTTGTCGCTCAACTTGTCACCTCCAACATCCATTTGCTGCCCCCCCCATTGTCCACCCTATTGTCGCCATTCTTCTTTGCCATGGCCAAACAACTATTGAAAGAAAAGAAATAATCATGTCCTTGTTATCAACATATTATCCTTGTTGCTAGTTTGGTAACCAAGGAAAATTTAACCACACCATCCATCTTGGTGCCCCTACCACGACATATCCTCACCTCTTGTCATCCCCCATTGTCCCATGCCATCTTTAATCATCACCTCATTGTTCCCTATAATTTTCATCATCTCTTGCGTTCTTCTGTCCTTGCCCCCACCATCCTTCAACATCAAACGTCATCACCATGCCACCTTTATAAGGTATCATATCCATATTAACTCATATGTTTGCAACTTGTGTTCAAATCTTTCCACTATTGCACCATAGTAAAAATGATTTGTAATTGCATATTCGATTACAACATGGTCTTAAATTGTAGATGCAACTACAACTTGCAACAATTGTTGATTTGGATGAAAATGAAACTAAAAATGCATTCATAGCATTCACAATTGACGGGATCCAACATTAGATGAAAATTTAGTTGCTTTAATGATTGGAAATGTGATTCATAAGTGATTACACAACATTTGCATCATGTTGAATTAGAATTATGATTATATATAATAGTTGCAAGTGTACATGTGTTAATGGCTAGCTAATGCATGCAATATGACATGTCACCTTAAGTAGCTTATGTAATTTAGGGAGCTCCTAGGTAGCTTAGGTAGTACTTAAATTCCCCAGAGAACTTAAGCATTTCCTAGGTACACATGTAGGCACCTTATTAAGATAGGTAGCTCCTACTATGTAGTTTCAATAGTTCAAGCAACCCCTATAACTACCCCAAATAACTTAAACAACCTCTACACAACTTAGGTAGCCCATAGGTACACCTCTATGTAACCTATAGTAGTACAAAACCATGGTTTTTATGTTAGTTTGCTTTTACTAAATTCAATCAAATTTTTAGTCATAATGGACAATGGACAATTTTGGCTATATTACTAAAAACAAACCAATCATTTATGCCATAAGCTTGATTGAGTTCAAATGACTAAGATGTATTATTTGATTTGTTAAAAAAAAGTCAAGTCAATTTAATATCTTATATGGCCAGATAAATAAATAAATAGATAAACATAAATATTATTATTTTTGAAAAAATGTCATAGGTATGATTTGTCAAACAATCACAAGTTTATTGAATTTATTGTTGGATTGGATTATTCACAAGAACATAAATAAATAAAATTATAATTGGATTGCCAATAACTATTAAATTCATGTTAAGTTCTCCAAATGGTTTTCATTTTTTTAAACCAGTATAGTGTGGCCACATGTCATTTTTTTGCATATGACACAAGAAATAATCAAACCTTCCACCTTTTCAACCATCCAACCTAACACAACATCATGTGGTGAAAAATATTGACATCCAAATACATATAAACATTTTAAATATGTATTTCAAAAAGTCAAATGTAATATTTTAAATTATGTATTTGGACTATAAATTCAAATGTAACGTCTTTAATGACATGTAATTTTCAAATTCTGAATTTCACAAACACATCCAATTTCTAAAAAAATTCAAATTTTATGTGTGAAAAAATTACATATTAATTAGAATTGAAATTGGCAAGAAATTCAAATATGATATTTTATTTTGAAATTTTTAATCTCATAATGACATATAATTTAGTATTTTTCAATGTTTCAAATGCCAATTTTTTTAATAATGAAATAGATTGAAAATGTCTTTAATCGGTTAAAGCATGGTAAAATATACAAAAAAAGTTGAAAAAATATCAAATTTAAAAAGAGTTAGTTTTTCACAAAAGTATAAGAAAGTAGATTCAAATTTTACTTAAATTTGATTTTGAAACTATTGAGCCCTCAATTGAGTTTGTTGTAAATCAACTACAAAATTTCAAAACCTTTGAAATAATACAAGTAGGGAATTAGTACGTTTGAAATTAATTGGTCAATATGGTGTTCAAACCTACTTTTTCATTAGAAATTTAATGAAATATACATGTATGAAGTTATAGCATAAAGATCATTGTATGTTCAAAGGCATGACCAAAAACCAATCTATTTTCTCTTTGGTATAATATACTTGACAAATAGTTGAATTGAATCTTACAATGCAGAAAGCAGGTTTTAAAAGCTACTTGCATTTTAAAAAGTCTACTTGAAACCTACTTTTACAATGCAATATTTTTAAATTAATGCATAACAATGAAGAAATATCTTGTTATTTATCATTCAACTAAAAAGATTGAATGTATAACAATTTTGTGATGTGTTTTGGTCTTATTTTTTGTTCACTTGATGAGTAGACTAGCAAAGTACTTTTAGTTGTACACTTTACTATGTTTTCACCCTAATGTCATTATTATTATTATTTTATACTTATGCCTAAAAAATCATTTGTTATTGAATTTTAAGTGCAAGTTTTTTTTTATCAAAACTCAATATTTTGTACACTTTAAAGTCTAAACCATATTCGTTACATCATATTCATTGAGGTCATTCCAACAACACTAAGTGTGTGCCCAAACTCTTTTAGCCAAAGTGTGAAATCCAACTTTCATTATCACTAAAAATTGAGATTTCGTTTGTTAGTAAATTTCTAATGACAAACATAATTTACTCAAAATTCAACATTTTATGGACCTTAAGTCTAAAAATTACAAAACCACCTCCATTAAATCCTACTCATTGAGAGATTTCCAAAAACAACAAAAGTTTACTGCAAATATTTAGCCTAAGATTGAAATTAGAATTTCAATTTAACTAAATTTTGATTTTTTCATTTGTTATTCAATTTTTAGATGTAAAATTATTCAAAATTTAATGTCTCTTGCACCTTAAATCCAAAATTATGAAACTACCACTAGAAAAATCTACTCATTGAGGGCTTTCCAACAACACCAAGAACATACTCAAAAAATTTAGCCTAAGTTTGATTTCCAATTTTCATTTTCATTAAGAACTTGATTTTCATTTATTATTTAACTTTTGCAGAAAAAAATTATTCAAGATTTTATACTTCCTATTGATCATTGAAAGCTTTCAAAAAATATCAACAACATGCCCCAATTGCCCCAATTTCTTAAAAAATACTCATTGGTATTAAGAGCATGATAAAAGGTGCCATGGTTTAAGAGGTCTTAATGTGAGATTTTCAAAAAAAAATCCTTTATTTAATAATATGATTATTATAAATATCAATTAAACATGAAAACCATACTATATTTTCAAAAAAAATAGTAATTAAAGTTTTTTTAAAAAAGTTATATACATTAAAAAAAATTCAATGTTACTGCATCATCAAAAGTAGCACTATGATTACAAGGTGTCATATTGGATGACTAATTTCAATCTCATTAATCATAGTAGTCAAACCAGATAATTCCAAATAGGTGCCACATATGCCACATGTATAATATAATGTCTAATTTGATTAGATATTTTAAAACATTTAGTCATAACAAACATACTTAATTTTGATGTTACTCAAATTAGACACAATTAATCATTTCATATTAATAATTTTAACTCTATAATCAATTTAATCACAACTAGACTAACAAAAAAACCATGTTTTGTAAAAGTGTTGGGAAACTTAGGTAGCCCTTAAGTAGCCAATCAACTTTTAAATAGGCCCTAATTAAACCCCTAGGTGCCCTAATTAATTTAGGTAGCCCTCAACTAGTTTAGGCAACCCCTAGTTAGGCTCATTGGTACTTTTGATAGTGTCGACAACCTTTGCGTAGACCCCTAGGTGCCCTAATTTGTCTAGGTAACTTTTAAGTAACCTAAGTAACCTAGGTAGCCCCTAGGTAACATTAAGGTACCTTTAGGTACCCTAAGTAGTCTAGGTAACTTTGAAATACCCTAAGTAACCTAGGTAACCCTAAGGTACCTTTAGGTACTCTAAATAGCCTAGGTAGCTCCTAGGTAAGCCCCTATGTACCCTAGGGAGACTAGACAACCCCTTGGTAACCCCTAGGTAGCCCAACAATCCTTAGGTAGTTTTTAAATAATTTATTTAGCCTAGGTAGCCCCTAGGTAAGCCCTTATGTACCTTAAGGAAACTAGACAACCCCTTGGTAACCCCTAGATAGCCCAACAATCCCTAGGTAATCTTTAAGTAATTTATTTAGCCTAGGTAGCCCCTAGATACCTTAGGTAGCCTAAGCAACCCCTTGGTAACCCTAGGTAGCCTATCAACTCCTATGTAGCCCCTAAATAACCTAGTTAGCCTAGGTAGGACCTTAGGTACCTTAGGAAACCCCTAGATAGGCCTTAGATACCCTAAGTAACTTACATAGCCTAGGGTAGATTGAATACATCACTTAGGTTTGAAAAAATGTTTATCAAAATGTAGATCCATTTCATATTACATAAAATGAAGTTGGTGCAATGGTAAGCACTTACTCTTCAATGTGGAGGTGAAGGGATCAAATATTTATTATTGCAACCCATTTACCCTAGTCTAGTCTAGATAATTTAGGTTCCTAATATAGGTCAAGATTTTAAACCTAAGCCACCTAGGCTTTAGTTTAGCCCATGTTTTAACCAAGGATAGACCACCCAACCTAGTAGGCACCCTAGGCTAGGTGGCTTAGCGTAAGCCAACCTAGGTAAACTTTGTAATGCCATTTGTTCAACTTGGAACTTGTCACATGTCAACATTTTAGTGGTCAAAAAACTCCCCACATTTCCATATTTTAGTTGTAAAATTGATCACAAATGATCATGCCATGTAAACAAATGTAATTACAATTTTTAGTCGTAAAACTAGTCGTAATTGATCTTGCAATGTAAGCTAGATGTCAATTGGATGAAAAGTGGGTATAAGTTGTGCCTCAATTTGATTGCCATTTTGACTTGGTGCCACATAATTTTTTTGTGATTAAAATTTTATGTGATTTGTTTAAAGATTAAAATGATTAGAGGAATTTGCAATCACATGTATCATTCATACTTGGAAAACCAATTATTAATATGAAAATTATTTGTAATGTATCCCCATCTTATCACTAACCTTGCCACTATCCCAATTGTCACTTCACCTAGCACCATCCCCCATCATCCACATTGTCATGTCAACACTTTCCCATTATAATCTAGGTTGGACTAAAATGCACCATTATATTCAAAAAAAATTATTATGTCCTAGGAATCGTTTTTCTAAAGAATTTTTTTATATAGCCTAAGTTGTGATCATCCTTAGGAAGATTTAGCATATATATATATAATATGAAGTTCAAATTTGTTTTATCAAGTTTTTAAATTTATTGATTTGATGCACTATAGAAATAAGATCTTTATTATTATTTCTCATTTCCAACAATGGAAACCTTCGAAAATCATTTCATTACCATATTATTCATTTTTAATATATATTTTCTTTCAAAAAAATTTAGTAAAAAAAGCTAGTTGTAGGATATATTTTAGGATGTGGGGATCACAACCCTACCCTCTATCAACTCACAATTAATACCTTGGAATCATTTAGGGCCACAATGAAAGAACACCCACCATCAAACCATTTGGATGGATGGTGGTTAGATAGGAAGTTTTTTATTCATTGGGCTCCCATCCTACAACTACCCAACATAGTGAACACAGTTCTTGTTGTATTTTTTATATTAAAAATTTAGCTTTTATATTGTACCTAACAATCTTTAGACATTTGCATCTACTTACCTATTCACCACTTACACAATGTTGTCGTTGAAAGATGAAAATTGTCACAATAGTAATAACTTGGTATTATCTTGTCCAAAACTTGCCTTTGAGTTATTCCCCATATTGTCAACAAGGTCCATAAAGTCAAATGTTTTGGAATAACTTCATTTTGTTAGAAACACATATCATGTTAATTTACATGTGAAGGATCAAGTTGAAATATTTAGGGGTAAGGTTTTGGTAATACTTTCATTCTTTTACAAACCATAATTGTCAATGATAGTGAGAATAATATATATATATATAATTTTCTTGCACACCAAAATTTTCATTGAAAGTGGCATTGCAATACTTCATTTTTTGTATGAAAATGGATGCAATATCTTCAAAATTATTTTTCATGAATATTTATTTTGAATGGGAATGAGGTCTACAATATCTTCATTTGGCATGGGTCTACATGGATGCAAGCATTCAATCATGAGCCACACTCACCCCTTTAGGCCACTACTTTTTTTCAAGAATATTTTTGACAGTTTTTAAGAAAAATCTTTTAACTTTATTTTTTAAATGTCATTTATTATATTATCTTAAAATTTATATTACCCCCCCCCCCTCCCAAGTAGGCAAATATTAAAATTTCTTTAAAATACCTAGATATACCTTTTACATTGTAAAAATAGTGGTTGCAACTATTTATAAAGTCCTTTTGGGTTTTAAATTCTTTGAATTTCAAACTTTAAAAATATGTACATCAATATATTGCAATATATTCTCCTAGTGAAAAAATTGGATTAAAATGGAACATTTTGGTTCAAGGGACTCCTTGGTTTTGCTTGGATGATATTAAGAGAATGTATAGATATTGATGAGGACATTTTGGAAAATGACAAGGGACAACAAGAGAACATGGAGAATGGCAAGGTGATAATACAAAATTTGGAAAATGACAAAAAGGAATAATGATGTTATGAGTCACAACAAGTGACAACAAATAATAATCAAGGAATATGGGTTGATAATGGGGAATTGTAAGTTAAGGATTGGGAATGGTGCTCTAAGCACGTGATGGGGAATGATGATGGATGATGGGTTGATGATAAAAAATGGAAAATAACAATAGGTTGATTATGGGAAACAAAATGTTAATGCTAGGGAATAATTGATTGATGAAAAGGAATGGTGGAGAATAACTAAGTAGATATGAGTTTGTTTTTGAAATTTTGAAATTATAGATGATGGATAAAAGGTGGCAAGGTAGTAACTCATGACATTTTTTTCCCAACACACATGATGAATGACAAGGGCAACATATTGAAAGCCATTGACATAATTTTTATCTTGATTAATTTATTTGTTCATGCAACAAATAACCAACAAGGGACGATATGGGTGTTAGGATGGATGCTAAGAAGAATGGTAGTTGGGTGATGAACAAACAATAGGCATGACAAGTGGTGCCAAAATTAACATTAGGAGTGTTAGGAAGGTCAATGTCATGTGCATCAAATAGGACATTAAAGACAAAAGGAAATGGATGAGCTTCCATGATGCAATAAGTCCAATTTCTCACATGAACAAAACATGTATTAATTTAAGTTTTAAAAAGAAAATGTAAAATTTGTTATTCCTTTCTAGAAGGTATATAAATAATGTATTGAGATGTCTACAAGCTAAAAAATACCCCTTTGTAAGTTAACTTAGAAAACCTCTAGGCTAGGCCAGGTAACTTAACATGTCTAGGTCATGTAATTAGCCTACCTAGGCGTATACACACATTGTAGGTTAGAAATATGAAGACTTGAACCTCTTACCTTCACATTGAAGGACTAGAGATCCTTAACCATTGCACCACACATTTCACACAAATAATAATATGTTTTGTCATCATATTATTATGTTTTTAACCTACTTAGGTAGCCTAGCTTAGCTACCTAGGTTACCTAAATAACCTATTGACCAACTTCACTACCTACCTAATTACATAACTTTGTTTAACCTACTAGTAGGTAAGTAACTAAGCTAGATAAGTAGGTAAGTATGTAGGTTAAGTAAGTAGGGATAGTTGCAAGCTATTGTGTGCCTAATTTTTTTTCACATGGTGTTTTTTTAATATGTTGTTCACATTGATTAAAATGGTCCTTAATGTTTGTTTAATAAGATTGTAAAATGTTACTCACTTCTATGAGGAATATTGTTATACTACTAAGCCCAAGTTGGATCACAATCAAATTCTTTATATTGACCACATGATGGGCTTAGAACAATTCATGAAGTTTTGTCACAATACAGATTTTATGTTCAAATGGACTTTGATTTTTCATTATTGTTAATTAGTACTTTGAAAGGATTAATTTAAAATTGTTGTGGAGGACTAGCTTGCTAAATTTTTGATTTAAAGTGACATTGGCAATAAAAATGGTACTTAAATGGACTATTGAATGGCCTCAAAATGACTTGATTTTCAAAATTCCTTTAGGAAAAAAAATTAGAATATTTTAATGAAAATTTTCATTATTATTTTCTTTGTGATGTATAGAATATTTAAATGAATCCTTTTTTTTTATAAAATAAATTGGGTGACTCAACTGTCATGGGAAAAGGATGGTGTTCTTAGAACACATGTTTTTATCGTTAAATTGTGTCAAATGGACTTTTCAATTGTTAAAAATCATTTTTTATAGCTTACAACTACCCATAGGTTAAGTAGGTAGGTTACGTAAATTATTATATTACCTTCTTAGCTTAACTATTTACTTACCGAACTAGCCTACATCACAAACTTTGCATTGTGCATGATTTGGTAATGAAACACATGTGACATTTGTAAATCTTCATAAGTTTGTAAATTTTTCCCATGAATGTTATGCATTTAAACATATATTATGCACATACAAATATGATGAAAGATTTTCAAGGTAAAAGTAAGGTAATATGAACCTATCCAAGATAGGGATTAAATGTTTAACAATGTTTAATATTGGAATATTTTGCAAAATATGCCTAAAAAATGATTTAAAAATAAAAAATTAAACTTTTAAAATTCTTATGTCTCCAAAAAAGTTAGATTATATTAAAATGTAAAGGTTTACATAAAAATATTTTCATAAAATTTTTATTTAAAAATCATTTCAAGATTCTTAAAAAGTTTGTTAAGCAACAAAAATAGTGGTTACATTGTTTTAGAAAGTGTTTTGAAATCTTCCATATCAAATTCATTTCAATTTTTGTGAAATGTTATCACAATACATCACAAATATTGTTGTACAAGTTCATCCAAAATTTTCAACATTACTTAAATAACCATTTATTGCAATGAAAATTAAGTAGTGGTTATGTCCTGGAGGGGCTCATTTTATTTTTATTTTTCATCTAACATCTTTTCATCCATGTTGGATAATTTTTTTTCATTTCATTTACAAATATTTCATGTTCATATTTTAGATGTACAACTTTTGTGTGTAAAAACTATGAAAATTTGAGAATTTTTTTTACATGATTTCCATTACCAAATTGTGAAATGCAAAGTGTATGATGTAATTATATCAATTTTGAAATGACTACTAGTCATGTAGTTTGTAATGATTGTCACATAATCATATTTGTGACTAAAATTGCAAAATGGCATGGAAGTTTGCCATTTATTACTATGATTAAGTTTGGATAGTAGTGCAAAAAGTTTTAATCATAAAAACCATGTTTTGATGTAATGGTGTTTCTAATGTTTAAGGTTTGCAAGTTAAGGTGTTTTGCATAAATAACTATGCATTAGTTTTAATCAATGTAACAACAACATCATCATTTCTAATCGTTGAAACTATATATATACAAATGATCAACCCCACCTAAGCCATATTTGTGTCCTCCCTTCCTTCTGCAACATGATGAACACAAAAGGACCAATGAGAAGAAGCACCACCCAACTTTGCAAGATGGCAAGAACAAATATAAAGAACATGAAAAGGACCAACACAAGGAGACACTAGCTCCCACCCTTTGCTACCTTGTAACACGATGAACATTGTAAAGACCAATGCAAGGAGACCCTGCCCAACCACCCCCCCTTCCTCCTTCTTGCCCAATCCATGAATTGCCTTATAGTTCACAACAAACATGATGAATATAAGAGGACTACCAAAAGGAATGACTGCCCCCTTGCTACTTTGCATCATCACAAACCTAAAACAACTAAGATGAAGGAAAGGGGAGAATTGCTTGGATGTTCTTACAACTTTGTAAACAACCAAGAGAATGATGCCAAGCTCGAAGGATGGCCTTAACATGTTTTGAATATCTTCCCAATGCTTGTTTATCCATAGGCAAACACCATTCTTTGAGGGAAACAAAAAAATGAAACAAGCTAAAATAAACTAGGATGGATATTGCTAAATTGTCCCATCGTCCAATCAAGATGAACACCTTTGCAAGTGTGCTTGAACTATTGGGCATAAGTTACACATAAGAGTTCAATGAAAATATCAATTCAAAGAGGCAAAAAGTGAAGCCTTGTAGAGTAGATCCAATGAAGTCTTCAACATATGCCTCATAAATCTCCAATGTTGTTGCTTCAAAATGAAATATGTTATTTACACCCATAGTTGGCTGCCACAATCAATTGAAAAAACATGAATAAGACCATATGACAATGTGGTCAACCATGTGGTGTTGTTGGATATTGAGTTTTCTTAAAGTAACTTAGACCTCTAGTTTAGAGAATAGAAGCCCTTTGCCTAACACAAATTGGAAGAATTTGCAATACTCCATCTTCAAGCATGGAACCCAAACAACTAGACACAAAGAAATTAACGCAAATCACTATGCCATCACTATTGTTCGAAAGAATGCTTCTTTTGTGTTCATTTCTCTAAAATTGATAATTGTAACACAACATCTAAATGAGAAAAGAATGTTTTTTCAAATCCCAAATTGAATGCAAGAAGATAATGCTATGACCAATCGCAACTTTACAATAATCAAAGCCTCAAAAGAGAAGCTATATACAACAGTAGACTGAAAATAACAAGTTTCAAAAAATCTCATCTTTATCAATTTCTAACATCATTTTGAATCCCGAAAGAGCAACGAATGGAAGCACTAACTAGGGGCTAAAACTTAAAGTTTGCCTCATGAACTTGGAGTTTGCTGCAAATCCCTAAATTCTTTAGAAGAAAGAGTCATGTATGAAGCAATTTGAGAAGTTGAATTAGAGAAAGTTTGGAGGTTCTTTTGAGCAACAAGAAATTTTGGATGCTTATGACTAGTTAAATAAAAAAAGTTATGAAACTCTGACTTGTATATGATATAGATTTTGATTTGGTTTTGATCTTGTTGGGTTAAAAGTTTAAAACTTAAAAAAACTTGTTAAGGATATTAAAATAATTCTACAAAAAAATAGAATTTAAATTTAATTTAAAACTATTACTCATTGCAAAATTGTCCATATGCTAACTGTCTATTTTCCCACATGAGAAGTGATTTCATTTTATTTTTAATTTTTAAAAATTGGCCAATTCTTTCATTTCCTCTATAAATATAGAACCACTGGTTATATGAAAATAGATAACCACCCAATGCAGGTTTAAATGCAAGCCTTGTTTTTGTTCTTGTTCTCATGTTTGTTAAAGCGTATTTAAAATTTGTAAGGAAGTTAAAGGTCTGTTTCCTCACGTACTGCATGTATTACATTTTGCCTTAGTTACCTGCATCTATGTGGATTAATATGCAGGTTAATTCGCAGCTGAAAGAACCTATATAATCAGGAACAGGCCTAATCAGGGAGGCTTGTCAATCCAGATGCAGGAAAGATGCAGCCCAGAAAGATGAAATCAACACCTTCCACAGAGTACCAACACTCCAATTCTCAAGCATTATCAGTCTCAACCTAAACTTCCAACATCAAAAACCATATATGCTATGGCAATGAGTATATGGAAAGGAGGGCAACTTGGAGGTCAGATGCAGATCAGCATCAGATTTGACACCATTGGCTGCATTTGAGAAGACAGTCAAACAATGTGCCTGGAATGCCCATCACCCTTGGCATCAAAAATTACCGCAGAGAATCAAATGAGCCAACTGAAAGCAAACTTCATCCAGGAAAATGATATTCAAAGGAATGGAGATCCCAATCTACAGCATGATTATAATATCTGCAGTAGAAGTGTCCATACTGCAGCAGGGGCAACATTTCGAACAAAAACTGTACAGCTGCAGGAAAGGAAATGAATGCTAAAGCAGAGTAATCTATCTCTTGGATGTGGCAAACAATGAAACAAGAATGCACTAACATGTAGAAGAGAATCTGAAGTATTAACTACTTCCTCAAACACTAAAAATTGAACCTTCAGAAAATCTATTCATCTCTCAAACAGTACATAAACATAGAGGACTTAAGAAAAAGCTTAACAAAAGACATAAATTGAAAGCTCTTGTTGACAGAGTACTTACCACATGGATGCTGCTTCATTGGCTGAAACTCCTCTCAACACACCTGCATACCAAAAACAGTCACATTTCTAGTATAGACATGCAGCTACCAAATAATCTGATCCCTGAACTGAGGATTGTAATGGACTTTGTTCACTCAATCACATTGCTCAAAAACTGTTTCCAGATTCCAGTAAAGAGGGCCAAATTGCAGTATCCTAAGCAAATGGTTCACATGCCACAAAACACCACAAAGACACAAGGTCCTTGATTTCTGGATCTTATTTCAATCCTTCCTAACCCCCAGAAACCTACTAATTGTCAGCCTATGTTCACCAGAATAATTCAAGATTGAAGCAAGATAGTATGATACTTTGATTCATAATCGCAATCTTTCTTTCTAAAGCTGAAAGAAATCCTCACTTCAGTGGGAAATAAGCATAAACATGTACATAAAACTGCAAGTGATTTGAAACACTCCATTAACGTACATCAATCTGCTCACTGACTGGTGGAGTAGCAGATCATGCCAAGCACTGAAATAGTCATTACACTATAGTACAATAGAAAGGCTTAAAATGTTCCACTTCTGTCTCTTAGGAGCTGTCAAGAGATGGGTTGATTCATCCTCCAAATTTGACACAATGAACAAAAGAGGACATACCCTCCATATCCAAATGCAATTTCAAAGCAATCCAAGCAAGTTCCATTCCTAACTTAGCCTGCTTTTTTCCACACCTGGGTTGCTGATCCTGACAATCAACAGATGTTTACTTGAGAATGTGAGATGAGTCGGAATGTCCTACTACAATGCCATCTCAGCTTGAAGAGCTGCAATCTCATCATCCTCTGCAGACTTCTGAGGTGCTCTCTGTGGAGGAAGTTGAGTGGGTCGACTGTGTGCAGGAACAGGTGGGAGCTGAGTAGTAGATGGCTGAAGCAGCTGCTCTTCAAGTTCTGCCTGTTCAAGATCCTCCAGCTCAGCTTCCAGCTCATCCTGCATTGCCACACTGTGAAAGTCAGATGCAACACAAAAACTACACACCAAGCTGTCCATTAAAACCCTTGGTAAGACAAAAATGTAATATTTCACAGATCCAACTTATCCAGAACTTTTCACTACACCTAGTACATATGATAGCAACCCAACTTTTAAAAGTGGATCAAACTAGCTCACACGATGAAAAGCCTTAGGAGATGAGCAAGCAGGGGACAGTGCAAAGACCTCATCTATATCAGCAGCTGCACCAATGGGGGTGGACAATGCCTCCTGGATCTGCTTCATGTTCTCTGTCTGCTCATTGATCTCATCCATTGTCTTATCCACATCATCTATGTTTCTGCAGACCACAAAAGACAGGTCAGTTGTGTAAAATGAGGATTGGCTCTCATGTGTAGTAGTACTCCCACTCCTACTTCATGAAAAAAAGGTCATGTGATTTCAAGCTCATATCTCTTCAACCCCTCTCAAATTTGCTAATGTACCCATCAATGAGATTGCGGAGAAAAATCCACACTCAAACATAGGATGTGAGTATTGTGTCAGTTATGACCAGCAAGAAAATACATCAACAAAAGGGGGAGTCCCTAACTTTGTGAATGTTACCCAAAATATATTCCACGATTCCCTTTAAATTTTGCTAGTTTACATGATGTTTGAATCCACATCCAGCATGATGTTATCTTCTTCTAACAGTCAACAAAAGACAACGAACACACAGACAGGTACATGATTAGAATTCAGAAAAGGGAACTGAGGAATAGGCTTACGTGGCTTTGTGAATGGCTTTCATAGCTGCAGCACCACTGCGAAGTGCATCCACTGTCTCTGTCGTGGCTTTGGCACCTTCCAGCATAATCATCTACAAAGTGACAGAGCATACAATTCTGAGTCAAAGCAATCATGTCTGCCAACTTTTGCCTTCCTTCAACATAAGTGCAAGCACCAAGGTAAAGTTCAGTTCCAAACTGAAAAAAAGACTGTAGTGGAAACACCTACCGATGATCAAACCCACAGTTGGACCACCATTGTGCAATAACTGCTGGGTTCATAGCATAGGAATCAGAAAACTTGAAAGAGCAGTAAGTATGTTAGGTGAAGAATCAACCTGATCATGGATTCGCAGTTGGAAGTTTCCAAGCTGCTCCACTTGTACTTCATATAGCTTCTTCCTCTTCAAGCACTGGATTGCAGCTGCTCAGAGAACAGGACAAAAAAAAGTAAAAGACACTACAGCTCTTTGCCATTAATCTGGTAACACCAGACCCGCACCGTGCGGAGATTAAAAGAAGCCTGCCATGTCCCCTAACTTCCGTTGACAAGCAATAAACTCATACCTCTCTTATTCTTTGCTCTCGTAAAATCCCGAGCCTTCTCTATTTCTGTGGCTATTTTCCTCTGCAACACTTTCTCCTTCTTCTCCAACATTTCCAAAGTCTGCACACAACTTGCCATCGTTCAAAGATGAGAAATCGTTTCAGGAAACTGAAACCCTCATTGCGCGCTATTCACATGAGAACGAACAAAACTGAAACATCAAATGCAATAATGTTACAGGAAGTGAGAGTCAGGAAGCCTCGGGACGTGTCAGAAAACCTCATCGAGTTTATGGAGTGTTGAAAGAGTGTTCGGCTGCTCCTCCTTCGGCTTCCAAAAACTCAAGGGGAACATGGTGCCGCCGCCCCTCTGTATCCTCTTCTCCTGCACTAGGGCCGATTGGAATTATGGCTCTCTTGCAGGCAGTTCCCAGGCTTGACGAAAAAGAAAATCCCCGTCAACAACAGCCCTGAGTAGGAATCACAAAACTCGAAAGACCTGAGATCACTTGTGTTATTTTTTTTTCCAATTTTTCTTTCGGAAGAAGCTCGTAAACAAAACCAGCAAATCGAAGCGAAATTGGAAAAAAGAAAAGGCCACTAACTACTTACTTACAATTTATGAAGAACGCAAGCAACTGAAAGACATTTAATTCTGTAACTCCTGGAATTGAAGAAATTGGGTGACGGAATCTACTTGCGGCGAGATCGATGTGCAAACTTTGGCTACCGGAAGGCAAATCGGAAGGGCCACCGCGATGAAGAATGGATTGTCTGGACGGCCAAAATCCTGAAGACGACGATCCAAGAGCGCCAAGACCAGACAAAAGCGTGTGACGCAGCAGTCGGGATACTACCACACCATCCTTGAGGATGCAATACATCCATGAGGATGCCAACGCCACCCTCTCGGCCGGATGTAAAACATTCATGACGAGGCTTCTCATCCACCAACGCACTGTTCATTCTTTAATTCATAACCGGTTCCTCCCTAGAAATTGGCAGCCTGGTGTCACCCCATTGGTGGAAAGGTCTCATGTTACAACTCGTATTTACTGCATATTGGGTCAAAAAGATGGGCTCAAGGGGTTATGACACTCAAGCTCCTTGATGGATTCAATTGTGAGCCCAAATGTGAAGATAACAGAAGAAGAAAGAATCAAGGATTCAATTGTGAGTCCAAATGTGAAGATAACGGAAGAAGAAAGAAGTAAAGGGTGCACTCCCTAGCTTGCAGCACTTCGGGGTAAAAGTATGTGTTGGACTCTAAGATAAGACTAGGATGAGTGATAAGCGGTTCAATTATTCACATGTACGTGCACAAACCAAACAACAAGTTGGTTAATGTAGAGTTGGAGCACTTTTGGCGCACGGACAAGCCACAAGCAAACATAAATGCACAAGACTCACCACAGCCTGAACTTGGGGGAAGCTACCACCTTCCCCCTTATAATATTCTTTGTGCTTGGCCACGGGGTCAACACTCCAATGTCATTTTGTCCCAAGTTGAAGTCCCAAAATTGGGACTTTGGAAGCACATAACTTTGTGTGCATACCTCCAATTGAGGTGAGGTTTGAAGTAAAGTTGTAACCCTCATTAAAAACTTTTCAACGATATGTGGCACACCATGTGAACGTAAAGAAATCAAAAAGATTCATAACTTTTAATGATCGGGAATCAAATTGCCAGTTTGACTCCCAACCCTTCTTTTGGCCATGGCTTGTGTTTTAGATACCCAAATGGGTCATGTGAGCCCATTTTTAACATCTACGTTCCAAGAGCTTTCCAATGATATAAAAACTTTTCATTCTAATGAGTTTAAACCCTTGAAGTCACTCTTTAAAAATTTAAGAGTCCATCGAAACTCCAACTCCCAAAATGAGAGCTCACTTGGGAATGTGGAGGGAATGAATGTGGAGGTTCATTCCCTCACACTCTCCTACACTCCCAGGAGCATGAGATATGACTCTCGGGCTTCCCTTTTGGCCCGCACCTTTACAAGCCTTTACAAGCCCAAGGTTAAGGTTGCAACATGTTGTGTGGACAACAACAACGACATTCATCCCAAACATTGGAGTAGTCACTAATTATGGGCATGTGAAATCCCATTCATCAAATCACCAGTTATGTCTTGTATATTGGCTTGAGTAGCTCAATTACTAGGAAGAAAAAAACTTGCCATTCCCATGGCTCATTGTTTTCAAGTAACTAAGCTGCACTCACCAATTACATAATCCATTACCTCTTATTGTTAATGTGGTAGCATGCCATTGGACAAAAGCTCCCAAGTTATATCATGCATTTCGTTGCTTTAAAACATTTTTTTATGTCTCAAATACCTTTGGCACAGTCCCCATGGCTAGTTGGTTGAACCACATAATTTTTTCATGTTCGATAAGTTGTAATCTTCATGGTGCTCTTGTATTATTAGTTATGTGTGATAACTAGCTCAAGTGTTGAGAGTATTCAAAATAGCTTAAATGTTCAAGCCAAGTATTTCATCCATGATTTGATGAGGACTCTCAATGTGTGCAAAAGCACTAGTTGTATGGAGTTCCTAAATCAACCCCAACCTTTCATCTATGAAAACACCATTATGGATTTCATAAGTTAACCCCAACCTCTCAACATCTATATGTTGTTAATATGGAGTTCATAATTGGGCCATACCTTTCATCTATGGAAGCATTATTATGGAGTTCATAATTTGACCCATACCTTTCACCTATGGAAGCACTATTATAAAGTTCATAATCTAATTGGTACCTCTCATAGATGAAGGCCCACAAAGGTGCCAAAAGCTTGCTAGAACCATAAGGTGTTTTTCAACAAGACACCTCTTACTATGAACAAGATATGTTTTTGTTGATCTTCTATTGTTGATGAAGAAAAGGTCTTGAATGTTATCCAAAAATATTGCCATGTTGCCTACATTTTTCCAAACCAATCTTTAATGTGATTTCATTGTAGTTATTGGCATGTGGTGAGGTCACGTTGCTTTAGTCACTTGCATGTGGTGAGACACATCACCTTAGTTGTTATCAATAGTTATTCAAGGTGTTAAGGTATCTCATGGTAGATGATTTGAAAAAAAACAACATGCATTAGGACAAGATGCACAAATCATGAAAGGGATGTTTTTGCATCGTTGAAGAACAGAAGGTTATGTGACTCAACAATAGGTCACCACACCAATGTGAAGACATCAAGTTTTGAGGCCTGATTTGTGTTTTAATTAGCCGCCCTGACTTTTGCGGCAGAAATCTCTCCAGTACTGCTACATGGGAGTGCATGGGAGGTATCTATGTGTGTGTGTGATCTGAATTATAGGAATTAGGCGGCGCAAATGGTGGTGAGGAGTGAAGCTGCATTGATGAGCGGAAGTGGAGAGGATGACGGCGACGATGTAAGGCGGCGTTAATTATGGTAAAAGGGTACGAACGGAAGAGGAGTTTTAGGAAGGATAGCTTGTGAAAGAAGTAGAGTGGAGGATATTATAAGAGGACATCGAGTTTTGGAGCCATACAGATTGGCAAGAAAGAGAGGAGGATTTGGTGGAGAGCAAGTTGAGAGGAGCTGTATGGAAATGTGGAACAAAGTGTGGCAGATGAGGATAGAGTTGAATTGATAGATAGATCAAAAAGGGTCTGTTTTTTTGGAGGAGGGCATTAATGGACTAAGTGGCTATTTTGAGTCTGGATGAACAGTGCTTAAGGTGGAGAAGTTTAGAGAATAGCTAGAGACTGAGGTAGAACTGGAGATGAGTTTTTGCCTTTAGTTTTGTGTTGGGGATGGAAGAGTAGAGCCGAAGGTGTCAAATGAGCTCAGAGATACATAGATAGATTGCTCTGGATGTCTGTTCTGTGGAGAGACTTGGCTGAGCTATTGAAATTTTCCGTTGCGCCAACAACTTAGCTGAGTAGGATGTTTGATTTTGATGAGCATACTGGAGTGAGGAAGCTTGTGTTGTCGTGCGAATTCTGTGAAATACGAAATATGAGTTTTGATTTCTGAAATTTTGTTTTGTCGATCTGCATAAGTAGAAGTGGTGTCTACTTGTTGATCAGAGAATGTACACCGAAATGCTCAGTGACGAAATGTGAGGGAAAGGATCGGTGGTGGTGTTTTGTCCCAGAAGCCCGAAAATTGCAATGTTGCTTAAACCCATACAGTAGGACAGGGTGTTGTTTGGTCTTGCACCCTCTCTCTTTTTGGTATCAGAGCTGGTTTAGATTTGCTGCGTGTTAGTGGAACCTACAGATGTCTAAGTATAATGGTAATTGAGATATCATGTCATCGTCCAGTGCAGATGAGGTTGGTGTAGAAGAGTTGACACAAGAGATTCGTGAACAACAGATTGTCAATAGGTTCGATTTTTCGACTGTGCAAACTGGACCACAGAGAAGAGTTGTAGTCCTGCGTTTCTTGGGATTTGGCGTAGTAACCCTTGTAGGAATCGACCCCGATGAAGCCCGCGTTGGAGATGTAGCAGTAGAAGTAGCTCATAATGGTTTTTTTACACGCGCAGAAGTCTGGTTGAAGGTAAGTGATGGAGCAAGAGGGTGGGCGTCAACATTAGTACTACAGACACAGTACTACTACACCTCGTACCTTGCGTAGAGTAACGCCTATATTCGCTGAGAGGCAGCGTAGTGTGCCTAGGCTGGGAGACATTTGGATTCCCAAACTTGCTACTTCGCCTAACCATTTTGTCAGATTGTATATTCTCGGTGTGGAAGATTTGTTTTAGGTTGGGGATCGACTGCTCAGGGTGGAACACAGTGGATCGAGCTCCCGCCTCATAAGCTGGCGAATATGGCGCAACCAAAAGGAAGGGTGGAAGGGTGGCAGTTCCAACAAGAGTCCACAGATGAGCAAAGTTTTTCCATTTTTTCATCTAATTTTGCACCTTTGAGACCAATAGCAAAAGGTGATCAGTCCGATTTTTCAGTTGAATCCCGGTTGACTCTTTCTTGAAAATGTAGAGTGGAGCTGAACGTTTACAATATGACTAGTCCCCAGGGAATGGACGAATTGTTCTAGGGAAGGGACCATGAGGATGTTAATGACCGGGCGGAGAGACTCACCATGGCAGCTGAAGTGCACGACCTGAATGCAGACAAGTTATTCAAGATCGCGAAGCTGAATCTGAGGGGTAGAGCCAAGGAGTGGTTCAAAAGGTTGCAACCGGCACCAACCGATTGGGCGGAATTAAGAACTCTGATAGTGCAGAAGTATGGAGATGTGGACGTTGATGACATCAGGATGAGGCTTGATGCCATCAAGCAAGAACCCAAGGAGAGAGTTCAAAAGTATTTTGAACGTCTCGACAAGTTATTTCAAAGGGGGAGGATACCAGACGCTGAGCAAAGAAGGAGGTTTTTGGTTAGGCTAAGGCCTGAAATTCAGAAATTATGTGTAGTAAGGACATTTACTAACATTGAGGAGCTAGTGGGTGCTTCCACTAAGCTTGAAAGAGTATTGGGTGAACTTGGAGAGACTCCATTCGAACCTCTGAAGGAGGAGCAAGAAGAGGGAGTCGAAGAAACAATGATGGAGAAGCAGGTGACTGCTTTGAACAACACACTTGTTAACTTTTTCAAGAGGAATGTGCCGAATTCTATCGCATCATCCTCTTCCACTATGTCCGGCGGGTGCCAGATCTGCAAGGGAGGAGATCACATAGCCACAGCATGTCCGAGATTTAATGAACCACGGCCAAAATGCGCCAAATGTGGAATGTCTCATAGGATAGAGAATTGTGGGATAAAATGCTCTTTTTGTACATGGTTAGGACACTCGGACGACAGATGCTAGAAGAAACCCAAGGATGGGAAGGTACATTCTGGAGTAGCAAACTTTGTAGAGGTATTGCTGAATGATGAGCAAGCAACTCTGCAACAACTCAACAAGTTGTGCGGAAATGAAAACATATTTTCATACACTCGAGTGCCCAGGAAAAGAATGCCTGTCGAAGTCGCACCAACAGGCACTGTACCATCTCCAGAAGCTGCAGGAGAAGGCACAAGAGCCAATCGAGAGAACTCTGTTAGGTCGAAAATTTTGTCCCACTTCATTAAAGGGAGGATTTCCCTTACACCAATGGAAATAGTCTTGATGATACCAGGGGAATTGGAACACCTGGAGAGTCTGGTGAAGTTGGCTAGAAAAAAAAAAGATGTAGAAGTGACAAACAATCAGGTGTCTATGGTCTCGGCAACTCCAACACTAAGACGAATCTGCGTCAACAAGACGCATAGAAGCAAAACGCTCCATTTGTCGGTGGAGATGAATGGCTATGTGGTGGAAGGACTTGTAGACACTGGAGCATCCATGTCGGTCCTGGCTGCCGCTGTGGTGAGAGAAATGGGCATGATGCACCTCGTGACAGGATCTGAAAATTACAAGACTGCGTCAGGAGTGGTTACACGGGCCCTTGGTCGAATTGATGAGATACCAGTCAAGGTAGGAGGCGTGCAGTGTGCCATGACATTCATGGTAATGGACACGGACAATTATGACGTGCTCATTGGACTGGACTTTTTGATGAAGATTGGAGCAGTGGTGGATGTGGAACGGGGCTTAATACAAATGAGACACAGCCCCGGAACCAATGTGGAGGTATTGCCCTTGACGATGGTGAATTTGTTGCAGAGGATGAATTCAAAAGATCTGATGCAAGATACTACAGCCATCTGGAAAAACACACACGACAATGGCGATTCTGACTGGATATCAGACCAAGGTCGTGTGATCGTGACCAAGGAAGGTGATTCGTCTACATCGGATTCAGATGTGGATACTGATGATAGCGAACACTGTGATTTGGAGTCCAATCAATTGAAACAAATTGATTATGATGATGAGTTTGGAAATACTGGAATGGAGGAGCTGGTGAAGTCAGAAGGACCGCAAGAAATTCTACAACTGATACTCCAGGAGCAGGTTGATAATTTCATGAAAGAAGAAATCACCGATGTTGATGATCATGCTGATTGGATTCAATGGGTGTATGATGCAGAACAAGGGAAACAGGTCATCTCTACCACTCCGAAGCATGAAGAAGCGCCAGTACTATTGCAACTCCAACAAATGAACAGTGGTCTCTTTCCCAATAGTTTCAGGGAGCACTTGCCATTATCTGACGACTGTAAAGCAGACGCAAGGTGGGAAGAGATTTTCCAGAAGATCCGAATTGATCAGAATCTTGATAAGGAGAAGGGGCAGCACCTCCGGAAGACTTTGGAACGTTATCAAGATGTGTTTGTTTGGAACAAAAGGGAACTAAGTTATTGTACCATTGGAGAGCATTCCATAGATACGCAAGGATATCCACCTTGTAGGGTGTCTCCTGGTCGATTATCATATTGGGAGGAAGCAGAGGTGAAGAGACAGATTGATGTGTTGGTGGATCTGGGCAAGATGAAGCCAAGCAATTCTGAGTATGCTTGTCGTGTGACCCTACCAGTGAAGAGGGACGGGAGTAGGCGCTTCTGTGGTGATTATCGGCCACTCAATTTGCAAACACGACGGGATTCGTTTCCAATGCCTCTTGTTGACGATGTGACTTCCCAATTGGGAAAATCAGCTTGGTTCACTGCACTAGATTTGCAGTCGGGATTCTAGCAAATTTGTATGGCTCCTGAAGATGTGAGGAAGACAACATTGATCACCAAAACTGGGCTGTATGACTAGACTATTATGCCTTTTGGTCCCAAAAATGCGACCAGTACTTTCACCAGAACAATGTCGTCAGTTTTCGAAGAGTTGGGAGACAAGTTCCTGAAGGTGTTTGTGGATGATCTCAATATCCACAGCGAGAATTGGGAGGACCATTTCCAACACTTGGGAGCTATGTTATCTAGACTCACGGAAGTAAACTTGAAGTTGAACCCAAGTAAATGTTGTTTTGCTGTTGAAAGCATTGTGTTCCTGGGACATGTGGTCAGTAAGGAGGGTACTAAACCAGATCTTAGTAAAATTGATGTAGTGCTACGTTTTCCAGAACCAAAGACGGTTACCAACGTCAGATCCTTTCTGGGACTGACAGGGTACTACCGAAAATACTTTAGAGGATATTCGAGGTTAGCTAGTCCTTTGTTTGAATTAACGAAGAAGGACGTGGCGTTTGTATGGAATCAGGACTGTCAGCGGGCGTTTGATGCTCTGAAGAGAGCACTTGTGGAAGCTCCCATACTTGTACGACCTGACTTTGAAAAACCATTCTGTCTTGATGTTGATTGGTCAACGAAAGGCGTTGGTGCCATCTTGTCGCAAAGGGAGGGCAGATTTGAGAAGGTAGTGGCTTATGCCAGCAAGGGTCTGACTCTGGTGCAAAGAAAGTTCCACCCCATGGAAGGGGAGTGCTATGCATTGATCTGGGGCATCATGCATTTCAAACAATATCTTCACAGGAACCATTTTACTCTGAGGACAGACCACAAGCCGCTTGAATGGTTGGCGACGGTGTCAGATGCAAATGGCAGAAGAGGTAGGTGGATCGACATGCTGTAAGATTTCAGTTTTAAAATCTTGCACAGACCAGGATTGAAGCATGGAAACGTTAATGCCTTGAGCAGAAATCCAGTGGGGCAGGCCACTGATGATGACGATTTCAGTGAAGAAATCCGTGATGTGGGGACAATGTAGACTAATGCTACTGAGTCAGCAGGGATGGTGTTCTCGGCTTTGTATGGGAAGACTTCTGATTGGTTGGGTTTCAGGAGACATGCAAGTAAGCAAATGGAACACCACGAGTGTTGTTTTGGCATCAACCACTGGCGTGGTGCATAAGACCACCAATTGTTCATGCTTGATGTTGTGGCTAGGATAAGCCAGGATGAGGAGGATCACTCACCTGTGGGAGATGTGGAGGGAATAGACAATAAGGAAAATCAAAATTCGAGACCCCTTAGTGATAAGCAAGCTCTAAAGAAGGAGAGGGTCAGATACTATGATAGACAACAGCAATTGGAGTTAGCGTTAACTGCTCAGGAGCTATCGGAGTTTGGTGTCCTCAAGTTCAGTTCTATAGAATCGAATGACGAGGAAGACCGTGAAATGGGTACGAGATGCATTAACATCTGGGAAGATGCAATTTGTTTGGGGCTGTTGAAGGAAGGTATACTAGCAGATACCATAGACCTTGAGGAGAGCAAGAGGGCCAGAAAGCGAGCAAGCAATTATTGCGAGAAGGAGCAGAGGCTCTACTTCAAGGGGCTATATGTGCCCAAGCCAGAGGAAAAAATGCCACTGGTGATTCAAATGCATGAAGATCTGGGGCATTTTGGAGAACAGAGGACGTTGGCTGAAATCTGTCGAAAATACTTCTGGCGTAATCGGACCGAAGATGTCAAGATGGTAGTTAAAAGGTGCCAACAATGCCAGCTGGTGAGGAGTGCGGGTAGCATCTGCTCTGAAAATAAGGAATTGAAGAGCATACCCATCTGTGATCTGTTTCATAGAGTTGCCATGGACACTACAAGACGATTGTCTGAAACTAAGTCAGGGAACAAGTACATTCTAGTGGCCATCGACCACTATTCTAAATGGTGCGAGGCTAAGGCAGTTGCTAATCATGGTGCTAAGACTACAACCAGATTCTTGGAAGATGACATAATCTGCAAGTATGGAGTCCCCAAGTTTGTGCTTATTGACAATGGTGGAGAATGGGTTGCAGAATTCGATGTGATGTGCAATGACTACGGAATCCAGCATCAGCACACTGCACCCCAGTGGCCTCAATGCAATGGGATGGCAGAGTGCTTGATCAAAACGATCAAACATGGAATCACTGTTCTTGCTGCGACGCCTGAAAACGTGAATTGTTGGGACAAACACCTAGCTAAGATCTTGTTTGGGTACAGATGTGGGATCCAGGCTATCACTAAATTTTCACCTTTCATGATTCTAACTGGTCGCACACCACGTCTTAGGGTAGACAATTACCTGCACGCTCTGGCTGATGTGACTGATGATGGTGTTGATGTGGAAGTTGCTGCAGCACAATTTCTGCAAAAGGTGGAGCTTATAGCAAGCATCTATGAAAACATCTTACTCAATGTGGAGCAAGCACAAAAGAAACAAAGAAAGACCTACGCTACCAAAAAAGGTAAGCATCTGTTTGAAGGTCTGGTTGCAGAGGAGACAATGGTGAAGATGAAGAAGCCAGGGAAGAAGAGAGCCTTAACTGCGAGCTAGGAGGGTCCATACCGGTTTGTTGGGCATGCTGATGGGAAAGGAAACCTTGACTTTGAAGAGGGCAGTTGAATGTGCATCATCCAGGATGCTGATGGGCACCAGTGGGAAAGGTCTCGCAGGGATCTTCAGATCTATCATGTTCAACTAGATTGAATGAAGCTAAGGGACTCAGCTTTCTAAAGAACGGAGGGGTTACATATGTGACTCAACAGTAGGTCACCACACCAATGTGAAGACATCAAGTTTTGAGGCCTGATTTGTGTTTTAATTAGCCGCCCTGACTTTTGCGGCAGAAATCTCTCCAGTACTGCTACATGGGAGTGCATGGGAGGTATCTAT
>Ga0209208_10000442_pt1 | contig 53705 bp, 33 predicted proteins | sample S1TSphfallax_3_FD_187694 | JGI IMG/M metagenome (GOLD analysis project Ga0209208, IMG submission 187694) | Host-associated microbial communities from peat moss isolated from Minnesota, USA - S1T2_Fd - Sphagnum fallax MG (SPAdes) (version 2) | ecosystem: Host-associated > Plants > Peat moss >... | reverse complement strand
ATGGGATTACGCCAGAGAGGTAATGAAAGCGAAATGACGTCAGAGAAAAAGAAATAAGTAAAAGATAAGTAAAAGACGGACAGACAAATACACACACACCATGTTTGTAATTATATATAAGATTTATCATAACTGCGTAACACTGGCTTACTCTGAAAATGGATACGTTAGCCAATTTGTGGCACCTCAAAAAAAGGTTAAATACATTATTACTTTTGCATCACTTACAGCAAGATAAAAAACTCCAGGTTCATCAAAGAAGAATTCTTGGTGGTAAAGTGTCCATTTACATTTGAATTTTGGAGATACAAAAGAATGCCATTTGGAAAACTCACAGCAACATAAATTAGGGATTTCTTGGAAGAAGACATCTATCGTGGTTGTAGTTGTAGTAAGGTATGAATGTTTTTATCCCATCCCAAAGGTCCTACAGCCTACAGATCTGTTTTTTCTGGGACTTGGGAAGAAGCTAAAGAATTTCAACCTGAATGAATCAGCTCTCACAGGGGTTTTTTTCAATTTTGTGATATTCAAAAAAATTCCCAATCCTTTTGTGGGAAAAACAACAAAATTTGTTGAAAAATAAATCACTAGCACCTACCAGCACACCATGCACAATACATGGCATGTGGGCAGGAAACACTTTTTTTTTGGTTGCATTCATGTCCCATACTTAACCACAGTGGTTAACTAGTTATTAACCATTCACATGCATCTACCTACCTAGTAGCCACCAATTGCCATCCCACATACCTACATAGTAACCACTTACATTCCTTACATACTTACCTACTATACTTAAGGTGCGTTGATGCTAGGTGTTAGGGACTCTAGTGTTGAGTCCGTTAACACCATACTAGTCATTTAAGACTTTAAACTTACTTATCATGAAGATTTTATATTAAACTAGCATTCACTTAACATTAAGCTATTGCCCATTTAACATTGAGTGCCACCTGGATTTTTATTTAACATTGATTCAATATCAAGTGCAAATGCACCATTACCCACTTACAGAAGTAGTTACCTAAGTAGTGTGAAATGGAAGTAGGATGGTTTACCAAAACATAGCACTGAGCCCTCTCAAATGGAGCTTAGATTTAGGGCACAAGTTTAGCTGTAATTCAATTTCACTACCATACTGGCACCACTATGTAAACCAATGTATTCATAAGTATTGAGAACTTTCTCCAAGCTTATCGATTGGACTTATCTATTGGAGGGAGTGTCTTGCTAATGTGGCAGCATGCCATTGGAAAAGGGCTCTTATTACATAATTTGTTGCCTTGTAACATTTTCATACCTCCCTAATACTTTGGGCACATTCCTGGTTGCCAGTTGGCTTAACCTCCTAATTCACCCGGGTTATGTCTGGTAACTGGCTTGAGCATGCCAGTTACAGGGAATAGTTTTGCCAGTTACCTTGTCCATAATTTAAGTGAATCTGAATAGGATTAAGAGATGACCTGATAAATAATAAGTTGACAAAGGTTTCATTTGTGTATTCCAACAAGATATCAGCAAGCAAACTGGGAGATAGAAGAAACTCCAGAGATTAAAAACTAAAAACAATTTTCAGGAATAGAATGTGGACAAATGTCCAAGAATTGCAAAGGAACCATCATCATGATCCCTTCACTTTTAATTGAATGAGGGCAATAGGTTTGTAACTTTATGTAAAGCTTTTGTTGTAAGGCTTTTGGGTGAGCTGATAAAACATAAGAAGCAAGATTTGAAACTCAAAGCACCTTTTATCTGGGTCAGAGTGAACCAACACCCATCTGTGCACCATGGATGATATGTGAACAGGAAACATTTTTTCATCAGATCCCAGCTTGCCAGCCAAACACAGTGGTTGGTTCAGTTAGTTCAGTACATGCAAACTGCAAACACTATCTACTAACAACCCACTGGCCCTTACCTACTATCTATGAACTAAGTACTAACCATCTACAGTCTTCTATATGTTGAAGGAGTTCCTGGCTTTGCAATCTGTACATGAACCCTAAATATCTAAAGGTGCATTCACACTTTGTGTTAGGGACACTAGTGTTGAGTCCCCTAACATCATGCTAGTCATTTAGGACTTAAACCTACTTATCATGAAGATCGAATGTTAAGCTAATATTTACTTAAGATTAATTTATCACCTATTTAACATTGCATGCCACCTAGGATGGCACCTAGATTTTTATTTAACATTGACTTAACATTAAGTGTGAACGCACCTTTGAAAGTCACATTAGTGATTTTCTCATTACATAGATGCTAAGCATGCATGCAGCATTTGAGACCAAAATATTCCTATTTTGCCATTTGGTTGCTACAGAATTCACCCTCACAACATTTAGGAAAGCACACCATCAAATGCAAGCCAGTTTGCCATTGCTATGTCCTTGCTCTAACTAGTGTGGCCTCTCCATGTCTGCCAATAATGCCAAACCTGCACAAAGGTTCAACTTCCCAGCTTCTTAGCATATGACAACAGTCTTAAAATCATGATGTAATACCTAGTTCAGTTAGTTGCACATATTTCCAATATAGTATCAAAGTATTGGTATTTCCTACATTGGGATGCATAACATTGTCCTAAAAACTGGCTGCTCTTTTCACAATGTATGCTGAGGTTCCTTTACCCAGTGTAATCATGCCTGTGACATCCATCATGGGGGCATTACCCTCCACAGGGGCTTTATTCTACATACAGGCTAAATTTGATCTCCATGAGAACATGAATATTTGTATGAACTTCACTGAAGTTCATCACCAAGAACCAGATAAATTCCAAGAAGAGACTCCTACATACCTTAGTCAAGTTGATGGTCAAGAGCAAGATAAGAACACTGAGCTGCCAATTGCAACACCATTGCAGGTGATAAATCACAAAAAGGTGTGGTCCTTGAATTGTTTAAAAACTATCAATGCAATACTTGTCACACCCATGACTGCAGAATCAAAAGACATGGTTCAACATAAAGCACCAGCAGAAATATTTTAGTGTATCTGAAAGGCATATTATCAAGTTGAATTTTCTGTGCTCAAAAGGGCTGGGCATTTCATTTTTCAAGATGCCCTGGTGCTTCACACTGGTAAAGCTTGAGGGGGAGGGCATTACTGAAATAAGGGCGTACAGGAGGCAATAGTCGAGCACAGGCCCGATTTTGGTAATGCCCTCACCTTGGGCTTTACCCTACACATAAACTCTAAAAAGAATTGAAATTGGACAAGTGTGGATTAGAGCCTTTAGAGGTTGATCTAAATATTTTACTTAGGTGCCAAAAACAAAAACAAAATGTAGAATCATTGCTATTCCAGGAACTAAATAAGGCAAACATATGGCATTTAAGATTAATGCATCAATCAAAATAGATAGAAAGAAATTAAGACTATGTCAAGAGGGATGGATTCATTCAATGAAAAGAGTCCATCCTACGTAGAAAGAAACATGGCCATTCTTAAGAGGACTCTCCTGGCAAGTGAAAAGAAAGTTCCAAGGAAACAAAGATCATAAGAGATTCTGACATCTTTGAAGGAATGGTCATGAATTACATGTGCTCCACAGATCCTTGGAGATCTTCACGACACTCAAGGCTAACTACTTGCATTTTGTTGATGGCCTTTGCTGTATGCACATGGCTACTAGAAAATATGGATGTAATTCCAACCCAGCTTCCTCAGTTGCAGAGTTTCCTGAAATGAGAGAAGGCGGCCTCTTAAACAAAGAGAACATCAAACTGGTTTTGAAACATTGCCACCACTGTGGTGATCATAAACATGACAGAAGGAGCTAAGGTCACTTGACAATCACTGGTCACTGGATCTTAACATGCAACTCAATTCCAGAATGTATATGTTCAGAGAAAGTAATCACTTCAAATCTTAATGTCATTTTGCTGACATGTAGTGACCAATATCAAACTGTGAAGTTGTGAAGTTACAGAAACAGAACTATAAATGTAGGGGATTCCTAACATAATCTTGCAGAAATATTGAAGCACAGGACGTTCTTTCAAATATCAAGCTAGCAACTTGCTTTAAGGCTAAAGCAGAACAATTGCATGCAGCCTCATTTTTATCTCTAGTTCAAAGGGTTCACAATGTGCTGCACACCCTTATAACCTGAAGCACCAGGCTTCTCTTGATGCAAAGATGGAAGTTCTTGCCACAATCCATGGAAAACAATAACTGTCAATCAACAAAATGAGCCAAGACCTTCCACTGCATACCTCTCCCTAAATTTGGAAACCCTTTACTTCTATGAGCAATCCTTCAAATGGACAACCATGCTTTCCACCCTAGGCTTTCCCTACTCCAGTTCAAGCCTAGTTATGTTCACAGAAAATAATGCTCATGATCAGCATGTGAACATTCGCTTGAAACAGTCATTACATACATGTTCTTGAGCATTAATGGTAGTGTGTTTTCTACAGGTCAAAATTGCTCATATCTTGCCTGCCTTCTATGGTAAGGGCAGTCTGTCACAGGCTCGTTCTATTGATGAACATTTCTGCAAATGATACTCCACATTTTTTGCATGTCTAACTAAACCAAAATCACTCTTAACAGGAAATGGCACTTCTTATGCTTGCCACATAAAATTCATGAATTGTAAGAAGCAAATTTCCTTGTAAATTGCACACCATAACCTAAGTGCTCATCCATCACACATGGAAAAGTCTACAGGAGCAGAAGAACTGTGACTTCTACTTGTGACAGAACACATCCCTAAAACTTCAATGTTCTAGAAGCAAGCATGGATTCACAGTTCCACATGCATGCAAGGATTTTTCAGATTTTTTTTTGGCTGTATGAGAAGCAACCGATGCAGTTACAAAAGAATAAAACATAAAATAGGTCCCCTACTTCCTCTAAGAGCCTATAATGCACCTGACCCCCCCCCCTTCCCCCACCAACAAACAGAGTAAAACCTTATAATAAAAACACAAAAGAAAAATCGAAATTGCATAACAATTGCAAGCAAGTAGTTCAAATGGCACCTCCAGTAATTTAAGAGGGTGTAAAAAACAGGCTGGGTTGTACTGCTGCATTTCTTGGTTATCTATATCCCTCCATGCATCCAAAAACACCACCTATCCTGATTTAGCATCACAACACACCACAGGGTACAGGAATCTTCACTCTTGTCCTCCTTTTCTTCGAGCTGCAAAATGAGATGCAAGTGGCTCAATGTGAAACAGAGGATTTTGTCAACTGCTTTCCTAAACTGCACAACCCACACCCCAACTTACATAGTGCCTATCTCTTGAAATCTTTGTGGAGCACCAGCACAAATTCAAACCATCACCTACAACCAACCGGTCTTGTGCACCAAAAACATGAATATGGGCAACAACCACAATTTATCCATAGATTTGTTTTTTCTGACATGTAACTGACAGAGGAGAGAAAACATTTTCAACACCTATGAATGACCCCACCTAAATCTCTTTGCAGATTGCTGAGAAATCTGAATTTTGGTAGCCAGGAAGGTGTGGAAACTCTCCCCATTCTTGAATTGTTTCACTGTGATCATCAGAAGCTTCTGTACTCTCTGCACGAGCTGCAAGACGAGAGACCCTAAAACAAGGCTGGTCAGCGTGGAGAAGCAGATCTAAAACAAGGCCTTGTAGGAAGCTGGTCAGCGTTTTTGGTTTCCAGCAGCAATGGCGGCTTCCAGTTCTGGTGAGAAGACAGATGGGTCGCGCACATGAAGGAAGAAGCGCGGCAGACTGCCGCGCGAGAAGCCGATCTGCCCGCGATCAGCTACAAAACCTGGCAGGCAGAAAATCCCGACGTTTTGCTCGGCCGCACACGGCAGACGTCTGCCTGCCATTGTAGCTCGCCTTCCGGCCTGCCCACGAACTGCGGCGCTCCGTTTAGCACGCTGCCCGAGTTTCTCACGAGTTTCACCGTTCACATTCGTGCTCAACCGTGCTCATCTGCCTGCATTCCATAGTCATTTTCTCACTGCACACAATACAGGCACTGTGTTTCTCAAATTTTTTCTTTGAATCACATTTTCTTCTGTCTTTCTCACCATGGAACTGTCTCAAGAGCCAAGTTTCCCGTCCCAGATGATGATGGGTTCAAGCTCTTCACTTCCCTTGTTGACTGTGCCTCACACAGCACCTCCAGCTCCACCCAAATCCAAGAGAATTGCAAAGATGATTCTACAGCATTGTTGATGGATTTGTTTGAGGAGAAGTTTCTTGCCAATAGCATGAACAGCTTGACACAGCAGCAGTGGCAAGAAATTTTATTGAGGATTGAAGAGGCATTTCCATTGACCCCTCCGCGCACTTGGGCTCAAGTTTAGTCCAAAGTACGCAAAATGCGGAAGAAATTTAATCAGATGAAACAGGAGCACGGAGAATCCGGCGCAGGTCAATGCAAATGCCCATGGTTTGAGCGATGTTTAATGATTTGGGGCAAGACTGCCAAGGCTTGTGGCACTGCTGGAGGCATGGACAATGGTGTTCCAATTGATTCGGTGGGTGGATCTGCGCAGGAGCCTGTCAACTTGGAGGATACTGAAGAACATGATGTTTCTCCTTCTCCAGACAGACAGGTTCCTCCATTTGCAAGCAACTCTTCTCGAGTCAGTAAGACCCCACCCACACCGAGGTCAGCAGCTTGCAAGAAGCCAGGGGTGGACGGTAAATGCCTCCACAAAAATTTGATTTTAAAAAATTGCGTAGAGGGATTTTTGTTTTTAAAGAAATTGCGTAGAGGGCAGGGAGAGAAAATTAGATGGAGCAGCTAAAATGGTGGGCAGACTATGTGCGCATTTTGTCTGCCTGCCTGCCTTTCTGCCAGCGAATTTCAAGGAGCAGGCAGGCAGAAGCCGAGGTTTTCACAATCATGTGCGCAACCCAAGAGATGGACGCAGCAGGTCCTGCTTTGACGCTGGTTTGTTGCCCTTGCCTACTGAGGCAAGGATATTGTTGTGTTTAAATTCATTATAGAGTGTAGTAGCTTAATGGATTTTGGCCCCTAGGTAATAATATTAGGTCTCTTTTTGTTGGAGGATTTTTGGAAGATGATATGTTGGCTTGTGTTGAAACTTGAGATTAGTTATTATAGAGTTGTCATATCTTGAAAGATTTTGGTTTCTTTTAGAGGATTTTTTGAAGATTATATTTTTGCATGGTGAAATATTTGAGTTTTCATCATTCATGTTTTGCCTTAAGATACTTGGCAAGGCCACAGTGTGACACACCCCTTGTTGAGGTTATTGCAAATTGCCAAAAACTTGCCCAACTTGCTGTATTTGACCTCCTTTTTTTTGGAAATGCAAGTGAAGCTTATTTTTATTGAAACCCTGCAAAACTTGATTTATAAATACACAGCTGAGTCCCAAAATGTACAAAAGTATTAGATTAAAAGAAAAGGAGGAGGGGAGGAGAATTTAAAGGACGGCAAGTTGCCACAAACTAGATGTCAAAATCTCTCCATCTCAACAATCGCAACTGACTGCCTGTATTAGTGTAATAGGTCAGCTGTGAGGATGGGTGTGTGTCCTGAAGGTGGTGGAAGTTGAGAAGTAGCTAGGTCTACTGCTACTGCCCGACTTATTTTTGTTTCCATTAAGTCTGATTTTTTTTTCCCCATTATCAAGTCATGTTTCTTGTGATCAGATCCAAATTTATCCTGAATGCTTCCACAGGGAAAACTAATTTTAAATGAAGCTCTATTCAATTATGCAACCCTAATTGCTCATGAGGATAATAATGCTATCTTATATAAGCATGGGTTTTTTTCCTTTTTGCCACTTGGCAATAGAAGAAAATTCAGTGCAACTCATGCAATGCAAAGGTCTTTTGTGAGAAAAATGCACCAAAGTCACCAAGTTTTAAGGATTTTTTTATTTTTTTTTTGAAATTGCGGTATGTAGACAATAGCTTCTAGTACATAGGTCACCAATATATAGCAAGATTTTTTTTCTTTTTTCTTTGACCTATAGCCAAATTTTTGCTAATTCCTCTTGTGGATGATCACCAATATGGCTACATCACAAAAAATTGGAGGGGGAGGGAACTAATCATAAGAATTGAAAAAGGTTCTTATCAATAAATAAAAATTTGGGAGTAATTCTAATCATAGATTGAAATGCCTATGGGCATTACAATTGGTTAAACTTTTGTATTTCTACCATGGCTACAGGTCTGTTGGAAAAGGAGATGTAAAATAATCGCCAATTGTAATTCAGTTGGGCTAATCACTAAAGAAAAAATAGCCTTGATTCCATTTGAGTAGATAGGAATGTAAACTATGCCCAAAATAAAGTTCATGGGCAACTATGAAATCCAATTTTCATTTTTTTCATAGCCTTCTCATTTTGGGCCATGTTATCACTTATATAATAATGTGTGCAAAAGAATAATTAGTAAAAGGAAAAAATAAAGTTTGTAAATCATAATAATATCAATTTGGGCTCCACATTGTTGGGCATTACTAGTGATGATCAATTGTTTTTCTTATGTTTTCATATGGTTTTTGATAATTCATCATTACTTATGTCAATGTCAAATTTATTTGAATTAATATAAATATCATGAACATGAAAAAACACATGTTAATTTGCATTTTCATATCCATGTTGATGAGTAGAGGAAAAAATTAGCTAGTTATAGGGATGGATGTAGTTATTAAGGGAAAAGAGTGCACTAGTTATAAGGATGGAGGTAGTTAGGAAGGGAATGTAGTAGTTATTAGGAAAAAAGTGAAGCAGGTAGACTTGGAAATGAGGTAGTTGCTTTTAGAATTGTCTTTGGAAATGTCTAAGGAAGACGGTATGATAGAAAATGTTTTTGGAATTGTGAAAGGAGGACCATACAATAGATTTCAAAATATCACTCATATACTAGTTTTTTGAATTTTTTTTTCTCTAGAATTTTAAAACTACAATTAGAGCAAGTGTTAGGTCATGTAGTGTTATGTAAGCTAACATTTAAATAACATCATGTAAAAAACATATGACCTATATTAGTTAGCATTGACCTAAAAGACTTTTTCCTTCTCATTCACACCTAGGAGAACCACTGAAAATATTTTGTTAATTTGACATAGACTTGAAGCCCCATTTTATGGGCTATTATCTAACATTGTGTTGTTATTTCAAAATTGATGTTTTCTGAAATTTTGATGTTAAGCTAACACCCACTTAACATCAAGTCAACACCCATTTAACATTGAATGTCATTTAGGATTCCACCTAAATTTTGATGTTAACTAACATTCTTCATGTGAATGCACAACCAAAAACTAGCCTCCATTAACATCAACTTAGCATTAAATGTGATTATAGCATTAAAGGGAAGTTGAAGGAAGTTATTTTTGACAATTTGCTTACAATCAAGGAGGTAAATAGGTATGTAAATTTCTCCCAAGCAAAAAAAGGTATTTAGATTTCATGTATACATAGTTCAAATCTTAAAATTCAATGGATAATTGTGGTTGTAACATTGTAAAATGGGTTAACAAATTGATTCACACGGGTACATGAATGGAGGAAAAAACCTTTAAGTGGCACTATTTGTGTGGGATTAGGGATTAGGGTAGCAATGATGTCAACATTTTAAAATTGAAACTCAATTTATAAAATTTATAAAGTGGCCTTTTATTTGGATATGAAAATAATTATCTCATTATTATTTGATGTATTAACTCCAAGTGAGTCTTGAAATGTGAATTAATTTTTGCTACATATAACAAAAATAATTTTATATTTTTAGGGGAATAAAATTTTTTAACTTAAAAATATTTTGTCATGAAAGCACTTTTCCAATGTGCCACATGTTTTTTTAACTCAAATATGTCTTATATGTTCAACACATGCCTACATGCCTTTCAAAAATGACTCTAAGGTCTCAACCCAAAAAAAATTTGATGAACAAAATGTTTGATCCAAGTTTTCCAAGTGGGTCCAAATCTTTTAAGGTGTACCAAAAAACTTGTCACAATGTCACCATTTTGTACTCCTTTTCCATATTTTTTACTAGTCCTTTTTCATGATGTACATGGACAAAAAGTGTGTGATATTAATTTAACATATATATGATGGTATAACATATCACACTTCAAAAAATGAAAAAAAAAAATTCAATAATGTGTATAGGAATAAAAAAATATAAGGCAAAATTAAGAATTGCATCAAGGACTACCTCAATTTTGTAATGTTTAGTACTACTTAAAGAATTTGGATCCAAGTCTAAAAGCATGTCACCACAAGAGAAGAATATTGAACAAGGGCAAGCATCCCCACTAAATTGATCTACTTTTATTGAGATCATCAATTTCTATGCATAATGTAATGGACAAATAGAAGTGTATTGTGTATAATCCAAATTAACTTCAAATTCCAACCAATTTTGAATTGGTATTTTGTACTTTCAATAGTATAGTCCTCTATTAAATCAAAAAGTGAAACCCTAGCAATGCATGAAAGTAATTTTTTACTCATTCTCTTGTTTAATATGCATTTGTATTTGGGTAAAAAATGAGCTCATAGGAGCCAAAGGCATGACTAAATAAAAGGAGCAAACAATTTTTTTTCCCAAAATTGTTTTTTTCATATAATGGAATTTTTCGATGAAATGTTCTGTAACTTATTAAATATGTTGGTCATTGGCCCAATACATCACTATTGGTGTGTTAACCAACATTGAGTATATAGGTATTCATCTTTTAAAATATATGAATTTCCATGTTTCATGTGAAAAAACGTAAAAATTTCAAACTATATTTTTAAATGTTCATAATTTCATGGTTCAATCACTTTTATTGTAAATTAAATTATTTTTTACATCATTTACATTGTATCACATTAATATGTGGTAAAAGATTTTTGAAATTCTTACATGTACTAAAAAATTAAGTAGTTTGAGAAATTTAAATTACACATTTTAAAAATAACACATGTTTTTTTTATGTGACTTATAATCTCCTACCACTTGAAATTTTTTTTACCATCAACAAGTTTGTATCAAGACAATCAAATGACCTTTTACAAACATGAACATTATTCAATACAACAATTGGTCAATTTCAAAAGTCTTCAACTAAAACCAAAACTTAAAAGCAAATTAAATCAATTTTTATTTTGAATTTCTTAACACTTGTTAAGTAGAACATTACATCGTGATTTCTAATGTATACTTATATGTTTAAGTTCTAATGGGTTCATTCTCTCTTCCCTTAGCAATTCTACCAAGATCTATTATATGGATTCTTCAACATCACTTGTGAGTTCAAGTTATGGACCCCTAACAAGCCACTACCAATTTCACACTATGTTTACCCTACAACCTCATCCTCCTATTTAGTTCTAACATGTACTTCTTACTATCTATTTTTTTTCTCCTTTTCTAGCTCCCATCAAGGTTAACTAAAATCAAATTACAACATGCAAGCTCAGACAAACATACAATGACTCTTTCCTACTGTGCACAACATTCCACAACCTCCCTCTCAAATGTTTTATTTATAGATTGTTTTAGTACAAAGAACACAAATGATCCCCTTCGTTGTAGGGGTTTCTTCCTATATCCCCCTTCCTCCTTTCTCCCCCTCACCCTTGTCCCTACTTGTCTTTGTTTTCCCCTCGTGCTTGATGCCATATTGCCTCCTTTCCTCTCCTTGACAACAACAGGTTGTCCCAAGGTTTTTTCCTTCACTCTTTCATGATCCTTGGCCTTCTCTCTTTCTATCATTTTCGACCCAACAAGGAAACACCCAAAAACAACATCCCTTCAACATACAAACCCACTTAAAGTTGAAAAGGGTTTTAAGGTTGAATTAACCCTAAAAGTGGTGAAGCCCCCCCCCTTCCAACCCTAATTACTAAAGGATTACCTACCTCTATACATCTAACCTATACCCCAAAATTATCCCTTATATACTTCTCATAACTTTACAAATGTCAAAATGTCAGGGTTCAAATCCCTAAATTGTCCAAAATTATGTTGTCTGCATTTCATGTTTAAAATGTCAAGTTAGGCTAAAGTCTTACTAATTGCTCATTATGCCTGGAATTTGTCCAAAAACTAGGTTACCCTACCTAGAATGTCTAATTAGCTTAGAACAACACTAACTAACTCATCCTATCTAGATCCTTAATTATTCAAGGTTATCCACCAAATAACCTTGCCCAACAACACTACAAATTAATCATTAAATGTTTCTTGGAATAATTGCCATATTTTTAGAATGTCAAAACATAAGCATACCTACTATAATTTGCAATTTTCAACGTGCCCCAATACTTTTTTTGGCTTCTATAAGCTTGTTTTGATCCATCTAAGGATATTTTTAATATTTTAATGACCTAAATAGACATGATCATATTGTCTCAAGTCTTCAACAAAAAGGGATGCAAAGGTCTACCTAAATCATGCATTAAACAAAAAAACATAATTTATAAGTTCAAGTTTAGGACACATGCAACAATAGTTTTTTAGACACTGATTAAGTTTTTTATAACTTGATATTGCCTAACACTACATTGATTTTAATTTGTACATTGAAAATTTATTTACCAAGCACGTTGAGTTTCAACAAAGGTATCATCAGACCACCATAAGGAGTAATAAAAATATCATAAAAGTATTACATCAAGGTTATATTAGTTTGTTCAAATTATTGATACCAAGACCAAAATCAATTTGATTGAAATAGCCACCAAACATGGGTTTTAAACACTTGACATGATTTAACAAAGTCTAAGGTCAATGTTATAATGTTTGGCAACTAATTGTGTTGTTTGGGGACTCAAATTGCAACCATAATAGAAACTCTAGTCTATAACTTGGTTGCAATTCGAAGGGAACCCAATTTTTTCGAATCTAAAAAAAAGTCATAAGTGGAACAACTTGAAAAAAAAGGTAGCTTTGACATGGGTAATGTGAGTTTTTTGAAATCAAAAACTAATTAAGATTGACAACTTGACACAATTTATAATATATGAGTCCATCCCAAAACACTTTGGTTTTTTAATCTAAGAATTGAACAATATTAGTAATAATTCCCATGACCAAGGTCATAATTACATCCATTTTAAAATGTGCACATAAGCAATTATTCAAACTATTTCTTAAACTATTTTTTCTTCTTTACTTGTTGGGGGTTGAATTTCTTCCTTTTCTTGTTTGTTAAAATGTTCACTTGTTTGGAGTCTTCATAAGCTTATTATGGGGTCATCTTTCAATTCTATTAAGGTTGGATTATTGAAAATAATTTCATCTTGATGAACAATCAACCCACACCTAGAAGTGCAATGTGGAGTTACAAGTGTGGGATTTTGTTGAAGGACTTTTCAAAATAGATCACACAATTGCAACTAGTTAATAACTATTTTTTCTAAATTCTCAAACAAACATTTGTGTTGAATGGACTTCACATGTATGTAATGACCCATCATTTGTGATTATAAAACAATTTAATGTTATCATAAGTTTTCATTTTCAATTAACTCAACAAGCATTTCAAACACCATTTATATCAATCAAGTATTCTTCTCCACCTTTATATAATTTATTGGATTTCCATCACATTTCCATCTTATACCCTAAGATCTTGTATTTCTACCCAATTTGTTTATCTTTTGTTTTATCTTTCTCCCATTTTTGTCCTTGTCCAATTCATGTATTATATGTGTTCTAAAACTCAAATTAGGTCATCCTTGGCTTTGAGGCCAACTTAGAGGTCTCATTTTCACTAGGGTGCAATCACACACTAATATGAACCAAAGCAAAGCAATTTTTGGTTTTGCATGTTTTTGGGTCAAAAAAATATTAATGTTTCAAGATTGTAATATGTTTACATGACAATGTATTTAATATATTATGGAAACATGTGAAATGATTTGGAATGAATTAAATGAACATAAAATAATCAAAATTGAAGACAATGTAATGAATGCATTTATTGTTTTTTTCAAAATTTGAAGGACTTGAAACAACCTTCAAAATGACATATTAATCATGTACAATAATTATTCACACCTAAATCACATTAATATAATTGGTCAATTTGTTTTGTTATGAATAGTTTTGACCATTATAAAAATTGTGGATTTATAATCCATCAACTTATGTAGCCAATTGCAATCTACCATATCATCCTCACAAGGCAACCTAATGTTCTCTAAAGAGTTGCAAGCAATTGTGGTTCCTATTATTGTGTTTGGACTTACTAACTAAAAGCTTTCAAAGTTTTCATTTTTCCTTCCCATAGATTTAAATATTATTTCTTATGGAACATGCCCTTAAATCATTTTTCAAAAATGTTGTCAACAACAAGGAAGGCTAATCAATTAAGCAATTGATATACCATAATACCTTTTCAGGTTCAACATAAATTAAATTATTTTCTAATTTGTCAATTTTTTTGGGTATTAATAATTAGTTCTAATGAATTTTTTTTAAACTCATGTAGCCAACCAAGTTTGATCCCCGAACCTCTCCTAGTAACTTTCAACAATAACTTACTAACCACCTAACCACAAAAGCACTAAACTTCTTTTCTATAAGCATTTGGTTATAATAAATTTAATACAAAGTGCCAAAATTTTCAGAATTCAAATTTTAATTGTTGAATTAAAAATTGAAAATTAAATTAATTATTCGACACCTTAGTGTTGAACTTGAAAAGGTACTACAGTATAGGGTATTAACATACTAAAAAATCCATAAAAGTTTTACAAAGGAAAGTTTTTGCACCCTCCCAAGTTTAAAACCAAAAGTGGTAAATTAGAAAACACATTTATTAAGAAGGGTTTCAATTTCCACACATTGAATAATTATATTTGTTTGAAGAGAAAAATAAATGTCAAATTGATTTAATGCAACCTTTGGGGGACTTTTTGTTTCAATTACTATAAGTGAAACTATCCCACAAAATTATGCATATGGCTTCACTAAATAAAAATTCCTTGATGAATAACATTTATCTTCTACCCAAATTCAATTGCATCTTGATGAACCATAAATAAAAGTTTCCATGCCATTTCATAACATAAAATATTTTTTTACAAACTTTTGAACACCCCAAAATTTATCAAATTTATAAAGTTCATTTTGGCATGAAAATGAAACAATTTTTATTCTTTTTCATGAACATTGATTTTAAACACATATGTACAATAATGGCCCTAAAAAAATTGTACCAAATCTATATGTTTTGGACATGGTGTTTAATTGCCACTAGATGACATCACATGCCACATATTCATTTTTAGGCAAGGGTTCATCTTATACCTAGATTTTAAAGTCTAGTCTAGGTCACATGAATTTTGTTATTGAACAAATTATTTAAACTCTCCCCACATCCCACTCATTGGAATTCTCATTCACTTCATATTGTTCATGGTTGAGACCTTCACTTGTCGTTATCAATTGACACATTATTGCTTTGTGTTGCCTATTTTTTAATTTGGATGCAAAACAATATCCTTGCATTCCACATGTTCAAGTTTTTCTCCCAAGTTATTGACCACAAATACTAAGTGACGGTTATAGGCATTATCAACCACAAACACTAAATTCTTTCAATCTCTACAGCCCTCTTATAGATCGTTAGAACTTTGTTTATGAATTTGTTTTCATGTGCTTTGAATTTGTCAAGTTTATGTTGATGCAACTTTGCTATTGAATGCATTTTTTGCTTCAAATTGTTGTTGTTTGCAATAAACACACTAAGTTGCTTATAAAATCTTGGAACGATTTAAGGATTCCAACAAGTGTGTGAAAGGGGTGGCAAAAGACTTTTTGGGTTTTCCCACATTAGAATGAAGAGTGATTATATCCTTTCAACCAATTAAAGGAGCTTTCATAGTGAAGGTGTTATATTTAATTTTCCTACTTCCATTTTGTTTATATTTCACTAAACATGATTTTCATCATTATATAGAATGTAGAAGGTTACAAATTATTCTTAGTTTGTTGTTGCACTACATTCTATAAGTTTGTGAGCAACTTGAAATTAGGCTTCAATGTGTTGTCAAATTTCATCTTATTGTTTAGGTTTGGGCCTTTGTAATGCAATGGGTGATAAAAAAAACTAAAAAACAAATGAACTGGGGTAGGCCATCCTTCTCAAAAGTGATGGTTAATGAAGGAAGAGAGGAAGAAGGGACTTATGTGAAAAAAGGCCAAATATCACTACAAAAAAATGGGGTGAGTTACAAGTGGCCTTGCAATTAAATTTTGAATTGTAATGATCGTTTGCAACTCAACATATTACTACGAGCATGAATTTTATTAGACAAATCGCATGAATTGCAAGGGATGTGACTCACCATATGTGAAATTGTATGCATATGCAACTTGTGCAACTCAGTTATTACTATGTACAAACAACTATCATGCAATTATAATCAATTAGTTTGCAACTATCATGGAGATGTCATGTTGATGTTACTTTTTATCAATCCAACAAAATCTAACACATGACACTATGGGGATTTTTGGGTTGTTTTTTTAAAATATTGATTTCCACCATCCATTATGATTATTCATTTTATATGGTTTTAGATTGTGACATGTGGCATAATCAAAAGTTGCCACATGGCATATTAATTGAAATTTGACAAAATAAAATAAAAATATTTTTTAATAGCTAGCTAGGTTGATACATAAGCACAGGTAGGTAGGTTGGTAGGTCCTACCTATAAGGCTACATTACATACTTAGGTACACAAGTAGGTAGGAAAGTAGAATGGTAGGTGAGCTAAATAGTAACCATGTAAATATTCTCATTTTATTTTATGTTTTGTCTTTAAGGGAAGTTTTTTAAAGTTCATCCCAAATTGACACATGTAATTTAATGTGAACACACAAAAACAAACACCTTATTTATATAGTTTGTGAAATGAGATTAAAAAAAAACCATATGGGTTAAATCTTTTAGTTGCACATTAATTACATATTGAATTGAAATTAGGGAAAAAAGATCCACATTTTTTGTGTTTTTTTTTAAATTTTAAAATTGGACAATTAAATAGGTAATTATCTATAAATTATATATGTAAATTAATTTTAAATAATTAATTATCTGAAATAATTATTTTAATTAATAATTTTAATTCAAATAATTAGTTATTTAACTATCAGATAAGTAATGCTCTAAATTTACATAAATTTCAAATAATTAATTATTTTGAATTTCAAAATTAATTATTTGGATTATTTGATAGTTAATTATCTGAGCTAATTATTTTAATTAATTATTTTAATTCAGATAATTAACTAATTAATTCATTTAGATAAATTATTTTCATATATTTAATTCAAATAAATGAAATAATTGAACAAATAACTAAAAATTTAATCAATCTCATTCATCTAGTTTGTTAGTTAATTATTTTATTTAATATAATTAAACAATTATTATCTCCATTTCAATTTTCTAATTAATTTTACTTAAATTTCACTAATGAAAAAAAAAATCTTAATTAAACTAATTAACTTAGATTTATAGTTCAATTTATAGTCTAATTAATTACTTAATAATAATTAAGTAAATTACATATCAATTAGTAGTCAATAATTATTGTAAAAATAATTACTAAATATTAAGGATTAAATATGAATTTGGGTAGAAGACTTAGTTATCAAATAATTAATTGTACAACTAATCAATGTAATTCATCTAATTTGTTAATTCGTTAGTTTAGATAATTAATTATCTGAATTTTTCAATTGATGTTTAATTAATTGAACTAAATATTATTATTAATCAGTCTAATTTTTAACTAGTTATTTTATCCAATTAGAAAAAAAAATTGGAATTAAATTGATTAATTTATATTAATTATAATTATTAATTAATATGTAATAAAATAACTTATTGAAAAATGAATTCATTATTAAATATTGAGGATTAAATATTAATATTTTTTAGTTATTAATTATTAATAATTGAACAATACTCACAAAATAATGGAAAAGTAATACTTTCATAATGACAACATAATGGTAACATAATGGCACAACTAGTTGTATCAATGGGAATCATAGCTGACAATTAGTTGCAATGTCATATGTAATGTGCAATGGAATGGTGCATATTTGGCATGATTATATGTGTCAACATTGTACATTAATTGCAACATACTTGTTGATTAGATGTTACATTTACATCAATTGTAATGTAGTTGCCACATGCAACTAAAATGCAACTCGCTGAAAAGTTAAACATGATTAACTTTGTCCTTATATATGTATGATGCATACATTACACCATATAGGTGCCCCATTTGCAACTAAGTTGCAACTATAATACAACTCCCTTATTTTTTGACATGGCATTTTATTTATTAATTTGTTCATATTTTCATGCTTTCATTTTAGTGAAGTTGTATATTAGTTCTTTTTGAGCTCTAGTTGTAGGGTAATGTGATTCCAATGGACAAGATTTCTCATGGTGATTATTAGTATAATGAGAATCAACTTGTTGATCTACAAATAACATAAATACAATGTGTGATTTTTCAAGCTAAATTCATCATGGACAAATAAGAGCAACAAAGTTTAGTAACATTAATTTCTAGTGCTATCTACGGAGCACTTCAATTTTGTCTAGGTCCTTATAGTAAAAAAAATGTGACGGAGAAGGTTTTAAGAAATAACAAAGTTTTTGCAAACATCCCAAATTATGTATTGCCACCCAAGTTAACCTTTGCACAATTAGAAATGTTTACAATGATTAACATATCAATGGTTGAAATTAAACAAGCCAACTCCAATGCCAAGCTTGCATCACAACAATTTTTAGTCATAACAACTATTAGTGTAGATCCAACCTCATGAAATTGAAACATTATTAGAGCATTGGGAGTGCACCATTGTAATGTATCCTATACATTGCATCGACACTCAACTTCATCTAATGTTAGTTCAATATTATGAACATTATCTTTTAGACAAAAAAAAAGATGATGGTTGCACAAGAGAAACTAGGGTTGTAACTAGATTGTGATGGGCATTAAAAACTCACATCAGTCCTAATAAGAAGGATGTTATGAGACACCACATAGATGTAGGATTCTATGAAAGTTCACTCATTACTTGTTAGAAACACAAATAAAACTTTCTCCATTGCACTATAATAGTGCAATTCACATTTGCATTAGTTGTGACATGCATTCATTATACATGTTGCATGATCATAAGGTTTTAGAAGATATTTGTATGATGGTGATTAAATGATCAAATCATTTGTCATGGTACCCATCTATTTTTTTAAGTTTGTTTTGTCCTTTAGAACACACTCCATAAGTTGTCATAAAATATCATAGATATATACATAATGCAAAAGTTCCAAAATTATATAAGTACCACAAACATGGGGTATGACTTGCAAATGATTCTAACAAACAGAAAGGACATGAGGAAAGAATAAGTTGTCCTTGACCCAAAGACTTGAAGGGTGAGGAGTGAACATTAGATCAACAATGAATGCACAATGTTCATCTTGGATTTGGCATGTGCAACTACATGGAAAATTGTGTAGTTTTTGTTGTGTAATTGGGGAAGCATGGGACCGCACTAATTTAGTGTACAATTACATTGTACTAAATATTGCAAAAATATTATGTATTCTTTACTAAAAAAAGGCACTTGTGGCAACTCCATTTTTCAAAGTCACATATACATTTATGTGTGCTCTTAAAGGTCTTTGGCATAATTTTATGTGGACTTATATTGCAATAGCGCACAATAATGTCATGTTGGTGGTGCAAACCCACTTTTTGCAAGGTTTTTATGGACTTCCATCCAATAACATCAGGATTGTGATGAACTATTGGGTTTTGTGAAAAAAAATTGATGGATTGTTTGGGTGTGTTGTTTTTGAAATTCATGAATCAAGATGGAGTTTTCAAGAAAATTAGTGGACTGTTAGGTGTTGTAATGCCCTATGTAGGATTATTGTGTGAGTTGTTATGGAAATTTATGGATTTGCGAGTGTTTTTTAAGGAAATTAGTGTTTTGTTAGGTGGGATGCATGGAAAATTTGAGAATTGTTAGGTGATATTATGCATTGTACAAGTTGTTGGATGAGCTATTATGGAAGTTTATGGATTTGTAAGTGTTTTAAGGAAATTGGTGAATTGTTAAGTAAATTGTTACAAATTTGTATATATTGTTAGGTGTTGTTATGAACTGTGCAAGATTGTGGGTTATTTGTTATGGAAATATATGGGTTTGCAAGTGTTTTTAAGGCAATTGGTAAATTTTTAATTGAGTTAGTACATTTTTTTTGGATTGTTAAATGTTTTTATGAGTTGTGCAAGATTATTGGGTGAGGTGTTATGGAATTTATGGGTTTGTAGGTGTTTTTAAGGTAATTGGTGGACTATTAAATGTGTTAATACAAAATTTTGTGACTACTAGGTGTTGTTATGAAAATAGAACAATTATTTGGTGTTGTTATGGGTATTTACATGGAATAGGTTGTTATGTGTTGTAATGGATTATTATGTGTTTTGACACAATTAGAATTCTTTGCAAGATTCAAAGATGCACCCATATGTATTCATAGTTGAAAGGGGATTTTGGAAGTCTATGACCATTTTTTATCAAGGCAATGAAAGAGCATAACACATGCCACTGCATCTACCACATCCAAATGGATCAGCTTCACATTGCCTTGAATAATATAAAGATTGCTTCAAAGCTCCACAACAAGACTACCTACAACTACCAACACAAGGTTATATTTTTTTGATGCCTACCATACATGTGGTGCATCTTTAAAACATTAAACAATGTTAACTAACTTGTGGGAGGCAATTCATGTATCTTCAAGAATGACATGCAAGAATGGCATGCAAAAAGATGCCTTTTGGGTTAACGTGAACTTAGTGTGTGGTGAACATTTCCCCATTATGCCCAATGGAGAACAATGGGTATGGTCTATTGTTAGTTTATAAGTGGAAAAGGTTTGCATTTGAAAGCATTGCATCTTGATCTAGTAAGTAGTTACATTTTTTGATACTGATTTATAAGTAAGCAACATCTAATGAGTCGGGTGCATTGATTACATGAAATTTAAGTTGAAACAATTTGTGAGGCATAATTTTGTAGTTTGATGGTAGGAAAAAATAACTAAATGTGTATTATATCTTTTTCTATCGGCATTGTAGTCTTTGTAATTGATTTTGTTGAAAATTATAATCTTGAAGTCCAAAATGAAGTTTAATTGATGAAAATTGGCATAGTTATCATATCAATATTATTTTCCATATTACTTTTCGGGCATAAGCCCAATGCATATCCTTATGATGAAGATTTTGGCTTACTTCCTAAATATCAGTTTAATGGTTCTAACGACAAAAGGCACGACTCAAAATTTGTTCAACATTATTTTAAACTATAGTGGGATTACATCATTGAAGGTGGGTATGCATCACAATGGCATGTTGTTTGGTTAGATGGTTGTGCAAGCTAGTTTAAAAGCTTGATTTTTTTATAAGTACCTTAATCTAAGTAACATTTGTAAGATGTTTTGGTCTTTCTTTGGAAGTGAGTAGGATAAGGTTCATATGATGGGACAAGGGTTATTATCAAGAAGATTTTGCAAGAAGAGCAATTGAATGTCCATGGTGTGAAACTATAAAACATTAAAGATGCAACATGAAATTTTTGCATAAACAATTATATTACAAACGTTAAACATCTTACTTCAACATTCAAAAGCCCTTGAAAAGAGTACTTTGGCATATGAAATCTAAAGATGTTCATAATAACCCATCTTTCAATTATGATTGTATAAAATGGATAATGCAATTACAATTTATTTGTGCAACAAACAAACATAACAAAACCTTGTTTCAATGGTCAAGGATCTAGGATGCTCTTATTCTTGTTGTTCCAAATTATAGATTTGAAGATTAAGAGAACATCCAATGGATGGGAAAATGGTTTCCTAGGCAATTACAACTAGCTAGCATATTCATCATATTCATGTTCATTGACTATAGTGGAAAGTTTGATTATATTGTTGATTGTGGTGCACTAGCTACAACCTTGGATGTTGGTGATAATTTTGTAGTGAATGCAAAGGTTGGTAATTCAAAAGGATAAGACTTGTGGATTGTTCTTTGCATAAGACCTTTAAACTAGGTTAAGAAGGCTTTCAATGACAAATGGCGGACATCTTTTTACATGGGAGATGAAATGGTTACAAGCTTGTATTACAAAAAATGGGGTACAAATGAACATACTTATGTTCTTCTAAAAGACTCCCATTTGGTTTTCATGCATTCATATTTTGTGTGTGGTATGCGGCTTTTGTTGCCACCAAAACATTATCAAGTTGTAAATGGAAATGACTATGTTTATGAATTAATGAATACACATTATTTGCCATCAATTTTTTTCTTGCATCTTTGGATAATGACTAATTGCCCCATTGATGCGCCAATTACTAAGGTAATTGAGTAGGGTCATTATAATGAAATGACAAGTCTTGCATGGAATGCCTTATGTTTAGTTTTGGTTTCTTGTAGTTGGGATAAATGTGTGTGGACATATGAGGTGCTACCATGCCATGTGGACTTGAAGAATTGTGATTAGGTAGATGTTTGATTCTTAAAAGTTAGGTAAAAGCATGGTTAGGTGGTTCATTTTAAACAAAATTTGAAAACTCCACATCTTACACTAGCTACAATTCCTACATAATTATCCCATATGCTTTTGGTCACAAATATTAGTAGGACGTCTTATAAATATCCCTCGACATGTGATTGGTAAAAAAACATGTCAAAGTTTGGATATTTCAATGTGAAATGGAAAATAATAATAAAAAGTAATGAAAATCACAATATTTTAAATTTCAAAAAATGAAAAATTCTTGTATATGGAAAGTTTTGATGCATTTTACTCTTAGATTCCTAATTTTATGGCAACCTATTTTTATTTGTATCGTTGACACTATTGTATCACACATTAAATCCACATTTTTCAAGTTTTGTGTGACAAACATAGTGTTATCATTTCAAAAGTCCATTATGAATCCCGTTTTTTAGAACTCATCCATAGTTTTTAATATGATTCCCAATAAAAATTCTATTATATTAACATGGATGATTTTTTAAATGACAATGTTAATATGGCTTTACGTTTTAACTTCATTTATAATGCCAAAAAACTACAATTGTGACAATTTGAATTGTGTCCACCCAAGTATGCTTTCACCCAATTACATTGTTGCACCCACAACAAATGTAGAATGACTTCTTGATTATGTCAAATAGATGTTTATTTGTCTTCTTTTTGTATGTGGGTTAATTTGTTCCACAATCAATGATGTGTTAAAATTTTGTGGCGTGTTTCTTGTAGATGGTTTTTTCAACTTTTAAAAGTGGTGACCAAGGAGCTTGGCCATGTGCAAATGGAGATTTAAGGCCTAGCAAACCAATATGATGGAATCTTCTACATTGCTACAAATGGTTTCTCATGATGTGCATGTTTTTGATTTTTTATTGCTACACCTACAAACATGTTTAATAGGTAGCTCTTCGAAAAGATGTGCAACTTAATAAGCTAGATTTTTGCATGAAAACTTCATAACTATGTTATGTTTAATCTTTAATGATGTTAAAACTTGAACATGAAATTAAACTTCTTGTTTTTTGTGAAGTGCTGATAGAAGTGAAGCAAGTTGTTGTATGAACCTAAACCTTGAACCTAGAGCCTAGAGTTGGAACTTGCAATGGTAAAATGTCTTTTCCATTATACATGTGCAAGTAAAACCCAAGAATTTAATCACAAAATGAATGTTGTATAGGTAAACTTAGAAGCAAACATGGGTTTGAATGTAAGCATTCATCCTCATTATGGATGAATGATTTTTCCCATTCGTCTAATGTATGGATAAAAATAAATTGAATTTACATGTTTTTAAAAAATAGAATTTCCATCAAAATTATGGATGAAAATTTTATTTTATCATTGAGTTTTTATCAATGATTTTTTTTCCCATAATTTTAATGAACTAGAGCTTCATAAAACACATTCTATATGATATAACACTTGTTAATAAAATAAAATATATTATAAATGTATTTCATGGCTATGGTTTTAAATGTCATTATTTTTAATATGTCTTAGCTACATTATTGTTCTTATGCTAAAATCCAACCCCACAGTTTGTTTATATATATATATATATATATATATATATTGTTGGCAAACTAACCTAATGTCAATGATGGGGGTTTTTTTTTCCCCTCTCCAAAGGTGCCATAACTTCCTTCAAATTTATTTATGAGTGTTGTTGATAATAATGGGTTTTGAATGTTTTAGAATATTTTTAAATTACCTAATGCATTGATGACAATGAGTTTTTGAAATATACTGAAATTCAATGCCTTAATTAATTTTGTTCAAACAACCTAATATCATAAATGACAATGGGGTTTTTCTAATAATTATCTATTTTCAAGGCGCTTTAGTTTTCCAAAAATACATATAATGTTATTGACAACATGGGGGGCAGAGGGGGAGGGGAGGGGTGGGGGTAAACACTCATCCCATGACAATATTTCATAAATTACTTAACATTGTTGATGAAATGATTTTTTAAACATTTTTTTAATTAAAAAAAAAACTTTGGTCCCATCATCATATTTTCCCCTATTATCACAATTTTATCATTATTAAATGACATTCAAGTTTGAGGTATTAATACTTGGATAACAAATGAGGATAAATATAAATAATTTTGAATTTATTTATCTTCCAATTATTGATTTATTTAATCCAAATCACGAATGAAATTCATCCATGAAAGTGACATTCATCCATATGAATTCATTCATCTACATACATATTCATCCATGTAGGTGGATTAAAATTACATTAAGCTCCAAGCTCCAAGCTTAGGCTTTATGTTCATGCACAAGCCATTTTCAACTAAAAATAATATCACATAAAATTTAGGATCATTTTTGTAATCATGTATTCTCATGTTGGACATCTATGTTGGCATGTCATGTAAGTGGAACATGGTCCATCAAGCCAAGTGGTATTGGTTGTAGTAGGTGATGAAGTAGACAAAAGCGTTATTGAGAAGGAAATGAAACAATATTGTGTAGACCTTCCCATATGTGACCATTGTTGTTAAAGTGTTTTATTAGACAAAACTTAATTTAGTTGTTAAAACATGGAAAAAGGTAACAAATATAATCTTGTATCATTTTATCTCTGGATTTTGGATTGGAAATAATGACAAGTCAAAGGCCATGAGGCCTTATAATGCATACGACATGTAATAAAAACTAAAGATCAAATTATACTCGATCCTATTAGCCTTTTGGTACGTAAATCAGATATGGATATAATGGTGGCAACTTCCCTCTCAACTTGCCATAACACACACAAAATAATAAGACATTTCTTGGGTCTATCATGTGACAATTAATGTCCTTGAAAATATTGTATCAATTTTTTTGGTACACATGCATGCAACTTCAAACAAATATGCACTTTAACATCTCATTAAATGTGGAGGATGTAAAGTTATAGTTTGACCATCTCAACAATGCAAGTAGAGTCATACCATTCATTAAGGTTTGATAGATTCTAGTCAATCAATTCTTTTGTTGTGTTAAATATGTTACACATTGTAGTCTATCAAGCTAGATTATTCCACCTTGATAATTTGTTCAAGTGTGTGCTTCAATGGGTGTTATAAAATTGATCATTGTAATGCTTGCCATCCTAAATGAACTTGACTTTAATTTTTAAAATGATGGTACTTATAACCTTAATGAGTTTAACATTTTGTATGTGGTTGTGACTTCTTGACTATGTGGTTGTGATTTTGTATCAAAATTGTGACTTCTTGACTAAACATCCATATTTCCTCAAACTAGATGTTTACATGACAAATCATAATTCTAAACTATGTTTTCAAATTTGAAGCAAAATCTAACATTTGACACGAATTTTATTTTGAAATTGATGTTCATGTTACATATTATAACATCATGTAACGATATAACTTTTGGGTTACAAGGTTGTACCACTACAATTATAATGTTACAACCTTGAAACACCATAATGGAACACATTATCAAACTATGTTATAAGGTTGGTTATTCTCACCAACACCAACCCATTTTTTTAAGCATTTACTCAAATCTTACTAAATTTAAAATGTTATATATATATATAAACACTACAAGAAAAGTTGTTTTTTGCAACTTGATTTATGACTAAGTTGTTAGTCATGGAAGTCATCAATGCTTGATGAAATCCATGAATTATGGCCGTTGGATATAATTCATTAAATATGAAATAAATATGTTTTCCACCCATGCCATGTAGAGATGTGGTATAAAGGCTAAAAACCCAACCTATATGTTAGGAATGTAGGCCCTAGCCTACCTAGGAATGTAGGTTAATTTAACTAGCAAGTTAAACATGTTAGGCTAATTCACTAAGTTGCAAGTGTGAGGACTTGAACCCCTCACCTCCACATTGAAGGAAGAAGTATTTAACCCCCACTTAGCCATTGCATCACATGATTTTTACATGACAAAAAATGTCACCATATTGTTATAAACATTTTTTTCTAACGTACTTAATAAGTTAGGTACCTAGGTATTTACTTTACAACTTAGAACCTACCTAATAACCTAGTAGGTACCTAGTTTGGTGAGTAATAGGTAAGTAGTACCTAGAGGTAGTAGTAAGTAGGTAGTAGGTAGGTAGGTAGATACCTAATAGTAAATAGTAGGTAGTCAAGTAGGTATGCATGACCTACCTAGTAGGTATACCTAGTAGGTAGGTGCCTAGTAATAGGTACATATGTAATACCAATTTAGTAGGTAGGAAAGTAGGCACATACGTATGTACCTAGTAATAAATAGTAGGTAGGTAGGTAAGTAGGTAGGTACACACGTACATACATATGAACTACATACTAGGTAGGTAGGTAGGTAATATGTAGTTAGTAAATAGCTAATAGATAGTTAGCACCTATTTAAACTACTAAAATAAGTAGGTTATTAATGTATGTAAGCTAGTCATGTCGTCGCAATGCAATCACAAATTTGAGTAAAAGTATATGACTACATGACTAGATTCAAACATTAGTCATAAATGTCCAAGTCATGAAAAACACGTTTTGGTGTTGTGCAAGTAAATCTTTTGAACAACATTGTTTCAAAATAATCACACCAACATTGTTATATAAAATTTACCTTTGTCATCCACCTTGTCATCCTTGTTGTTCATATATCATGGCCAAATTACTAAAAATGAAAAAAAAACACACACACAAAGATTGTCCATGTCATTCACCTTGTCATTTCCATTGTTCATGCATTGTAAAAATACAAAATAAAAATAAAAATTTCCCATTTTTTCCACTTCGATGCCCTTGTTGTCCTCCCAAGCATCATCATTCTCCTAACATTCATTCATTACCAAACTACAAAATTTCAAAAAAAAAAATTATTAACATACTTTGTCGAACACACTTGCCATGTTTCCTTGTGCTTCAATTATCCACCCCCAATTCCCCGATTATTGTTCTTGGTGGCCACATCCACCCCAACACCCCCATTATCCATTTTGTCATCCCTATAGTTCATGAATTGTCAAATTATTGGGCAAATAAAACCCGCATTGTCCACCTTACTAGTTGCAACATCCTTGGCATCCCCATCATCCACCTTGTTGTCCTTGTCATTCATTTGGTCACCAAAAAATCTTTTTGCCTACCTTGTCCACCCATGCATCCCCACCATTTTCCTTGCCATCCCTTATTATTGTAATTGATCCCATCTACTTCATCACTGATTATGTTGTCCCTATCATCGTCCACATCATTATTGCATTGACTCATCATCCATGTCTCCATCCTTATTGTTTTTGTTGTTGTTTTGATCTTTTTCGAAGTCAATTGAACTTCACGAAAACATATCCCATAAAGTAGGATGCCGCAAATTCAATATGGAATTTTTTTGGGAACACTTGGACTTGGGACATTTTGCATGTTAACATCTTGTCCTAAAATGTCCCATTTGCACACATGGCTAGCAAATGTTGCACAAGCTTTTGAGGATCCATAAGTTCATAAATCTAATTAGGAATGATAATATGATAATTTGTGCTTACAACATTCCAAACCATTAGCCTATTATTCTCCTTGCATATGCAAATGGTGAAAGGTCTTTTTGATTTATTAACTTATATTTTGTGTTGGGAGGTGCTTTTAAATTCAAATTAAAAAAACCTTGTAGAACTTTATATATATATCATGTATATATTTATTTTACACGTTGTACCATTATTAGGAACATTCATGTTTCATATGTTAACCTATGAAATTGAATTATAGTTGAACAAATATCTAACTCCAACTAGGTTTTGGATTGATTATCCTTTAGGGGTCCTAAGACATTATACTAAACATGTTTTTTCATTTCAAGTTGTTCATCTATTGCTAGTTTACAATTTAATAAATACACAACTTTTTCTTTTAGGGTATTTGCAATCTAGATTGGATCAAAAAAAAATGAAAGCTCCCTAAAAGTTATTTTTAATGACAAAGTTGGTCAATAACCTTTTTTTAGCTAATAATAATCATTCACTCTAGAAACCTACATTACATCTTAACTGCCTACATTGTGTTGTTAGTCATACTAGAAATTAAACAAGCAATTTCAAAAATTTGTCACACGCATGATCACACAATCATTTTCCCATGAACAACATTAGGAATTACAAGGATACACCTTTTGTTGATTTTTTTAACACTTTGTTGTTGGAGTTTTAAGATTCTTCCCACAACAAATGATTATTCTAAAGGTACATCATTGTTATCTTACAATTGTACACTTTCTCTTTAGAGGTATTCATTTGGTGAAAGTAAGGAAATCATGGTGCCTCAAGGTGTACCAAATAATAGTAATGGGAAATTGCAACTTACACCTAACAATAGTAGTGGGAAGTCAAGGAAGTCAATAGATTTACCAAAAAAGGTGAAATTCAAATAGGAACATACTTTGAAGAACAACAAGGAAAGGTTCTTACCCATAGGCTTTGTGCCCTTAGTTCCAAAACTTGGGGATGGGAGTCTTATGAACCCCATTTATTTTGCAAAAACTTACAAGCTTTTTTATGAGGGATTTGATTATAAAGCAATGAAAGTTCCTAGTTCGATGTTAACTTGGAAGATGTCTCAAAAATATCTAGGCCTATCATCAACAAGAATGGGTACAATTACACGTTTCAAATGTACCCCAAGTAAAAAAGATTGAGTTGTTCTAAATGATCATACACCAAAAGCCTTACCTTCTAACATTGCAATTGATTTCATAAAGGATGACAAGAGGACTAACTATTGAGGTTGGGGGCAAACTATGAACTAGGCATTTTATAATGAGTTGACCAACATAGAACAATAATAGCAAAATATAAGAACTCAACTTGTAAAGCAAGTGGGGCAAGTAGAGCTCCTAAACTCATATGAAAAAGATGGACAAGATGATTTGGACAATGATAAAGGCGAAGGTCTATCAATTTTGGATGTTACAAGTTTCACATTTCTGCCACATTTGGTAAAAAAATTTGATGTGATGTGAGATTTGCAATTGTGAATGTTTGATGTGTTACAAATAGGAGTTTGGGGTATCTACATGAGTTTGGGATTTTAAAAATAGGTTCAATATGTTGTTGATCTAATGTGAGTTGTGGTTTTAGGAGTTTTTGGTTTGACAAGTGAAGAAGACTTGTGATAGTTGATTACACATGTGAAAATTAAGTTAGAAGACATAGAGGTTAAACTAGATGTTGCCAATAATAAGGTGAAGGATACTAAAACATTTGTTGAAAAAGCACACAATCATGTTGATATATGTCCCTTGTACAACATTGTTGGAGGTGACACTAGATGTCAACCCAAGTGTGGGTAGCATCCATAATATGTTATCACAAAATCAATGGCAAAGAGTTCATTAGCCTTTGAAATGTAGAGATGACACACCTATTGAACCCAACCATGTTGTGGCACATGAAGATGACACTAGGAAAAACTCAAAAGTTACCATCAAGCCCACATAATGCAAGTAAGGAGTTATAGATAGTTGATGATGAAAAAGATGTGCTCGTATGGTAGGAAAAAGGGGATGTGAATTCAAACATTGCTTTTGGCAATGACAAGGAAGATAATATAGATGATTTTGTGGAAGATGAACCTTTTGAAGGTCAAAGCATGATAAAGTAAACAAAAAAAGTAGATGTCTCCACTTCAACCCTACACCACTCATATAACTACTGTGAAATAGCATCAAGTTAGGTGAAAATATGTGTCAAGTAACATTAATTTGCTCTATTAAATTTATAAGAATCGAATACTTAAAAATTTAAAAGAAAATGAATTTAAAAGTAGATAGAAGGTCCATTTGAAATTGATTGAAAAATATGTATTCAAACTTATTTTTTGGTTAGAAAAATTAATGAAATTGATATGTAATGGGTCCATTCATGGTTGGGGTACCAAAAAAACAAAAAAAAACTTAAGGACTTTTTAGAGCTACTTTTTACAAATAATATTTACATGAAACAAACTTAAATGAGAAAAATTGAATGGTCCAACATAAGATAATTCATGTGTTAATTGTGATTTTTCATAGTCATGCATAATTGTGTATGAATATTTTAGTTTAATGCCAAAAATGCAAAAAATCCCAAATCATCCCAAAATGAATTTCAATGGACAACCAAACATGTTTTTTGGCATGTTTATTTCCTACACATGTGACCTACATCTAAAGCCAAACATTTTGAACCCATTGAGTATTTTTTTTTTATCAAATGGTTTTTTAAATGAGTATTTTGCCTTGTAGCGCTTTCCTTCAAAATGATATAATTAACATAGTATCCAAATTATTTTAAAATATTTTTATTAATTTAAGAAGACATCATTTTATCTATTGGCATACAATAATCCATTACAATTATAATAATGTAAGATAAACAAAAATCCAAAGTTGTCCTTTGTAGTTTTTTTTTAGTTAGACATTCCTTTTTGGTACCCCAATCATGAATGGACCTTAATAAGTTAGGAAATGAAAACCAATGTATGTTTTAGAGTGTCATAAAAGCAATCTATTTCCTTTTTGTAAGAACCTACTTGACACCTACTTGAAACTAAAAGCCCACATTGAAAAGTAGATGTCAAAAACTACTTGGGTGCAATCATACTAACATGTACCATTAGTAGTTGTAACCACTATTTAAAAATAGCTTAAAAGTAATTTTAACATTAAAAGCACAATTTGAAAATATTTTTTTATTACATATTTTGGGATGTTTTTAAATATATGCCTTAACATAATAGTATTTTAAAAAAAATTTATAAAACTTTTTTTATTGAAAGAAGTGTTTAAAGGATTTTAAGAATATTCTTCAAAAAACAATGAAAAAGTAGTGGTCTAAGGGGGCACATGTGGCTCCTTATAACGTAATTGGACCCACTTGTATTTTGAAAAACCTACTTAAAACCTACTTTTACAATTTGAAACATGAAAATCAATGCACATTAATGTAAGAAATATTATTTTAATCATTGAAATAAAAACATTCAATGTTCCACAATTTTAAAATGGGTTTTGTTCTTATTATAAATTTACGATCTAATTTTGATAAGGTAATCAAGTTGTTGATTTTATCTTGTTTAGACCCTTGATGGACCATTGAGTGTTGCAAATAAAAGAATGAATATTCTAGATTCCAAGGTTTGTGATGATATTGATGACTTTCAAGACCCACTTGCCTTAAAGAATGCTACGCAAAAACAAAGTTCAAAGGACCATGTGTTTAGGTCAAGTCTATAGCAACCAAAAGCAACTACCCCATGAAAAAGAAAAACACCAAGGCTCCAATGGTTGAAAAAGTTTCCATTGCAAAAACCACTTTGAAATGTGGCCAAAACTACTACTTGGCACTCTAATGTTAAGTGAATCTTGGAAGTCCTAACAACAATGTTAAATTGTGTGTGTGCAAAACAAACAAATGGAAGTCTTATATGCATATCTCTAGTTTTGTTTACAATAGTGTACAAACCAATGCAATTTCATGTAGGTGTTGTCTTGTTGGGTTTGGGACTCAAGTGACATTAAAATGTAGGAACAAATTTATATGTGAATTTGACAGTTTTGTAGGATATTATAAGTTTTGGCTACCTATTCAATGAGGTTGTAAATTCTCATATGTAGTTGGTTTTTCTTTTGTATTCATTTTGTGTTGAAGATCTTGATTGTAGTTCATGGTTTGGTAGCAATTTGGTTGCCCACATGGGACTCATTTCACCTATCCATGAAGGATGACTTAGATCCAAGATGAATCTCTTTGATGGATGGTGTTAAAACATTGGACAACTTTATTATCTTATGGAACTTCTCCTTTTGGTTCCATCCATTTTCCATCTTATTTGATTGTATCACAAATTGCCTACCTAGTGGTTTTTGTGTGAAATGAAACATGAGTTTGATGTGTGTGTTCAAAGTCTAAAGGAAAGAATGTGGAATCTACATGATGATTTTTGTTTCACTTTCAATGATGATTCTAGTCCTAGCCTTTTTTGTATAAAAAGGTAATTATTAGCATTTTATGTGTATGCTTATGTTATGTTTTTTTATAATTTAATAATTAGATTGTGTACAAAACTCACATGTCTATTGCTATAGATTGTGTGTTGTGTCCAAAAAAATCAAGGCATCTATTGGGGTTTGGAAGACAAGGGGATCTTCTAATTCTAGTTGTATGTCCATATTGTAAGTTCATTTGTTGAAAGTGGCATATAAATATAATCACTTCTTTGATAAGTCTAGAAGTCTACCAAATGCAATGTTTGTCATGCTAAACATGTCTATGTGTGTAGTTTTACATCATATTGTAAATCAAGAGAGTGCAAGAAGGGTTGAATAAATGTTATATGATCACCAATATTACGTAGATTAAACCTAACCCTACAAAAATTTCAATCACTTCTAATAAAGTCAAAGTTAAATCAACTTGTGGTGGATGTCTATCAAAGCTAATAGAATTATTGCACCTTGTTGATGCATAGTTTATTAAGTGGTCAACAAACTTAGGACTTGATAACAAGAAACTATGTCACACGGCTTGAAGTGATTTAGTAAATAATCATTTGTCAAATGTTATAACAAGTTTTTTGATGGAGTGAGCTTACATCTTGCTACACAATTCATGACAATATTTGTATTTGACATTATATGGCATGTCTTCATGGTAGCACCTTTTCCAAGAAAAAGTGGAGTGGATCACATCAATTGGTGGAAATCATTAGATTGTTTGCAAAGGGTGCATACTACCTAGAAGCAAATGAAAACATGCCAACAATATTAACTAAGGTTAGCTTCATTCTTCTAAAAATTTTGCTTCAAATATTATGAATCACAAAGGAATTTTCTAAGTATTATTTAGTCTTGTATTATTTGTAAGGATAATGGATAAAGTTGTTGAGGTCAAAGCAAATATAATATTTGATTGCTTGCATAATTAGAATTGAAAATTTAAAGCCATGAAAGAAATTGAATGTACTAAATGATTTTTTATTCTTAATTCAAGGTGAGTAATGTGGCTTGTGTCATTGTCCCAAGTGTGAACCCATTTCAAAATAAGGGAAATTCAACATATGAAAATTGTTTTGTAGGGTTTAGGATTTAGGGTTAAATTAAACCTTATACTCTAGAAGTTATATTCAAAATTTGAAGAGTTATTGATTTTTCCTTCTAAATCCTAGTTTTTAAAAAACTTATTTGAATTTGTAGTGACAAAAACCATATAAAATTTGATATCCCCCACATCCCAATTCTTCATACTAGAATTGAATAGTAGACCTTCAAGTGTGACCACGTTTTCAATTGATTTTTCCTTCCAAAACTTGGTTTTTTGTGATTTATTTGAATTTTTAGTGACAAAAATCACTTATCACATGTCCAAATCACACAAAATGTATTTCATTAAATCCTACTCCTCACTTGATCTTTCCAACAACACCAAAAGCACATCCCAACTTTTATTTTTAAAAAAAGTTATGATTTAATTTAATTTGCATTGGAAAAATCATTCAATATTTTTAAAAAATTACATTGCAAGTCAAAGTGTCATGAAACCAAGCCAATGCACCCCTCCTTGTTAAAAGCCTTCCAAAGATACCAAGAACATGATTTGAACGCCCTGGTTTGGTAGTTCTCATAATTACAAAACAAAAGAAACTACCTTTTTTCATAGATAAATATGGCCATCACCATTCAACTAATTGTTTCATTTCAACTTTTTTTGTTTTTACTATGTTAGAATTCATGAGGTATCATGTTCAAGTGAAGTAGGTGTTGTTAATGTTGAAAGTTCTTGTCAAATGTGCACAATGAGCATTGTGCAATCAATGGACCAAGACCCATGTTAGCTTAAAATGTATAGTTTCTATGTTTAAAATTAAGCAATGTAGGTCATGCTTAAATTTTGTTTACTTTTAATCAATGTAATTTAAAGAAGGAAAAATTTATATTTAAATTAACAAATTTGCATACTTGGTTACCTTTTGATTTGATGTGTTGAACATGCACATCTAGTTCAACCACACACATTTTGGATTAAATCATTGATTATTGAGAAAAATGTTACATTACTTTTTTTGATTATGCATGTATACTCCTAAATCTGAGCAACATTAGAATCAATGGTGTGAAAAAATTGCACACCATAATGGTTACATGATTCTTCACACCATCAATTCTAATCTTGCTTAAATTTGGTGTGCACACTTGGTGGTTATTAAGTAGGTAGATGCATGTGGATGATTATACATAGCTAACCACCATGGTTAACTATGGGGCAGGAATACAATGAAAATCTATTTTTTGTTCACATTTGTCAATGATCATCCATCTTGCATGCATATTAGTTTGAATTGGTACAATTTGACCTATAATCATTAGGGTAATTACTAGTGTTGTGAGGGTATATAGTTTGTAGGCTAAAATTGAGGGGTTCAAGTTTAGGTTCATGACCTAAACCCAAGTTGACATCGTTTGTTGAGACCAATGCAATAATTGGACCATGAAATTAGTTTTTTGCAGATTTAGAATCAAAACCAAAACCATGAAAGAACATTCTTGAAAATAAGATCATGATCTTTAAGTAACAAAATTGATTGTTTTGAAAATTTAATTAATATGTTGAACTTTATAATTAAGTATTCATTTTAATTATGCTGAACTCCATACCTACATGAACCCTATTTTAGTTTGTTGTAAAACTTGTACCCATACATTTTTTTACATTGGGAATGTGTGTTGTGTGCATGAAACTAAACATGGTTTTTGAATTGGGCTTGGAGGTTTTTGATCAATTTGAAAAAATGTGTTAGAAGAAAAACCAAAGGGTTTAAAAATTGGAATGATTGGGTTCAAACCCCCAACTAGAGAACATCAAAATAAATTTTACAATGACAAAATTGGGATTAGAGGTTTTCTTTAAAATGCAAAACCACACAACATTGGTAATTACCATATCTAACCCATGAATCACGGTTTAAGCTTAATAAAAGGTAGGATGGTTAATTAATTAACCATTTGTATAATCAGAGACATACACCTAATCATTACCAAATGATTCACTACCATTTATTGGAGGCCTCTTGCTAGCATCATAACTTGAAAAAGGTATTTTCAAGAAGGAGATTTTTTAGCCCTTTAAAATTAATAAAATATTTACTTTACAAAATTCCTAAATAAATATCATAATCATTGGGTCATCATTTCTTTAGATGGGTTTTATTTTGTTTATTATTATGAGTCAAACTACTGAAATTTGGAAGCTTTTGAATGATTTATATTGCAATTGGCCTTACTTAAGTTTGTTCCCATGGAGATCGTGTTCTCTTTTATATTTTTTGAAAGACTTGAAATAAAGGGGTATTTTTTGGTATGCCATGAAATAATGGAATATTGAATAAATATTTCATCAAAATTGAAAATATTTTAGGAATATATTAGGTGTATTTTGATAATGAATTCTAGGAATCTCATTTCATTACATTAAAGTAAATTGTAAAGTTTACTTGCTGCACATTGTTTGGAAAAAAATGGGAATGACCTCCTTAAGAATCTACTCTAGTAGACTCTAGACAGAGTTAACTTATGCACAATTAATTTGAGAAGCTTCTATAAATTTACAATAGAAGAAGAGTAGTTGGGATGTTCCACTTGTTGAAAGTTCAATTGTTTCTTTGGCATTCAACATCACATCTTCATTCTCTCCCACTACTTGAACAACCTTCAACTTGAGGTTGTTATTAATTGTAATAACTTGGTGTGTATATGGACGTTCTTAGTTTCTATCTTTGTCGTCAACTTTGAAACAAATGTAATTAGATATGTGATTGAAATCATTATTTGAAGTTGATGGTTGGAAACTAATTTACAACCTTTATTTTAAAGTTTTGCAAACCATTATGAAGTGCAAATTTTTGCAACATCCATAATTATGATCTTACTCTAACTTGATGATTACATATTGCGCAGTCCTATTTTAAACCTTTATTTTCAACTTTGAAGCAAAATCCAATTGTGCATTTGAAAACAATGTAATTATGAAATTGATGTTCACATTACACCATGTAACATTGTATACATGTATCATCCATACATTTTGTTGCATACAACATAGACGATGTTATACATTGTTATAGTTATGCACATAATCTTTTTAACACATTTTATTAGATTCTAACATAATGTAATGTGAAGATTTAGTTGTACATGTTTGTTTGAGGGATGAATGAGAGTATTGATTGATTAGTTTTTATTTTGTGTGTAGATGTTACAATGAAGGTCATTTTGGATGTGCATGCTTGAGAAAGATCGAGGAATAGGTCAATTGTTATTTGGTGTCTATTAAATGTTTGTATTATGTGTGATGTAGTGTAACATTGTTATATCGTTACATATTGTTTCATACTATGTAGTGTTACAACCTTATAGTGTAGTAAACATAAAGTTGTAACACTATAATAATAAAGTTATAACCTTATAACATAGTGTAACACATTGCTTAATTATGTTACAAGGCAAGGCAAGGTATTTCCATCAACACCAACCTTTTAGAATACTATTGTTAGACTTAGAATGTTTTTGACTCTTTTTTTTCATGGGTAAGTCCATGATAAAATGACTCACTACATGTGTAACTACTCATGAATAACATGCTTACATAAATTTTCAATTCAACTTAGGATTCAATATTTCTCATGTAGTGTATGTATCATGATGTAATATACACTCAAGAATGACATATAAAAGTATGGATAACTTCTACTGTCATTTGAGGGTGAAAAATAAATAAATTTACCATTCATAACCATTATTTATGTCTTGAGTAAGTTAAATACGAATTATCAAAATTGATCCAAAAAATTTCAACGAAGTTTCATATTAATGCAAATTGAATAAATACTACACTTTACTGGTTTGGGGTCATCATTTGGATTTTCAAAAGTAAACACATATTGTAAAACTCAAAGTGTAATTAAAACATAAATTTTGCACACCACCTCACTTTCCAATGTCAATTCCTTACTCTTGTGTTTCAATCATGGATTTACCCTCATGTAAACCTCCTCCCATTAATTAATATTCTCTATCTAAATGTCCATTGTAGTCTGCTTCAACTCAAAAAATGGGCATGAAAAACACACAAATTGCTCGACCTTTTTTAGCTTGGGTACCAACTCCTAAAAGTGTTCAAATGCTCCAATCTTCACATCCTTGACCATGAAAATTCCAAATTTTTCATGAGCTAAGTGCTTTTGTATGCCAAATTTCTTATAAGTCAAGAAACACAAACACTCCTACCAAGTTTCAAAATTGATACCTTGACTTACTCTTAAGTTTAACACCTATTTTTCCAACAAGTTTGAAAGAGAATGGTTTGACAACTACCACCATTGAAAGCTTGCATGCCTTGAAGTATTGAGGTCATTAGGACTGCCTTGTGCTCATTCTTGATCTCATCTCCCATACTACAGATGCTTCTTGCCATAGCTTTTGGAAGGGGCTCCTCCTTTGACCTGCTCCTTGTGCTTCAAGCAATTGTCTACCCAAGTGTTCCCACAAATGCTTAAGGAGAAGAAGATTTGTACATTAGTTGTTCAGCTTACATAGAGTTATCTTTGAGGTCTAGAGGGGGTGGTAAAGTGATGAGAAAACTCAAAATTTGAGTGGCAAAAGGCCTATCCTCCTGTAGAAAGAAGGGGGAAGGCATGCTCATGTCCTCCTAAGAAACCTTTTGTACTTTATGTTGAGGGAAGGCATGCTCATGAGCAACAACCCCCATTAGGGGAGGCTCTCAACAGCAGGCCCTCCCACTGCATAATTTGGGGGAAAGCAGGGTCTTTGAATGGCCAGGGGATCAAAAGCTAGCTTTTAAATTCTAGTTTTATGGCCTACAAAAAGGCTAGTGCAATTGCATAATCCTCACTTTGCTGAAGTTGGGTAGACTTCAAAAGGGCTGCACAATAATGGCATGATGAATAGAAACACAGTTACTTATCAGATTTGTGGCCTTTTGATAAATTCGGTACCCCTAGGCGTTTAGGGTCGAAATCATCCAAAAACAGTAGAGATTGTGAGTTTGATCTCAAAATCTGGAGCTTATACAGTTCTATGTCCAGATTGAACAAAAGAATCCTGGTCATCTCATCCTCGCAGTTTTATGCACACTATTGGAAACAAGATGGAAGATTGGTGTGTACTGTTGGAAACGAGATGAAAGTTTATTATTCCAAAGGACCCATCTGGCTCTTTCTTTCTGTGTTTATGTGCATGTGAAAAATAAGGTAGTATGTACTCACAATGAACCCCACCTGCATCCAAATTTTGCATCATGGGTGTGCTCCATTCAGGCCCCAAGAAATTTTCTAACACTTTTTAAAACAACAAAAAAAACACCCATGATCCATCTAGTTTCAGTAGAACTCCATGATTTCGAGAGCTTAGTTGACTGACTTAGTTTGGAAGTCTCTCTTTCTACGTCTCTCTCAGGCTCTCACTATGCCTGCCCTCTTGGACAGTGAAATGGGTCCAAAGCTTCAAGAGGGGCGGTAGGAAATAGCTGTGTGAAGGCTGCAGCCAATTTTGACAGGATGAAAAGCAGACCCTGACGAAATTGGGTTGAAACCGGGTTCAGATTCCATTCATTGTACTAGAGAACATGGCTGCCCTTTAGGGTGCATTCTGCCTCCTAGTGAGTTACTAGGGCATGGCCGATGGACAAAACTAGGTGGCAAAGATGTGCCCTAATGGCATATAGGATCACAGTAGTAGAGGCAGGCAGGAAATGAACCCACAATGACTGAATCACGCACCACTGCCCATTCTGCCATTTAGGACACCTGAAAAACCTGCAAAATAGCTACCCATCATTGTTTATGGTGCATTAATCGTAGGGTATGGCCTTAGGGTGCGAGTATTCCAGGAATTGGGGGTCAAGGTTGAGGCAATAGCTGAGTCCAGCCCCACATTACAGGAATATTCCCCATCCAAGCGCCTTACCCATTAGCACACAGGGTGAAGAATATTATGCTGAGCCTGAACATAGTTAGATTAGGAGGCACTTTACAGCATTTTAGTATGTATTTGTAGGCATAAGGTGCCTTCACATCATTCACAAACATAAGTTGCCCTTCAAATACACAAGGAAATTTCTCTGAGTGCTTGATTGATTGGGTCCACAGCCTCAGGTTTTCACACAGTTTTGGGTGGTGTTTTTCTCTGCAGCTGCAAATGTTCTTGTATCTGACCATATTCTCCAACAGGAATTGCTGGAGCTTCCAGGGCAATTGGTCCAGTGGATCTTACAGATATCCACACTCAATTTGTATGAATATCTGCCACAGACCTGGATCACAAATCAGGAAAATTCTGTAGTTCATACTACAGACTACAGAGACAGAAATATGTGCATGATCTCATACTCCAAATCACCCACAGCCAGTACTCTATAATCCATGCTCTTCACTCAAATACTGATGTAGAGAGCATACAGTCTCCAACGTCATCTGAATGAGAGTATAGCTGGTATAGTACAAACTTTGTTCACACATAAAATTATACACCCTCTCTCTCTATTTGAAGTTCCTGAAAACTTTGGGAACCTGTGGACCTGCAATATATACCACCTCTTTTATTGCTTACAAGTCAAAAATAGCTTACATCAAACTACCTACCTACAGTCTACCTAAAGCATCCAACAACAGCTTGCAATCCACATAGGATTCCCAAGAAAAGATCCCATTCAACACCTGCTTTCAATCCCATCCATGCAATCAGGTGCATGAAAGCCATCAGAAAGGACGTATGGGTGTAACAGGACTTTTAACTGTTTGCCTTGGGGCACAAAGACCCATGCAAAGTTACTCCACTGCTCAAAAGAGGAGTGCACAGTACACAGAGATCATAAACTAGGGATTGAGTAATCTGACCCCTTGCCAATATGTGGCAAAAAGAAAAAATACAACTGGAGAAACCCCCTTCTCACCAGGGCCACCTTTCCAATATAGAATCTAAACATGCAGGTACATCACAGTAAATGCTGCAACAGGCTATGGTAATCAATGATCTGTACGATGTCTGATCAAAGCTCGTCGACCACAGAAATGTCATGAATTGTGACAGGAACAACAGGCTTATTATCTGAAGTCTGCACCTCCACCTTCTCAATATCCTGCAGTAAACTCAAAAGAGAATAGAACTCTTAATTCTAGAAAACTCATCTCCTGTCAAAGGTAAAACAAGTTGTAAACCAGTGCTGAGGTCTATTCTACCTTCTATATGATGTTGTTTGATCAGCTGCATAATTCTCAAAAGATGCATATCTGAGGTGCAGAAGTGGGTAAAGAATTTCAGCATTCTAGTGTCATTAGATCAAATGAGAGGAACAAACAAAAATGTGCCCAATGCAACAAAAAGACTAACAACCATGCAATATTTGAGTTGATGCAAGTGTTGTACTTTCAAACTGTGGCAAAGCTAGAATAACGAGGAAGAATATGTAGTCACTTACCTGAACAACCTCTTTACCACGGACCACACGCCCAAAGACAGTGTGACGCTTATCTAAATGTGGGGTTGCAACAGTGGTGATGAAAAACTGTGAACCATTTGTGTGGGGCCCTGAGTTGGCCATAGACAGTGTAAATGGTTCATGCTTCAACCTACAGAGAAAACATCATTCAAATAAGATCCTGATTTATCCTGTGTCCAGGTAACCCAAATTTAACTTCAGGGCAGTGCACATGGCAGTTGTTCTAAAGGAACCCCACTACTCATTTCAGACATTCTGGCATTGGAATTGTTCAACTCCAAACCTAAACTGTGAATTGAAAAAGAGATAGTAAACATACCCAGATTGGAATTCATCCTCAAAGCTGCCACCCCAGATTGACTCGCCCCCAGTTCCATCACCCTTAGGATCCCCACCCTGGATCATGAAGCCCTTGATCACCCGATGGAACAACACGCCATTGTAGTACCCATTCTTACTGCAACAAAAGACAGCAATATGAAGTCTCAATAGTAGAGGTCAGTGGAGATCAGCTTCCCCATCCCACCATGTGAAATATGCATTCCAACTAGGAGCAACATATGGGTCTGCTAAAAACCAGACAGATTCTATGGTCACCATAGTCCTTATCACTTAAAAAAGTGTTTAGTGGCCTGTATAAAACAGAATGCCACCAATATCAGGCCTTGATATTATAGAGTGTTTCAATGGGGGGCCTCCTTGATTGCCTGCAGTATCATGGAATAAAACAAACTCATAAACTGAACCTGGGAAGAGTACCTGTGTGTGACAAAGTTCTCCACAGTTTTTGGCGCCTCTTTTACAAAGAGCTCAATGGATATGACACCCATTGTTGTGTTCAATATCTGCACAAAATATGACTCAAACAGAATGTGAGAGTACCATCACGTATTCTGTCTTGCAAATTCTGCACAGTTTTGGACTTTAAAGGTACTTGAAACATCAGGAATTTCCAAAATCCCTAACCGACAGAAGCATATAGCAAATGTACCAAATGAATCCCTAAATCAATTCAACCACCTTACAGAGGTACACAATTCATACAAGCTACCCAAAACTTACAGCATAGCGTGATTGATTAACTGGATCTGAATCTGTTCTCAATTCTTCACTTTCATCATCATCTGCTCCCTGCACAAAGAAAACAAAGTATTCTCCACTTTCAGCTACAGAACATCACAATCTCTGTTTCCCATCCAGCACTGTATTCACCTGATGTTTGAATCTTTTGCAATTAGATCAAATAGATTGCCTATATATATCAGTCTACAGTCACCAAACCCTGCACAAAAGATGTTACATGTGGAAAAACAATATGACCTAATTCTAAATCTTGGCACAAGTTTCACAGGTTCCCAAGTTGGAGACAAGTTCCAGCACAGATGTTTCCTTTTGCTTCTGCTTTCGAAACAGACTCAAAACCCCTGAGTTTTACCATATTCAGCAAGAAAGGACATACCTTTGTCCTAGTGATCTCATGCTCCTTTCCTCCATCCACAGCACCTATTGCTCTGCAGGAAAATCGAGTACATAAAAACACAATTCCATAAGATTATCCACAACCTCTGGCACCCTCCCTTGTTCTCGCTCAAGGTATTTTTTGCAAGCAGATTACTAACCCTAATCTTCGATCATCGAAAGAATCCTTCTTCTCCTTGAGGAAAGGGTTTAGAATCTGATACCATGAACTTCTTCGATTTACGTTGCGTCCGCCACGCAAATTTCTTTTTAGCGAATACTCAAGAGATGTGCTCATGAAAGAGAACATACTACAAACAACAGGAGTGGATTAGTTTTTCTAGGATGCAGGTAGGGAAGAAATGCGACTAACAGCATCGCTTTGCGTTTCTGGATGACCACAGTTGAGAGCAGAAAAAGTATCACAAGAGTGGCGCATATCACTATGTTGGTCACACTCCGCCGCGCAGGTCCTTTCTTTCTCTTGCTATGCAGCAACAGAGCAGCTGGCTTCATGCGCGGCATCTCTGCAGCTGCTCGCTCGCCCGCCCCAAGCAACAAAACGCTTTTTCTTATTACCACAATCACTGGAACTCGAACTGCTACCTTAAGTTCCGGGATAAAAAATTCCGCAGATCCGAGAAGCACAGAAATTCTGTTGCTACTTCGATCCCTTGCGGAACAGAAAGCCAGAAACAGCCGATCTGACAGGAGCAACAAAACAGATGAAAATTAGGGTTTGAAGCTTCAAACCCTAATTGACAAAACGGGGAATTTAGGGTTTTCTACTCACCTTTTTCAATAAGGTGGCTACTAAGCATGATTTCTACTGTTCACCGTTTTCAATAATGTGGCTACTGATCATGAATTCTTCTGCTCACCTTTTTGAATCAGGTGTATGTATTAAGCATGACTTCTCTGTTCACCTTTTTCAATACGGTGACTATTAATCGTGACTTCTTCTGCTGGCCGTTTTCAATAAGCTGGGTATTAAGCATGACTTCTTCTGCTCACCTTTTTCAATAAGGTGGATGTAAAGCTGAACAAAGAAGTCTTGTTTAGTAGCCACCTTATTGAAAAAAGTGAGTAGAAATCACTCTTGGGCAAATACCTGGTTCGCCAGGTTAGAACCAGTTCTGGCAGGCTTTAGGGTTTAGCCAGGTTATAGGCTAGGTTCAAGCCTAGGTTATAGGTGGGAATGGAGGTTTCAAATTTGGTTAGAACCATCATTTGAACCTAACCAAGTAATCAGCTATTTTTCAATATTGAATTACAGCCTAAACCGGAGGTGTTGCCCCATTTGCAAATAGGTTCAAGTTACTGTGTTTGATTATTTATTTATTTATAAAATTTGGTGATTTAAAAAAATGAAAAATTATTCAATTTTACATTAGAAAAAAAAATCTAATTTTTTTCCAATTTCTTTGTCAAAAAATGATGAAATTTCACCCCCAAGAAGTCACTATGCAAGCCACATTAGCCTAGGGCCTACCTAGCCATACCTATGACCAACATAAATCTACCTAGGTTGATCTTGGGGCCTATCTAGGGAGTTACTCCAAGGTTTACAAAGAGTCACCTATGAGCTGTCTAGGCCTATCTAAGGATCTACCTAGAAGGGCTAGCTAATGACAACATAAACCTACCTAGGGGCTACCTAGAAGTCACCCAATGACAATATAAACTTACATAGTTGTTATTATAAGTTACCCTAGGGTTTATGTAGACTTACTTAAATGCCATCGTACCTACTACCTTAAGGGCTATGTAGGTTTATTTATAAATTATTATAAATAATAATAGGGACCTAGCTAGGAATTATTTATGCTACCAGTGCTAACTAAGGTGAAAATAAACCTATATGAATGTTACATAGGTTATTTAAGGCCTACTTAAGGGCTATGATTAATGTGAAATGGACTTATTTCATTTTTGAAGACCCCATGGTGATTGAAACTAATGAACTATACCTTGCTTTTGTACTAGTGACTTGCTTTATTTGTTAAGGTTATTACATATATGAAAAACAAGGGGTCTAACCTAGTTACTTTGACTATTGTATTAACATTTGTGTTATCATGTTTTTCACTTCAATTGTCATGCCCATTAGTTGGCTCTTGTCTTGGCCATGCCATGTAAAAAACAACACTATGATATTGATGATGTTAAAGTGTTATGGATTTAGAAATGTCAACTTGAAGGGTATGTAAACATCATTACAAAAGACTATATATATCATGGACTAAAGGATTTCGAAAAGGGTCATAAGAGTGGAAGGATTTGTCCATTATTACCAAGCCACTACTTAAACTACTAATAACTCCAATGAAAACAAGGTTTACATCACATGTCTTCTTGTTCCAACAAATTTTGGAATATCAAGATGCAATTTCTAATTGCTACGAACAACAACAAGCTTTGCATTTGACATCAAAAGTGTCAATTGACCAAACTTGGGTTGTTACTCAAACCATTTGTGATCCCTTGCTACCAATGGTTAAACAATGTGGTTTTGAAAGTTGAAAATTCAAGGCTTTTGGTTGTTGTTGCATACATTAATTTCCACTTTCACCTTGTGCATGTTACTTTGAAAGTTGAAGCAAGGAAACAATTTTAAGCTTTGCATTAGTCTTACATGCATGGTGATTTTGATTCAAAGTTACAAGAATTTAAGTTGAAGATGATGGCACAAATTCTTAATGTATTTGGGGGCTATTATTCACATTTTCAAAAATAATCATCTAGATTGAAGCATATGTAACATGTTGTCAATTATGTTTGACCCTTGTTTCAAAAACATGAACATTATTCAAGATTATGTGAGCAATTCTACTCTTAGTGAAGTTGTAAAATATGGTACAATAGTTGTGTATCCCTTAAACTATTACAAGTGTATTTTTATTTAAACCTTACAAGGGCACCAATTGAAGTAGTAGTAGTTGAAAACAATGATTTTTTTGGGCAAGTGGTATGAAATGATGATGCAATCAAATCTACCCCAAGGAATTAATTATAATTGTTTTGTTGATTATGTGTGTGATTGTCAACAACTGAAAAAAAAAATTGGTTTGGTTTACATGTGGTTATCTTGGCTCATAAAGTGCATGGGATTGTGATCTCACAAAACAAGACTAAACACCTTTATAGTGTTGATGGAATCATCACTAATCTTCAATGCTCTAGGTTGGGGATTGAGAACTTGGATCACTTCATTTTGATTCTCCAAAATTGGCCTAATGATGTTTATGTTGAATGTGTTGAAGGTGAAGCTCAAAACATGCAAGATTTTTTATCATCATATGAAGCTATTTTGCTTGAAGAACACAAGAAATTGATTGTGGAAAAGGAACTATTTGAAGATGATTATGATGATATTTAAAAGTTACCAAAAGAATTATTTGAAGATGATTATGATGAGATTTAAAAGTTACCAAAAGAGCTATGAATGTAAAGTTGGGTGTAGTTATTGTAGAATTTACATTGTTCCAATGATGGAAAAAAAGGGATCTTGAATGTGATATTTAACTAGGGTTAGGCTACCTTTTTTTGGTTGTTCTTAGTGGTCATTTTATCGTTATTTTCAAATCATTGATTGTTGTAATTAGGACTAGGTTATGTTTGTTGTTTGTTGTTGGTGGTCATTTTATCATTATTTTCAAGTCATTGATTGTTGCAATTAAGATTGGTTTATGTTTGTTATTTGTTGTTGGTGTTCATTTTACCATGTGTTTTTAAGTCATTGTTTGTTTCAATTAAGATTGGTTTGTGTTTGTTGTTTCAACTATTGGTGGTCATTTTGTCATGTACTTTCACATGATTGTTTGTTGCATGCTAGGGATCTTTTTATTTCATATGTTGTTTATGAGTCTATCATTTTTTTTCTTAAAATTTGCTATATGTTTTTAAGCTTGTTAGATAAAACCATCGCTAGGTGGTTCAAAAGTGGCATTTTGAAAGTTCAAAATTTCCACTAGCTAAAATTGTTGGTAACCATAATGTGAGATTTAATAAACTACGTTATCCAATGTGCATTCCCCTATGCTTATGGTTAAAATATTGGTAATCTATCACCTCATAGATATTTGTAGATTAGAATAAGTCAAAAACTCCATGTGAAAGCTTGGATTTTTTAATGTAATGTGAACTTTCAATGAATAAATGATATAATTTCTTGTAAATTATTATTTTTAATCAAAATTTCTTTTATGCAGAAAGTTTCAATGTATTTTACTTTTAGACACCTCATTTGAACTTAAACTATTTTTAATTTCAATGTTGACATTCATATTTCACATTTTTTGAGTCTACATGCAAATATTTTATTTATGATAAAAACATTGTCATCAATTAGTATTATTGCTTTTGTTTATGTCAATATGCTTGAAGTCAAATGTCAAATCAATGGTGTGGCATTAAATGGGAATAAATTTTGTTATTTGTGATTGTGTTTGGAGTTTTAAATTAATTAATAGTATTCTTACAATCTTGAATTTACATGATCATGTCATTTTATTTTAGTTCTTGTCCAAGCATGGTTAGAGCACCCCATTTGAATCATAAGGACTCATTCATAAGACCCCCAAATTCACCTTTTTCTTCACAAAACCTATGACATGTATTAAATTTGCTCCAAAGTTTATATAGGTATGTAAAGTATCTATTGTTTTCACTTATAAAAATAAAAATAATAAAATTTATCCAATGTGAACCATGTTCTATCAATGACCCAAAACTCCCAAAATTTTCATTTTTTGAAACTTTGTACATTGCAATAAGGCATTTGATTCTTGTCACACTTGAACATTTTATAGCAACTAATGTAGCTAAGAAGTAGTTCGAACAATTTCAACTATGGCATCAAAGGAAATAATCGATAGTGACGGATGTTGTAAATCGAAGAGAATAAAAAAAGGACAAAAGAGGAAAAGCTTTTACAATAAAAAAAAAGAGTTTACTATCAAAAGCACTAGTGAAAATATGAAAAAGACTTACTAGGCTACCCGAATGTAACCATTTGAAGATCAAACTTTGTTTCCTTCTGGAAAGTAACATAAAACAATCAAAATAGACATGACAATGCAATTTCTATTACATCTTCCCAACTTTTGTTGACAAATTCTTGGCCCGGATCCAAAAGATCCAGTGTGTAGATGTTGTGTTCAAGGAAATTGGTTTGAAAGGTGATTGATGGAAACCCATCAGTCCTCTTGATGGAAAGAACATTAAGTTTTAGACAAATTTTCAACTTGTTGAGTAGAAAAAGAAGATTTTTTAATTTTTTTGTTATTGCATACAATAATTGTTCATGTGAATTCATGGATGTTTTCTAGCATGTTTTGGTTGTATCCTCAAGTGTAAGAACACAATTATTGGAAGGTGATTTGTGAAAGGTGTTTTTAAAGGAGAGAAAAAGTGCACAAACACTTGGTATGATATTAGGAACCCATGGATTTGGAGTCCATCAACTAAAATTTCCCCTCCTAAATCTTAAGTTACACTAATAGAAAACCCCCCTTTTTCAACTAGCCTGTTTTTTACTAGATGTAATTTTTTACTACATTTTCGATTACAAAATTTTAAATATTAAAAAATAAAAATTTGGGGCTACCAAGTAAATAGAACCATCTTCTCTTTTGGTGGACAATTGAAATAAATCTCAACTAAGGGGTCTATAATTGAATTATAATCAAGACATCAATTGGGAAAATGACATAGCCTATAATCATGCTTCCCAAGGTGGTGTGTCAACTTCATAAACCTTATGTTCAACTACTTTGGTGAATCACAAAACAAAGAAATGGATGATAAATGCATGTTGGATGGATGAAACGTACTTCAAGGGATTAATGTTTTTGTTGCAACTATGGTTTGACTATATCTCAACTATATTATACAATGACAAGTCAACATTGCAACAAATGCATAAATTAATCATAAATTGATAGAATAAATAATCATTATTCATGAATTATAAATATTAATGAAGAATTATGTAATAAGAGTTAATTAATTTAAAATTATTCCATTTATATTAACAAGTCAATAAGTTTATAAATTAATATTTATTATTTATTAATGAATTATTGGTCAATAATTTATCAACCATTAATTAATATTGAATACTTAGTTACTATGAAACAATTAATTATTCTAAATCATTAGTAAGATAAAAATGAGTTTTCTGAGTAATTATTTAGATAATGAATATATGATTATTCCTTATTTAATAGTTCTAAAATATTTATTAATTCTGAAAATTCTCAATAATCTGATCTAACTACTTAATCAAGAGCTATGGTTAATGGCTAATGATTAAAAATTAGTTAATATCTAGGAATTACCAATTAGTTAATAAGTTATTTTGCTAAATAGTCAATTAAAACCTTATTATTATTACTATTTAATTATTTGATCACTGAAATTTTAAAAGGTTTATTTTCAAAGGTAGAAATAGTAGTTTTATTTAAATAATTTAATAAATAGAAATATATTCTACTTTATAAATGCTTGCCAAATAATTAAATATATATTTAAATTTAACGATTGATTTAATTTCTGAATTTATAAATTAATTAAATATTAAGCAATTATTTCTTGAAATACTAAGTACATGCACACATGGCATGCACCATAGGTTTAAGCATGGCCTAGCTAAGTTTAGCTCAGGTGTTTCATGGCTTAACTTTAAGTGTACCTTAGGTGTCACATTAAACATTTAATTAACCTTCGATGGTTAGCCCTAGTTTAGCCAAGCCTAGGCACCATGTATGCTAAATTAATAAATAGGAACTAACTACTAATTATAAAACTATAACTAACTTAGCTTAGAACTAATTACAATTTAACATTTGAGAATAATAATGTTATTAAATTAATGTATGTATTTGTCCCAATTTTTATAGTTAATGTAATCTTTAAATAGTTGATATTATTAAAGTTCTACTATTCTTATTAATTTCATTACAATAAATTAAATCTTTTTATGAAAATTATTCCCTACCATTTAGTATTATCTACAATAATTAATAGGTAGACTAAACTAGTTAATCATTATAGGTTATGTTATAGTCTAATTAATAATTGGATATTAAATACTTGGAACCACGTGACATTGAACACAAGCCTACATACCATTGCAAATTTTAATATTTTCTTCATTCTTTAACCAAATCGATGAACAATCTTTATGTCATTAGATATTTTGTCTCAAATGTTTTGAAGAAAAAACTTAAAACCTTTTCTAGTTTCAAACCTCATATCTTTCTCATTTTTAGTCTTTTTTTAGTGATCTTAAAACCTATGGGTGTGCCAATTAAATATTTATAGGACCTTTTTCAAGTCCAAATGCAACAAAACAATGACAAAATAACTTAATCTCAAAATCCAAAATTGCAACTTAATTTCAATTAGGGTAGATAGGCCATACACTTAAAATTTCAAAGGAGGTTGACTTCTTACACATTGTTCCTTTTGTTTTCTTTTTGAAATTATTTTTGTAACCTTCCTTCCATCTACCACTTCAAACATTACAAAAAATGTTCAATTTGGTTGAAAAACGAGGAGGATATGGGTTGTTTGTGTAAGGGGGGTTCATGTTTGGTGATAGATTTGTTAAAATAGTTTTTGATTTTGAGATTAAATTATTTCATTATTGTTTAATTGCATTTGGATTTCAAAAAATTCTTGGAGATTGTTAGTTGACACACCCATAACTTTTTAAATCACTCAAAACATATTTAAAATGAGAAAAATATGGGGTTTCAAACTAGAGAGGTTTTTAAAAAATAATTCAAAACATTTGAAACAAAATATCTCAGTTTTGAATTTCGAGTTTAAAATATTTTTTCATTGTTTTTCTACATTTGAAGTTGAAGGAGGTATTGTAGATTGCTAATCGGTGCACCCATAGCTTTTTAGATCACTCAAAATGGACTTAAAAATGAAAAAGATATAGGGTTTCAAACTAGAGAGGTTTAAACTTTTTTTTTCAAAACATTTGAAACAAAATATCAAAATTTTGGATTTTGAGATTAAAATTTTTCCTCATTTTTTTTTTGTAGTTGGAGTTTTTAAAGGTCTTGTAGATCACTAGTTGGCACACGCATAGCTTTTTAAATCATTCAAAACATACTTAAAATGAAAAAAATGGGGTTTCAAACTAAATAAAGTTTAAAGTTTTTTTTTCAAAACATTTGAGACAAAATATTAACTAGAATACAACTATAATTTTTATCCCATATTGTTTGTCATAGCTTTCAAGTTTATAAACTACATAATGAAGTTGGTGCATGAAGCATTTTAAAAAGGTGAAATTGACACCTAGGACAAACTAATAAGAAAGGTTTGACCTTAAAGGCCATGTGGTGAAAAAAAAATTTATCTTAAGCCTATCTATCTACCCTAAGCATAAATAATACTATGGTCTATTTATTAACCTAGACCTACCTACCTACTTACCTAGGTCTAGGTTAGGGAGGTCTATATAAATAGGTAGGTTTAGTAGGTGATTATCATAAATTCTTACCTACATGTTTATTTCTAGGTGGACCTACATGCTTACTTAAGCATACACATAACTTTAACTAATGACACTTGTCAACAAACTATTGGTTAGATTCTTTCATAGACATAATTCTAAGTAGGGCCATGTGGCAACAAACTATATGTTATACTCATTGATTGGCCTAGTTGTAACAAAGTTGAAATTACAATTTGATGACCTAGTTAGAATGTAGTTGAAATTTCAATTTGTTCTTTGATGATGTCATGGTTTGTTAGTGGATGAAATTCATTCAATGGGAGTTATAGTTGAAAACAACTTTGACTCTAATGGTGGAATATTTTCAAACTCAAATGTTCAAAAATGGTTATTGTTGTGGTGTTGACATGTGGCCATCACTTTTTATTACAATTTTGGGTTCGACTTGTACTTGTTAATTTTTTTGGTCATGAGTTGGAAAAAATAAATTGTAGTCAAAAAGGTCATTTTCAACTATAATGCAGTTGAGCCTAAGTTGAAACACGTAGTTAGAAAAAGAGGGGGGGGGGGGGGGTTCTACTAGTGAATTATATATGAGCAATGACAATAAGCCAAACATTTGGCATGCTTAGGTATTTTTCTAAGGTCCACCACCTTGTGTATTTGTGTTTTATTTTGAAACCTGATGTTTAATACATGATTAAGGTGTCACCTAACATTCCCATGTCATCAAATATATTGTAAATGTTAGTAGAAGTTCTATAGAACAACAACTTGGCTAGAGTTACAAGAGGATTGTAAGCCCATGCAATGGTTGCCCTTGTTATGACCTATAGTAGCAAGAGCACACAAACAAAAAGAAAGAAAGGCAATAATATTTTTGTAGCTCTTAGCTGCAATTACAAAGGTAGGGGGTGACCATGTCGTTCCACATATATTAAATATTGCTACTCTAGTCCAAGGGGAGATATCCAAACACATCGTTTCTCATCTTAAACCCCAACCCCAAGTATTGAAGCACTTTTCATATTTACAAAAGCGATTTCAAGAAGACTCCTATGTTTTGCCAACCATGTTCTTACTTGCCCCAAATAGTGCACCATGTGTTAAACAGATGGTTGAACTTGGGTTTTGTGGCATGGCCTTGTTGGCCTAGACATGGGATGGTACAAAGCTTGATGAAGATGAGGATGATGGCAAGGCACTGGCCAATTGGAAATTTGGTTGTGCAATAGTTGCCAACACATTTTATGAGCTTGTGTAGCAAGCATGGTTAATGCATGCAAGGTTCATAAATGAACTGCTTCAACATTTTGTTAGAAAAAAAATATTTGTGAAAAGGTAAAAATAAGATGAAGATAATCTTGTTGTTCATATAATAGATGTAAAACTTTGCCTATAGTAGTTGAAATTGTTTGATATAGATTGATCTACAATTTGCATTAGCAACATATGATACCATATGTTTGGTATCATTCATGCAAAAGGTTGATCAAACACAAGCTAAACGCCCACCATGATGTTTGAATGATATGTTTATGCTTTTGGTTGCAACCTTGGAGTACACCCCTAACTCAATAGTAGCTACAACATGAAAGTGGAGATCAATATATGCAAAGAAGACCTAGTCGTGTAGGTAGAATTGCGTAGTTTGAATGGATGGCAAATTCGAAATGTCTCTTGAAGGTGGGGTTGCTACAAATAGTGTGCTAGCACAAGCCACTAATAGATATCAACCAAAATGTAACCACTGCATTTGCAATTACATGCAACTTGTAATTGTTTGTGATTAGATTTGGAAATATTTGTAATTACAAGACCAAATTTCAACTATTTTGGTCATTCTCACACCTATGATGCAACTATTGAAATTTTCATCCTATTGGTTGGATGGATTTTAGGTCTATTTTCATCCATCAGTAGGTTGATATGTCCCATTAATCACAATAATCACCAAATTACTTACATCCTAAAGGTGTTCTACAATGACATAGTGCTATATTTTAATGTATGTATTGAAATTATATTTATGATATATTTGTGTGTATGCATATGTATGCATATTGTTCATATAATGAACCTCGAAATTAATATTTGAACTTTGAAATTTGTTATTCAAATTTGAAATTTAATATTTCATTTCCTTAAAACATTATTTGAATTTGATTTTTTTCAATTCAATATAATTTTTTCTATTTAAATTTTAAAAGCTTAATTGATCTAAATTTTGATATTTGAATTCTAAATTATTATTTTCAAATGCAAAAATAGTATTTAGATTCAAAAATTTACTAATTGGCTATAAAACTAAATTTTAATACTTTTAATTTGAACATAAAATTTTATATTTCTCTGAAATTTTTTCATTTAAATTTTAAATAATAATTTTGTTTAAGCCTGTAATTTCAATTCCAAATTGCTATTTTGGAGTGTCAAAATTAATACTTCAATTCTGAAAATTATTAATTAAGTCTAAAAATGTACATTTCAATTTTCAATATTGTTATTTGAATTTGAAACTTGACATTTCAATTCCGAAATTTTTAATGTAAATTCAAAAAACTTATTTGATCTAAAAATTGATATTTGAATTCTAAATTAGCATTTGAATTCAAAAAAAAACTCAGCCTAAAAATCAAAATTTT
>Ga0209208_10000441_pt1 | contig 53746 bp, 49 predicted proteins | sample S1TSphfallax_3_FD_187694 | JGI IMG/M metagenome (GOLD analysis project Ga0209208, IMG submission 187694) | Host-associated microbial communities from peat moss isolated from Minnesota, USA - S1T2_Fd - Sphagnum fallax MG (SPAdes) (version 2) | ecosystem: Host-associated > Plants > Peat moss >... | reverse complement strand
TAACCGCTCGACTACACCAGTCCCGCCAACCCGTCGCCCTCATCCCCCGCCAAAACCACATCCGAAAAAACCATTGACGCCAAAATATACGCGCGCGTCCGCTGGTCGTGCTTCGCCCCCTCATCCTTCCGGACCGCAATCACCAGCCGGTCGCACGCCGCGCGCGCCTTTTCCAAACCCTCCAGCTCGGCCGTGCCCAGTTCGTCAAACACGCCCGACACAAACCCCACCTGCAAGCCGCTGCGCTTCCAACTGCGCACCCGCTCGGCCGCCTGATCCGGCCGCAAAATCTTGTCGCTGGCAATCAGCGCCGACCGGTGCTCAATCTCATGCACAATCTCGGGCCGCTCCACCACCGCCGTTCCCACCTTGCCCACCACAATGCCCGCCGCAATGTTGGCAATGGCGGCCGCGTCTTCCAGGGAGCAGCCGGAGCCCAGCGCCGCCCCCAGCGCCGCCGCCACCGTGTCGCCCGCGCCTGAAACTTCAAACACCTCGCGCGCCAAAGCCTGGAACGCCTGCACCCCGCCCGCGCGCCCCACCAGCAGCATGCCCTCCGCGCCGCGCGTCAAAAGAATATGCTCCGCCTCCGTCTCCTGCAGCAGCTTGCGCGCCGCCGCCACCTGCTGCTCCGTGTCGCCCGCCGGCAGTTGCGACGCTTCCGCCAGCTCTTTCGCGTTCGGCTTAATCAGCGTGGCGTGCCGGTAGCGCGAAAAGTCGCGCCCTTTCGGATCCACAATCACCGCCTTGCCCCGCGCCCGCGCCCTTTGGATAAATTCGGAAGCGAATTCGCCCGCCAGCATGCCCTTGGCGTAATCGGACAGCACCACCACCGTGCATTCGGAAACCGCGTCTTCAAACCGGCGCAGCGTTTCGTCCAGGCTCTTTCGCGCAATGGCGTGCGTGGTTTCGTTGTCGGCGCGCAGCAATTGCTGGCCATTGGCGATATAGCGAACCTTCAGTGGAGTCTTGCGCCCCGCCTCCGCCAGCAGATGGGTTTCGCAGCGCGGAACCGCGCGCAGCAGGCCGCCCGCTTCCTCGCCCGCCGCATCTTCGCCCGTCACCGAAAACACGCGAATGCCGCAGCCCAGCGCTCCCAGGTTTCTGACCACGTTGCCCATGCCGCCCAGCATCGATTGCTGCGATTCAATGCGCAGCACCGGAATCGGCGCTTCCGGAGAAATGCGGCTCACGTGCCCATAAATGAAATGATCCAGCATCAGGTCGCCCACGCACGCGACCACGGCTGAATCCAGGCGCTCAATCAGCGGAACCAGGTGACGGTCATTGCTCATACAGACCAGCTTAGTTGGCGCTTGGGGTCCGCTCAATATGGTCGATGACAATAAGGTCTTCGGACAACTTGCGCTTCTCCAGCCGCAGCCCCAACGCCTTTCTCACGGCGGTGAACACATCGTCCGCCGCCATCTCAGAGGCAGTTTTGGCATCCGATGGGTCTGGCGACTGGTCACGAGCCCAGGAAACTTCGACGTCATAGGTCTCGGTCAGGCCGGTAAGATCCTCGACAGGAACCTTGAGATTCACAGACAGAAAGTGGGCAAGCTTTGCCATTGTCAGCGACCCTTTTATCTGGCCAAGACCCCCGAAACCAAACGTGACCGAATGGCTCACGGCAGACGGCGAATCCGGCGGAGACACCTTAAGTTTCGGCCCGTTCTTGTCCACCACCAGAGCATAACCGGCTGTTGAACGGACCTCCTTGTGAAAAGCAAGCTTGAATCTATCAACCAGCAGAGCCCGCAGCATTTCTGGAACTTGATTTTTGGTGACGCCTGGCGGGATTGTGGCGTCTATCGAGAAACAGGAGGACGCTAGCCAAGGCGGTCCCACAATTTGATCTATCTTGACTCGAAACGCCTCCATCAGCACAACGTTGAGAGGATCACCATGCAGCGCGACCATGCCAGGATCGATCAAATTTTGCAAGGTGCATTTCTCCGAATGCCTCACGGCGGCTGTTTCGAACTGAGGCTGGGAAAACGGAACCGCCATCAAAAGCCAGGGAATGATAATCAAAGGCTAGCTCTCACTTTGGGGAATTATACAGGTGCCTGTTGGGTTCGGTGAACCACGCCAGCCCAGACGGCAGTGGGCAAGCCGCATAATCGATGTGAATCACGCGCCGATGCGAGGGTTCGACTGCGGCCGAAGAGGCGTGCAGCGTAAGCGGCTTCAGCAACACCGCGCCGCCGCTTCCGACCGAGCAGGTCACCGGCGAGCCAGCCTGTTGTGCCAGTTCGACCTGCTCCGCTGTTAGGCGGCCAGAGCGATGCGTTCCGGGCAAGACGCGCAAGGCTCCGTTTCTTTCATGACAATCGTCGAGATGGATGCGAACTGCCAGCATCGCGTCGAGTATGCTTACGGGCGGCTGGACGTGCTGGACTCCCGCCTTCATCGACCACGGTCCGTAGCCTTCCACATCAATCCGCTGCTTTACTCAAATGGTTAGATCTTGGTGCCACGGCACCAGCCAGTTGGCATCGGGCGTCTTATCAAACAGCATGCCCCGCACCGGGAAGGCGCCTTTGCCCAAGACGGATTGGACCAGCGCAGTTAGTTTGTCCGATTCCGCTAAGTGAGCCACTGCGGGCACGACATCCAGCAAATTCCGGATGGCATAAACACCTCCCCTTTTGCGAACACCGCCGTTGTTTTCCACAGAGGCGAGGGCAGCCAGCAAGAAATCAATTTCTTCGGCGTTGAGAAGATCCGGAACAATCGAAAAACCGCACGATTCCACATCGCGTTGCAAATCAAGCATCGGCGCAGATGCAACCTCAACCGATCAGCCTACTACATGGGTGGGACAGGGTTCCGCCTGTCGGCGTTCCGAATCCAGATGCGACAGGCGAAACCGCCTGTCCCACCACCGGCCCCTAAAAATAGCTGCTATAGGGGCTGGCCGAATCGGCGTATCCATGGTCATGCTGCGAAAGCGTGCTCGTTTCCAGCGGCAGGTTCCAGGAGGCCAGCGCGTGCGAAGTCGCGTTGAAGCTCGCCGCCGGGTCCAGCTTCCGTTCCGCCACCTTCCAGCCCTCCAGCACCGTCGACATCAGCCTCTCAAATTCCTGCAGCGGAGCGGCCTTTCTCTTCATTTGCGCCTCCAGCACCCGGCCCTGCATGTAAAGGTACAAGCGCCGCAGGTTCTTGCTGAACTCGCCGCCCTTTTCGTCGTCCAGCACCCGCATCAGCTCAGACAGAATATTGACAATCTTGTTAATCGCCTTAGTCCGGGCCATAATGTCGCCCGCCGCCAAGTGCTTCCGGGCCGCAACCGAGGCCTCAATCGCGCCTTCATACAGCGCCACAATCAGCCCCACCGGGCTCTCATTCAGGATCGATTCGTCAATATATACCTTGTATGGATCGTGGGTCATTTTTCTAACTCCGCACAGGGTATATCGCAAAGCCGCCGCAAAAATTAGAGCGCCAAACAGGAGGAAAAATTTCCGCCCCATGCGGCAGCTTACCCCCTACTGTCCCACTGCCCCCACGCCGATAGTTCATTCGAGGCGTACAGCACACGGATGTTCTCAATTATTGGAATCGTAGTTGTAATCGGTGCCATCATGGGCGGCTACCTCTTCGAGCATGGCAAGGTGGCGGTCCTTCTTCAGCCCGCGGAATTGATCATTATTGGCGGCGCAGCCATCGGCACCCTTCTTATTGCCAACCCTATGCCCGTAATTATGGGTGTCGTCAAAGGCGTGCTTGGCATTTTTGGCGGCGACAAATTCACCAAGCAACGCTATCTGGACACATTAAAGTTTATGAATGAATTGTTCTCCCGCGGCCGCAAGGGAGGCATCAGCAGCCTGGAGCCCGACGTCGAAAATCCCGAAAAAAGCGAGATCTTCAAAAAATATTCGACCGTCATTAAGGATCATCACGTGTCCGATTTTATCTGCGACACCTTGCGCATGGCCATGACCGGCACCGTCTCGCATTTTGACCTGGACCAGATGATTGAAATGGACATGGAAGTGCATCACAAGGAAGTCAGCGCGCCCGTCACCGCGCTGTCCACCGTGGCAGACGCGCTCCCCGGCTTGGGCATCGTTGCGGCGGTGCTGGGCGTCGTCATCACCATGGGTTCGCTCGGCGGCCCGCCGGAAGAGATCGGCCATAAGGTGGCGGCCGCCCTGGTCGGCACCTTCCTTGGAATTCTGGCCTGCTATGGCTTTCTCTCTCCCATGGCGGCCAACATGGGCCGCATTAACGACAGCGAAGCCCAATACTACAACTGCATCCGCACCGGCCTCATTGCTTTTGTGCGCGGCGCGGCCCCCATTCTGGCGGTTGAGTTCTCCCGCCGCTCCATCCCCTCGCTGGTCCGGCCCAGTTTCAAGGAAATGGAAGCGGCCCTCAAAGGCGCCAAGAAAGCGGCGTAATAGCCGCGTCACCAAAAGCCGCGTTACAAAAACACAATGTCAGCACCCGCACCTCCACCCATCATCATCATCAAAAAAAAAGGCGGCCATGCCGGACATCATGGCGGCGCCTGGAAGGTGGCCTATGCCGACTTTGTCACCGCCATGATGGCGCTGTTCATCGTCCTCTGGCTGCTGAACTCCAGCGTGGAAGTGCAGAAAGCCGTCGCCGGATACTTCCGCGACCCGCGCGGGCTGGCCAAGAAAATGGGCACTGCCATCGGCGGAAGCGGCGACAGCATCACCATCGACCGCAAGAACCTCAGCAAGCTGAAAGACAAGCTGGAGCAGCAGCTCAAGGAAAATCCCAAATTCGACAAGATCAAGAACAACGTGAAAATGACCGTCACCGGGGAAGGCTTGCGCATCGAGCTGCTGGAAAACGCGGGCGGAACGTTTTTCGCCACCGGCCAGGCCAAACCCACCGACACAGCCATAAAACTGCTGGACGACCTGGCCCAGGAACTTGGCCGCATGCCCAACTCCATATTGATTGAAGGCCATACCGACTCCCAGCCTTATTCCGGCAACGGCGAGTATTCTAATTGGGAACTCTCGGCCGACCGCGCCAATGCCGCCCGAAAAGTGATGCAGGAAGGCGGCCTGAGAGATGACCAGGTGAAGCAGATTCGGGGCTACGCCGATCAGCAGCTTCGCCTGCCCGACAAGCCGGAAGACCCCACTAACCGCCGAATTTCCATCATCGTCCGCTACGCCGAAGGGGACCTGCCGCTCAGCAAGGAAGACAAGGAAGAAGCGGCCAAAGAGGCCAAAGGGGAGAAATCGGAAAAAGGCGGAGCCAAGCCCGAAGCCGCCAAACCCGAAGCCGGCAAACCAGCCCCAGCGCCGCCCGCTCCCGCCCAAGTGGCGCCGCCTAAGCCCGCTGGCCACTAGCCTTTTTTGGCCCATTTGCTCTTTCTTTGCTCTAGTTTTTCAGATCGAAGGCGATACCTCCATAAGATCCTGCACAAGAGGTGTCGCCATGCAACAAGAGCCAAGCCATTTCGAACGTTCCGCCCCATCGGCCCCCAGCCCGCTGCCCAGAACCGCTGCCATTCAGTCCGCTTCGCCGCGCGAAAAATGCCAGATTCTGGCCAAGAAAGGCTTTCTTGTCGCCAAAAACGTCACCTCCGGGCTTGTCCTGCTCATTTACTCGGCCGAATTCCAGCTCGGCGTGCTGATCCATTTGCCGGTCGCCAGCGGCCCCGCCTCCGTGGGCGCGGACGCGCAGCACCAGGCCTTCACCAAATCCGCCATGGCGCTCATCTTGTCCGAATTTGAAAGCCTCGGCGTCTCGCGCAGCCGCCTGCTCACCTACGTCATCGGCGGGTCCGCCACCGACGCTGCCCCGGAAATCTCAAAGCTCACCGTGCAGCGAACTCTCTGGAGTTACGGCTTGCCGCTTTCGGCTTCCGACCTGGGCGGACAACTGCTGCGCTCCATCTGGATGGACGTCGAAAACGGCCGCACCATCGTTCGCTCCGAACCCCTGCCCAGCAGCCATCTCTCCATCCATTCGCCGCTGAAAGCCGCGTCCTGAGAATCCGCCATGCTAAACCATAAACTGGCGGCATGCTGGAAACGAAGCGTCTCTACTACACCGACAGTTACCTGACCCAAATCCACTCCGCCGTCCTTGCCGCCAGCGAAGACCGTCTCCAGATCACGCTCCAGCAGACAAATTTCTATCCCACCTCCGGCGGCCAGCCGCACGACCTCGGCACTCTCAACGGCATCCCGGTCATCGACGTTGTCGACGAAGGCAGCGCGATCGTCCACGTTCTTGAATCGCCGCTCACAGCCGCCGAAGTCGAGGCCGAAATCGATTGGCCGCGCCGCTACGATCACATGCAGCAGCACACCGGCCAGCACCTGCTCTCGGCCGTCTTCGAAGAGCTCTTTCAAATCCCCACCCTCAGCTTCCGCATGAGCGAAGACTCCTCCGCCATCGAACTCGGAACCAGCTCACTCAGCGCGCAACAAACAGATGCCGTCATCCTGCGCGCCACTGAACTCGCCCGCGCCAGCCCGCGCCTCACCGTCACTTTTGAAGACGCCGCCCAAGCCCAGGGACTGCGCAAAGCCAGCGAACGCACTGGGCTTCTGCGCATCGTCGAAATTCCCGGCATCGACCGCAGCGCCTGCGGCGGCACGCACGTCGCCGCGCTCGCCGAAGTCTTGCCATTGCAAATTCGCGAAATGGAAAAAGTGCGCGGCAACATCCGCATCGCCTTCGTTTGCGGCAACCGCGCCCTCGCCCGCGCCCAGTCCGACTTCCAAACCCTGTCGCGTATCGCCGCCGCCCTCGCCACCTCGCAGGACAAACTCGAAGACCAGGTCACCGCCCTTAAGCAAAATCTCGCCGCCTCGGAAAAGCAAAGACAGCGCCTGGAAACCGAAGCCGCCACGCGCGCCGGCCTCGACCTCTACAGCAGCACCGCGCCCAATGCAGACGGCCTGCGCCGCGTCTTCTCGGTCGAAGCTGCCATCGACGAAAACGCTCGAACCAAAGCCAAAGCCTTCGCCTCTCAGCCCCGCGCCGTCCTGCTCATGCACAGCGCCGAAGGCCTGCTGCTTGCCTGCTCACCCGACTCCGGCTTCAACGCCGGAACGCTGCTCAAACAAGCGCTCGCGAAATACGGCGCGCGCGGCGGCGGCTCACCAACTCTGGCGCAAGGCAGCCTGCCCGACAAAACAATCATCGAAAATTTAATCCACACGATAGGATCATCTGCGCCTATTCTGTAAGGATGCGGATCAACACCCTCTTCCTGCTTTTGCTGACTCTGGCGACAACCCAGGCCCAGCAGTTCTCGTCCGTGCCCGACCAGGGCCGTTCGATGGTCGTCACCAAGTACGGAATTGTGGCCGCCCCGCAGTTCCTCGCCGCGCAAGCCGGCGTCCAGGCATTGCAAGCTGGAGGCAACGCGGTCGACGCCGCCATTGCCGCCAACGCCGTCATGGGCGTTGTCCAGCCTTATGTCAACGGCATGGGCGGCGATCTCTTCGCCATCGTCTACATCGCCAAGACCGGCAAGCTTTACGGCCTCAACTCCAGCGGCTGGACTCCCAAAGCCCTCACCATCGATTACCTGAAAGCCCGCAACATCGACAAACTCAACCCCATCGGCGTCCACACCATCACCGTTCCCGGCTGCGTTGCCGGCTGGGACGCTCTGCGCAGCCGCTTCGGCACGCTGCCCTTTGAAAAGCTGCTCCAGCCCGCCATCTTCTACGCCGAAAACGGCTTCCCGCTGGCCGAGAAAAACGCCCGCTACTGGTACGCCAAAGCTCTTGTTGACCAGCCCGGCTACAAAGAAACCTATCTGCCCGGCGGCCACGCGCCGGGTCTTGGCGACACCTTCAAAAATCCCGCGCTGGGCGAATCTCTCCGCCAGGTCGCCAACCACGGCCGCGACGCTTTCTATAAGGGCAAGCTCACCGAAGTGATGGTCAAATTTCTCAACTCACAAGGCGGAACCCACACGCTCGAAGACTTCGCCGAATTCCAGCCCGAATGGGTCGATCCCATCTCCACCACCTACCGCGGCTGGACCGTCTCCGAACTGCCGCCCAACGGCCAGGGCATCGCGGCCCTCTCCATGCTCAACATCATGGAACACTTCCCCATCGCCAGCTACGGCCACAATTCCGCCCAGGCCCTGCACGTCATGATTGAAGCCAAAAAACTCGCCTACGCCGACATGATCACCTACGACGGCGACCCCCGCTTTACGCCCGTCCCCGTCAAGGAAATGCTCTCGAAAGACCTGGCCACCGAACGCGCCAAGCTCATCTCCATGGATCACGCCGCCTGCCAGGTGGTGCCCTCGCAAATCGCCGAGCACCTTAACGCGCACGGCAACTCCACCATCTATCTCTCAACAATTGACAAGGACGGCAACATCGTCTCGCTCATTCAGAGCAACTACGCCGGCTACGGCACCGGCATGGTCGCGCCGGGAGCGGGCTTCTCGTTCCATAATCGCGGCGCGGGCTTCCTGCTGGAGCCCAACAAACCGAACTCGCTGGCCGGCCACAAACGCCCGCTCCACACCATCATTCCCGCCTTTATGCAGAAGGGCGACATTTCCATTGGCTTCGGCATCATGGGCGGCTGGAATCAGGCGCAAGCGCACGCCCAGTTCGTCGCCAACGTTGTCGATTTCGGCATGAACGTGCAAGCCGCGATGGAAGCCGCGCGCTTCACCAAGGGCACCTTCGACGGCTGCGACGTGCAAATGGAATCGCGCATCCCCGACGCCGTCCGCGCCAGCCTCACCGCGCTCGGCCATCAGATCAAGCTCTTGGAGCCTATCTCATTCAGCGTGGGCCAGGGCGAAGCCGTCATGCGCGACGCCAAACGCAGCGTCAACTTCGCCGGCGCAGACCCGCGCAGCGACGGCCTCGCCATCCCGCAAAGCCCAACGACTTTCTAACGTCGAAATCTGACTTTTCGCCGCTTTCGCAGCAAGCGAACTCCGGGACTGACACCTTTATCCGCCCTCCTCAGCCGCCGCCCGCGCCCGATATCTTCTGGGCGGATAAAGGCTGTCTGTCCCAGCGGTTTCGCTGCCCCGCCACCCCTCAGTGCCCCGCAAACACACTCTCGCTTTCGGCCGCAGCCACAACCTCACCCAACCGCCGCCGCCCAATCACAAAAATCACCACAGCCAGAACTGCCGTCCCTGACAGCAACGCCACCACCGCATTCGCGCCAATAAATCCAATCCCTGTCGACACCGCCGCCCCCGTGCCCATCTGAATAAACCCAAGCAGCGCCGAAGCGCTGCCCGCATTGCGCGAAAACGGCGCCAGCGCAATCGCGGCCGCGTTCGGATACGTCAATCCCAGGCACGACAAGAACACAAAGAACAAAACCAAAGTCGCGCCCAGCCCATACCAGCCCAGCCGCGCGCCAGCCAGAAAAACCGCGCCCGTCAAAACCTGCACCGTCAGAGCCGTCCGAAAAATCTTCTCGCTGCTCCACCATCGCAGCAGAAACACATTCAACTGGCTCCCGCCAATAAACCCCAGCGTCAGCACCGCAAAAATCGCGCCGAACGCCTGCTCGCTTACGCGAAACCCATCCATGAAAATAATCGGCGATCCCGCCACATATGCAAACAGCCCGGCAAACGAAAACGCCCCCGCCAGCGCATATGTGCAAAACTGCGGCTGCGTCACAATGCGCCAATACGTGCCAACCAGCGCTTGGGGTCTGAGTGAAATGGACCGGTCCGGCCGGTGTACTTCCGGCAACTGAAACGCAATCACCGCCAGCGTCAAAATCGCAAACGCCGACAGCGCAATGAAAATCCACGGCCATCCCAGCCACAGCATAATCAGGCTGCCCATGGTCGGCGCCAAAAGCGGCGAAACCCCAATAATCAAGAACAAAAGCGAGAAAACCTTGGCGCTTTGCTCCGGCGGAAAGAAGTCCTTCACCATCGCCACCGACGCCACCTGCGCCACGCACCCGCCAATGGCTTCCAGAAAGCGCAGCACAATCAAAGCCCGCAAACTGGGCGGATGAATGCAACCCACTGATGCAATCAAATAAAGCGAAAGCCCCGCATAAATCGGCCGCTTGCGCCCAAACCGGTCCAGCAGCGGCCCATACAGAACCTGCCCCAAAGCGAAGCCGATGAAGTAAGTGGAGAGCGAAAGCGAAACAGCCGGGGTCGTGGTCTTAAACTCGGCCGCAATCCGGGCGAACGCCGGAAGATACATATCCACCGAAAACGGCGTAATCAAGCTCAGCGCACCCAGCAGCAGAATAATAAACCACCCGCGCGGCTTAACAGCCAGGATGACCCGTTCCGAAGACATCCCCGATTTTATCATCGGCAAGAGGCCACGCTGGACTGGTAAATGCCGCCCAGTAAAACGTATCCGCGAAAATTGTTCTCACGCCTTGGGCTGGCCGTAGAGATAATGATCAATTTGGGCGGCGCCATCTTTAGGGAGCAAGGCTAAATCCTCATGCGGAACATCTTTCATGTCATCGGCGAAAATCTCCCAGATGGGACGATCATCTACCGCTGTCGGCGCCTGCTCGACTGGCGCTGCTTGCTCTACAAGCTGCACCACACATTGCTCAATGGTAAGGCCATGAGCCCGCGCATACGCGCTCAGCGCTGCGGCTTGCTGATCGGCGATATGAATTTGAACGGTGGTCATGAATCGTCATGCTCCTAAATGCCGCCCTCGCCTTCACACCACACTCAAATGCCGCTCCGAAGCCTCCCGTCTCGCATGCCCATAAATCACCTTCAGCATCGCCAGCACCGGCACTGAAAAAAACATCCCCGCAATCCCGCCAATCTTGTCCCCGGCCAGCACCCCAAACAAAACCAGCAGCGGATGCAATTCCACGCCCGCGCTCATCAAGTACGGGTTCAAAACATAATCCTGAAACACCCGGTACAGCCCCCAGAACACGAAAATCCAAAGCAGCCCGCCCGATCCCGCAATGCCGCACACAATCAGCATAATCACCAGCGCAATGGCCGGGCCAATCACGGGAATAAACTCCAGCACCCCGGCCAGCCCGCCCAGCAGCAGCCCATACGGCTCGCCCATCACGCTCAAAAAAATCGACCACGCCGCAAACGAGGCCAGCGCCAGAATCACCAGCGCGCGAATATAGCTCTGCAGCATGGTGTGCAGTTCCGCCAGAATCAAGTCGGCCGTGCTGCGCCGCGTGTCTGAATCAAACACCTCCACAATCGCGCCCCGGATCATGCGCGCGTCCTTTAAAAAAAAGAACGCAAAAATCGGCACCAGAATCAGCGGCAGAATCGCGCCCACGCCCGACACAATCCGCGAACTCGCGCTCTGGATAAACGGCACCACGCTGTTCTGCAGGTTCGACGCTTCATTGCGCAGCGCCTCCATCACTTGCCCGCGCATCGGCTCCAGAAACCTCGGCAGCGGCAGCGTCGCCACCTTCCCGCTGCTCACCAGCGACGGCAGCCGCGAAGCCAAACTGATGGCCTGGTCCGCCAGCGTCGGCACCAGCGCAAACCCAATGCCCACCAGCCCGCCCACCAGGCAGATATAAACCAGCCCCAGCGCCAGCCCGCGCCGCTTCGGGATAAACCGCTCCACCAGCCCCACTATCGGCGACAGCATGTAGGCGAAAAAAATCGCCCCGGCAAACACCAGCAGCGTGTCGCGAATCTCGTAAATGACGCCCAGCAGCAGCAGAAACAGGAAAACCGTCCAGCAAATCCGAAGCGCGCGTTGGTCAAGACTCAGCATGATTGTGATTGTTAGACTAGCAAGTGTTCGGAGTGTGACATGCCCGTCTTGCCCCGCGATCTGCGCGGCCTGGTTGCCGAACTGGCCTCGCTCAGCCAGCGCCTCAAAGCCGGCGGCGGCTCCGCCAAAATCGACAAGCAGCATCGCGACGGAAAACTAACAGCGCGGGAGCGCATCGCCCGGCTCATCGATCCAGACAGTTTCTTCCTCGAAATCGGCCTGTTGATCGCTTACGACCGCTATGACGGCCAGGCTCCCGCCGCCGGCGTCGTCACCGGCCTTGCGTTCATTGAACAGCGCCCCGCCGTCATCGTCGCCAACGACGCCACTGTCAAAGCCGGCGCATGGTGGCCCGAAACCATCACCAAAATTTTGCGCGCCCAGGAAATCGCCATGCGCAACCGCCTGCCCATCGTCTATCTGGTCGATTCGGCCGGCGTCAACCTTCCCTTGCAGGACGGAATTTTCCCTGGCCAATATGGCGCATCGCGCATTTTTACTACAATTCGCTCATGCGCCGCCGCCTGCGCATCCCGCAAATCGCCGCCGTCATGGGCCCTTGCATCGCGGGCGGAGCTTATCTGCCCGCGCTCAGCGACGTCATCATCATGGTGGAAAAAACCAGCTTCATGGGGCTCGGCGGTCCCAACTTGGTCAAAGGCGCGGTCGGCCAAACCATCGACAGCGAAACCCTCGGCGGAGCGCAAATGCACACCTCCGTCAGCGGCGTCGCCCATTACCGCGCCGCCGACGATGCCGCCTGTCTCACCCTCATTCGCGATCATTTCCAGCAACTACCCGCGCCCGACCCCGCTCCCACCGGCAACGGTCCGCTGCATCCCGCCGAAGGCCTCTACGACGTTCTTCCGTCCGACCATCGCCTCCCTTACCGCATGGAAGACATCCTCGAACGCATCTTCGACGCTGGCGACTGGCTGGAATTTCAGCCCGATTACGCCCCGGAAATGCTCTGCGCCACCGCCCGCTTGAACGGCCGCCCCGTCGCCGTCATCGCCAACCGCCGCGGCTTCCTGAAAACCTCCGGCGGCTCGCGCGTCGGCGGCATCGTCTACGCCGAATCCGCCCGCAAAGTGGCCTACTTCGTCGAAAATGCCGAGCGCCGCCGCCTCCCGCTCATCTACATTCAGGACGTCTCCGGCTTCATGGTCGGCTCGGAAGCCGAAGCCGGCGGCATCATCCGCGCCGGCGCGGAAATGGTGGAATCCATGGCCTGCGCCACCGTTCCCAAAATCGTCCTCACCGTCAATCACGCCAGCGGCGCAGGCTACTACGCCATGGCCGGACAGGGCTTCGACCCCAGCTTCACCTTTTCCTGGCCCACCGCCCGCATCGGCGTCATGGAAGCCGATTCCGCCATCCAAGCCATCTACGGCGCCACGACAATGTCCGACCAGCTAGGCGAAAAAATCGCGCAAACCCGCGCCGATTACGACACCTGGCTCGACGCCAAATACGCCGCCGCCCGCGGCCATTGCGACTCTATCATTGATCCTCTAGAAACGCGCCGCTATCTCGACATGGCCTTGTGCGCCGCAAAATGCGGTTTGCCGCCCATGATATAAGAAGGTCGGAATCAGTATGCAACTTCTCACTTTCGTAAGGAAACGCGTGTTACATCTGACGCTGAATCGCCCCGACAAACGCAACGCCCTCACCGCCGCCATGTGCGCCGAAATTGTCGATTCTGTGGAAAAGGCGCAGGACGATCCCCAAATCGGCGCAATCCTCATCTGCGCCAACGGCAGCGTTTTCTGCGCCGGCATGGATCTGGACGAAACCGGCCCGGACGGCCCGGAAATCAATCACCTGCACGAGCAAATCTTCACCATGGGCATTCGCTCTCTCAAACCCATCGTGGTCGGCGTCAACGGAGCGGCGCTGGGCGGCGGCCTCGGCCTGGTGGCACAGGGCGATGTCGTCATGTGCTCGGATAAATCAATCTTCGGCCTGCCGGAAGTCCGCATCGGCTTGTTTCCCTTTTTCGTCTATCGTTCGGTCGAATCCGCCATCGGCAACCGCAGCACGCTCCAGGCCGCCCTCACCGGCCATCTTTTCCATCCCGAAGACGCCGTCCAGTGGGGCCTGGTCCACAAAATCTGCCCCGCCACCGAACTCAACGACCGCGTGGAAGTCATGGCGCGCGAGCTGGCCAAGTCCAGCCCGGAAGCCATCCGCGCCGGCCTGGAATACGTCAATCGCTCGCGCGGCATGAACGACGTCGATGCCGGCAAGCTAGCATCAGATTTGCGGACTCGCGTCATGGCGGGAGCCGATTTTAAAGAAGGAATGGCGGCTTTCAAGGAAAAGCGTGAACCGCGCTGGCCCAGCATGCCGCCCAATTTTTACGATCAGGATTAGCTGTCTTCTCTTCGTCGCGGCCACTCTGCCCGCCGCGCCCACTTATTACAAGGACGTGGCGCCCATTATCGCCCGCCATTGCGAAAGCTGCCACCGCGCCGGTCAAATTGCGCCCTTCGCGCTCCAAACCTACGCGCAAGCCCGACCATACGCGCCCGCCATCGCCCAAGCCGCGCGCCAGCGCAGCATGCCGCCCTGGTTCGCCGACCCCTGCTGCGGCCATTTTTCCAACAACCCTTCTCTCACGCCTGACGAAATCTCGATCCTCGTCGCCTGGGCTGGCGCGCACGCCCCCGCTGGCGATCCCAAAGACGCCCCGCCCGAAACCAAATGGACCGAAGGCTGGAGCATCGACCCTCCCGACCTGGTCCTCACCATGCCCCAAGCCAAACACCTGCCCGCCCGCGGCGACGTGCCTTATCAATACATCATCCTGCCCACGCATTTCAAGGAAGACCGCTGGGTCCGCATGTCCGAAATCCGCCCCGGCAACCGCGCCGTCGTCCATCACGCCGTCGCCTACATCCGCGAACCCGGCTCCAAATGGCTGCGCGGCGCGCCCGTGGGCAAGGCCTTCAGCGCCGACGACCTCAGCGACCCAACCCAAAAACGCGACGCCATGTGGACCGATAGCGACATCCTGCTGGTCTACGCCCCCGGCAGCTCGCCCGACCAATGGCCCGCCAATTTCGCCAAGCTCATCCCCGCCGGCGCGGACATTGTCTTGCAAATGCACTACGCCGTCCACGGCCACGGAGAAAGTGAAGATAAAACCAGCATCGGCCTGGTCTTCTCAAAAACGCCGCCCGCCAAGCGGGTGCTCACCCTCCAGCTCACCAACGATCATTTCCAAATTCCGCCGGGAGACCCTAATTATCAGGCCGAAGTCCAGGGCACCATCCCCAACGACGCGCTGCTGCTCAGCTTCTTCCCGCACATGCACCTGCGCGGCAAGAGTTTCCAGTACAACATCATCGCGCCCCATGGAGTGGTCCGCACGCTGCTCAAAATCCCGCATTACGATTTCTACTGGCAGCTCAGCTACCGCCTGCAAAACCCCATCCCGTTGAAAGCCGGAACCCGCCTGCAAGCCGTGGCCACCTTCGACAACTCCGCCGCCAACCCCCACAACCCCGACCCCGCGGCCACCGTCACCTGGGGCGAACAAACCTGGGCCGAAATGATGATCGGCTTCTTCGACGTGGCCGTCGACCCCGCCACCGATAAGCAGCAATTCTTCCAGCGATCTCGCTAAAGCCTGCTACCTTTCAAATGTGCGAATGCCGCAAATCTGGCGCAACCTGACTTTTCTCCACTGGCGCTACGACCCCGAAATCATCCGCCGCACCATTCCGCCCCAGCTCACCCTGGACACCTTCGACGGCAGCGCCTGGATTGGCCTGGTTCCGTTCGCCCTGGCCATTCCCGGCATCTCAAAATTCCCCGAGACAAACGTCCGCACTTATGTTTTGGGCCCCGGCGGTGAACCCGGCGTCTGGTTTCACACGCTGGAAGCCAGCAGCCTCCTGGCCGTCCTCGCCGCGCGCGCCTGGTACAAGCTCCCCTATCGCTGGGCCGACATGAGCGTGACCGTCGGCAACCAGTCCATTGAATATCGCAGCGCGCGCAAAGCGCCATTCGGAAAAGGCGTCACCGACCTGGCCATCGAAATCGGAGATCCCCACGAAGCAGGCGACCTGGACAACTTCCTTACCGCCCGCTACCGCCTCTACACATTCCACAAAGGCCGCATCGCTTTCGCCCAGATCCAGCACGACCCCTGGCCCTTGCAGCATGGCCGAGTGCTCCGTCTGAATGAAGATCTAATCCAAAACTCTGGCGTGCCCGCGCCCAAAGGCGAACCGCTTGTGCATTTTTCCCGCCAACTGCGCGTCAAGGCCGGCCCGCCGCGCTGGCTTTAGCCCTCTTGAAACTTCCGCGCCATCGCGGCCGCAAAATGCATGGGAACAAAGCGCGTCAGAAACGCCATCGTTGCGTTCTTGCGCCCGGCAATCACCAGCGGCTTGCCCGCCTTCATCGCGTCCCAGCCAATCTGCGCCACGGCTTTCGCGTCCATCACATTCCCCTTGGCGAAAATATTCGGATTCATCTTCGCGCGCTTGTCAAATTCAGTCGTCGTCGGCCCCGGACACAGGCACGTCACGCTGACGCCATACTCCCGCGCCTCATTATGCAGCGCCTCCGAAAACGAGACCACATACGATTTGCTGGCGAAATAAACCGCCATCAGCGGCCCCGGCTGAAACGCCGCCGTGGAGGCCACGTTCAAAATCATCCCGCGCCGCTGCTCAATCATGCGCGGCAAAAAATACCGCGACAGCATCGTCAGCGCGTTGATGTTCAGCTGCACCATCTCCATCTGCTCCGGCGCATCCAATTCCCAAAACTTCCCCACCGCGCCAAAGCCCGCGTTGTTGATGACCACATCCACCGGAATCTTGGTGCAGACAATGTCATTGAACAGTTCCTGCGGCGCAGACGGACGCGCCAGATCGCGCGCAAACACATACGCCTGCCGCCCGGTCTTCTCATGAATATCGGCCGCCAGCGCCTGCAGCTTCGGCTCCGACCGCGCCACCAGCACCACATCGTGCCCCTGCTCCGCGCACAGCCAGGCGTACTCTCGTCCAATTCCAGTCGAAGCTCCAGTGATCAGCGCGGCAGACATATCCAGTAGATTCCGGCACGCCCCCGCGCGCTTCAGCGAACCGAAGCACGATAATGAAACCATGACGTTCGCGGATTATTTGAACTACACACCCCCGCCAGGGATGCGGGACGAATTGCTGCATGGTGAAATTGTATTGTCGCCTGCCGCGAAGAGGCGTCACCAAGACATCTGCCATCAGATCGTTAAATTGCTGGAGCAAATGATAAGCCCTGAGTTTGTGGTTCGTCAGGACACCACTATTAACCTGGCTGGCTGGCAAGGCAAAGAAGGCCCGCGTCCTGATGTGTTTGTGATCGACCGGCAGCGGTGGGTGGAAGCCGACCAGCATGGAGGGTATCCGGTCGGCAGCCCGCAACTGGTGGTGGAAGTCAAATCACCTTCTAATGATCCGTCTGAACTGGAGGACAAAGCTGCCTTGTTCTTGGCGGAAGGAGCATGGGCCGTCTGGATTGTCGATCTGGAGGAGTGGTTTGTAGCCAGCTATGCCAGCTCTGGCCAGCGTCGCTGGCTGCAAGGCATGATGGTGGATGTTCCCAAGATCTGTGCCAGAAGGATCTGTGCCAGAAGGATCTGTGCCAGATCAAATGCGGCAGCATGAGTGTGTCAGAAATATTCGCGGGCATAGTTCAATGATCCAGCGGACCCGATGAAACGCCGCAGTCGACATTCATCCGCGCCATCTCCATGCCCAGCCATGTTATTGTGAAACTTGCCCCTTGGGCCCTTAGCTCAGTTGGTTAGAGCGCTACCTTGACACGGTAGAGGTCACAGATTCGAGTTCTGTAGGGCCCACCATCCCCGCCCGTGGCCACCCGCCGCTACAAAGCGCACCCCCAATCCGCCCCCGGCGATTTCTACGTCGTTCACAATGAATGCGTCACCTGCGGCGCGCCTCACGTTGCGGCGCCAGACCTGATCGGCTGGGTGGACGGCGATACGTCTCACTGCATCTGGAAACGACAGCCCGAAACCGCGGAAGAGATCGAGCAAGCCATAGACGTGTTCGCGGCCTCGTGTGTAGGCTGCCACCGCTACGCCGGAGACGACCCGGAAATCATCAAGCGCGTCGGCTGGGACTACTGCGACGCCCCGCAGCCATATCGAGGCACCATGCGCGCCTGGAACAACGACACAGTCGCCGTGCCGGCCTTCGGGCTCATCCCTGGCAAATCACCCGTTTGGGGGAAGATATGGCTCGCCCTGAAGTCCCTCTATGCTTCCTTCATCGCTTCGCTAAAGTAAGGTAAGAAATAGAGGGCGCTTATCGTGGGAGCAGCAGGATTATCGCGGGCATTCAGCGCGGATATGAGGATTTGAAAGCCGGTCGTGCGCAGAGCGTGGCTTTCGTCGTTATAAGCCCACTGCCAAAGCAAAGCAGGACGCCCGTGACATTCTTGGCTGGCTACGCGCGAAACCGGTCTGCGCTTGTTTCAGGGAATGCAAAAGGCGAGGTGCGCCAATTACTAAGCAACTCGCCGAGATGCACCCTTGATTCGAAAGTCAACTTCCAACCCCGCATCCGTCAGCATGCTCACCAGCGTATCAAGCGAAAAGAGATTAATCTTGCCCCGCATTAGGTCGGACACCCGAGGCTGACTCACTCCAAGCCGTTGAGCCGCCTCCGCCTGTGTCAGCCCCTCCCGCTCAATGAATTTTCGCAAGGCCGTAATCAGTTGCGAACGCAACTGAAAGCTGCGCGATTCCGCCGCCGAGAACCCAAGATCAGCAAATATATTTCCGCTGCCCTTGGTCATTGTTAGGCCGGTCGTGGATTTCTTCGTTGTCTTCTTCGTCATTTGGATCTCCGCTCCTTCAGCACCGATCCACTCATCGAAGATCTTCCAAGACATCCTCCACACTCTCCGGATGTTTTGCAATGACCGCGAGGAGAACCCGAGTGGGAGTGTCGGGCCGAACTCGCCCCTGCTCCCAATTGCGTAATGTCGCCGGCGGGAAGCCAAACTTCAGCGCGAACTGCGTCTGGCTCAGTCCCATCCCGCGGCGGACTTTCGAAATGTCAACATCAGGCACCTGAACGTGTGTCACATGCACCGGGATATCCTCGCCTTTTGACCAGGCGAGCGCCTCTTCAAGCCCTTCGATGATTCTTTCGCCAACAGTGGGAGCTTTCTTCACTACTGAGCGGCCAGCCCGGCTTTTTGTATTGCAATTCGCAGCCATCAGCGCAGTTGCGAAAACGATGGTTTTGGTGTGGTCCGCATCTGCCTTCGCTGTCACGTCACGTATTGCGCCGCTGAAAACCGGTCAGACTAATTGGTCGGGGCGAGAGGATTCGAACCTCCGACTTCCTGGTCCCGAACCAGGCGCTCTACCAGGCTGAGCCACGCCCCGAACTTTTCTATTCTATCAGCTAATTCGTCCGCTTCAACTCTTCCGCCAATCCAGTCGTGCCTTTCATCCGGTAAATCCTCGCCAAACGCTGCTGTTCCGGCGAATTCGCCAGCTCATGCCGCAGCACCGGATCGCTGGTCGCTTCGTCAATCTCCGCCCGCGACGGAATCCACACCTTCCCGTCGCTAAACTCCACATCGTTCACAAACGCGCGCAGCGCCCCAATCATCATCGGCTGCCCCGTGCCGCTTGAAAACCGCATCGCCGCCGAATCGGAAATCTTCACCGACTGCACCTTCTCCGTCGAAAGCGTCACCGGCACCGACCCGCCCACAAACTCGCGGTCATGGTCGTCCCTCACAATCCAGCCCAGCTCCAAACTCCGCACGCCCCGGTTCGACGTCCGCTTCAGCTCCACATACGGCCCGCGCACTTCATTGCCCGCCACCTCCGCGCCGCCGCCAATCGGCTGCACCGGCGCGCCGCTGAACACCACCGGGCTTACCGCAAACGCCCGCGCGCTCAGCACGCTGCTCAGCGGCCCGCGAATAAACTCCAGCCCCAGGCTGCGCGGCGCTTCCTCCGGCAATCCAAAATTCAGCTCATCCCGCAGCTTCGCCCATTCCTGGTGCTGCAGCAGCAGCGCCAGGTACTCGCGCTCCCGCCGCGCCTCCAGTTGGTAAACCACCAGCGTGTGCCGCGAATGAAGCTGGTCCGGCCCATACGCCGTCAAATCCGAAAACAGCGCGCAATCCAGCCCCACGTCCACCAGCGACGGCGTGCCCTTGGCCGCAATCGGCCGCAAAATCTCCATGTCCAGCCGCACCGGAAACGTGTCCCCCGGCTGCACCGTCAGGCTCGGCACCGTCACGCTCCCCTTGCCCGATGGCAAATCCCGCGCATCCACCCGCATCGTCAGCCCTGCAAGCGGCTTGCTGCTGACGTTGCGCAGCACAAACATCGCGTGCAGATCCAGCAGCATCGACGTGCCGCGAATCTTCGCCGTCGACGATCCCATTTCAAAGGAAACCAGCAGCACCGGAGAATCGCGCGAAAAATCGAAGTTCAGCCAGCGCGGCACCGAATTGGGGTCCGGTTCCGTCATCGCCGCAGCCTTTGCGCCCAGCGTAAGCAGCAAAAAAGAGACGCCGGCCAGAAACTTACTGCCCATACACATCGGTAATGGTCACCTGCCCCGTGTCGTCCACATAGCGCGCTTCCACCCCGGCCGCGCCGGAAGCCGAAACCACCGCCGTCGGCGGATGCAGAATGGTCAGCGAGTTTTCCGGCGACCCCACCACAATCCCGTCGGGAACGCTGCGCAAAATCGGGCCTGTGTATTCATTCAAATGCCGCCCGCTGAACGCCCCGCGCAAAGCCGTGAACATCCGCGAACTCTGCTCGGCCGGCACGTGCGTGGCCCAGCCCAGCACGAACAGCGACCCCATTCCCGCCGCCGCTGCCAGCTTCAAAACCAGCCCGCGCGAACTGCGCTTTTTCTCAATGCAGCGCGCCGCGTCCAGCCCCACCACAATGTTGCCTTCCATCTCGCGCTCCAGCCGCGACCAGTCGGCAATCGCCTCAAAGCTCGTCAGCGTCTCCGTCGCGCCCAGCCGCTTCAATTCCACCGTCGACGCGCGGAAAACCGAAAATTGCCGCTCGCAATGCTCGCAGTGCGCCAGATGCCGCCGAATTCTCCAGCGCTCCAGCAGCGGCAAGTCGGCCGAACCATACAGCGCCAGCAATTCCGAAGAAGGATGACCCGTCAAACCGATTTCCTGCCTTCCAAATACCGCTTGAATTTCGTGCGCGCGTTGGCAATGTGCGACCGCACCGTCGCCAACGAACAATTCATTTGCGAAGCCACTTCATCGGCCGGAACATCTTCCAGATCGCGCAAAATAAGGGCCGTGCGCTCCCGCTCCGTCAGCGTCGCCAACCCCCCGTCCAGATGCTGCCAGCGTTCATGGCGCAAAAGCGACTGCTCCGCATTGTCATAGGAAGCCGTGAACGATTCCGTCACCCGCGAGATTTCGCTGAACGAATACTTCTTGTTGCGCCGCAGAAAATCAATCGCCGTGTTGGAGGCAATGCGCGAAAGCCAGTGCGCCGATTTCTCCAAATCCCGCAACTGCCCCTGCCGCTGCAGCGCCTTGATAAACGTTTCCTGCGTCAAATCCTGCGCATCCGCCGGATTGCCCACAATCCGGTAGATAAGCAAAAAAATCCGCCGCAAATTCTGCTGAATAAAGCGCGTCTGCGCGTCCGCCTCAGGATCAACATCCGTCTGTGACGGCGGCCTGTGCGCGTCACTCATGACACACTCGAGATTCTTCATTCCCTAACAAGGAATGACGGAACAATTCGTCAAACGTGCAGGTAGCCATGTCTGTGTGGCGCAAACACTTGTGTTTGCCGCGTCGAGACTCTTCTCAACCTTTTACTCCACCGGCGGAGTGCTCGGCGTCGAAGTCGAAGTCCCGCTGTCGCCGCTGCTGCTCGAATCATCCGCAGTTGGACGCCGCTTCAAAGTCGGCCGGTCGCTGTCGTCGCTGTTGGTCCCCTTCGCCGAAGGATCCGTCTCATCCCCAATCGGCGTGGTCGAATTCGGATTCCGCCGCAAAGTCGGCTTGCTCGGGTCCGATGCCGAAGCCTTGTCCGGCCGCTTCTGATTTTCCAGCATCGCCAAGCGCGCCTTCACATCGTTAAACTCCGAAGTCGTCACCACATACTCCGGCCGCGGCTTCAGGCCCGCAATCTCCTGCTGCGACTTCTTAATCCGGTCGTCGGTCGGAGGATGCGTCGAAAACATCTTGCCAATCGTCCCCGGCTTGCGTTTTTCCAGCGTCTGAATCTTCTCAAAGAAATCCACAAAGGCCGTCGGATCATACCCGGCCTTGTACATATACTGAACGCCCAGATAATCCGCTTCCGTCTCAAAATTGCGCGAAAACTTCAGGAACGACAAAGGCACCAGCAAGCCGGAAGCCTCATAAATTCCATACGCCGCCGCGCCGCCCATGAAAATCAGCGGAATCGTCGCCAATTGCGCAATCTCGCCGCGCGTCGCCTGCCGCGTGCCGTGCCGCGCCGCCACGTGCGCAATTTCATGCGCCATCACGCCCGCCAGCTCCGCTTCGTTGTCCGCCTTCAAAATCAAGCCCGTCTGCACAAAGAAAAATCCGCCCGGCAGCGCAAACGCATTCACCGTCGGGTCTTCAATCACCTTAATCGTGAACGGCACTTTCGCGTCCGAATTGCGCACCAAATTCTGGCCAATGCGGTTCACATACTCGGAAACAATCGGATCGTTCACCACCTTTGATCCGCGCTCCACCTGCTGCGCCAGTTGCTTGCCCAGGGCAATCTCTTTTTCAAGCGAGTAAAAATTCACCTTGCCGCTGACATTCCGGTCGCCAATATCGTCCGGATCCTTCTCGCTGCCCTTTTTCTTCGAACTGGTGTCGCTGCTCGAATTCGAGCTAGAATCCGGCGTCGAACTGGCGGGCGGAGTCGACTGCGTGTCCGGCGTTGAACTAGATGGCGTTGAACTAGATGGAGTGGACGAAGACTGTGGCGGAGTCGGCGGAGCCCCAGCCGCGCTGGCTTGCGCAAACACTCCAGCCGGCGCGCACAGCAGCGCTGCCAGCAAAACGCTAAGCGAACATCGGAATGGCGAAGACGACTGCATGGGGTGAACTCCTCTTTCAAGTATAGAGCTAAAACCGCGAACCAGCGCAGCGGTTTGTCGTTATGCCGTCATTAACGTATGCTCGAATAAATAGGTTTCACCCAATGCTGACTGAGCCCCTAATTCAATCGCCCGCCGCCCTCCACGAAACATTCCGCGACGAATTTCCCGTCTCCAAAAACCTCATCTACCTGAACCACGCCGCCGTCGCTCCCTTGTGCCGCTCCTCCGCCGAAGCCATGAAGTGGCTCTCTGACGACGCCTGCCAGAACGGCTCCCTCCATTACGACGTCTGGATGGATTGCTACCAGGGCCTGCGCGACGCCACCGCCCAGCTCATCAACGCGCGCCCTGAGGAAATCGCCATCGTCAAAAACACCTCCGAAGGCATCGCCACCGTCGCGCTCGGCCTCCACTGGCAGCCCGGCGACCGCATTGTCGCCTTCAAAGAAGAATTCCCCGCCAATTACTATCCCTGGCTGCGCCTGGAATCGCGCGGCGTCCAGCTCACCTGGCTGTCCATTTATGATTCTCTCGAAACCATTGCCGCAGCCGTGAAAGGCGCGCGCCTGCTCGCCATCAGCTACGTCAACTATCTCAGCGGCCATCGCGTCAACCTCCAGGCCATTGGCGAACTCTGCCGCGCCCACAACTGCTTCTACTTCGTCGACGCCATTCAGGGCATGGGCGTCTTTCCCATCGACGTCGAACTCTGCCGCATCGACGCCCTCGCCGCCGACGGGCATAAATGGATGCTCGGCCCCGAAGGCAACGGCGTCCTCTATATCCGCGCCAAGTGGCTCGACGCCATTGAGCCTGTCGAATTCGGCTGGACCAACCCCGCCAACTACGCCGATTACAGTTCGCGCGACATGACCCTGCGCAAAGACGCCGGCCGCTACGAATGCGGCACGCTCAACACCATCGGCTGCTTCGGCCTGCGCGCGTCTCTGGAACTGCTGCTGCGCGCCGGCATCGACAACGTTTCGGCCGCCGTCTGGGCGCGCGCCCACCAGCTCGCCGCCGGCCTGAAAGCCAAAGGCTACGAACTGATGCGCGAGCACACCGAAGAATCCGGCGCAGGCATCGTCAGCTTCCGCCACCCCCAACTCGATTGCCGCGTCCTCGTCAGCGACCTCAAGCGCTCCAAAATCACCGCCGCGCCGCGCCAGGGCTGGGTGCGCATGTCGCCCCATTTCTACATCAGCCCCGCCGCCATTGAACAAGTGCTGGAGACGCTGCCCAGCGTCTAACTCGTTGTGGCGCAAACACTCGTGTTTGCCGCGTCGAGACTCATCTCGACGCTTTCCGTAGCCAACTGCCAATCAAATGAAAGCCCTCTACATCACCGAACCCGGACAAACCAAGCTAGCTGATTTAGACATCCCGCGCCCCGCATCGGGCGAAGTCCTCCTCCGCACCCGCCTCATCGGCATGTGCGGAACCGACCTCAGCACCTTTCGCGGAAAAAATCCGCTGGTCTCTTACCCGCGCATCCCCGGCCACGAAATCGCCGCCACCATCGTCGAAACCGGCCCCGATGTCCCGTCCACCCTGCGCCCCGATATGGACGTCACCGTTTACCCCAACACCAGTTGCGGCAAATGCGCCAGTTGCAAACGCGGCCGCACCAACGCCTGCAAATTCAACGAAACCCTGGGCGTCCAGCGCGACGGCGCAATGAAAACTTTCTTCACCGCCCCCTGGCAAAAGGTCTTCCGAGCCGAAGGCCTGGGCCTGCGCGAACTCAGCCTGGTCGAGCCGCTCGCCGTCGGTTTTCACGCCACCGTTCGCGGCCGGGTGGAAGCGCAAGACATCGTCGCCGTCATCGGCTGCGGCATGGTCGGGCTGGGCGCAATGGCCTCTGCCGCCGCCCGCGGAGCCACCGTCATCGCTATCGATCTTGACGAGCAAAAACTCCAGCTCGCCAAACAAGTCGGCGCAAAGCACGCCATCAAATCCAACGTTCACGAAACTCTTCTCGAACTCACCAGCGGCCTGGGCCCCGACGTCATCATTGAAGCCGTCGGCGTCCCCGACACTTACCGCCTGGCTATCGAAGAAGTCGCCCACACCGGCCGCGTCGTCTACATCGGCTGGGCCAAAGAACCCATCTCGTTTGACACCAAGCACTTCGTCCACAAAGAACTCGACATCCTGGGCTCCCGCAACTCGCTCAGCGAATTTCCTTCGGTCATCGAAGTCCTGCGCCAAGGCTCGTTCCCCGTCGAAGCCACCATCTCCGCCACCGTTCCCCTGGACGCCGCCGGCGAAACCCTGGCCCAATGGAGCCGCGAACCCCAGCGCTTCACCAAAATCCTGGTCGAACTCGATGCCTAGCACGCCTCCGTTTCACCGATCACGACGTGCTTCGCCCCGGTCGCAGCGGGCGAAATCCGGGACTGACACCTTTATCCGCCACACGCTGCCGCTGCTCATGCCCGACATCTCCCCGCCGGATAAAGGCTGTCTGTCCCAGTGGTTTCGCTGCCCTGCCGCCCGGAAATCCCCAACATCATGATCTACAAACCCCTCGGCAAAACCAGCCTCAAAACCTCCATCATCGGCTTCGGCGCAGCCCCGCTCGGCAATGAATTCGGCGCAATCGATGAACCCGAATCCACCCGCGCCGTCCGCTTCGCCATCGACCGCGGCATCAACTTCTTCGACACCTCGCCCTACTACGGCCGAACGCTTTCGGAAACCCGTTTAGGCAAAGCCCTCGAAGGCCGCCGCCACGAAATCATCCTGGCCTCCAAATGCGGCCGCTACGACATCGACAAATTCGATTTCTCCGCCGCCCGCATCACCCAAAGCGTCGAAGAATCTCTCACCCGCCTCCGCACCGACCACCTGGACATCTTCACCGCCCACGACATCGAATTCGGCGACCGCGAACAAGTCATCCACGAAACCATCCCCGCCATGCGCCGCCTTCAGGAGGCTGGCAAAGTCCGCTTCGTCGGCATCTCCGGCCTGCCCCTCAAGCTCCTGGCCGACGTCGCCCAGCGCGCCCACGTCGACACCGTCATTACTTACTGCCACTTCAACTTGATGGTGCGCGACCTCGACACCTGGCTCACCCCCGCCGCCGAAGCCAATCAAATCGGCCTCATCAACGCCGCCGCCCTGCACCTGCGCATCCTCACCCGCGAAGGCCCAACATCCAAACACCCCGCGCCCGCCTCTGTGAAGGAAGCCGGAGCGAAAGTCGTCGCGCGCCTGGAAGCCGCCGGTCTCGACCCAGCCGTCGCCGCCGTCGCCTATTCGCTCACCCACTCCTATTCCGCCTCCATGCTCGTCGGCATGTCTACCGTCCAGGAAGTCAGCGCCAACTTGCGCGCGCTCGACCTGCAAATCCCGCCCGAAGTTCTCGCCGACATCGATAAAATCATCGAGCCAGTCAAAAACACCCTCTGGCCCTCCGGCAAACCCGAAAACGACGATGTACCCGGAGCTTTATATGAATAAACTCGATGCCCACCACCACCTGTGGAACTTCAACGAAAAAGACTATTCATGGATCACCCATGAAATGACCCCGCTGCGCCGCACCTTCACCGCCTCTGATCTCCACGCCGAAATGCAGCGCGCCGGAGTCAGCGCCTCCATCGCCGTCCAAGCCCGCCAAAGCCTGGAAGAAACCCGCTTCCTCCTCACCGCCGCCGCCCAGCATCCCTTCATCCGCGCCGTCGTCGGCTGGGTCCCGCTCACCGACATCGACGTGGAAATGGACCTGGAGCGCTTCGCCGCCGACCCCAAATTCCGCGCCGTCCGCCACGTCCTCCAAGACGAACCCGACGACCGCTATATGCTCCGCGACGACTTCAACCGCGGCATCCGCGCCCTGCGCAAATTCAACCTCGCCTACGACATCCTCATCTTCGACCGCCACCTGCCCCAGACCATCGAATTCGTCGACAAACACCCCAGCCAAATCTTCATCGTCGACCACCTGGCCAAACCCGCCGCCCTCTCGCCCTGGCGCGAAAACTTAACCGAACTCGCCAAGCGCCCGCATGTTTACTGCAAGCTCTCCGGCCTCGTGAACTTGGAGCCCTACCTCCAAACCGCCCTCGAAGCCTTCACCCCCAAGCGCCTGATGTTCGGCTCCGACTGGCCCGTCTGCCTGCTCTCCATCTCTTACCAAGACTGGGTCGCCCACCTCACCCAACAAATCGCCAAGTTAACGGAAACCGAACAATCCCAAATCTGGTCCCAAACCGCCATTGAAGCCTACTTGCTGGTGTCCTTATGATCGCCCGTGACCCCGTTCTTCACGCCCTTAGCCGCATTCACAACCGCATGCCCGCTCCCTGCGCCCATCTTCGCCACCCCATGGCCCACGCCTTTGCCAATATCCTTGGCGCCCTCCACCGGATGACCATGCGCCACATCGTGCGCCATGTCTTTGCTGCCGTGCCCAATGTCCTTGGCGCCGCCCCCATAACCGGACTTCAAATTCGCGCCAGACTCCTTCATGTCCGTGCCCGCCGATCCAGGCTTCACACCCAAAGCATCACGCGTCTGCGGCCCCAGCTTTCCGTCTTCGTTCAAATTCTGCTTTTTCTGGAACTCCCTCAGCGCCGACTGGGTCTTCGGGCCATTCTTGCCGTCCACGTCGCCCGGATCAAAGCCCTTATCCTTCAAAGCCTGCTGCGTGGCCCGAATATCGTCCGAGCTTTGGGCGTGCAGCGTCATTCCCATAAACAGCAGGGAGCCAAGCACAAGTGCGCGCATTTCAATATCTCCTGTCTCGCAACATAGACACACATGCGGGCACTGCCGTTACCCACTATCGTGGCGCATTTCATCTGCGCGAAACTAATCAAATGAACCCCAACCGCCTCACCCTCCTCCTCATCCTCACCGCCCTCACCCTCCACTCCCAAGACAAACCCCTCACCACCCTCCCCTACACCCCCAGCCTAGACACCAAATTCATCGACAAATCGGCCGACCCCTGCCAAAACTTCTACCAATACGCCTGCGGAAAATGGAACGCCCTCAACCCCATCCCTGCCGACCAGTCCCGCTGGGACGTCTACTCCAAGCTCGGCGACGAAAACGCCCGCTATCTCTGGGGCATCCTCGACCAAGCCTCCAAAGCCGCTAACCGCACGCCCAACGAGCAAAAAATCGGCGACTTCTTCGGCGCGTGCATGAATGAGCCCGCCATTGAGCAAGCCGGCCTCAAGCCCATTGAATCCCCGCTCGCCCAAGTCGCCGCACTAAAAGGCCCGCCCGACATCGCCGCCTTCGTCGCCTCCGAGCACCGCAACGGCGTCGACACCAACACCCTCTTCAGCTTCGGCTCCCAGCCCGACTACGACAACTCCTCCCAAGTCATCGCCGACACCGGCGCGGGCGGCCTCGGCCTTCCCGACCGCGACTACTACACCAAAACCGACGCCCGCAGCCAGGAAATCCGCGCCAAATACCTGGAACACATCCAGCGCATGCTGCAAATGACGGGCGAATCCGGGCCCCCTTCCATAGCCGATTCCCAGGCCATCATGCAGATCGAAACCAGCCTCGCCATTCACTCCCTCACCCGCGTCGAGCAGCGCGACCCCTACAACCTCAAGCACACCCTCACCGTCGCCCAGTTGCGCCAGCTCACGCCCGCCTTCAATTGGGACACCTACCTTGCCCAATCCGGCGCGCCCGCCTTTGAAAAGCTCAATGTCGATGAGCCCAAATTCCTCAGCGAACTCAACCGGCAGCTCACCGCCGCGCCCATGAACGCCTGGCGCGCCTATTTCCGCTGGCACATCCTCCACTCCTACGCCCGCTTCCTGCCCGCCGAATTCCAGAAGGAAAACTTCGCCTTCTACAGCCATTACCTGCAAGGCATCCCCGCCATGTCGCCCCGCTGGAAACAATGCGAACGCCTCGTGGATCACTACCTGGGCGAAGCTCTCGGCCAAGTCTTCGTCGCCCGCACCTTCTCTCCCTCCACCAAGGAAGAGGCGCTCAAAATGACCCGCCAGATTGAAGACGAAATGCGCACCGACATCAAAGACCTCACCTGGATGAGCGCCCCCACCAAAGAACAGGCGCTCAAGAAGCTCGACTCCGTCATCAACAAAATCGGCTACCCCGACCACTGGCGCGATTACAGCAGCGTCACCATCACCCCCGCCAGCTATGCCGCTGACGTGCTCGCCGCCTTCTCTTTCTCCACCCGCCGCGAACTCGAAAAAATCGGCAAGCCCGTCGACCGCCGCGAATGGTACATGTCCCCGCCCACCATCAACGCCTACTATGACCCGCAAACCAACGACATCAACTTCCCCGCCGGCGTCCTCCAGCCCCCGCTCTTCGACCCCAAAATGGACCCCGCGCCCAACTACGGCAACACCGGCGCAACCATCGGCCACGAACTCACCCACGGCTTCGACGATGAAGGCCGCCAGTTCGACGCCGCCGGCAACCTGAAAGACTGGTGGACCCCGGAAGACGCCAAAGCCTTCCAGCAGCGCGTCACCTGCGTCAAAAACCAGTACGCCCAATACATCGCCGTTGACGACATCCACATCAACAGCAGCCTCACGCTGGGCGAAGACGTGGCCGACCTCGGCGGCACCCTGCTCGCCTACATCGCCTGGAAACACGCCGCCCACGAAACCGAAAAGATCAACGGCTACACCCCCGACCAGCGCTTCTTCATCGGCATGGCCCAATGGGCCTGCGGCGACGAGCGCATCGAAAGCAAGCGCATGCACGTCATCACCGACCCCCACTCCCCCGACGAATTCCGCATCAACGGCGTCGTCGCCGACCTGCCCGAATTCGGCGTCGCCTTCGGCTGCAAAATCGGCCAGCCCATGATGCGCGAAAACGCCTGCCGCGTGTGGTAAGAAAAAGCGGACCGACGAATATGTCCCCAGCAGGCAATCTACCCGAGTGCGGAGCGTAACTGCGTGGACCTATCCGTCTGTCCCCTTTTTCGCCACCGCGTCCAGCACGTCCGTGAGCAAGGAAACGGTCGGCGCAGGCAGTTCAAGTGGTTGCTCCTGCTCAGAATCCATCACGCGATCAAAGTGCATTATCCGGTCGCCTTTCAGCCATAACAAAAGTAGCAAAAACTTTTTCTCCCGCCAAATCAAGCACTTGCAGCCCTCTCGCCGCGCCGCCGAAACCGCCCGCCTTTTACCTTTGACCGTGAAGGAGTCCCTCATGTCTCACTGGAAAAAGAATCAATCCGATCCCGGCAAACCCGTCGTGGTTGCCCCGCCCGCTCCCGGTCCGTCCGCACCCTCCGCGTCCTCCCGCAACGCCATGAAGCACGGCTGCTGCGCCGTCGACACCCTCATCCTGGCCGATGAAAACATCGAAGACTACAAGGCCCTCGACCAGATCTGGTGCCGCGCCTACAACCCCCAAACCGAACCCGAGCGTCATCTCGTCGCCGAACTCGTCCAGGCCGACTGGTTCCTCCAGCGCGCCACCCGCAAATACAACGAAGTTGAATCCGAACTCTACAAGTCCAATCCCAACCCAGCCGAATGGACCGAACAGCAAGACCGCAAGCTCGGCCGCTTCCTGCGCTACAAAACCGCCCACACCAACACCGTCATCAAGTGCCGCAAAGCCATCGAAGACTACCGCAAAGCCAAGCTCGCCGAAACCGCCGCCGCCGAAAAATCCGCCCTCTCGGCCGAGCGCCTCAAAGCCGCCCAGAAAAAAGCCAGCCCCGTTGTCGACTGGCGGCAGCACCTCAAAAACATGCGCACCCAAGCCGAAGCCCTCGGCTACGTCCCGCCCGGCACGCCCAACCCCTTCGACAAACGCTAACCGCCCGTGCATTTTTTCAAAACCGACACCCCGCAAGGCCCAACTCCGCCCCAAATCCCAAAATTCCGCCCCAACCCCGCCCAGACACCACTCACCAACCCCGCCCACCACCCAAACCGAGCCCATTCTTTGCGTCTTCGCGCCTTTGCGAGCGCTTTTTCCCCAAGAAACCCCATCTCGTTTCGTAACGCAACAAATCCCCCGTGCTTCTGTAACACATTCGCCACATACTTCACCACTCCCTGAAAGTAGAGACACCGCCATGAATCTGCGAAGCTGTTTCCTGTTCCTCGTCCTCGCCCCATCCGCCTTCGGCGCCGACAACCGCATCATCGCCGAAGACAAATCCCTCAAAGCCTGCGCCGATCTCGTCCTGAAAGGTTTCCGCAAAATCGCCCCCACCCGCGACGTCCGCTTCCAGGGCAAAGTCGCCGAAGCCACCGCCATCTGCCGCGGCGGCCAGCAAGCCCTGCTCCTGCGCAACACTCCCTGGGTCGATTGGTCCCATTACTTCGGCACCGCCGACCTCGCCTCCGCCCCCAAAGGCCTGCTCACCAAAAACGGCCCCGCCTTTCGCGGCGTCTCCGGCGCGCTCCTCGACCTCGAATACCAGCGCATGGAACTCATCAAGTTCAACCTCTTCGACAACAGCGGAACTTATAAGGACTACGCGCAAGGCCGCGTCCTCAAGCGCTGGGACGAAATGCGCCTCCCCAAATCCGACCCCAACTACGCAGCCGTCGGAGGCGACGGCACGCAAACCTGCTCCGGCCAGCTCATCCGCGCCCGCACCCTCACAGGGATCTGCAACGACGTTCTCAATCCCGCCATGGGTTCCACCGGCCAGCTCTTCGCCCGCAACGTCGAATTCACCACCACCTTCCCCGACCTCGGCGCAAACACCCTCACCCAAAACCGCCACGCCGGCCGCCTCGCCCTCCTCAAGCCAGATCCCCAAATCATCAGCCGCAAACTCTTCACCCGCCCGCAATCCCATCCCGAAGCCTGCAACGACGGCTACGGCCTTCCCAACGATTCGCCCGAAGCCAACTGCGATTACCAGAAAGCCCCCTTCTTCAACGTCCTGGCCGCTTATTGGATTCAGTTCATGACGCACGACTGGTTCTCCCACCTCGAAGAAGGCCACAACCAGCCCGTCTATATGAAAGTCGGCTGCGAAACTCCCGAACTCGGCTGCCGTCCCGACGACCGCATCGACCGCGCCTACGTCGCGCAAGACACGCCACCGGCGAACCCCTTGGATCGCGCCCCCAAAACCTTCGCCAACACCAACACCGCCTGGTGGGACACCTCCCAAATCTACGGCTACGACGAAACCTCCCTCAAGCGCGTCCAGCGCGACCCCAAAGATCCCGCCAAACTCCTGCTCGTTCCCGGCGCAAAAGGCGAACTCTTCCTGCCCGTTCTGGATCCCAGCGCCCCCATGAACCCGCAATGGAAAGGCCAGGAAGCCGCCGCCTTCGCCGACAACTGGACCATCGGCCTCAGCTTCCTCCACAACCTCTTCGTGCGCGAGCACAATTCCTTCGTCGACGAATTCCACCGCGTCGCCGCCTTGACACCCAATGCCGATTCCGGCCTGCGCAACCCGGCCAATCCCCGGAAAGTCATCACCTATTCCGAAGTCACGCCCGAAGAGCTGTACCAGGCCGCGCGCCTGGTTATCAACGCCGAGATCGCCAAAATCCACACCACCGAATGGACACCGCAGCTTCTCTATGACGACGTCGGCTACAAAGCGCTGAACGCCAACTGGAACGGCCTCTTCGGCAACAGCAACCCGCAGGCGACCAAGGCGCTGAACGACATCATCGTCTACAACTTCGGCAAGTCCAAAGACGTGGAAAAATCCTCGCAATGGTATTCCGTCTTCGCCTCCGGCCCCGGCATCTTCGGCCTCGGCAGCCGCGCCAAAAACTACGACATCACCAACCCGGAAACCCTTAACGCCGGCGTCAACCACTTCGGTTCGCCCTTCAACTTCCCGGAAGAATTCATCACCGTATACCGCCTGCACGCCCTGGTGCCCGATCTTCTGGAATTCCGCGAAGCCGACAAAGACCCCAACAAGATCGTCAAGAAAATCGCCGTCGTCAACACCTTCGAAGCCAAAGCCACCGACGCGATGCACTCCACCGGCATGGCCGATTGGGGCTTGACGCTCGGCCGTCAGCGTCTCGGCGTTTTGCAGCTCGGCAACACGCCCGTCTTCCTGCAAAATCTGCACATGGGCCGTCTCGACAGCAAAACCCAGCAGATCGACGTGGCCGCCCTCGACCTCATCCGCGACCGCGAACGCGGCGTCCCGCGCTTCAACGAATTCCGCCGCCAGTACGGCCTGCGCCAGCTCACCAGCTTCGACGATTTCCTGCCGCCCGACGCCACCGATTCCCAGAAACAGCTCATCCAAAGCATGCGCGAAATCTACGGCACCCACACCTGCGACTCATCGAAGGTCATCACCGACGCCCAGCTCAATCCCGACGGCTCACCCATCAACGATTGCCTGGGCCATCCCAACGGCTCGGTCATCGACAACATCGAAGACGTCGACACCGTCGTCGGCTGGCAAGCCGAATTCGTCCGTCCGCACGGCTTCGCCATCTCCGAGACGCAATTCGTCGTCTTCATCCTGAACGCCTCGCGCCGCCTCTTCAGCGACCGCTTCTTCACCTCCGGTTTCCGCCCCGAGTTCTACACAAAACTCGGCATCGACTGGGTGAACAACAACGGCCCCGGAAAGCCCATGATCGAGAAAATCGCCACCAACAACCACCCCCCGCAGCCCGTCTCGCCCATGAAGCGGGTCCTCATGCGCAACATTCCAGAATTGCAAGGCGAACTCGATTACGTCATCAACGCCTTCGACCCCTGGGCCCGCGACCACGGCGAATACTACACCCTCGCCTGGAAACCCCGCAAAGGCGCCGAAACCGACGACGCCTTCAAATGAGAGCCTCGCTTAGCGCTAGTCTAAAACTGTCAGGCAAGTGACTCTTCTCTACCAGGAAACTTTCCCGGTTCGCTTCTTTGAAGCCGAACCCACCGGTCGCGCCACGCCCGCCGCCCTGTGCCGTTTCGCGCAGGAGGCGGCCGAAGGCCATTGCCGCACGCTCGGCCTCTCGCTGCTGGACATGCGCGCCCAAAACCGCATGTGGGTCCTGACCCGTTTCCGCCTGCAAATGGATTCCTACCCCAAAGTTGGCGAAAAAGTCACCGTCCAAACCTGGGCCTCCGCCCGCACCAACGGCATCCGCGCCGTCCGCGAATTCTGCTTTCTCGATGCGCAAGGCCGCGCCGTTGGCCGCGGCAGCAGCATCTGGCTCCTGCTCCACGCCGTCAGCAAGCGCCCCGTTCGCCTGCCCCAGGCGCTTTGGGATATCTGCAACCTGGAGCGCAGCGACCCGGAAGAATTCGAAGTCCCGCGCCTCCGCCCGCCCGTCTGCCCCACGCAATCCAGAATCTTCGAAGTCGGCTGGAAAGAGCTCGATTCCAACAACCACACCAACAACGTCCACTATGTCGATTGGGCGCTCGAAGCCCTGCCCCTGCCCCTGCGCCGCGACCGCATGCTCGCCCAGCTCGACATCGAATTCCTCGCCGAGGCCTTCTACGGCGACCGCGTCACCTCTGAAGCGGAACTGCGCGGCGAACTCAGCATCCACCAGCTAAAAAACGCCGCCGGCACCCTGCTCAGCGTCTTAGTCGCCCGCAGCATTTAGCAGCCTTATGTTTCCGCCCATCACCATTGAGCAATACCTGGCGTTCAAATCTCCAGCCGGCTTCCGCGACGAACTCATAGAAGGAGAAATCATCCTGTCGCCAGATCCCAAGGCCCTGCATAACGAAGTCGCCCACCAGCTCTGCCGTCTGCTCGAACGCAAACTGAAAGGCAGCAAATTCGTGGCCCGCCAGCGCACAAACATGCGCATGCCCCAGGACCACAGCATGCCTTCGCCCGACGTGTTTGTCATCGACAAAGCAAGATGGCTTGCCGCGATCACGGAAGACGGCTACCCGCTGCAAAGTCCGCAGCTCGCCGTCGAAGTCATCTCACGGTCCAACACCAGGAAAAACGTGACCCGCAAGGCCGCTCTCTATTTGAAGAACGGAGCCCTCGCCGTCTGGATCATCTATCCGCGCAAGCAGATCGTCCATATTCTGACATCATCGTCGGCAACTATTCTGAAACTGGACGACAGCCTGCCCCTTCCTCCCCCACTGCCGAACTCTCTTCTGCCGGTGAAAGACATCTTCACCACAAAAACTCTTTAGCCTCCTCCCGCCGTTCATAGCTGTCCAGCACATGCACCACGCGAATCTTCTTCAATTTCGCCGGCGACAACTGCCCCAGCGGAACATACACAATCTTCCGGTTCACGCGCGCCGCCATCTGCCGGAACACGCTGCGCGGAGGCTTGGCGGCAATATAAACCACATTCCGCTCCATTGAATAATCCAGCCCCGCCATCAGCAGCTTCTCGGCCTTGCTCTCCGCCATTTCATAATCCGCATCAGCCCAAACGTCGTACATGCGCCGCGGCGGCAGCGTCATCAGCAATCCGCCATATTCCGCGCGCCCAATGCCCGGCCCAATCAAATGATCAAATGGCGGAGTCGAATAGAACGCCATGTCCGATTCGTTCTGATGCTCGCCCAGCCAAGTCGTCAAGTATTGATAGCGGTTCGTCTTGTCTTCGTCAAAGATAATCACCACCGCGCCCACATCGCCCGAAAACTTGCCCAGCTCGCGCACATACAGCTTGCCTTCATGCCAGTTGCGAATCGTTTCGCGCAAATCAATCCCGTCGCGCATCGAAGCGCCAAACGGCTCCACATGCGACCGCTCTTCCGACAGCATCGACTTGGCGTAATTCTTCAGAAACCGCCCATAATTCTCAATCACCAGGTCTTCCGGCGGATACGAACAAATGGAATGCCCGTCCGTCTGGCTGGCCCATTCGCCCTTGTATTTTTCGCGCTTGCGCGCCTTCAGCCCCGTCGGCTTCAAGCGCTGCTTCATCTGCGGCAGCCTGCGCCGAATCCTCAGCTTGCGCGTGCGCAGCCAGACTTCTTCGCCTGAAACATTCAGCGTCTCAATATCATCCTCGGCCGTCTGCTGCACGCTGAAGCGGTTCGCCATCTGCCACACTTCCCACGCGTAGTTGTCGTCCACGACAGATCGCGCCGCCAGCGTCAAATCATAAACACCGGGAATCAGCCGCCCTTCCAGAATCGTCAAATTGCGGCTAAACTTGGCCAGCAAAATCCGCTGCGGACTCTGAATCTTGTCGCCCGTGTTGATCTCATATTCCTTCTCGGCCGCTCTCAGAAGCCGCAACTGCCATTGCAGCCGAGCCACTTTCGGCGCCGGCAATTCATACCGCCCCGCTTCATAAATCTCCTGGTAAAACGGCGGCTCAATCGTCACTTCCGCCAGGCAATCCGGATGCAGATTAAACAGCTCCGCCTTCTGAAACAGGCTGGTGCGCGCCGCCGCCGGAGCATCCTGCGGAATTTCCATCGCGTCCAGCAGCGGGTCCAGCATGTTCAGCGAAACCACCACCGCCACCGTCGCCAGAAAATCCACGCCTTGCAGCTTCCAAGCCATCGCCGCCGCATGCGCGCTCAATGCCGGCGAGCGCGGCTGCGGATGCACGCGATACGCCTCAATATAGGAATCCAGGCCGGATATCTCCACCGCAAACGGCTCCGGATAAATATCGTTCACATGCGGGCGCTCCTGCGCGGCCGGCTCCAGAAACACAACCTCCGCGTCAATATCCTGCGCCGTCCGCAAAGCCTCCAGAAACGGATCGCCCGGCTCAATCGGAATGAAGGTCGCCTGCGCCTGCTCGCTGCGGTCATCCTCATCCGGAATCAAAATCACCGACATCTTCGGCAGCCGCTCCAGCGCCTTCTTGTACGAACTCTCAAGCGACGTCGGCAATTCCACCGCGACAATCTTCGGGCGTTTCTCCAGCAAATACTGCCGGATATGCCGCGCAAATTCAATCCGCCCCGGAACCACCGGAAGATAAGTCAGGCTGCCGCGCTGAATTGCCCCGGCTGAATCGTTGTCCACCGGCATGAGCTATTTCCGCACATAGCGCAGCGCTTCATCACCCAGCACGCCGCGAATCGCCATCGCCAGTTGCAAACGAACAGGCTGCGGATTCTCTTTGTTCAGCTTCAGCGCATAGCGCGCAATGCTGACGCCGTCGCGCACCGTGTAGCTTTCATCGGCCGCATGCGCCTGCTGCAAAAAATCAGTGACATACTGCAGCACCTCATCCGGCGAAAACGGCAGATTCGCGCGCAAAATCGCCAGCTCTTCTTCGCGCTCCGGAAAGTCAATCAAAATCTGCGGCTGCAAGCGCGAATGAATGTATTCCGGCAAATCGAACGTGGACGAATCCTCGTTCATCGTCGCCACCAGCCGGAAATCCGGATGCGCCTTGATCTTGATGCCCGCCACAATTGATTCCACATAGCGCCGGTTATCCAGCAGCGGCGCCAGGCTTGCCCAGCTTTTTTCGCTCATCCGGTTGCCTTCGTCCAGAATCGCCACGCCGCCGCGAATCATCGCCGTCACCAAAGGCGACGCCACATATTTCAACTGCGCCGCGCCCTCAATCACAGGAGTAATCAATAAATCTTCCGGCCGCGTGTCCACCGTCGCCTGGGTGATGTAAACCTCGCGCCCTAAACGCTTTCCGGCCACATACGCCATCGTCGTTTTGCCCACTCCCGGCTTTCCCAGCAGCCGCGGACTCATCGGCATGTCCAATTCGTCAATTACCATCCAGGCAGCCATCAATTGGCGCATGGCTTCCGTCTGCCCCACCCACTGCACATTCAATTCATCCGCGTGGGCCAGATGCAGTTCAACGCCGTCTATCGCAACCTTCATGTTTTCTTCACTATTCATCGTAGAATGGAAGGGCTCCGCGAATGACTGGGAAACTGCTGCGCTTTGGTTATGTTTGTGAATTTTTGCTGGCCATGCTGGCTATTTTCACGGCCTGGTCGGAAATTGGCGGGCAAGACGCGCTCGACGTGATGCACTGGGGATGGAAATTAGGTTTCGCGCTGGCGTTATCCATCGCGATTGTGGCGCTCACCGCCTCGCTGGTGGCCGAAGACGCCTGGCTCACGCTCCGCACCGCGCGCTGGCTCGCCGCCATCATCGCCCTGCTGGTGGGCATGGGTACCGTCACTTACTACTACTCCCTGCAGTCCGACGACTCCGATACCGACGATACCAGCACCATTTCCCTGCTATACGCTAAGGTGCAGCCGATAAGAGTCTCGTAATGGCCGAAATAGATCAACCTGTAGCCGCCGAAGATGATGCCCCTCCGGTAGATTACGCGTTCTGGGAAATTCCCGGCGAAAACATTCGCGTCCTCTATTCGCTCCAGCTCTTTCATGAAATCGATTTTGTCGTGAATGAGGGCTACCGCAAAATCCCGCACGGCGGCATCGAAACGGCCGGCCTGTTGCTGGGATCCATCAGCGGGCCAGAGGTTCGCATTGAGGCCTTCCGGCCCATTGAATGTGAGCACGCATCCGGCCCCTCGCTCAATTTTTCCGAACAGGATTTGTCGAACCTGGAGGCGCAAATCGCGGCCGCCCGAAAAGACCGCAGCCTGCCGAATTTGGTGCCGGTGGGCTGGTTCCTGGGCCACACGCGCGGCGGGCTTGATTTGTCGGAAACAGAAGCGAAACACTTCAGCCGCTTTTTCCCCGAACCCTTTCGCGTCACCGTGCTGGTGAAGCCGGAAAGATTTCAGCCCACGCGCTTCGGCTTTCTGGTGCGCCGCCCGGACGGCGAAATGCCGCGCGACGCCCTGGCCTCGGCCGTCATTTTGCCGCTGCCCGGCCGTTCCTTCAAGCCCGGCCAGTTGGTGCCCTCCATTCCAGCGCCCAATCCCATTTCGGTGAAGCGCCCGCCGCCCGAGCCCGTCATCGACGAGGAAGAGTCTTTTGCCCCGGAGCCGGTGGAAGAAGAAATCCGCCCGCCGCGCAGGTCCCGCCGCCGGCCGCCGCCGTCTGAAGAAATCGCCGAAGAGCCGAATCTCGAAAGCATCTGGAAAATTCCGCCCGATGCCGACACTCCCGAAGAAGAGCCGGAAGAAACGCCTGTTCCCGTGAAAAGCGAGGAAAGCCGCAAGCTGGCCCGTGACCGCGCACGCCTGATAGAGGAAGCCTATCGCCAGCCGGCCGCGTCCACTGAAATCGCGCCGTTTCGTCCGGCAGCCATACGCACTTTGCCAATGGACATGGTCCGCTACATCCCGTCCGCGTATGACCGCTTGCCTGGCACGGCAGCCGCGTATGAGGAGGAACCGGCCGAAAAATCCATGCTGAGTGCGCGCTCCATCACCGCGCTCGCCTTGTCCGCGCTGCTGGGCTGCCTGGTCGGCTATATTGCGTATCTGCAACTGCCCTCGCCCGTCATTCCCATCGACGTGCGCCCGGTGGACCAGACCATTGTGGTCTCCTGGCCGCCAGAGGAAACCCGCAACGCCGTCTACGCCGCCATTCGCCTGAACGACGGCGCGCCCGTCCCCTTGTCCGCGCAAGAAAAGAAAACCGGCCACGTCTCGCTCTCCGCCGCCCGCGATTTTAAGGTGGAAATCGTCGCCAGAAACTGGATTCGCGACTCCCGCGGCATCGTCCGCTACCTGCATTCCAGCAACGGCAACGGCCTCGCCATGCCCCTGTATTCGCCGCCCAGCCCTTAGGTGAGTCCATCATGCGCCTAAATCGGTAGTGCTTTCGAATTCTGAAAGCCCATGTTGTGGCGCGAAGATCTGCTGAAAGACATTGGGCTGGCGCTGCGGCAATTCCGGCAGTCGCCCGTCCTGGCGGTCACGGTCGTGGCCATGCTGGCGCTGGGGATCGGGGCGACAACTGGGCCGGACACTGATCGCCTCCGACGAGGAAGGAGGTCTCCGAAACGTCGCGGTGCTGAGCGACCGGCTGTGGCGCCGGTGCTCTGCTATTGGCGATTGGAGCGGCCGCCAGCGCGCGCCCCGCCTGGGCAGCGAACTCACGCGTCCACTAACTGGGCGTCGGCCATGAAGCAGCATTCAAAGGCGTAATCCAGCAAATCCTCGGTGAGTTCGTTGGGCAAACGCTTAAAGGCGATGTAGTCGCTGACCAGGGAGAGCAGGTCGCGCGGCTGGCAGCGGCGGAAAGGCTTGCGGCTGTGAACGTAGTTTTTCACGATAAATTTGTCAAGCAGGTCTGCGCTGAATTTCATGCCTTCCTTTTCGCATTGCTGGATGAAGATGGAGCGGAATTCGGCGCGGTCCGGGCTTTGCAGCAGCATTTTGTATTGAATGCGGCGCAGGAAGGCTTCGTCGCCCAGCTTGTCGGGCGTGAGGTTGGTGGAGAAGACCAGAAAGGCCTCGAACGGGACGGTCATCTTGCCGCCGTAGGTGAAGGTGAGGTAATCGACATGGCGTTCCATGGGGATAATCCAGCGGTTCAGAATGTCGGCGGGGGAAGCGCGCTGGCGGCCGAAGTCGTCAATCAGGTAGATGCCGTTGTTGGCTTTCAGGTGAAAGGGCGCGTCGTAGATTTTGGAGACGGTGTTGTAGGAAAGGTCCAGCATGCTGAGCGACAGTTCTCCGCCCGAGGCGATGAACGGGCGGCGGCAGCGGGCCCAGCGTCCGTCCGACATGGTTTCCGTGCTGACGGCGGTGGACCCTTCGGAAAACGGCCGGTGGTAACTGGCATCGAAAAGCTGGATGATGTTGCCCTGGTATTCCAGGGCGTGCGGCACCCAGATGGGCGAGGTGTGGATATTGGCCAGCGCTTCGGCCAGATAGGTTTTGCCGTTGCCGGGCTGGCCATAAATGAGGAACGATTTGCCGGAGCCGACGGCCGGCCCAATCTGGTTTAAGACGCGCTCGCTGATCACCATGTGCGCGTAGGCTTCCGAAAGCCGCTCGTAAGAAAGCCAATGGTTGGGCAGCTTTTGCATGTTGATGGCGGTGACATATTGATGGAGCGGGACCGGCGCGGGGCCGGTGTACTGGTTGTTCTCCAGGTAATCGCGCGTGACCCGGCGGCCGGCTTCGGTGAGCGAGAGCGTGGCCGAGACCGGGCCCAGCCCGAGCGAGCCTTTCACCTGAACCAGTTGCTGGGCTTTGAACGATTCAATCAGCTTTTCGATCATGCTGAAGCGAAAGCCCATGGATTGGGCAATTTCATTTCCCATCAGGTCGCCCTTGAAGTAGAGGCACTTCAGGATGAGCTGTTCGATGAGGGATTGGGGCAGGCCGGTGTCGTGGAGGGTGCGCAGTTCGGGCGGGGTAAAGCGTTTGGAGCGCTTGGGCGCGGCGGTGAGATAAGGGGTCGCCTGGTCGATTTCCTGAAATTCCTCTTTGTACAGGTTCACGGAGAGGTATCGGCGGATTTTGGCCGGGATTTTATAGGCAGGGGGCGGGGATTGGGCTAAGGTTCGGCGGGCAGCGGGTTCGCCCAAGTTAGGGCGGAACTCCCAACCCTCCCCCATTCCGTTTCGTAATACCCTCAAACCCCCAGCCGCGCCGCCACCACCCTGTCCTCGTTGTCGAAAATCTGCGCCGGTTTCCCCACCACGAACCAATACGCCACCACCGCCATCGCCAGAAACCCGCTGGCAATGGCAAACGCGGAAAAGAAGGAATGCGTCAGCTCCACCACGTACCCGCTCACCATCGGCCCCAGCACGCCCGCGAAATTCCCAATGCAGTTTTGCAGCCCAGTCCATTTGCCAGCCGTCACCGGCCCGGAAAGGAATTGCGCGAACGCCCAATGGTTCGACGACCAAGCGCCCAAAGCGATAAACGCCAGCACCAGCAGGCTATTGCTCTCCCACTCGTCCTTCACCACCACGGCCGCGAACATCAGCACCCCGCAACCGCTCAGTCCACACACCAAGAACCACTGCCGCACGCGCCCGGCTTCCCACCCGCGCTGGATGAAGAAATCGGCCAGCAGCCCAAAGAAGGTCGACGACGCCGCAATAGCCAGAAACGGCAGCGACCCCAGCAGCGCCAGCTTGTCCTTGGTGTAGTGCTTTTCGGTTTCAAAATAGTACGGCAGCCAGTTCAGCAAAAAGAACCACGCATAGTTCCCGCCGAACAGCCCCAGCGCCGTGCCCCACAATCCGCGCGTGCGGATGATCTCGGAAAAACTGGCCGCCTGCGCATCGCTGCCCCGATTCTTAGTCGACCCCGGCAGCTTGCCCGCAATCGCGCTCCACGGAATCAGCCACAGCAGGCTCGCCCCGCCCATCACCGCGAACATGCCGCGCCACGTGAACCAGTTCAGCATCTTCACGCCCAGAAACACGCCCACCGCCGGCCCCAGTTTCGACCCCGCGTCTATCAAGCCGTTCGCGGTGCCGCGCAGCTTCTCGGGAAAGCTGGTGACAATGATCTTGGCGTAAGCCGGATACGCAATCGATTCGCTCGCCCCCAGCAGAAAGCGCAGCGCCAAAATCGACCAGAAGCCCGTCGCCAGCCCCGTTGCCCCCGTCGCCGCCGACCACAGCAGAAACGCCAGCGCATATAGCCAGTTGACGTTAAACCGGTCCACCAGTTTGGCCGCCGCAATCAGCGAAATGGCGTAAGTGAACGAGAACGCCCCCAGCAGGGTGCCAAGCTGGTTCGGGTCCAGCCGCAATTCCCGCTCCAGGCTTTTGGCGGCCACGCCCAAATTGCCGCGGTCGGCGTAGTTGATGCAGACCGAAATCACCAGCAGCCAAAGCGCCGCCCACGCAAGGCCGCCAATGCGTTCTTTGCCGCGCGCCATCACTCGATCAATCTATCACTGCCCCGCATGCTATCTTGCCTCATGCGGATTCTGGCGCTCGTGCTTTTCTCCATCACCTGCTGGGGCGGAGATCCCGCTTACACCGGAGCCGCCTCCTGCGCGCGCTGCCACGCCGCCATTCAAAAGCACTGGGCCGGCTCGCGCCACAGCATGATGGTCCAGCCCGCCACCGCCCTCAGCGTGCGCGGCGATTTCACCCCCGGCCGCGTCAGCCTGCGCGGCGAAACCTACCGCCTCACCGTCCGCAACGGCGCATGGTACATCACCGAGTCCTACCTCACCGGCAAGCCCGTCGAGCACCGCGTCGATTACACCCTCGGCAACCGCCGCATCCAGCATTACCTCACCACCCTCCCCGACGGCCGCATCCTCGTCCTGCCGCCCAGTTGGGATATCTTGCGCAAGCGATGGTTCCACAACTTCGACATCGGCGACCCCGACGAATCCGGCCAAGTGGAAGTTCAGTTGTGGAACAAGAACTGCTACTCCTGCCACGTCAGCCAGGAAGAAAAGAACTTCAATCCCAAGACGATCGAATACAAGACCAAATGGCTGGACTTCGGCGTCAACTGCGAACGCTGCCACGGCCCCGGCAGCGCGCATATCGCCAGCGGCGGCAAGGACGGCATCGTTCTGCAAACGCGCCTCGACCCCGCGCGCAACACCATGGTCTGCGCCCAGTGCCACTCCCTGCGCGACATCTTCGTGGCCGGTTTCAAGCCGGGTGACGACTACTACGACCACTTCGTCCCGATCCTCGAATACGAAGAATCAAGAATCAAAGATCCCGCCTATTGGGCCGACGGCCGCACGCGCCGCTTCTCCACCGACGCCTTTGGCCTCTGGCAAAGCCAGTGCTTCCTCAAAGGCGGCCTCACCTGCGTCCGCTGCCACGTGGACCCGCACGACACCGCCATTGAAAAGAACCCGCTCCTGCAGCCGTCGCAATCGGCCATCTGCACGCAATGCCACGCCGAAATCGGCAAACACGTCAGCGCGCACACCCACCATGCCGAAAAAAGCGCGGGCAGTTCGTGCGTCGAATGCCACATGCCGCGCACCGTCTTCAGCATCAAGGCGCGCATTCGCGACCACTCCATCACCGTGCCGGTTCCCGAAAACACCGCCCGCTACCAGATTCCCAACGCCTGCAACGAATGCCATCAGGATCGCGACGCGCCATGGGCGGCGCGCCGCATGGACGAATGGTGGGGAAGCGCCTCGCGCCAAAAGCAGATCCGCCGCGCCGAGGCTTTCAGCGAAGCGCGCGCCGGCGACCAGGGCGCGATTCCCAAATTGGTGCAAGTTGCCGCCGACACCGCCGAAGGCCCGTTCGCGCGCGCCAACGCCCTCGGCTACCTGAGCCATTTCGGTTCCGATCCGCGCGTCTTTGCAGCCTTCGAAAAGGCGCTGAGCGACGAATATCCCCTGCCGCGCATTGTCGCCGCCCTGCGCATGCCCGTCTCAGCCGCCAACAAGCAGAATGCCATTGCCGATTTAACCCGCGCCTTGCAAGACGCCAAAGCCACCGTGCGCCTGGGCGCGGCCGTGTCGCTCGTGGGTTTGGGAGTGACCAGCGTGCCCGACGAAGCCCTGGCCTTGTACACCAAGCGCGCCGAACTCAACTCCGACGATGCCGCCAACCAGTTTGCGGCCGGACGTTTCTTCCTGTTAACCGGCGATCCGGCCCGCGCCGAGCAATCGCTCGACAACAGCCTAATCATCGATCCGCAAACGCCCGCGCAATATTTTCTAGCCTACGCGCTGGCCCAGCAGGCAAAATACGCCGAAGCCCGAGCCATCCTCGACAAGATTCCGCCCTCCGACCCGCAATACGCCAGCGCGCTGCAACTCCTGAAAGCCATCGAAGGCCGATAGGAGTCAAGGCCTACAGAACATGGGTCCGATGCAGCAGATCGGCAAAATCGAAGGTGATGCCGCCCTCCGCTGTCGAATGGTTGGTGATGAAGAACTGATACGGGCTCACCTCATGCGAAAAGAACCCGAAGAACGCCACCCCTGGCGCAACTTTCACGCCGCCGCGCGTAAAGGCCTTGCTGCCGGTCATGAAGCTGTCGCTGTTCCAGGCGAAGCCCACCGCAATCAGAAACGGGTCGCCGGTGTAGACGCCGTAGAAATGGTCGATATGGGCATAGCCGCCTTCCAGCAGAATGCGCTTGTAAAGCGTTTTCGATCCGGTAAAAGCAAAGCCCGCGCCGTTGGGATAATGAATGCCGTAAAGCGTGGTGCTGTTCAGCCGCTGGTACATTTCAAGGCGCGCGGTGTCAATAATGTGCAGTTCCGGCACTTTCACTTTTCCCGCCTCCCGAAACGTGTGCGTAGACCGCAGCAGCGTCAAGTCAGCCGAGGTGGCGAAACGGCCAAACTTCTTGCGCACCATGAACTGCGAGTAGTTGGCCTGCGTCAGGTCGTTGCCGCGCGCGAAAAAGTTAGGCGTCAAAGCGTCCGCCAGGTCGGCAAAAGTGGCATCGACCTCGGTGAAAAACAAATGCTCGGGGTCGTGCAGCCGCAGCCGCCCTCCCGCAATGTAGCCGTCGTTGTCAAAGGTCGTGATCTCGGTGCTTTCCCCGCGCTCAATTCCCAGCGATCCATACTCGAAGGTGGCTTGTTTCACGGGTGTCGCGCTCAGGTAAAGCTGGCGCAGGTAAATGTAGGCTCCGCGCGATTCAATCCCCTTGGGATAAGGGCTGTTCGGATCGGCCTGCAGCGCCTGCCCTATCAATAACGAAACCGATGCCGGGCGATACTTTCCCGCATAGGGAACCAGATCAGTGAACTGGCCGTTCAGCATGTCGGCAAAGGCCCAGTTAAAATAGCGCCCTGAGGACGCATGAAAGTGGATCTTGTATTTCCCTTCTTTGTCCAGCTTGAAGTTGCCATCCAGCAGCTCACGGTGCTGGCCGAATTGAAATGGATGAAAGCCGCCTGAATTGGCGGTGCTGCGGTAGCGCAAGCTTTCCGAAAAGGTGTCAATCTCCAGCCAGCGCGCCAGGTAGCCCTCCTTGGCGGCCGCATTCGCCGCGTCTGGAGCACTGGCAGCGTCAGGGGCATTCGTCGCCTCGGCGACTGGCCCGGGATCTAAAGCAGTCGCCGCTTCCTGGCCAAACTGCAATTGCGCAAAGCCGAACATTAATCCAGCACAAAATAAGACAGACTTAGTCATCGTTTCTCCCCACGGACTAGTTTTGTGAAATGGCGGGACCAACCTCGCGGTCCCCCTCAATTCCTCTTCGGTCCAGCGGGGCTTACTGTTTAGCTGAAATTTAGGCTAATGGTGCTGCGCGCGGCGTGGCCGATAATGATGTTGCGAAGTTGGCTTGGTGCCTATTGTCCACGCCAAGACCTGCCGCCATCGGCCGGGCTGCGGTCTTTTGACTCGTTGGAGCAGCAGCCAGCGAAAATAGACACCACCTGCTTTTGGCACTGTAGAAAATCCTGTTTCGTCCGATCACTGCTAAGAGGGCCTTTGGGCGCAACATGAAAAATTGGAAGATTGGGACGAAGATTTCGGCTGGATTCGCGGCGCTCATCCTGATTGCGACCACGCTCGGCTTGTACGCTTACAGCCGAATAGGAGCGATCGACAAAAAGTCGAACGAAATCACGCGCAAGGCGATGCCGGGGCAATATCTTTCCGGCAAGATACACACGAATTCGGCGCTTGCCATGGGCTTGCTTCTGCAGCAGTTGAACACCACCGACCAGCGGGAGCAAGCTGAAATCGATCAGCAAATGAAGAAGCTGGTCAGCGCAAACGCCGAAATTGTGGCGCAGTACACCAAGGTGATTTCAAATGATCAGGAGCGCAGCCTGTTTGAGGAAGTGACCAACAAACGCAAGGCTTTTTCGACGCTGCGAAGCCGCGTGCTGGCCATTCACAAGGCCGGAACTCCGGAGAGCACGCAGCGCGCCAAAGAGCTTTTTTCGAGGGAAGCCAAGCCCGCCTGGGATCAATATGTGGCCGCCGCCGACACGCTGGCCGAATTTAACCGGACCATGGCCGATCAGGCATCGCAAAGCATCGATGAGACGGTGAGCGCTTCCCGCGTCAGCATTCTGGTCGGCATCGTGTCCGCGTTTCTCGTGGCGGTGGTGATCGCCTTTGTGGTGGTGGCCAGCATTACGCGCCCTCTTCAGACAGCGGTGTCGCTGGTGAAGCAGGTGGCGGCGGGAGATCTGAGCAACACCGTGGAGGTGACGTCGGGCGACGAACTGGGCCTGATGCTGCGCGAAATGAATGGAATGGTGGAAAACCTGCAAGCGGCCGCGAATGTGGCCAAGCGGATTGCCGCCGGCGACTTGACGGTGCAGGCGAAAGTTCTTTCCGATCGCGATGTGCTCGGCCAGGCGTTGACCGCCATGCTCAGCGCTTTGCGGGGGACGGTGTCGCAGGTGGCCAGCGCGGCCAACAAGGTTTTGGGCGGCAGCCAGTTGATGAGTGAGACGGCCACGCGCGTGTCGGAAGGCTCCACCGAGCAGGCTGCGGCGGCGGAAGAAACCACCTCCGCCATGGAACAGATCACCGCCAGCATTCAGCAGAATTCAGACAACGCCCGGCAAACCGACAAGATTGCCGCCAAAGCGTTTGAAGACGCGCGCGCCAGCGGCGACGCGGTCGCCAGCACCGTGAAGGCCATGCAACAGGTGGCGGAAAAGATTGTCATTATCGGGGAAATTGCCCGCAAAACGGATCTGCTGGCGCTCAATGCGGCGGTGGAAGCCGCGCGCGCCGGCGAGCACGGCAAGGGCTTTGCCGTGGTGGCATCGGAAGTGCGAAAACTGGCGGAACGGAGCCAGGTGGCGGCGGCTGAAATTAACGGCCTGACGCTGGATGGAGTCACCATCGCCTCGGCGGCTGGCGAAATGCTGAAGGCGCTGGTTCCCGACGTCAGGCGCATTGCGGAACTGCTGGGCGAGATTTCCGCCGCCAGCGCCGAGCAAAGCCTGGGCGCGGGTCAAATTAACAAAGCCATCTTGCAGTTGGACCAGGTGATTCAGCAAAACGCCGGAGCCTCGCAAGAACTGGCGTCCACCGCCGACGATCTGTCCAGCCAGGCGGAAGTGCTGCAAACCAGCATTGCGTTTTTCAAGACGCCCGACACTTACCAAATGGCTCAGGTAAGTGAGCCGGTGCCGGCCAAAATTTCCAAGCCCCGTGTTCGCGCCTTGGTGCCGCTAAAACGGTCCACCGCGTTGGCTACGATCTAAGGTGAGTGGTCAATGTTTTTTCTCGCCGCCAGGTTGTGTCCTTTTGCTTGGGCGCAACCTTATTAAGCGCCGCCAGCAAGCTCAAGATTGTGGTCGCGGGCGGCCATCCCGGCGATCCGGAATGCGGATGCGCCGGAACCATCGCGCGCTACGCCGCGCTGGGGCATGATATTGTTCTGCTCTATTTAAACCGCGGCGAAGGATATTGCGGCGCATCGGAACTGGCAAAATGCGCGGCCATTCGCACGGCGGAAGCGCAAAAATCCTGCCAGATTTTGAAAGCCCGCCCGCTCTTCGCGCAGCAGGTGGACGGGCAATCGGTTGTCGACAACGCCCATTATCAGCAGTTCCGCGCGCTTCTGGACGCCGAGAAGCCGGACATTCTGTTCACGCAGTGGCCCATCGATCGGCATCGCGACCACCGCGCGGTTTCGCAACTGGCGCTGGATGCGTGGCTTCTGGGCGGCAAAAAAGCCGCGTTCTATTATTACGAAGTGGCTGAAGACACGATGATGTTTGGTCCCACCGAGTTCGTCGATATCTCGGACGCGCGCGTGGAAGCGGTGCGGCGCGCGGCTTGTTTCGCGCACGCTTCGCAAAATCCGGAGAAATGGTATCCCTTGCAGGCCGAATTGACGCGCTTTCGCGGTTCGCAGTGCGGGTTTCGCCAGGCGGAAGGATTTGTGCGTCATTGGGAGAGTTCAGGCGGGTTGCTCCCGGCATGACGCGCCGAGATTATTTAAATCTGATGGCAGGTCTTTCTTTGCGCTTTTCGGATTGTCCGAGCCTGACGCTGCCGACACCAGGCCAACTCGCATGGCAGAAAGCTGAATTCGGCATGTTCATCCATTTCGCGCCGAACACTTACAACGACACCCAAGGCGATTTGGGCGGCGCGAGCGATCCGCGCAAATTCAATCCCTACAAACTGGACACCGAGCAGTGGGTGGATGTCGCCCAATCCATGGGCGCGCGCTATATCATTCTGGTCGCCAAGCACGTGGGCGGTTTTTGTTTATGGCCCACCGCCACCACGCATTATTCAATTGCCAGTTCGCCTTACAAGAACGGCAAGGGCGACATTGTCGGCGAGCTGTCCGCTTCTTGCCGAAAACGCGGCATGAAATTTGGCGCATATATTTCTCCGCGTGACGATCATCGCGGCGTGGGCGGCGGCGGCAAGGTGCGGTCCGGAATGGCGGAGGATCAGCGCCGCTATGACGAGATTTACCGCCAGCAGTTAACGGAATTGCTGTCGAATTACGGCGATTTTTTTGAGATCTGGTTCGACGGCAGCGCCAGCGGCGATCTGGTTGGCCCCGTCGTGCGCCAGTATCAGCCGAACGCGATGGTTTTCCAGTCGAGCGTGGCCACCATTCGCTGGGTGGGAAATGAAGACGGCCTTGCGCCCGATCCTTTGTGGAACATGGTTTCAAACGCCGATCACCAAACCGGCGAAGCTTCCGGCGCCGGTTCGCCTAACGGCGACGCGTGGCTGCCGGCTGAGTGCGATGTGCCGATCCGAAAAGACTGGTTTTGGTCGACGACAAATGAATCCAGCCTGAAGACGCTGGATCAACTGATGACAATTTATGAAAAATCCGTCGGGCGCGGCGCGAATTTGCTGCTGAATCACACCCCGGACAGAACCGGCTTGATTCCCGCGCCGGATGTGAAGCGCGCCGCCGAATTTGGCGCAGAAATTCAGCGGCGTTTTGGCAAGCCCATTGCCGAAACCAAGCAGATGGAACTGTCATTCGACAAGGAAACGCCAGTCGCTTACGTCGTTCTGGCGGAAGACATCGCGCAGGGGCAAAGAATTCGGCGCTATCGGGTGGAAGCGCAGTATAACGGTGCATGGCAGACGATTGCTAACGGGCAATCCGTCGGCCATAAAAAAATTCATTCGGTGAATTCCGTAACAACGCAAAAATTGCGTCTGATTGTTTCAGAATCCGTCTGCGCGCCGGTTTTGTCCAGTTTTGCGGCCTTTAAGGCGTGAGCGCCTGATCATAAGTATGTTGCCGGCCCGCCGAGGCTTCCAGCAGCGGCAGCGCCAAATTTTTTTGCGCTTCCGACCACCACAGCTTTTTCATCTCTTCCAGTTTCGCTGGATACTGCGATGCCAAATTAACGCATTGCGAAAAATCAGCGTCGGTGTGAAAAAGCTGCCAGTGATCGTCGTCGAACGATTTGCCCGGCTGATGAATGGCAACGGCTTCCCAGCCGGCATGATAAATTCCGCGCGAGCCCCAAAGTTCGAAATACTGCGTGTCGCGCGGACTGGGGCTTTTCGGATTGTTGAAAGTCGCGCGAATGCTTTTCCCCTGCAGCGGGATTTGGCCCACGCCATTAAAGGAAGCGGGCGCTTCCAGGCCGATGATTTCCAGGACCGTGGGCGTGATGTCGATAATGTCGACAAATTGCGTGCGCAGTCCGCGTTCTGTAATTCCGTCAGGCCATGAGACTATGAGCGGAGTCTGAACGCCGCCGCGATACGGCCAGAGTTTGTAGAACCGGAAAGGCGTGTCGGAAGCCGTGGCCCAGGGCCGCTGGTAAAGCGGCAGTGTTTTGTCCGTTCCCAGTTCGTCCAGGTGCGAATGCCATTCGTGGACTGAGGTCGGGTCGCCGTAGTTGCGGAAGAAGCCGCCTTTGACGCCGCCTTCCGGCGCTCCGCCGTTGTCCGACATCAGGTAGATCATGGTGTTGTCGAACAGGTTTGCCTCTTTCAGCGATTGGACCAGTCGGCCAATTTGCTGGTCAGTGTGCTCCAGAAAACCCGCGAAAGCGGCCATAAAGCGCGTGTAGACCGTGCGCTCTTCGTCCGTCAGGTCCTTCCAGGCCGGGTCGCCGGGATTGCGCGGCGGCAGTTCGGTGCCAGCCGGAATGATGCCCAGGGCGAGCTGGCGCTGGTGCCGTTCTTCGCGAATCTGGTCCCAGCCTTTTTCGAAGGTGGAAACGTATTTGTCGATGTAGGGCTTGAAAATCTGCAGCGGCGTGTGCGTGGCTCCGAAGGCCACGTGCAGGAAGAACGGCTTCCGGGTCTTGTCGGCGGCGTGCTCCCTTAGCATGCCAATGGCCTTGTCGGTGATGTCGACTGAGAAATGATAGCCGGGGTCATTGGGCTTCGGCAGGGAGTGGTTGTCTTCGACCAGGTCGGGATGATATTGGTCGGTCCAGCCGCCAAGAAAGCCGTACCAGCGGTCAAAACCTTTTTGCAAGGGCCAGTGCGTCCGGGGCGAGGAGGCGTGCATATCGCTGGCGGGAACCAGATGCCATTTGCCGACTCCATAAGTGCTGTAGCCGTTGGCTTGCAGGATTTGCGCGACGGTGGCGGCGGCGGGAGTGACGCGCCCACGCGCGTTGGGATAGCCCAAGTCCGGGCCAGCCAGTTCCTTCATGCCCACCGCGTGGCTGTTGCGGCCGGTGAGCAGCGCGGCGCGCGAAGGCGAGCAGACGGCTTTGGTGCGGAAGCAGTTGTAGCGCAGTCCTCCGGCTGCCAGTGCGTCGATGTTCGGCGTGGCGATTTCCGAACCGAAGCAATGAAGATCAGAAAAGCCGGTATCGTCCAGGACGATGTAGATGACGTTGGGGCTGGCCTTTTTGTCAGGGATATTCCGCGCGGAACAGGCAGCAGCACCAAGCGCTATTCCGCCCAGAAGCTGCCTTCGTGAAATTGCATCATTTGTCATGATCGTAAATTAACCCAGCGGCGTTCCTGTTCGGAAAGCAGTATCGCGTCCAGCACGCGCTGGTTGCGCAGGCCGTCGACGAACGTCGCGCCTTCGCGCAGCGGGCGGTTTTCCTGAATCGCCGCGCAGAGTTCGCGCAAGGCTCCGACGACGGACTGGTTCCAGATGCCGGGCTGGAGGCCAGCGAGTTTCGCGTAGGGATTGCCGACTTGCACCTCGGCGAGAGGCTCGCCGGTGCGTCCGAACAAGAGACGTTCGGTGTCGTTGGAGAGCGAGATGGTGCCTTCGCTGCCGAATATGTGAGTTTCGTTGCCGACGCCGTGACGCGCCACCGCACTGATGAGCACGCTGGCCGACGCGCCGTTGGCGAGTTCGGCCAGGAAGGCGACATAATCATCAGCAGTGGCTTGCCACGCGCGTCCGGTGGCGCGATCTTTGCGGTCAGGCACGATGGTTTTCACCTGGCCGCACACTGACTGAATTTCGCCGAACCACCAGCGCAGCAGGTCCACCTGGTGCGAACCGTTTGCGCCCAGGCGTCCGCCGCCTTGGTCGGCGAGAGACCACCAGTCGTTTTCAGGGCGCGATGCCGGGTCTGCCCAACTGCTGCTGATGTTGTGGATGTTGACGTGACGGATTGCGCCAATTGCGCCGGTTTCAATCAAGTGCTTGATGTGGCGGCGATTGGCGTTGAAGCGCAGTTCGTGATCAATCATGTGCAGGCGTCCGAGTGATTCGGCTGCGTTCAACATGGTTTCGGCTTCGGCGGCGTTCATCGCCGTGGGCTTTTCGCTCAGCACGTGGGCACCGGCTTTGAGAGCAGCCAGCACCATAGGCGCATGCGTGACTGTGGGCGTGGCGATGCAGACCAGGTCAAAGCGGTGATTGGCCAGCATTTTTTCCCAGTCATCATAAGCATGAGGCACGTTGAATGCCGCGGCAGCGGATTGGGCGCTGGTGAGGCGCGCGCTGGCAATGGCTTCCACCTCCACTCTTTCCACATGGCGCAGCGCGGGCAAGTAAGCGGCTTTGGCAAAACTGGCGCCGATGATTCCAATCGTCAATGGTTTGCTCATCGTTTCAGTATCATGTAGTGAAACTCGTTGCGGCTGGAGAACAAGACTTCCATTATCACTGGCGGCGCCAGCGGCATGGGCCGCGACACCGCGCTGCTGTTTGCGCGCGAAGGCGCGGCAGTGGTGATTGGCGATGTGGATGTGTCTGGCGGCGAGGGAACGGCCGCCGAGATTGTGAATTCGGGAGGGCGCGCGGTCTTTCAGAAATGCGACATGTCGGTTGAGGCGGATGTATCGCGGCTAGTTGCTTTAGCGGAGGAAACATTCGGGCGCCTCGACATTCTGTTCAACAACGCGGGCGTGGAGCAACCGCGGATGCCGTCCCACGAGCTGGATACCAATCTGTTTGAGCGCGTCATCGATATCAATTTGAAGGGCACGTTCCTGGGTTGCAAATACGCCATTCAATCGTTTCTGAAGACCGGCGGCGGCACCATTGTGAACAACAGCTCTGTCAGCGCTTTCGCCAACGTGGGCGGCAACGTTTCTTATGCGGCTTCGAAGGGCGCAATTATGTCGCTGACGCGCGTGCTGGCGGTGGAATATGCGACTCGCAACATTCGCGTGAACGCCATCTGTCCCGGCGTGATTGACACCGGAATGAACCGGCGGAATTTGGATTTGGCATCGGACCCGGATGCGCTGCGCGAAACCTGGATGGCGGCCACGCCGATGGGACGAATGGGAACCGGACAAGAGATTGCGGAGACGGTTTTATATCTGGCGTCGGCGCAGTCTTCGTTCGTGACCGGCATTGGATTGCTGATTGATGGGGGGCGCGTCGCCACTTAAAAGGAATATGTCAAACGTAAAATCAATTAAACATATGGCGTTCGCGGTGCGCAACGCGGAAGCCGCGCTCAAGACTTACAGCCGGTTTCTGGCGGTGCCGGCGGACACGCCGATTATTGAATATCAGAAGTCGCGCAATCGCGTGGCGCTTTTCCAACTGGGCGGCATTGAATATCAGCTTTGCCAGTCGATGGACGCCGATGGGCGGTTTGCTTCGTGGATTGCGGAGCGCGGGGCGGAAGGCCTTCATCATATTTGCTACGAAGTCGCCGATATTGAAGAAGCTTTGCGGCTGGCGCAGCAGGAAGGCGCCACGCTTCGCATTTGCAAGCCATGCCAAGTTGTCGGCAGCCATCCGCATCCGGAAGGGTTCGTGGCTTTTTTGGATAACGACGCGGGCGGCATTGAAATTGAAATGATGCAGGTTTACACGGCTGAGCAACTGGCGGAATATAACGCGGTGAAGGGAA